>Ga0163152_10000130_pt1 | contig 121831 bp, 94 predicted proteins | sample OliLakLV19MP8IB2_FD_148635 | JGI IMG/M metagenome (GOLD analysis project Ga0163152, IMG submission 148635) | Freshwater microbial mat bacterial communities from Lake Vanda, McMurdo Dry Valleys, Antarctica - Oligotrophic Lake LV.19.MP8.IB-2 | ecosystem: Environmental > Aquatic > Freshwater >...
AAAGTTTAAGCAGTAAGGCTTTTGTATTCCTATATTTTCATAATATGGATGTTTCACGTGAAACTAAAAACTCGGATTCTTTGGTGAAACAAGCAGGAAGTGAATTATGTATGTATTTTTGACACAAAAAGACATTTTAAATATACATCCTCTCCAACCACTAGATATGACTTTGAAAAGATACATTTACCCCCAGGTGTGGCTAAAAATCTAGTTAGCACCCAGGCCGTTCGTCTGCTAAAATCTCGCTGCCATGGCAAAACGCGATTATTACGAAGTATTAGGTGTCAGTAAATCCGCCTCAAAAGATGAGGTGAAGAAAGCGTATCGTACACTGGCCAAACAATATCACCCTGATCGCAATAAAGAAGCGGGCGCTGAAGATAAATTCAAAGAAGTCCAAGAAGCCTACGATGTAGTCTCCGACCAAGCCAAAAAAGAGGCATATGACAAATACGGGTTCGCTGGAGCTCAGAGTTTTGGCGGTGGTGGATTTGCCGGCCAAGATTTTGGCAATGCTGAAGGCTTTGATTTTGGTAACCTAGGAGATTTAGGCGACATTTTCGGTTCTTTTTTCGGTGGCGGTGGCTTTGGTGGAAATAGTCGTACCAACACCCAAGGTGAAGATATACAAGTAACTATAAAACTGAAATTCCTAGAGGCAGTTTTCGGTTTAGAAAAAGAGATTAACTACCAAAAGCAAGCTGCCTGCGCCAAATGCGCTGGCACTGGCGCCAAAGATGGAAAGCGCAAAACCTGTTCAACCTGTAACGGGCGCGGTAAAGTCGCTCAAATGCGCCAAACTATGTTTGGTAACATCCAAACTGTAAATACTTGCCCTACTTGCGACGGTACTGGCCAAGAGATCTCCGAAAAATGCGATGTGTGTTCTGGCACAGGACGCACTAAGCACATAGAAAAGTTAAACCTAAAAATCCCCGCAGGCATCCCAGACGGAGTAAACCTCAGATTTAGCCAGAAAGGTAATGCAGGTAAAAATGGCGCTGCAGCCGGGGATCTGTATGTATCCATCGAAGTAGAATCTCACCCTAGATTAGAAAGACGTGGAGACGATATCTATCTCGAACAAAATATCGAGATTACCATGGCAGTTTTGGGTGGCGAAATTTCTATTCCCACCGTAGATGGTGAAGTGGTAATCAAAGTTCCAGTGGGCAGCCATAGTGGCCAAATCTTAAAATTAAGCGGCAAAGGTGCTCCAAAATTCCGTGGAAAAGGCCGTGCTGATCAGTACATTAAGCTATCTATCGATATTCCTACCAAGCTCTCTAAACAGCAACAAGAGCTGTGGGAGCAATTACGTAGTCTAGGCAAAGCGAAGTAGCTTTCCGTTTGACAGTCTTAAAAACATCCCCCTATACTATATTAACTGCACACTTAACTGCCCCTAGCCCGGTACTTAATTTAATATATTTGAATAGACCAATGCTAGCACTACAAGCAGTCTCCGGATTACCTTTATCAATTAATCTTGAATTAGAGCAACTTTACTACAGTAATACTGAAATTAACTGCGGAAGTTGTGTGGCCGTGCCATTAGAATCCATGAGCCCGGTGTTACTTAACAAATCGTTAAGGTACCCTGAGGTCGTGTATACGCACCACATTCAAATGCACAAAGTAAATGAGCTAGCTTTAATGCCAAGCACTTTTACATACGACGTACTATTTCTACCGTCAGGTTTGTTAGGAATTGAATTCATCAAAACACATATTTTCCACATGAATAGTGCGTTTGCGCCAGTAGCCTGTGTAGTGAATGTTTTTGACGGAGTGTTAACTGTAACAATGCAGAAAAATAAAGTGAAAAACGATGCATTCGATATTAACGTAACAGTGGCAGAGTCATGGGTAGCGGACGTGCACGCTGGACAAAAACTAGTTATCCCAGCTGGCTGTTACTACACATTCTCTAACTGCTTAGAAACACCAGTCGTGTTTGCTAGAGTCGTAGCCCAAGAACACCAAGTTGACTACCACACTCTACGACGTGAAAATGGTTTGGCCTATTATCTAATTTCCAAAAATGCCAAACGTGAAATTGTACACAACCCACGTTACCGCGAAGTGCCAAGCATAAAAGAGGTTAGTATCAACGATTTAAACAACAAATACGGCTACACGCCAGATGCTGACTTACCTTTGTACGAAGAAGTAAAAGTACACAACCTCAAATATTCAGACTTGTTAAACGTATAGTATTTTCTAGTTACCTAAATTCTGTAGCTGAGCATCGCTAGCGATGTCTTCTGAAGACTTTGGTTGTTGTGAAGTTTCGACATTATCAGTTCTGATTGGATTTTGCAGTTGTAAGCGCTTCAGAATTTCGGTTTTAGTCTCATTCACATCCAAATGAAAACCAATTTGTGACTGCAAGTTGTCGCCGCGGAATTTTTCATCTTTAAACAATGATTTCAAACGAATATCTTTACTACTAGTTGTAGCTAAGACTTCGGTATAGCGATCAGACAAAGGTAGCAACACAAAACTAGCCTTGGCACCTGCCAAAAAGTACAACGGGCTATGGGTTGGAATCACATGATTAATCTTGCTGTATTCAAAAGCAAGTTCACGATCGATTTCTGCCCATAAAGTATTAGTTTGGGTTTCCAATTCAGCAGCAGCTAAAGCTTTTACCCACATATCGCGCTCAACACCGGATAGCGTACTAAATACTTGCATGGCTACTCGCGGCAAGCGGGCACCAGCAGTTAAGAGCTCGGCCGCCGTAGTCACTAATGCAGCATTTGTATACTGATTTGTTAAGCCGTTTGTACGCCAATAAATAGCTGTTAACAAAGAAGTGAGCTGATCTTTTGTGAGCTCCATTTTCTCCATTTTGCTAAATTGCCAAACTAAATCTGCGTAAACATTAGATTTGTCGTATATAAATTGCCGATGAGCAATCTTAGTTTGAGGCTCAACAAACATTAAAGCAATGGTTTCCGCGCCACTAATTAAATCAGTATTATAAGGTTGTAAAGCGTTTTTGACATCGTCTACTGCTTCCATCCCTAGAAAAATTGCCTGTTTAAAATTGCCGCTGCCACCACTTAGTAACTTAACCGTATTCGGATCGATCTTAGTGCCATCAATAGTGGTAAATTCTAATTCCAAATTGCCATTATTCCATTTCCAATCTAGTCCACTAATCGCAGTGGTGATATTCGAAATTTGCATCTTGTTTGAGGTAGATTCCATCGAATCTGCAAATAAGCCTAAATCTGCACTATTGATCGCTGCTAAAGCGCTAGTTGCCCAAGCAGCTTGTCGCAAATAGGTATGAGCGTGTGTTTGTTCATTGGTTAGGGCGCTAGATAAAACCGCAGCAGAAATCAGCTGATCCAAATTAAAATGAGAAAATTTGCTTAAAATTAATGTATTTAGATTAGCCATATATCCAATGGGCATAATTATATAACATTTGATAGAATGCGTCATGCAAATATCGTGGGAATGGCGTCTCAGCTTATTAAATCTATTAATTGTCGCTAATGTGATAATTTACATAGTGGGGTTAATATTTAGCTATCTATTATTCACTAATCAATTAGAGCAAGGCTATACAGCTTTTCATTATCTTGCTGGCGGTGCCACATATACAGATCTTTTCAATGGTAGCTTGTGGAGAACTACTGCTGCCAGTTTCTTGCACGCCTTAAGTCCGTGGCATTTACTTTTAAATATGTGGGCTTTATCTATTGTGGGGCGAAGATTGGAAAACCTATTCAGTGATCGCTGGCTGCTAGTATTTTACGTATTCGGCGGCACCTTCGGTACCGCCTTGTCTCTACCATTGATTCCGGGAGCCTATAGTGTGGGAGCTTCTGCGGCAGTATTTGCCTTTGTGGGCGTTTACTTAGCGGCGTCGTACCGCCGGCGCTACAACTCCATAGATCTAGGAATCGATACAACAGAACTGTGGCCTTTTGGCTTAATGCTGATGTTTGGCTTTTTCTCTCCCGCTGGTGGTGTAAATAATTTTGCCCATATCTTTGGCTTTCTAATTGGGGCAACCCTTGGCTGGTTAATTCCACATGCCTTGGTTGTAAAGCCTAATAAAGGTTGGAAGCGTCTAGAAACTCTATCTTACTACACCACACTCGCCTGGCTTGCCTTTGTTTTAATAATGGCAGGCGCTAATATAATTCAATTCTTTTTATAGCAACATGAATATCATCTTTTTAGGACCCCCAGGTAGTGGTAAAGACACTCAAGCCCAAATATTACGTGATAACTACGGATACACAGTCATTTCTGGTGGCGAGGCATTACGCGAAGAAGTAGAGCAGGGTGGAGACAACGCCGAACAAATCATGTACTACATGAACTCGGGACTACTAGTTCCCGAGGCAATTACGCAGCAGGTAATTCGCGATTACATAAAACGTAAAGATGTAACCTCAAAATTGGCTTTTACCGGGTCGGTGCGTTCAGTGCCGCAAATGCAGTTTTTAGATCAACTAATGTCAGAGTTAGGCAGCCAAATCGACGCCGTTCTATATCTAAAATTAAGCGACAAAGTTGTGGCCGATCGTATCGATGGCAGACTCTACGCCCCAAATTCCGACATGACATACCATGTTAGATACAAGCCGCCAAAGATAAAAGGTAAAGACGACTTTACCGGCGAAGATTTAATCAAACGCCCAGACGACCACCCAGCGGCAATACTGGAGCGATTACACATTTTCTATGATTCATTAGATGAAATTGAAGCTGAATATGCAAAACGTGGCATCTGGCACCAGATTAAAGCAGATCTATCGATTGCAGAAGTGCAAGCAGAAATAGTAGATGTGTTAAAATTAACCAAGCAAACTGGACAGCTGTAAGCCAGTAAAAACCAATCGCAACAATTTAAAAGCACCTCAAAGTAAAATTTAGGGTGGCAACGCGAAATGCGCTCGCCCCTATGTAGCCAATGTGATTTCGGCTATGTGGAGGCGAGCGTTTTTATTTGGTTAGTAAATAAATTACAAAATAGGCTAGCCATAAAACTTAATTTAAATATAATCGTTTAAGCTATAAAAAAGCTTTTAAGCAAAAATTAACAATTTAATCTTTTCATATGGATTTAATCATAGAAATCAAAAATTTAATCAAAGCAAAAGTATCAGAAGTATTTCCAGAAGCAGAAATACAACTAGCAGAAGTAGAACTTAGTTACCCAGAAGAGCGATCTTTAGGAGACATCTCGTCTAACATCGCTTTAAAGTTAGCTAAAAAAGTTGGCATTAGCCCGCGCGATATTGCCACTAAACTCCAAGTAGCACTAACAACCGAACCACAAGCTTTTGCCAAAGTAGAAATTGCCGGCCCTGGATTTATAAATATGTATTTAACCCCTGCAACCTATGCCAAAATAGCTGTGGATTTACTAGAACGCCAAGGTAGTCTGGCTCAATCTCAAATTGGAGCGGGTAAACATTACGTAGTGGAATATAGTTCCCCAAACATTGCTAAACCATTTAGTGTTGGGCATTTAAGATCTACAATCATTGGCGATGCAGTAGCGAATTTACTGGAAAGCCAAGGCTACAAAATATATCGAGACAACCATTTAGGAGACTGGGGCGCTCAATTCGGCAAATTAACTTACGCTATTCAACAATGGAGTAGTATCGAGGAATTAGACAAATCAGAAAATGTAATTGATGATTTACTAAAACTTTACGTAAAGTATCACGAATTAGAATCCACAGACGAGGTAGTTAAGCTTGGTGGCCCAGCAAATTTTAAAAAATTAGAACAGGGTGACCCAGAAATTCTGATGTTGTGGCACAAGTGTATTGATTGGTCATTTGAGTATTTTGATAAGATCTACAAAAAATTAAACGTAAAACCGTTTACTGAAAACGGCGGCAAAGGTTATGGTGAATCTTTCTTCGAAGATAAAATGGCCACAATTTTGGCTGAACTAACAGAGAAGCTACCAGAAAACTATAAGTTTAACGATGGCGCCTGGTTAGTTTTCTTTGAAAAAGCTACCAAATTACCTCCGTTGATGATCATAAAGTCCGACGGAGCTAGCCTGTACTCTACGCGCGATTTGGCTACCGATAAATTTAGATTACAGCAGTACCCAGTGGGCACCAAAATCATCAACGAGATCGGGATGGATCAAAATCTATATATGCGCCAGCTGTACGAGACAGAAAGAATGTTGGGTTGGTACAAAGTAGGAGAGAGAATACACGTCAAGCACGGGATGTATCGTTTGCCTGAAGGGAAAATGTCTACAAGAAAAGGAACTGTGATTTTAGTCGAAGACGTAATCGATGAGTCGATCAGTAGAGCAAAGCAAATCGCTATTGAAAGCGGTGCTGGAGCCGACATTGACCATGTGGCGGCAGTGGTGGGAATTGGCGCTGTAAAGTTTAACGATCTAAAGCGCACCCCAGAACTAGATATTGTATTCGATTGGGACGAAGCATTAGCCTTAAAAGGCTTTTCTGGCCCGTATATTCAGTACATGTATGCCAGATGCGCCTCTATTTTGGCTAAAGCAAATTTGGAATCTTTAAATACAGCTCAAGTAATGGACGGGGCTTTAAGTGCAAACTTAAGTGAAGTAGAGCAAGAAATCATTCTTTTTTTGCAGCGTTTTGGCGATATTGTAAGCAAAGCTGCACATCAATATGCGCCGTACTTATTGTGTAATTACTTATATGATTTAGCGCAGATGTTTAGTAAGTTTTATGCCAGCTCCCCTGTATTAACAGCCGCAGAGCCTGCCAGAAGCTTAAGATTAGCTATCACTAAAACAACAGCTTCGGTAATCAAAGAAGGCTTAGAATTATTAGGAATTGAGACCTTAGAGCAGATGTAATTTTGATGTGACTCTATTTGGGTGATAAGATAGATTAATTACATTATTTAATTAACTATATGACTCCATTCACGCCAGACTTTGGCTTTAGTTCCGCAATTACTTTAAGCACTATTTATGGTGTAGGCTTTTTAGCTTTAATGGTACTCGGATTTGTATTATTTATGTTGTTTGTGGGCGTAATTTTGTACTATTTTACCGGTCAAAAACCAGGCAAAAGCATAATTACCAACATGATGGGTGTAGTTACACGCACTTACCTGCAGATTGGTATTTTGGGCAGTATTTTCTTGAGTTTTTTGGGTGCAATGCATGTTGTGAAATCAATCTTAGGTGCGATTTTTCCAATCTTCACTTATGGATTTAAAGGCGTAGAGAGCGTTGCCCAGCGAGATTTAATCACTGGGTTATTATTAGTTTCTATAGGTTCGGTTCTATTCGCTATGCATTATTATTTGAATCAAACAGTTGAGTCAACTGTTCAAAAGAAGGGTACTTTAATAACAAAGGCATTTGTCGGCTTAGGTTTGTTCAGTTCTGGCGCAATATTTGTGTTTACAACTATCAACTTCTTGTTCGAAGTAGCTAGTTTCTTAATGAATGGTGCAGCTCAGAACTATCCAGACTTCGGTTATGTAGCAGCAGCTAGCCCAGGTTCAACTTTGGCCACCTTAGTTACAGTATTACCTATTTGGTTGTACTTTTATTATCGTGCCACTTCTATTATGCGTTACGAGAAATAGACTAGTTTAGAATATACATATGGATTTTCTTTTCAATCATTTTGGCTACATTGCCATCACTTTAGTTACCGGCGTGATCATTGGCTGGGCGACGTTTCCTATGACTCAAACAGTAATTAAATCAATTATAAAGCGTAAAGCTTAATTTGCAGCCGATATTAGTTTGGATGAGTTAATGTAGATTAACTTTGTTAGGATATAATCAGCTCATGGAGAGATGCCAGAGTGGTCGAACGGACTCGTCTCGAAAACGAGCATTCACGCAAGTGAATCGAGGGTTCGAATCCCTCTCTCACCGAAGTAAGCTGCCTAATTAAGATTCTCGCAATACCAATCCACTGCTATTCAACCATATCAGTAAAAACTACCAATCTGTTTGCGATGCCACCGAGACTGTTGTCCCACTCACCAATACAAGTTATTAGATTTAGATGTACGCCTTTACTACTAGAAAATACTTCTGGTGGGCGATCTTCACGAGAATATTCTTGCAATCCCCTAACTACAAAAGTAATTACCTGACCACTAATATCTGTGTAGAATATTTCATCACCGATTTTTAGCATCTTAAGATCGGCAAAAACCCCTCTGGTTTCCACACCAAGGTGCCCGGCAATCACTGCACTTCCTTCCATTCCGGGAAAAGGTCCATAACTATACCAACCTAAATCATAGATCGATTTAGGTGCTTCCATATTTCCCGCTTTGGTCAAACCCATATGTTTAATTGGAGCATCAACATTAATTGTAGGAATTTTTAATCTAGCTGGGAGTCTATAGTCGAGGTGTGACTTACTAGGCTGTATGACTGAAAAATTGCGGATAGTAGCAATCTTATTGGTAATTTCATTAGTAAATTTAAGAACATAGCTAACATTGCTTTTGATCAGATTAAACTCTAATAAAATCAGAATTAACACTAACAATATTGCTAGAAGAATACCTTTTACTTGAATAACTAAACCAAGAAATTCTTTATGAGCTAATCGGAAGCTCAATTATTCGCAACCAAGTTACTTTTTCTTTTCAGCAAAATAGATGCCAAAACTAGTAGAAAAGCAGCTGTGGAAACGGTTGGTAATAAAAGGTTAGTAGACTTTGCTTCACCGTCAGTTCTTGGGAGTCCTGGTGTTGTTGTTCCGCACGTTGGACCAGAGATAGTATTTCCATTTAACGTAACAGTACCAGCATCTTGGGTCAAAATTCTACCATTCAAAGTAGCACCGGAGTTCATAGCGTTTATGCCAAGTAATGAAAAAATGTTTCCCTTGAATTGTGTGTTTGAGCCAAGAGTAATAGAACTACCAACTCTCCACCAGATATTGCAAGCATCGCCGCCTGTAATAGACGAGTTAGATGAAGTAATGATCGTGGTATCACTTTTAAAAATCCAAACACCAGAGCCAATTAAATTCAAATTTCCAGACAGTGTAAAGCTACTGGTTGAACAATATGTACCAGGACCAACACCTGATGGAAATGTTGCAGTTAGATCTACTGCTCCAAATGTTTGATCACAAGGTTGATTAAGTGTTCCAAATACTGCTAGGTTTTCGGCCTGTGCTGCAATTGCACTGGCATTATTATTTTGTGTTCCACCACCTGCAGTACAAGAAACTGGAAATCCTGTTATGGATGTACCTGAACTTACTCCGACTGCTCCAGTTGCTGTAGCAGAGTTTGTACATGTTACTGCCTGGCCACCTAGTACTGAATAGTTAACTAAATTAATTAATGTAGGAGAAGTTGCTGCCCAGACATTGGATTTAGTAACACCAAAGAAACAAAATAAGGTAACAGTCAAAACGAATATTTTTTTAGACGATTATCCATGGGATGTAGTACTTTAAATTAGTGCTGCTCGAAGTTTAACATGCACCAAGAATATATGTTGGATAAATGACAGTTGATGATTTTGTTCTAAACTAGGTTAGAACTACCCAATTTTTAAAATGTACGCCTTGCTGTATAAAATTCAGGCTATTTGGTAACATTGAACTAGTAGGAAGTGCGAAATCGAATCCCTTTCCCAAATAACATATAATCAATAAATGGAAAAAATTGTCACAAGAGTCTTTATTCTTAACGAAGACGGCGAAGTATTACTAGTAAAAAGAGCCAGAGGAGCTGGGGCGAATCAATGGGCGTTGATTGGCGGTAGGCCAGATACAGCCGAAGCTTTTCGCGACACAATTAGTCGCGAAGCCAAAAAAGAGCTTGGTGTTGATTTCACACCTAAATTCTGGCGCAAAATCCTCGATGACTCAGTTGATGAGATAGATCCTTGGAACGTTTACCTATATACAGGAACTATTGGCGGCGAATTAGTCTTAAATCCTAGTGAAATTAGCGAAGTCACTTATGTATCGTCTACAACTTATCAAAAGTTAGATATTGCATTTAGCCACCGCGATTTGTTAGAGGTATTTTTTAAATTTTTCGAGTCTACACCTACTGAGACTGATCTGTAAGGCAGAAGTTATTATGCTGCTTGCGCTTCTTCATCTTTCTTTCGCTTCAAGATGAAAGTGATCACAATATATAAAGTTACGGCAATAATTAGGAAATCCAGAATATTTGTTAGGAAAGCGCCATATTTAATAACTGGGGCGCCATCGGCAACTGCCGCTGCCAAACTGTTGTAGGTATTGGTGCCCCAAGTTAAGATACAGCTCACTAAAAGCCATATTACCCAATATGCGCCCGAAAATCGGCATAATAATGTCGGATGTTAGTGATTGTACAATCTTATTAAACGCGGCACCGATAATTACGCCGATAGCTAGATCAAGTACATTCCCCTGGAAGGCGAATTCTTTGAAATTATGCCAGAATTTAGTTGCTTCTTGTTTACTAGTACTAGCCACAGAGCGTGCGCGCTCTGGAGCTAGATTTGAAAATGGTTTATTGATCATGAGGTTATTTTAGTGCAGTTTTACCTTTAAATTCAACACCGTTTCTGCCACTTGAAATTATCCTAGAATAGGATATATAATACTCAATATACTAAGGGTAAGTTATATCTTTTAATAATTTATTGCTGTCAACTTTGTATATATCGGCGAGGCGAAGCATTTCGATAATGTCTAAGCGGCGCTCGCCATTTTCTACTTTTGATACAAAAGACTGCGCCGTTCCTAATTTCTTAGCAACATCTGCTTGAGTTAGACCGGATTCAGATCTGGCTGTTTTCAGCCTTTCAATCAACAATTTATATTTATAAGTAAAATTTGATTTCTGCATTTTTTGCGTTGCAATACAAAGCTTTTCTATAAGTTATATGCAAAAATGGAATATCCCAAAAAGGAATAATTATGATTACAATTACATCAAAAGACATTTTCGAGTTTTTAGATAAAAACGAAGGCCGCCTAGCGGAGTGGTGGTGGAGTAAGTTGGAGCTTAAAACACAGCAACACATCGCATTGGCACGTTCTATTAGTTGGGATGTGAAAATTAGCAAGGCGGTAGACTTAGGAGATCAGTATTATTGGTTAGAAGTATTTACCAAGAAAGATCAGGCCAAAGAAATTCTTGGTCAAGATAATGCTTTGCTGATAAAGTTGAGCGAATAAAAGTGTTAAGCCGAACGAATAAACGAGGCAATGATTGCGGCGGCCACATTTACGTTTAACGACGGCCCACTGCCAAGCATCGGGCTAAACACTGCTAGATCGGCTTGTTCTAAATACTTTTTGTATACACCTTGCTTTTCGTTTCCGGCAATTAAGAGAACTTTTTGATTATATATAGCTTGTGTATATAGGATAGCATCTGTAGTGGTTTCTAGTGCAATAATTTGGAAACCTAGCTTTTTGTATTTGTCCAAGGCTAATTGTGGTTCTTCAAAGTATTCGTAGTCTACTTTACGCTCTAAACCACGAGAAGTAATATTGATCTCTGTATTTGGTGGCTGCGGGGTGCGTCCGGTCAAAATTAACTTGGCTTGCATTGCATCGGCTGTGCGAAACAGCGACCCTACATTAATTGGGTCTTCTATGTCTTGGAGGAAAATCACTAATTCACGTTCAACTGCTATGTTACTCACACTTACATTTAACGCGCGATTGATTCTTTTCTGAGCTGGGGAGGATTTTGCTTTAGCCATTATTTTAATTTCGCACCCGTGAAGATTCGAACTTCAAACCTTTTCTTCCGCAAAGAAATGCTCTATCCAGTTGAGCTACGGGTGCAACGTGGCAATTATATCAGATGATTTTGAATTTTTGTCTTTGCGGGGATTAAGGATCAAATCTATTACTTTTTCTTAGATTCTAAGTACTCCTGATCGTCTAAATCAGGAACGTAGTTTGTGAGAGGGATATATTTTCCATAAATCATTTGGGTAAAAAGATTGTATTCCACCATGTCTAAATCGCCGTAGATTAAGTAGTGGGCACAGATTTCGTAGATTTCTTGGTCTAAACCTTGTGGAACTAACAGTGTTAGTCTAGGGGTTTCTTTGTCTTTATCAAAATCTAAGTAAAGTAGAATTTGATCTTCTTTCTGAGCAAACCAGAAACAGCGTAATTCTTTCCAGGGAATCATCACGTTATTAGTAAATATGCCTTTGGTGGCTAATTTATGTTTTAGTACCCACGGAACTAAGCCGCCTTGTAGAAACCATAATACCAAAAAGGCGCATAGGGCAATGATTACAATATAGTAGCCCATGCGCACAGCCACAAAGATCAGTACCAGCATCAGTAAAGCGTACTTTAGGTACCACATGCGATTTTTGGGCTTCCAGATGCGCTCGGCAGCTTCCCATGCCAGTAAGACATCTACAGCTTTACGTATTTTAATTCCACCAGTATTTTCGGCTACAGCATTTGTAGCGGTGGCGGCTTTTGGCTTGGCGGAGAGATCGGACAGCTTAACTTTCTGCATATATCATTCTAGGTTGGCGGAAGCTCTACTGCAACTTTTGATTGAGGTAGACCATTAATGAGCTTCACAATTTGTATTTTTTCTTTTTTAGCTTTACGTCTGAATAATTTACGGAATATAAATCTAATCGGGCTGATGATTAAAGCTCTGACACCGGAGAATAGTAGAGCGATAAAGGCGAAAATTACAAAGATACCAATTACTATTTTTAGTATGTGCTGGGTATCTTTCGGAATTGCAAGTTGATTAAATACATTGGTGAAGGCGGCATCTGCTGTTCCTAGGATTAAACTACCTCCATCTTGAAGTTGGCTAATTACAGTTTTAGCAGGTTCCGGGTATAGTTCAAGTAATTTAGCTGAACTTAAACCTTGGGATTCAGGGACTTTGTCTAATGGTGTAATTGTGAATTTTTCATCGGAAATAGTGGCCAATGTCCCTACATATCTAACTTGGACGGGGGCTGGGCTTTCTGGGCTGTCGGAGGCGACGTATTTATAGATGTGGTTTAAGTCTGCACCAATTACAGCGTTGCCACTTTCGCCCCATGTTGTGTCGACTAAGATCCAAGTATTTTGGGCTGGTAGGTAAACTTCAGCCCATTGATGTGGAGTATTAATACCGTTGGTGGATCTAAAATCGTAGCCATAACCAAATGCGCCGCGGGCGGCAATGCCCTGGGCACGTAGTAGAGCAATGAATAAATCAGAATATTCCATGCAGACGGCGGCTCCGCCGTCTAATGTTTTGGCGGCACCTTGGCGTTTATTAATGCCGAATCTTTTTACATCGCTGTAGTCGATACGTTCAACTACATAGGCGTATGTCTTTTCAATTAATTTGTAAATATCTTTTTCTTCGCCGGCAATTTCTTGAGCGGCTTTCTGGATATTGGCGTTGTCGACTTCCCAATAGATTGCCGATTTGGTGTTGTTTGTTCTAATATCACTAGGAATATCGGCTATTAAGCCTGAATTAGTCAGATCGAATTGTTTATTAATGCTTAAATTAATAAATCCAATAAGTTTAATTTCGCCAGTAGCGTTGGCAGGTAATTTAAATACAGCTTTTAGGTTTCCATTTTCATCTTTAGATACAGCGTAAGGTGTTGGTTCAATCTTAGTGTATTCCACTGTTTGAGTGAGAGGTCCTGACACGATATCGCGTGGCAAAAGTAGTTCATAGGTGTTGCTGTAGAGTCCGGTAACTGAACTTTGGCCAATTGGCTGTGTGATTTCAAAAGCGTAGGCTTGTTTTGTGCCAATTTGTACCCAAGCTAGATTTCCGGTTAAATCTGCTTGTGAGAAAGTAATTCGGCGATTTTCACCTACCTCTTCTACTTTCTGGGTGGGGGTGATGAAGTTTAATTCCCCTAGGTTTTTGGGAATGGATATATTGGTAGTAACGCTTAAACTAGAAGTATTGTCGCCAAATTTAAAATCTTTGGTAAATGACGGAACATAAATATCGTAAACTAAACCAGTTTTGGCTGCTAAGGCAAATGAGCTGTAGTTTAGTGTAATGGAAAGCGGGGAACCCTGGCGCACATTACGCGGGTATTTGACGTAAATGTATAGGTTTTGATCTTTAGTTTCACTTCGGTAGGTAAGGGTTTTGTTTGTTTGATCGGTAATTTTTAAAGTGGCCAAGCTTTTAGCTAATTTATCTTTAGCTTGTACGTCGTCTACAATTGGGTTGAATAGAATGAATGCTTCTTCCGATGAAGAAAGAATTTGATATTGGGGGCTATTAATTGTGACTGATAATTTTTCATTGACAGCTACGGAGCCGTCGGCGTTTAGGGTGTAATTGCGATCTAATTGCCTATTTACAATTGCTGATTGGGCATTTATGATTTGTGGGAAAGCAAAAAATGCTAAAGCTAAGGCGCAAATGGTTTTGGTAAATAATTTTCTCACGCAGCATTTTAGCAAGTTAATAATTTAATAAGTTTAGTAATTTTTTTTGCTAGGATATTCCGGTGCTAAACCTCGACATACTTAACATAGAACAAAGAGCGGCGGTAGAAACTACTGATGGCGCAGTTTTGGTATTAGCAGGCGCAGGTTCTGGAAAAACTCGTGTTCTGACATACCGAATTGCCTATATTCTGCAAGAAAAATTGGCTTATCCAGAAGAGATTTTGGCAGTAACGTTTACTAACAAAGCAGCTGGCGAGATGAAGGTGCGTATTGGGAGTTTAATTTCCGAAAGTGGCGCCCCAAAACTGCCTTGGGCGGGAACTTTTCACTCAATTTGCGTAAAAATGTTACGGGCTTACGGGGAATATGTGGGATTAAGTAAAACTTTTTCTATCTATGACCCGGCCGATCAGTTAGACGCCGTAAAGAAGTCAATGGATAAGTTGAATATTTCCCAAAAAGATGTGAACCCAAGAGCTGTGTTGGGGGCAATTTCTTCGTCCAAAAATGAAATGATTGATCCAGAAAAGTACCAAGGCTTTGCCCAGGGTTACTTCGAGGAATCTGTGGCTGCGATTTATCCTAAATATAATCAGCATTTACGCGAAAATAATGCCGCTGACTTCGATGATTTACTGTTGTTAGTGGTTAAATTGTTGCAAGAGAATAATCAAGTGCGTGAGCGCTACCAAAAGCAATTCAAATATATTTTGGTAGATGAATATCAGGATACCAATCATGTGCAGTATTTGATGGTGAAACTGTTGGCGGCTTTAAACGGTAATATTTGTGTGGTGGGCGACGACGACCAAAGTATTTATGCCTTCCGTGGTGCCACGATTAAAAATATTTTATCGTTCGAAAAAGACTATCCCCAAGCCAAAGTGATCAAGTTGGAACAAAACTATCGCTCCACTAGCGTGATCTTAGATGCAGCATACGGGGTAGTGAGTAAGAATAAAAATCGTACGGCTAAGAAATTGTGGACTGATAAAGATGGTGGAAACAAGATTGTGATCTATAAAGCTTTTGATGAACGCGACGAGGCTAAATGGGTGGTGAACCGCATTCGTGAGGTGCAAAAAGAGGGTGTGGCTTTAGAAGATATAGCCGTTTTGTATCGCACCAACGCGCAGTCTCGAAATCTGGAAGAAGAATTTTTGCATCAAGCTGTGCAGTATAAAATAGTTGGCGGCGTACGTTTCTATGAACGTAAAGAAATTAAAGATGTGCTGGCCTATTTGCAGCTGTTGTATAACCAGAAAAATGATACGGCGCTTTTACGAGTAATCAATGTACCAAGGCGAGGAATTGGGCCGAAAACAGTTGAAGAGGCGATTGATGCGGCCCGTGAGCGAGGTGTTTCGACAATCGAATATTTATTGCAGTTTGGGCAAAATTTACAAAACCGTAAGTTAGTTGAGTTTGCGCAGTTGATTCAATATATGAATTTGCGCATGAACGAAATGCACTTGATTGATCTGATTAACTTAGTGTTAGAGCGCACAGAGTACGTGAAGTCTTTGCAAGACGGGACTTCTGAGAACGAAGCGCGAATCGAAAATATTAAAGAACTGCTGTCTGTGGCTAGCCGATATGCAGAATATGCACCCGGTGCTGGATTATCGACATTTTTAGAGGAGATTTCCTTACTAGAAGAGACAGTTTCAGCAGAACAAGACCCGCATGCGGTAACTTTAATGACAGTGCACGCGGCTAAGGGTTTAGAGTTCACCCAGGTGTTTGTGGTGGGTATGGAAGAGGGCTTATTTCCACATTCACGTGTTTATACAAACCCGGCGGAACTAGAAGAAGAACGTCGCCTAGCGTATGTGGCGATTACACGTGCCAGAGACTATTTGTACTTAATACATGCAGACTCCAGGTTATATTTTGGTAGCCGCCAACAAAATATGATTTCGCGCTTTATTGAAGACGTGCCCGAGCATTTAACTGTACGCAATGTGGCCAATCAGATTAATAGTTTTGAAGAAGGTTGGGAAGATTTTGACGATGGATGGACTGGCAAGCCTAGCTTACAAATTAAAGTTGGTGACAAGGTGCAGCATGAGTATTTCGGTACCGGTCAAGTGTTGGCGGTGGACGACAGCTTGGTGAAGGTTAGATTTGCTGGTGTTTATGGTGTGAAAGAGTTGGCCAAAGATTTGGCGCCGCTACGCAAAGTGTAGTGGCGTTTTCTGATATTCGCTAATCCCTGCTAAACTTAACTACATTAAGAAAAATATATGAAATTTTCACAATTAGCAGCTCAATTACCTAAAGACGGTGAATGGTTTACCGACGAGGAACAACAAAGAGTTTATACTGGCTTTGAATTCGAGGCGTTTGAGCAAGCTGTAGACTTTCTAAATGAAATTGCCGATATGGCAATTGAGTTAGATGTAATTCCTGATTTGTATCTCTACGATCGGTTGGTGTTGCAGATTTCTTTTAAACCATTAGAGGGTGAAGAGTTCGCCGAGAAGACTCTAGAGCTTATGCTTACTATAGACGAACTGTTTGCTTCTTTAGGTGAACAAGTAGAAATGGAAGCTGTTAACTAGTTTTTAACTGTTAGCTTTTTGCCATTTGGCGATTTCGCCGTGATTACCATTCATTAGTACTTCTGGGACTGACCAGCTTTGACCTTCAGCAGTCTCAAATACGGCCGGGCGAGAGTACTGGGGGTATTCGATTGCATCTAGGTTGCCTGGTTGGTGTGATTCGTCGATGAGGGAATTTTCATTGCCTAAAACACCTGGCAGCAAACGAGCAGTTGAGTCTAGAACGATGTTAGCGGCCAGCTCTCCGCCGGTTAGGATGTAATCTCCGATACTAATTTCGGCGTCGATTAAGTGCTCAATTACGCGAAAATCCACACCTTCGTACCTGCCGCAAATGATTACGATCCGTTCAACCTCCACGGCATATTTATGGGCGGTATTTTGATTCCAGGTCTCCCCGCGTGCGCTAGTCAGTAGTATTTTTGTGGTATCTGGGCGATCAGGATAAACGCCAATACCTTTTAATGCTTTGTAAATAGGCTCAATTTGCAAAAGCATTCCTGGACCACCACCAAAAATTCTATCGTCTACGGTTTTGCGAATATCTGTGGTCCAACCTCGCAGGTCGTGAATATGTACTTCGATTAATCCTTTTTCAATTGCCCGTTTGACGATACCTTCGCTAATCTCTGCTGCGATCAATTTAGGAAAGATGGTTAGAATGTCGTATCGCACGTGTGATTTTAACTTATTACGCCTAATTTACATACTTGCCAGTAAATATACCTTTTCAAAGTCATATCTAGTGGTTGGAGAGGATGTATCTTTAAACTTCAGTTTTGTGTCAAAAATACACACATAACCGAGAGATTGCTTGTTTCACCGAATAATAGAGATTTCTAGTTTCACGTGGAACACTTTTGAACAGAAAACAACCACAAATATTTAGTGAATCAATAAAAAAGAGCAGGTGAACCTGCTCTTTACTTACTTTTCTAAAAAAGTTTAGAACTTAATGTATTTAGACACTAATTCCTTAACTTTAGGCATTGCCCATACTTCCATACTTTGTGATTTGAAAGCACCGTAAGCGCGTGGAGCTAAGATATATGCCCAGGCAGCCAATGACACAATATTACCGATCATGTTAAATGTTCCGTAATTTGTATATGCGTTAAATGGGTTATTTCCGGCAATCAGGTTGAAAACAACATTCCATAATAGGAAATTGAAAGCAATCAGTCCAACTAATACCGCTAAGGCACTTACACCATAGTAGTAAGAGGCCTCGGCGTGGGCACGCACAAATTCGCTGTCACTCTTTTTTAGAGTTGGGCTATAAAATGGCGCTGCTACCCAAGCGATTAACGCTTGTTGCTTATACTCATCTGTAGCAGCTGGTGCTGGAGATGCTGAAACTGGAGTTAAAATTACTTCTGCTTCTTGGGCTGGAGTGGTGTCGTTGTTCATGATTTAAATATAATAATAAACTATTATAGCTCAACAATCTTCAAATCTGGGATATTATCAAAAGTTTTTAATTCGTAAGTAACCAGAGGCAGGTCTAACACCATAGCAGTAGCAGCAATCGAGGCATGTGCTAAGGTAATAGAATCCAATTCGCGTACTAATTCACCAGCCTTTTCGGCGATTTTCAGATCTAATGCAATCACAGTAAAGTTTTGGGTAATAAAGTCTAGAATTTGAGCCCTGGCAGTTTCGCTACCCGCACGTTTACTAGCCAGCAACTCGGCTACTGTAATCGCACATATACATAAAGTGTAACTCCCCATTACATCGGCCAAAATTCCATCGGCAGATTTAAGATATTTGATAATTACGTTAGTATCAATTAATAGTTTATCCATAGTTTAAAAATTTAATTTTATTTGATTAATCCAGTCAGTTTCTTTGTTGTTAAAGCGATTAAACATCTCACGCTCGCTGGCGTCCTTAAAAACATCTAACAAATTAAGTATATTCTGAGGTTTTACGCTAGTTTCAATCGGCGCAACTATTTCTGTTACCAACACCGCAGGTGAAACCGCTATTGTTTCTACTTCAACCACTGCTATTGGCTCTACTACAACCGCTAACATCGCTACTTCTTGAGGTGCGAATTTAGCAACAGCAGAAGCCTGCTTTTTAACCGGCTGATTATCTTGTTTTTTTGATACTTTTTTAATTGGCATCTCTTCAATCAAATCAGACATCTCTGGCGCTGGCGCTTTAGTAATAATGTATTTCGCCTTATTGTACGAAGTAATTGCTACTTCACCGTGTTCGTCCACAGCCGCAAAAACGTCGCCGATTAAGTTCTTAACCTCGGTTAATGTAGCGTAAATTCTTCCGTTTTTCTTATGCATACTTATCTATACTAACAATTTAGCTAATTCCTGCGCAACTCCTCCAGCACGAAAGCGTCGAATTCACCGTGAATCATAATCAAATCCCCGCGCTTACTTAGCTTACGCATCTGATAAAGCATCCGATCAGTGGATGTCGCCAAGATAATTTCACAGCGAGTATTATTACGCTGAGTAGCCGCCGCCAAGTAAGGATCAAAAGTAATCAAGATATCAAAACTGTTATTAATGCTAGCTCCAAGCCGTTTATAGCTACTTAACTTATACTTTCCAAAGCGCTTTAAGCCGCCAGTAATCAACACTTTACGTAAAGCCTTTTGATTGTCAATATAAGCAACGCTTTGCAGCAGGCTACTAAATGTAGATTGAGCAGTGTGAATTAAAATCTGGCTACCGTTATCACCATCTAAACTTTGATACGGAAATAAAATATTTGTAAACAAACTAAGCTTCGGCGCCACTTTATTTATATCTAAACCGATCTGCGCACAAATCGCCAAAGCACATAACCAACTTGGTAAAAACTGTAGCTTTTGTCTAGGAAATTCCACTTCTAATTCCGTGGAGAGACTTTTAATCCACAATTTTGATCTATCATGCGACAGATCAACCTGTTTCGTAATCTGATATTGCTGAATCAGTGGATCGTTATCAATTACAACTTCACTGGTAGAGTCTGGGTAATAAATGATTTCATTATTACGATGAGTTTGAATCAACCTACGAACATTACTGTCACTACCATTTAAAATAACTGTGCCACCCAAGGTAATTATATCCAACAGTTCAGCACTAGCCAGTAACGTTTTATCTAGGTTTCCAAACAAGCCAATATTAGACTCCTCAATCCCGGTGATCACCCCAATATCTGCCTGAGCAATCCGTCCAAACTTCCGGATATCACCTTCGCTAAATGAGCTGATCTCCAAAACTATTATTCTGGTGTGGCTATTTAGTCTACTAGTCAACATCCGCGCCGCAATTGCCACAGTAGCTGGATGCTCAATATCGGCCACAATCTTAAAGTCATCGACTAAAACATTTTTTAATAGTTTACGCACCGCAGTTTTACCTTGGCTGCCAGCAATATACACAATTGTTAAATTATGACGGAATTTATTCACCAATGTGGCGGCTTCGGCAATATAAATTCCATCGATCAAACCTTGAACAGGGTAAGCAATAGCCAGCATTACAATAGATACCACGCTGCTAGCCACGTCTAAAATCAATCCAGCTAACAATAGCAACACTAAACCGGGAATAAATAGCTCCACTAAAGTTGCAGCTCCAGCTTCGCCAATCAGTACTAACCAACTTAAGCCGACTAAACCAACTAAAGCCAAAAAAAACACTACTACGCTGCTGTAAACCCAAGCTACACGCCAGTCTGGTTGCAACTTAGGCCAGCGGTGCCAAAAAATAGCTTGCAAATGAGAAATAGATTCGTTGGTGAGATAACCAAATCCTAATACGGCAATTACTCCTGCCAACACTAATTGACCAAATACCAGAGAAACACCAGCAGCAATTCCGAAAATGACTTTAGTTAAAGTACTAAAACTACTGCGATGTGTTAGTTCAAAATCCCACCATAAATGATGGATTAACCGCGAAAAACTATAGTTAGACTTTTGCCAAAATCGTAAATCATGCGCCACATGAAATAGAGCATTAAATAACACAGGCACACTCAATAGAAACAGAAGGTAAACGATGAGTTCGGGCATAATCCATGATACACTAATTTAGCTAACATTTTAAAAGCTGCCCATGCTTAATACTGATGACATTGTAAAATTACTTTTAGCCGCCGCCTTCACTTTTGCCATTGTGGTAGTGTCTTGGCAAGTTGCTAGATTATTAGCCGAAATCACCGCTAATTTAAAAGAGATCAAATTCATTACTCGAATGCTTCAAGACTTAAGCGAGGAAGCTTTAGGTGATTATCGAAAAGTTAAAGGTTTTGTTGCCAACATGGCAAATCTCTCTAAACTACCAGCAATCTTTATGGGTTTAAACGGTATTTTAAGTAAGTGGCAAAACAAGAAAAAGAAGTCAGAAAAGAGCGAAAATTTATCTGAGCCCGAATGATTGCAAGTAAAAATTCTATAGGGTATAATATTTCACGTATATTCAACAACGTATGGCTAAAAAGCAAATAAAAATCAACAAAAGCGAGCTAATTGGCGCTAACCGTACTTCTGAAAAAGATACCGGTTCACCACAAGTGCAAGTAGCTCTAATGTCAGCTCGAATTACTAATTTGGCCGATCATTTAAAAGGTCACAAGCAAGACAAACACTCTCGCCGTGGTCTATTACAATTAGTAGGTAAACGTCGTCGTTTACTGCAATATGTAGAGCGAACAGAAGGCAAAGAAGCTGTCACTACCTTAAAAGGTCGTGTAGGCATGTCTGTCTAAATACTACTAAGTAACTTTTAACTACCCCGTTAACCCGGGGTAGTTTGCGTGTATAAACCCCCATTTAAGATACAATAGACGGTGTCCATATTCGATCGGTTTCGTCGACAAAGCGAGACTCAGCTACCAAAAATTGAAAAGCGACAAAATGCTTTCAAGTCTGCCGAAAGATATAAATCCCAGCGTGATAATTTAAATCAGGCTAGACGCAGCAATGCTAGATCCGAATGGTGGAAAACCCACAGAATATCAGTTCTGGTAGCCACTGGGTTTCTCATTATCGTGGGTATAATTGTTACCGCTGTGGTGCTTCTACGTGGAGCATCGCAATTTAAAATCCAGAAAATTGTAGTGCGCGGAAACCAAGTCGCTAAACAAGAGCAAATCTTAGAAGCGGTAAACTGGGTCAAAGATCAAAATCTGTATGCCTTGAACGTAGCGCAGGTGCAGCGCGATCTTTTGAATAAATTCCCATATTTTAAACAAGTACAGGTGAGAAAAATTTTACCAGACAACCTGCTAATCGAAATTGCCGAGCGGGCAGCGGTAATGACATACGCCAATATTTCTACTTCTGTCACTACCGACGCCGACGGCCGGATCATTGCAGTGTTCGACCAAGCGAACCTGGCCGCCTTAGGGTCAGAAGTGATGAATATAATTCAAGGCTATGGCAGTGTGGACTTATCTTCTGTCCAACAAAAGTATTACACCAAGTTTCAAGACGATTTACCTAAATTCCGATTAAAGTGGGAAGAAGTAAAGCCGGAAGATAAGGCCACAGCGCTAGCTGAACTAATTCAAGAATATCAGGCATTGATTAACGAGTATCTGCTTGCTCGTATTGATAAAGTTGACCCTAGCATTAAAGATACTTTGCCAATTATGCAAGATTTGAGCAATGCGCAATTTAAACAGGGGGATTTAATGCCAACGCAGAAATTTAAATACGGCTACGCTTTATTAGATTTCTTTAGAACTAAAAATCTCAAATTGAAACAGTTATTGTGGATTACGGATTTCAATATTATTGTGACTTTGGAATCAGGTACGCAGATAATATTTACGGCCACTCGCGATTTAGATGAACAATTACAAGCGTTCGAGACTATTAGAAGAGTAGAAGACATTTCGCGCGCCCGATCTGTAGATGTGCGCGCGAATGTAGTATCTGTCAGGTAGTTTTGGTCACTTAAGCTACAAATTACTTATAGTCTAGACAAATTCGCAACTTAAGTTTGATCTTAAATGACTTACACCTTTATAAACTTAAATCCTGGCTTCTGGTTTTAATCTTGTCTTGTAATTTGACCAAGAATTCATCTACATCTTGTTCTTTTAATTCCTCACCAGTGCGCAGACGAATCGATACTTTGCCACTTTCTACTTCTTGGCGGCCAATAATTAGTAGGTAAGGGACTTTGCCAGCTTGGCCTTTGCGGATTTTGTTGCCTAAGCGCTCACTGCTACTATCGGTTTCCACATGAATGCCGGCGTCAAACAATTTCTGATGCAATTGTTTAGCGTACTCCAATTGGTCGTCGCTGATGGGCACAATTCTGACTTGTTCAGGTGATAACCACACAGGGAAAGCGCCACCAAAATGCTCGATTATAATACCGATAAAGCGTTCTGAGCCAACAATCGCACGGTGAATCATAATTGGAGTCTGTTCGGAACCGTCGCTATCGATGTATTTCAGACCAAACCGAGTTGGCATGTTCATATCGAGTTGGATGGTAGACAATTGCCATTCACGGCCCAAGCTATCGTGGGCCATAAAGTCCATTTTAGGCCCGTAAATTGCAGCTTCACCCGGTGATTCTTTGAACTGATAGTTCATATCAATTAACATTTGACGTAGCTTTGACTCCGCCTTCTCCCAGACTTCGTCGTCACCTAAATATTTTTCTTTGTTATTAGGATCACGTAGCGACAAACGAATGTAGTAATCATTCATGTCATAGGTGTTTAGGGCTTCTTTAATTACGCCGGCTACATTTTGAAATTCTTCGACAATTTGATCTTCACGGACAAAGGCGTGTCCATCGTCTTGGGTGAATACGCGAGAGCGAAAAATGCCATGCATTTCGCCTGGGCGCTCATCGCGAGCTAAGTTAGAGAAATCGGCCACGCGGTAAGGCAAATCTTTATACGATCTAAGCTGTGAGGCGAAGATTTGCGTATGTTGTGGACAGTTCATGGGTTTTAAGAACATCTCTTCTTCGCTGTAGCTGGAAGCAACTTTGAACATGTCATCTTTATATTTGTCGTAATGACCAGATATTTTAAACAGTTCGCCGCGGTTGAAGTTTGGAGTATTCACTTCGTCGTAGCCAATTTTACGGTTTAATTCTCGGCTGTAATTGTAAACAGCATTACGCAGCCTTGAACCACGTGGAGTGTACATTGGTAAACCTGAGCCTACTAAGTCGGAAAATACCAATAAATCTAGTTCTTTGGCTAGTTTACGGTGGTCACGTAATTTAGCTTCTTCTTGTAAGTGCACAAATTCGTCTAGTTTTGCCTGACTATCAAAAGCTGTACCGTAAACACGAGTTAGCATCTCGTTTTTCTCGTCGCCACGCCAGTAAGCTCCGGCGATGCTCATCAGTTTGAAAGCTTTAATTTTGTTTGTAGAGTCGACGTGCGGGCCGCGGCACAAGTCTACAAATACATGTTGGCCAAGGTTGCCGGTGTAATAGAGCGTTAGTTTCTGATCGCTGGCGGCAAACTCAGACAGTAATTCTTGTTTAAAAGGATTTTCCTTAAACATTTCTCGCGCTTCTTCGAGACTGACATCTACGCGCACAAATGGCAGATTGGCTTTGACGATTTCGGCCATTCTGGCCTCTATTTTGGCGAAATCGTCCTCAGTTAAGGTGTATTCCCAACGCGCGTCGTTATAAAAGCCAGTTTTAATGGCTGGACCAATGGCGCGCTTTACTTTGCCAGGGAATAACTCTTCCACAGCTTGGTTAAATACGTGTTCAGCCGAGTGGCGGATTTTGTATAATTCAAAATCCGCTTCATTTTCTACCCAGTCGGGCATTAGGTGCTTAAAATCTTGATAAGTGTCGTTCATATTAATAATTTAATGATTTGTTAATAAATTTATGTTCTAAAATATAGTTTTAGTAGGGTTGATAAAGTACACCTTGCGGTGTGAATAAAGTGTTTGTGTACTGTAGTTGTATCAGTTTTGTTTTCATCTTTTACTATTTCTGGCGCGGCTTTGAATGCGAAAAAGCCCCAGCGCTAAAGTTTACGAATAAACTGTAATGCTAGGGCCTGTTGGCGGTTCCACCTGATGTTTGACTTTGGTAAGTCGATTTAAATTTTAGGTATAAACTACAAAGAAATTAAGAAACTTGCACTGATGTTTCTATCGCTTAAATGATTTTAGCATACTAGATTAGGAGTGTTGAAGGCCGAAAATGGAGTAGTCGCATCTTGCTAAAAGGTATACTACAATACTTCCCTAAACTAGTTTGGTGCTATTATATAAGGAATTAAAATCACGTTATGGCTGGAAAAATCATTGCTGCAATTGACATTGGCTCTACTAAGGTAGCTGCTGCTATCGCTATTGTTGAAAATGGCGGAGTACCAAGAATTATTGGCGAAGCGTCATACCCTTCAGAAGGAATAAAAAAAGGTGAAATCACTGGAATAGACGATGCAATGCGCTCTATTGCCGAGGCTTTAAATGCGGCAGAGCGAATGGCTGGTTTGAGTGTTTCCAGTACGTTGGTATCGATTAACGGTAAACATATTGTGTCTAATAATAACAAAGGAGTAGTGGCCACAGACGACAACGAAATTAATGTCGACGACATGTTGCGTGCTATGGAACAAGCTAAAACAGTTGCTATTCCACCTGCGCGTGAAATCATCCATTTAATTGCCCGCGAATTTATTGTAGATACTACCGGCGGCATTAAAGACCCTGTAGGCATGACTGGTCATAGATTAGAAGTGAACTCTCATATAATTTCGGCTACCAATACAGCTTTGCACAATTTGCGTAAGTGTATTCAAAGTTTAGGATTACGAATTGATCGAGAAGTGTTTACTGGTTGGGCTGCAGCGCAGTCTGTATTGACTCCTACCGAAAAAGAATTAGGTGTTTTAATGTTAGATATCGGCGGCGGTACTACTTCAATTACCATGTTCGACGAAGGTGCAGTTTGTTACAGCACATCGATTCCCTTTGGTGGTAGTAATGTAACTCGCGATTTAGCTGCAGCTTTACGTGTATCTTTAGAAGATGCCGAAAAGATTAAATTGAATTTTGACCGCTTAATGCACGAACAAGGTGGGCGACCTGCTAAAAAAGACGCGCACGACGGCGATGAAGAAGAAGTGAGTGATAAAAAGCGCGACATTGTAGACGTGTCAGAGTTAGATATCGAAGGTATTAAAACTATTTCACGTAAAGTGTTTATGGAGTATACAGAAGCACGTATGGAAGAAATTTTTGGGTTTGTGAAGAATAATCTAACTCAAGCTGGTTTTTCTACCAAAGTACCAGCCGGTATTATTTTAACTGGTGGGGCAGCCGATTTACCTGGGTTAACTAAATTAGCTAAAAAGGTGTTTGGTATGCCAGCTAGGGTAGCTTCTCCGCGGGGATTAGATGGATTAATTGATGGTATTTCTACTCCAGCATATGCAGCCTTACAGGGTATGATTTTAGACGGAACTAGTGACGACGACTATTTCAGTTTGCGTAATAGCCCGCTAATGCCTAATAAGAAATTAGGTGGTCAGTCTTCTGGAGACGGTATCATAAGTAAAATTGGTAGTTTCTTAAGAAACTTGTTGCCTTAGGCTTTTGTTGTCTCAGATTGAGAATTAATAAGTTTAAAGTCTGTTCTCTAGTTATATAATCCTACAGCCGCGTTAAATTTTCGATATAAGTATTCCTTAGTGATAAATAATATCCGAGTAATTGTGTAAGTTATTTATACGTTACTGGCCAATTTCGAACACAATTCCACCTCAAACACGCTTGCATATTTAATCTCACTCATTTAAGCTATATGAGCATAGAAATTAGTTTAGTATGTTAGTAAAACCACAATCAAGTCCTGTAGCCAAAATTAAAGTAGTCGGAGTCGGTGGTGCTGGTGGAAACGTGGTAAATGCCATGGTAGAGGATGGGACTATTTTAGACGTAGAGTTTTTAGCTATTAATACCGATGCACAAGCACTTCAATCCTCTAAAGCTGACACCAAGTTACGTGTGGGCGATGGGATCACACGGGGCTTAGGTAGTGGTGGAAACCCGATTGTGGGTCGCAAGTCTGCAGAAGAGAGTGTGGAGATGATTCACGAAAGCTTGGCCGGTTCAGATATGGTGTTTATTACAGCTGGTATGGGTGGTGGAACAGGAACAGGTGCGGCGCCAATTGTGGGCGAAGTTGCTAAAAATCAAGGAGCATTGACTATTGCGGTGGTGATGAAGCCCTTCCACTTCGAAGGTCAGCGCCGTATGGAGGCTGCTTTAAAGGGTATTGACGAGTTGAAGCAGAAGGTGGACACCATGATTATTATTCCTAACCAGCGTTTGTTGGAGATCATGGAGCCGAGTGCATCTTTTTCAGATGCGATGCATAAGTCTGATGAGGTGATGTTGCAAGCAGTGAAAAGTATTGCCAATCTTTGTACTCAGACGGGATTGATCAATGTAGACTTTGCAGACGTACGTTCCATTATGGACAATGCCGGTACTGCCATGATGGGTATTGGCCGTGCTTCTGGTGAAGACCGAGCTATGCAAGCGGCAATTCAGGCAATTGAGAGTCCTTTGTTGGAAGTTAAAATTAATGGTGCCACAGGTGTATTATTGAATATTGTGGGTGGTCGAAGTTTAAGAATTCATGAAATCGACGAAGCTGCTAGGGTTGTAGGTGAGCGAGTGGCGCAAGACGCCAACATTATTTTTGGTGCGCGTATCGATGAGGGGATGAGTGCTGATGAAATTGAAATTACCGTTATTGCTACAGGCTTTACTGACGAAGACTCACGTGGACCTGCTGTAGATCCGTTTAAGTTAAGAGCGGCTAGAACAATTAGTGGCGTAAACCAGGCAAACCCAACCACCCGACCTTTATCTGCTAATGCTACGGAGGCTGAGGCTGAGGCAAACCGTTTGAAGGGTACTAGTACGTTTGGTAATTTGATAGCCGAGGAGCCGGCAGCAAGCTACGAATCTTTTGAAGATGAACCAAGCTTTATGAGACGTAAGCCAGGTTCTACAGATGATTCAAACTAAAACTTAAAAGATATATACATTAAATGGGTTGCCGGGGTAGGGTAGCCCATATTTTTTTGCTTTCTGACAAACCATTTCATTGATTACATGCGCGTTTTTCGTTACAAAGTGTTCCACGTGAAACTAGAAACCCGGGTTCAGTAGTGAAACAAGTTTATCCGAGATTATGTCTGTATTTTTGACACAAAACTGAAGTTTAAAGATACATCATCTCCAATCACTAGATATGACTTTGAAAAGGTATATTTACCAGAAGAGATATTTTTATTGAACTGGAGTTCGCAGAAGCCATTAGCGATATTGGCACAATTGTCGAAAGAAAAGAGCAGAAAAACTTAAATATTCACTGGAACTGCGCTGATTACTAACCTCTTATCACGGCTCCCGGGTGGATAGCACGTAAACAGGGTTAGCGCTTCTTTACCTGGGGTAGTCGCCAAAATAGAAGTATCTTGGGGCATAACTACGCGGCTTTTTCGCATCACGTATTTATACTGTTTTCCATCCATATCAATCAGTATTTCGTCACCAACTTTAAGTTCTGGTAAGAATGTAAACGCCGAAATCACGTCGCTAGCTCTTGGCTGATAACTACCGCCAACACTATGACCGTAAATTACAATATTTCCTGGATTATCGACGGAGGGTAAACTACTTCCTTTAAAATGGGCTAAATTTCGATCTAGAACCTTGTTGTAGATGGCGCTACTGGTACTGTCGACGTTAGCCTGAATCGGCATACGATTGATCTTTAACTTGGGGATACTGATATAAAAAGTGCCATTGTAAGCCAGGCTTTGTTGGTCGATAATAAATTCTCCACTTTGCACGGCAGCTTCTGTTAGTTGCTTGAAGTAATCAAAACCTGGATTTGAGACATACTGCAAACGGTTTTCGATATAGTCAGATGAAACTAAAGCCACATTACCTTGATTAGTTAAATTTAAGGCCGTACGCACTTCTTCTTTAATCGATGGTTGAACTTGTAAATAAATAAACCCAATACCACCGAAAATTAAGACCAAAGGCAATAACATGCTAGCAGCAGAAGAGGAGGCTAATAGTTTCTTTAAAACTTGATAGAAAGCACTAAAGACTCTCCACATATTTTGCTTTTGTGAATTAGTATTTACGTACGCCGGCAGCACAAAGTACTCCTTAGAAGTGGTTTCGTTCTGTGGTGCGGAATAAATAGCCGCTTTTGAATAAGATCGTAATGACATGACATGACAGTGATAGCTTTGTGCACTAAAAGTGTAGCAGAAAAATTTAGCTTAGCGGAAGCTAAAACGCTTATTCAGATTGTATTGCACTACAAATACTAGTATCACGCTGAACGGTTTAATAATATTCGCGTTAACGCCTATCCAGTCAGTAAACAGCCAGAACATCAGCTGCGTAAGTAAAATCCCCACAGCACCTACAGCGTAAAAAGACAGTAAGCGTATGCCAAGCTGGTCGCGTTTTCTAAAGTTAAACAGTGCATTCAAAATGAAATTATGCAAAATGGCTAATACAGAACTAATTAAGTTAGCTAAACTTTTATCCATCCCGAAAAAATTGTGCAGTAAATAGAAACCACCCAAATCTACCCACAAGCCAATAATACCAATAATGGCGTATCCCCAGGCGTGTTTGTACTTTAAAAGCAGAGTAGCAGCAGGCTTTGGCAGACGATTCACCAGATTAGTTAGAGTAAGAGTTGATTTCACGTGTAATTAGCATACAAAATTAGTAAGATTAACGCCATATTGATGTGGCCACTGCGTCGCTGAAACACGAGTAGAATTCATTCAAATATTACGTGTTATAATGCCGGCGCTATGGCCATCACAGCCGAACACAAACAAAAAGTAAAAAAACTAATCCAACTTGGTACATCCCAAGGATACCTTACCCAAGAGGACGTCTTAAGCGAGTTCCCTCAAATAGAGGACGATCTCCAACTCTTAGAGTATGTTGTGGCTAAACTTCAAGATGAAGATATCGAAATCATTTCCAAGGAAGAATTAGAAGAAGAAACCACCACTACAGGTAGCGGTACTGGCAGTAAAATGACATTCGAAGAAAAAATTGCCATTTTAAAGCGTATTCGCTCACACGTAAGCACCGACCCAATGCGTGCTTATTTGCACGAAATCGGTAAGATTCCTTTGTTAAATGCTGAAGAAGAAGTAGTTTTAGCTAAGCGTATCGAAGCTGGAGAGCTAGAAAAGTTCAAACTAATTCGTAAACTGGCAGTTGAAACTGACCGTGATGTCTACAAAGAAGGAGTTACTGTTTTAGACACAATTGCAGATGACATCAGCACTCGAAATGACATAGTCGATAAGGCTAGAGTCGAATTAATGACAGTCGATCGCAAAAACATTAATGCGGTTATTCGTCATGGTGAAGAAGCGAAAGAGCTATTAACTACTGCCAACTTAAGATTAGTTGTATCGATTGCTAAAAACTACGTCAAACGCGGTTTAGATCTACTGGATTTAATCCAAGAAGGTAACTTAGGCTTAATGCGTGCGGTAGAAAAGTTCGAATATCGTAAAGGTTTCAAATTCTCTACCTACGCCACTTGGTGGATTAGACAGGCGATTACACGCGCAATTGCCGACCAGGCAAGAACAATTCGTGTACCCGTACACATGATCGAAACGATCAACAAGATGAGTAAAGTCTCATCTGAGTTGGCTACTAAGCTTAGCCGTCGACCAACTCCACAAGAAGTGGCAGACGAAATGGGTATCGAGGTCGAGAAAGTTCATGAAATTCACCGAATTTCTCAAAAACCCGCTCCACTCGAAACTCCTATCGGTGAGGACCAAGATAGTAAGTTAATCGATATCATTCCCGATGAATTCTCGGCATCTCCTAGTGAAATGGCCACCTGGTCGTTCCTACGGGCCCAGATTAATCAGGTATTAGAAGGGTTAACTGATCGAGAACGTAAAGTCTTAGAATTAAGATTTGGTTTGAGAGATGGTGTGTCGCGAACGCTAGAAGAGGTTGGTAAAGAGTTTAAGGTAACTAGAGAACGTATCCGTCAAATTGAAGCTAAGGCATTGAAGCGCTTAAAGAGCGAAGATATTGTACAGGCTTTGAAGGATTATTTAAGCTAAATTTATAAACGTAAATATACAGAAGAGCAACCGTAAGGTTGCTCTTCTTGGGGCTTCTGTATAAAGAACTTAGGTTTTAAGCTTCACCGCTAGTAAAGCATCTTTTCAAGGCTGGCATAATTTCGTTAATTACCTGATTCATCCAGTCAGTATCTAGGCTTTGATTAGTGATTTGAAGAGCTATTATTGTACTTAATTGATAATTAGTCAGGTTAGTTCGAATATCGTCGATATCTGCGAATATTTCAGGAAATACGGTCTTTAGCACCAGCTTAATAAGTTCTTCTGAGCCATTTAGCTGCGGCAATATAGCCAAAACATTTGCCCAACTAGCTTTGATATCTTCGGGAACTTTCGCTTCATTAGCCATCCCTATAGTTATACTTATTCTGTAAGCTTCAGGGTCGGCTTTTGTGATCGTGCCAGGTTTTTCTTTATACCAGTTTTTTAGGATACAAATGAAGGCTGCCTGTATTTCTGCCAGTGCAGTTAACGATTCAGGACTTTTGCTGGTGCTAGACCAATTAGCAGAAACAATTTTTGCAGTACCAATCTGCTTATTTGAATCCAGTAATTCTTGCAAGTCAGTTATGAAACGAGCAGCTAATGGGTACTGTGGAAATAATTTCTGATAAAGAGTAGCCAAGCTGCTAAAGAGCTTTAGTTGTAACGCTGTTTTTTGAAATATTTGGACTTTTCCAGATAGCAGTAAACTGTCGATGTTAGTTATAGACAAAATCAAGTTATGATCTGCGATTTCAAGAGCTTCTAACCCAAGAGTAACTGGGTCAGTCAAAACCGCAATCGCATTTATTTGTACCGTATCAGCGGTAGATGGATCATCTTGAGGTAGTAAAAATCGGTCAAAACCTGCCATGGCTAAGTATACTATATATATCACCCTGCAGCAGATTTTAACCACCACAAACACAAAAAGAGGGCATTTAAGCCCTCTTTTTAAAATATTTTAATTTGTGTTACTTAGCCTCTTCTACAACTCTAAGTTCACGAATTACAGTTACCTTAACTACACCTGCGTAAGTTTGAGTTTGTTCAATCTCTTTGGCAATCTTATGAGCAAGAACTCGTACATCTTCGTCAGATGAAGACTCTGGTCGAACAACCACACGCACTTCACGACCTGCTTGCACAGCATACGCTTCTTCTACGCTTGGGTATTGCTTAGCAATCTCCTCAAGAGCAGACACACGTTTTACGTATTCATCGTAAGTGTCACGTCTAGCACCTGGTCTAGCACCAGAAATGGCATCGGCGATTTTTACGATTTCAGCTTCGACACTTTTTGATTCAATATCACCATGGTGAGATTCTACGGCGTTAACTAATTTTTCGTCTTTTAGATACTTACGTACAATATCACCAGAAATATGGTGGTGAGGCTTGCCTTCGTATTCGTGTGTCATCACTTTACCAATGTCGTGTAGTAAACAAGCAAGTTTGGCTAAACGTACATCGGCTTTCATTTCGGCTGCTAGTTGGCTGGCAATATTCACCATTTCTAATGAGTGTTTAGCTAAGTTTTGGCCATAGCTAAAACGGTATTTGAACCTACCTAATAGTAAAATGATATCCTCTGGTAAATCGGGGAAACCAGCCTCATCGGCTAATTTTTCACCGTTTCTACGTACTTCACGCAATAAGTCTTTTTTCACATTACGCACAGTTTCTTCGATCGCGGCAGGGTGGATACGTCCATCTTTCAACATTTTCTGCAAAGCGATGGTGGCTACTTCACGACGGATTGGGTCGAAACACGAAATTGTGATTTGATTTGGTGCCTCGTCGACAATGATATCTGTACCAGTTAAGCGCTCAAAAGCACGAATGTTACGACCTTCACGGCCAATAATTTTGCCTTTTAATGCCTCGTCGGCGATTTCGAAAGTAGTAGTAGTAGTTTCAGCTACGTAATCGGTAGCTGAATTTTGCATTACTTCAATTAAAATATCGCGGGCTTTTTCTTCTGAATCACGTTTTACTTGCGCTTCAGCTTCTTTTACTTGCTTGGCACTCCAAGCACTTAGATCCCTTTCAATCTCGGACTTCAGGGCTTTTTCAGCTTCTTCGCGAGTAAGTTGAGCGATTACTTCTAGCTCGGTAGCAACTTTAGCACGTAAGACTTTTACGTCTTTTTTTGCTTGATCTAGTGCTTTTTCTTGGTTGTCGATTTCATCAAAACGTTGATCTACGGTTTTTGATCTGTCGATCAATTTACGCTCGCGTTCGACAAGCTCACGCTCGCGTGTTTCCACTTCTTTTACTACACGCTGAGCCTCTTGTTGAGCCCTAGCACGTATTTCTAACGCTTCTTTTTCTGCCTGTAGCAGTCTGGCACTAGCTTTGGAGTCGGCCTTGATCATGGCCTCCTCAGAATCAAACACTGGTTTAGCGTTTTTGTTCTTTTCTAGTTGCTGAAATAAATAAAAACCACCAGCGGCAACGCCGACTAGTAGCACGATGATCACCAATAATAGTGCTTCCATAATATGTAAACTAACTTTTAATAATGGCGTAGGGGAGACTCAACAATCAGTACCACAAACGTTTACGCTGCAATGCGTGTATTTGGGTTTAGATTTTCTAATTGATTTATTTTATTGATCAAGTTGATGTTTCTCCTACAAAAATTTAAATGTAAACAGCAAAGAACAGTAATTTCAAGAAAAGCGCTTAGCAAAACGACGTTTGATACCATCGCCTTTACTATTGTCTAATTTTACACTATTTACGCTATTCTGGTTAGCGGGTAGTGCTGCTTTTTTTTGCGTCTGTATATTTTGATAAACCTCCGATGGTAAACCCTTATGTTCGGAGAAGGTTTTCTCCATTTCTTTGATAGCTTCGTTCTTGTGTACTAACAGTCTATTTAATTGAGCTATCATTTCTTGCATGTCGCGAACTGTGGTCTGGAGCTTGGTTAATTTACTGGCAGATCCTTCTTTATCTTTTCGTAGTTGCTCAATTTCATCTTTAGACTTCACTAAATTTGTATGTTGATCTGATTCAATCAGCTTCTGGGTAAGTTCAGCTTCGGAAATTCCTTTATTTAGATAGGTATTTAGGTCACGGTCTTCTGCTTTAATGCCTAACACTTTTAGATACGTGTCTTCGATCATTTTTTTACGTTTTTCGCGGTCCATAAACGTACTAGCGCCTAGTCCAGGTGCTGTGCCCCCACCTGGGGCAAAAGAGTTGTTGGCCGCTGGTACAAACGGATTATTGGCCGCTGGTACAAACGGATTATTTGCTTGAGGTGCGAAAGGCTTTAAATTTGCGGTTGGGTTTGTAGTTGGGGTAGCGAACGGATTATTTGCTGCTGCTGGAACTGGGTTATTTGTGCTGGCGCCAAAGTTTGCTATTGGTGCAGCTAGCGGTTGGCTCACTGTCTGTGCTGCACTTATTGCAGTCTGTACACCAGCTGGCGTTATTGTGTCGCCAAAAGTTGAAATTATTGCGTTACCATCTACAATAGTTGTATCGATCACATCTGTTGGAGGAGCAAAAGGGTCACTCATTAAATCGTCGAAATCATCGTTGAACGGATCCATCCCAAAGCCGCCAAAAGGCAGTTTTGGCTTGCCAGTAGGCTTAATTGAATACTTAGAGATTAACTCTACAAAGTTTGGCTTTTCTAAATCAGCTAAAACACTACCATCTAACTTTCTGCCACAATATTTAGCAATACCATCGGCAATGCTTTGGGCAATATTGCGCAACCTATTATCATCTTTTAAAAATTGGATATCCTCTTGATTATCGATATACAAAACTTCTACAACCGAGGCATGAGGTAGGGTGGCGTTTAAGAAACGTAGGCTGCCTAAGTCGTGATCTTGCTCACTACGCACACCATTACTGGTAACTCCTTGCTGAGTGGTCACACTGTCGGCGATACATACCCCTACTTTTTCTGATTCATTGCCGCCAACTCCTTCGTACCAGATTTCTAAACCACGTTTAGAACTATCGGCGTCGTTAACATGCATTTCCACTAAAATATCGCCGGCTTCGGCGCTTAAACCGCTACTATTAATCCATTGAATGCGATCGGGAAGCGGTAAGTCTAGTGGAACTGCTTGTACCTCTAAACCACTTTGTCTTAGAGCTTCTAAAACCATTGGCGCAATTTTGCGTGTTAGGTCGGCTTCGCGCAAATCCCCATAGATGGCACCAGGATCCATCATGGTGTGGCCAGCCGATATTAGTACTCTTGGCATTAGGTGATTATAGCGTTAAATTTATAACTCGGTATCGGCTAGCAGTCATAATTTCGCAGTTGAATGGGGCGCTATCAGGTAACTGTATGAGGGTAAATCTGGAATGTGCGCCGAAACTACTTCAAAACCTGTAGAATACCGTCTAGCTCGCTATCATCTTTGAAATTGATAGTGATTTTACCTCCACGAGTAGAGCGCATTAGATTTACAGACTCCCCAAATCGATTTTTAAGTGCGGTTTCGTAACTGGTAGTTTTTTCGTCTACTAATCGCTCACGCTTGCGGCGGATTTCTTTGCGGCCGCCAGCGCCTAGTCGACGCACCAATTCCTCGGTTGCTCTGACAGATAAATGGTCGCGCATAATAATCTTGTAAGTGGCGATAATCGTTTCGCGGCTATTTAGGCCTAGCAAAGCACGGGCATGACCTTCGGCAATTTTCTCTTCTAACATCGCCCGTTTAATTTCTTCGGGTAAGGTGAGTAAACGAATCTTATTTGCCACAGCTGAGCGGCTTAATCCTACTTTACGCGCGACTTCGGCATGAGTTAACGCATACAACTTTACCAATTGCTCAAAGGCTAAAGCTTCTTCTAAAGAATTTAGATCAGCGCGCTGCAAGTTTTCCACAATTGCCAACTCTAACATCTGCTGTGGAGATGCTTCTTTTACAACTACGGGAATATATTCAATCCCAGCAAGCATAGTGGCTCGCCAGCGGCGTTCGCCAGCAATTAATTCGTAAACTGTTTCGCTTTTCTTGGTAACAATAATTGGCTCAATTACCCCATTTTCACGGATCGAATCAGCTAACTCCGTTAACTTTTCTATTTTAATTTCAATTCTCGGTTGGTAAGGGTTTGGCTTGATGAATTTAACAGGCAGTGCAGGGATATAGCCTTGGCTAATGCCTTGCATAGTGTTCTCTGATATTAATGCTGATAGGCCTTTGCCCAATCCTGTCTTAGTTGCTGGCATATTGAAACTGTTTCACGCTAGTTAAGTTTATCAGAAAATACGATTGATGCAGAGATACGAAGACACGGTGCAAGATACCTTTAATGACTCAAACTAGATACTGGGCGCAAATCTTATGCTTCTTGATTCAGTACTTATGACTCATCTTCTTGGATTAACTCGTATAAGTTTATACTTTTTAACAAAATCGTACAGTGCAAGGTTGATCAGTAACGAGGCGTGTGCTGTACTAGGTGCATAGCATAATAGTGACAGTGAATCGGTATCTTTCACGGCAGACAATAGCATAAGATTGATATAGTACAAACATAAAAGAAGGCCATTTACGGCCTTCTTTTAGAGGTTAACTAATTTAGACTAGTTTTGAACTGCGCCAGGCACATTTAATTCAAATGTGTGTACTGTACGAAAGAACATATCGTAAGTACCACTGCCATCTCGAGAATTTAATACTGGAGGACGTACAATCGCAACATTATAATTTCTAGCATTGCTAAAGGTATTAAAACGTAGCTTTCCCTTAGTACCGGCTGGCATAAATAACCAACTAGTTACTGGAGTAACAGTATTAGCATTATCAATTAAAGCCATATGATTACTTACATCCTTTAGGACTGCAAAGTTGTAATTAGGCTTTACCCAAGTGGCTGGTTTAACTCTTAGGTTTAAAGGGCTACCGTTCCAACTATTGTAAGATAGAAAATTGAACACGTATTTTTGTAAATCTGGTCCAAAATTACTTCCTGTGAAGTACATATTACCTTCGCCAAACATAGCTGAACTGATTTTAGTTGTATCAACTGTGAAACTACTGAAGTTTTTTATAGTGCCTAAGTCATAAACCAAAGTGAATTTCATTTTAGATTCGATCAAGCCATCTTTGCCACTGAATTTCCACATAAAAACTTGGTTTTCGGGCATGTCATGAGCGTAAATCGTACCTAAATTTATACCGTCTAAAGTCGAAGCAATTACTTGAGTTAACTTTTGGTGTTCTGTATTTGGACAGTAACGCATTTGTACTGCGTAGTCAGTTGCAATACCGCCATCGCGGCTGGAACTGAATCCTTGATGAAATACATTTAACACCATGGGACTACAAGCACCGTCGGCTTTGACTGGAGCTGCAGAAGATAGAAATAAACCGGAGATAGTAGCAATTGCTACTGCGGTTAGAAATAATAAACGCTTGCGCATTTTGAAATAATAATAAATAAGTTTATATCTTAGTAAGTTACTGTGTACACCTAGAAAGTCTTTAGGTTACGGGTAACGCTGGGAAAACTCAATAGCTAAGTCCTGATAAGCCTTGGCACCAGTGCTAGAAGGGTCGTAGATGGCAATTGGCTGCCCGTGCGACGGGGCTTCTGAGAGCCTGATATTGCGTGGAATTACAGCGGCAAATACTTTTTCGCCAAAGAAATTTCTAACTTCGTTAGCCACGTCGTGACTTAAATTGGTGCGTGTATCGAACATCGTTAAAATCACGCCGCCAACTTCTAAACTTTGGTTCAAACTACCACGCACAAGTTTTACAGTATTCATTAGTTGACCTAAACCTTCTAGGGCAAAGTATTCGCATTGGATTGGCACTAGTACTTTGTCGGCAGCAGTTAAGGCATTGATTGTTAAAATCCCAAGTGAAGGAGGACAGTCGATTAGAATGTACTTATATTCCGACTTAGCTGTTTCTAAGGCTCTTTTGAGCACATTTTCGCGTGAAATCATGGATACCATTTCCACTTCTGCACCAGATAGTTCAATACCAGAGGGCACTACAAACAAGTTATCTATTTGGGTTGAGATAAAAACTTCGGAGATTTTTTGCTCATTGATCAAGACATCGTAAATAGTGCGAGCTTTACGGTCTTTGCCGGTAATATCGGTTTTAGAATTGTCTTCGCTAGGAGCGGTTAGCCCTAGTCCAGAAGTTAAATTAGCTTGCGGGTCTAAATCTACCAACAACACTTTATGCCCTTGCTGGGCAAGGTAAACTCCTAAATTGATCACGGTGGTAGTTTTACCTACACCGCCTTTTTGGTTCATTACGGTAAAAATCATTGTTGAACTGTTGTATCGCTAAATTCTATTACGCCAGTGCCAATTACGCCAAATCGATCTAATGGCCAGTATCTTAAGATTACTTTCCCTTTTAGCCATTCGCGTTTTACGGGGCCGTAGTTAGCGTCGCGTGAGTCGGCGCTGTTGCCGCGGTTATCTCCACACACAAAGTATTCATCTGATTTTAAAGTGATGATTTCGCCTTCTTTGGCATAGGAGCCAGCATTCGTGCGTAGGGTAGCTGGGAGATATGTCTCTTTGATTTGTTTGTTGTTTACAAATAAGTGGCCATTTAAAACCATTACGGTTTCGCCGGGCAAACCAATAACTCGTTTGATTAAGTCAGGTTTGCCTGGTTTTTGAAATACAATTACATCTCCACGTTGATACTCTAGGCCAATACTTTTGCCGAAGTCACTTCCCCCTAGCCACTGGGTAATTTTATTGGTTAGGACTAAGTCTTTATCATGGAAATTATCCTGCATAGAAGGCCCAGATACCTGGTTGGGAGTAGCGATGAATAGGTAGACTAAAATGCAGATAAATAGGGCAATCACGACTGATTGCAGTATATCTACCAACCACATCTTCTTTTTCTTTTCTTGCTTATGTTCAAAGAACGGATTGTTCTCTTGGCTGATCGGTTCCATCCAATCATTCTAGTATAGTTTGAGAGAATACCCAAACCAGTAGCTGTGCTGTACACGATAGGTTACTATGTAGCTATGGAACAACAAAATTCAGAAGTAATAAATCCCCCTCTAATTAATTCTAGTAAAAAAACAATAGCAATTTATGCGTTGATAGCTGTAGTTTTGATAGTAGTAGGAATGGCTACCGGTTATATTTTTGCCACGGGCACGAACATGCGCTCTAACCAAAAAGCGGTAACGGTAACTAGCTCGCAATCAAGTGCTGGTGTTTCTGAAGGGCAAGTGGTCGATCCAAAAGTTGAAGGTAGTTTAGTTAAAGGTATGACTTGGAGCTGCGAGGATTCTCAAGAATTGTTGAATGATGATCAAGAGAATATCTGTTTTGAAATTTTCGCTAGTGAAACAAAAGGTACAAAGATGCAAATTGATCGCGTTGCTACTCGCGCCGATGAAAGTGGAGCAACTGAGGGTGACACTCAGTGGTTAGGCAAGTCATTTAAGCTTCTAAGCGGTGGAACTACTGAAAGTGGCTTATTTATATATCAGGTTAATGAGACTGGCTCTGCGTATGTTGTGTATTCTGGTAATAGTGAACTCCCAGAATGTAGCTACGTGGACGAAACTGGTTGGAAAGATGTGTTTGCGAAATGTACAGATACCGGTGAGAATGATGTAGTAAGAGCTGTGAAGTAGTTTTAACGCTCTCTAATTGCCATTTAAGGCGGCTCAACTGAGCCGCCTTTTTTGTGTGTTTGCAGGAGCGGGGATTAGGCTCAAATATTTGCTTAGACAGTTACATTGAGTACTTTTTAATCATTTGCGCTCAACGTAACAGTTAAGTCTTCGCTGTTAATGCTTATCGTGTGACCCAATATGTTTGTAGCTGCAGCTAGCTTTGCGGCACTGGTGCCACGCATGATTTGTTCATTATGGGCGGTTAATAGCGACATTAGCTGCTGGCTGGTTGTGAAGTAATCAATTTTGACTAATTGGCCTAGTTGGAAACCTTGTTCCTTTCGCAAGGCTTGAATGCCTCTGATAATTTCGCGCACATGGCCTTCGTTGATCAATTCTTGGTCTAGATTAGTGTTTAGGGCAATCGAAATACCGGCGGTGGCGTTTTCGGTTGCTAGCCAGCCTAAATCTGTAGATAGAGCGGGAACTTCGATGATGTCTTTGATGTTAAGTTCCTCGCGGATTAGTTCTTCCATCCAGCGATTAAGCGACATTCCCTCTTGATTATCTTGGAGGCTGAATTTGATTTGAAGATTACGCAGCGGTTGTTTAACCTTTAAACTGTTGGTGGTGCGTAAGTTTTGCCCAAGCTCACAAATTGTTCTGGTTAGTTCCATTTCAGCAACTAGCTGTGAATATTGGGTGATAAAGTTTAGATCGACCACTGGATAGTCTGTTAAATGCACGGATTCTGGTAGGTCGGCGTGCTGATCTGCGGCTAAAATACGATAGATCTCTTCGGTGATGAACGGTGTAATTGGTGCAGATAGTTTGCAGATTTCGATTAAACAGTAATAGAGGGTTTCCATGGCACGTTCGTCTCCGGCAGTAAATCTTTCGCGGGAGCGGCGGATGTACCAACGCGACATTTCGTCTAAGAATTTTTTGATTACTCTAATTGCTTGTGGTGCGTTGTAACTGTCTAGACTAGTGGTGACTTCGCCAATGGTTTCTTGCAACATTAGTAATACCCAGGCGTCTAGTTCGTTGGCTACATCGCCAAACGGAATATGGCTCCAAGGGTGATCTTCGCCAAAAGCATTACGTTTGTTTAGTGCAAGTTCAGATTTTGGTTCCCAATTATGCATATTGGCGTAGCTAGTTAGGAATTTGTACATGTTCCACAAAGGTAATAGGAAATCGCGAGCTTGTGCTTTTACCTCTTCTTCGGAGAAATTAATGTCGCCGCCAACCATCAACGGACTTCCTAGCAAGTAGAGGCGTAAGGCGTCGCCACCGTATTGTGCTAGGGTAGCTTTAGGATCGGGGTAATTACCGAAGCTTTTGCTCATTTTGCGTCCATCTGTACCGGCTAGTACGCCACTGACTAATACATTTTTGAAAGCGTTTTGTCCATAGACGGCTGTGGAAATTACGTGCAAGACGTTAAACCAGGCCCTGATTTGTCCGGTGTACTCGGAGATGAAATCTCCGGGGAAATTAGCCTCAAATTTAGCTTTGCCTTCGAATGGGTAGTGGAATTGCGCAAATGGCATGGATCCGGAATCTAACCAAACGTCTAGAGTATATTCTACGCGGGTGAATTGTTCACCATTTTGGCTGAATGTAACGGCGTCGATGTATGGTCTGTGTAGATCTAATGGTTTAGTGTTAAACAGATAGTAGGCACGTGGGAGTTCTGAGGTGATTGGTTTTACTATAGATTCGGCTGCGGTTTCGCCTAGTAACGTGGCACGTAGCTGGCTTAAGTTTGTTTGATTGGCCTGACAGAGAATCGTAGTCTCTTTGCTGTCGATTGCGGACTGTAAGCTAGCTAACTTTTCAGGATAAGTGCTTAGATCTTGAGTATCTAGGCTTAAGACTATTTTTTGTATTTTTACTTCGCCACTTTGGTTAACAAGCAGCATTAGTTGATCGCGACTGGCGATAACTATTTGGCTGCCAGTTGGGCTTTCCCACAAAGGCATAGCCGTTCCCCAGAAACGATTTCTGGATATGCACCAGTCTGGCGCTGTTTCTATCACGTTGGTGAAACGGCTACGAAAGTGTTCTGGTACCCAATTTATTTTTTCGGCGTTAGCGAATAGTTGTGGTTTAAGTTTTTGGATATCTACAAATACATTCTCCATTGTGCGATAAATCAATGGATTTTTGTATCGATAGTAAGGTAGTCGGTGCGTGTACTGTTCTTGTTTTAGAAGTCGACCTTGATCGATTAAGTCTTGAACAATTAAGCTATTGGCTCCGCGCAAATATTTACCGGCCCATGGACCAACGTTCATCATCCCTTTATCGTCGATGCTACCAGTGAAACTAAGTTTCCATTGTTGTCCCATCTGGAAGTCGGCTTCGCCGTAAGCTGGGGCTACATGCAAGATTCCTGTGCCGTCTGTGGTGGTTACATAGTCGGATGTATAGACTTTGAAATCGTTTTGACCGCCTTGGTGGAATGGATAGAGTTGTGCGTAGCTTAAACCGGCAAGCAATTCTCCTTTGAAGCTCCCGCCAACTTGTTGGTGTTGCCATTCAGATCCAGTTAAGAAGTTACGTTCAAGATAGGCGTCTTTACCCATGATAACTGTGGACATCTGTCCATTTGGGCTGGTTACTTGAAGTGTTATGTATTCGGCGTCTGCTTTTACAGCTAGGGCGAAATTGCTTGGTAAAGTCCAAGGCGTGGTAGTCCAGGCTGCTAGAAATACATCACCACTTGTGGTAATCGGTAATTTGGTTAGGCTATCTGCTGCCAATTTAAACATGATAGTCACGGCAGTATCTACGGTATCTCGGTAGTTGTCTGCGTCCATTGTTACTTCGAAGTCCGATACTGGAGTAGAAGAATCGGTGGAGTAAAGTGAAGTACGTAGGCCTTTGTAGACTAAACCTTTCTCCCACATTTGTGAAAAAGTACACCATACGGATTCCATGTAATCTTGGTCCATTGTGCGGTAAGCGTTATCTATGTCTGCCCAGCGGCCAACTTTTTCGATATACCAACGCCAGCTATCAATTCCGATTCGATTCCAGGAATAGCAGTGTTGGATGTAAGCGTCTAAGCCGTAGGCGATAACTGCTTCGCGGCCTTTGATGTTTAGTTGATCTTCTACTTTTTGTTCGATTGGTAAACCATGACAATCCCAGCCCCATAGTCTTTCTACGCGTTTGCCTTGCATTGTTTGATAGCGGGGAAAAATATCTTTGGCCATACTAGACAGGAGTGAGCCGTAATGAGGCTCACCGCTCATGAATGGAGGACCATCATAAAAAACATAGCTATTTTCGACAGGATTTTTGGCTACAGATTTGGCGAAAGTGTCATTTTCTTTCCACCATTGGTTTATTGCTTCGTCAAGTTTAGAGAAATTTGTTTGTGTTGTTGGTTCTTTGAACATATATTTTTTAATAATTTAATAGATATAAAACACATCGGATAACCGAGGTGTTTGTTGTAATTTAGGACTGTGTGCCTTTTAGAGTTGGTTTACAATAAAAAAGCCCTAGCCGCTATAAACATAATTGCTTACAGCGGCCAGGGTTTGGTTAAACGGTACCACCTGATCGATTTCTCGGGCAGCTTTAACGGGCTTACCCGGCTAGTTCTACTTAATTTCTACTAGCGGCGTGTTTAGAATGATCTAAATCTGGCTGTGGATAGCAGCTCAACGCCTTTAAAATATTTGATTATTTAGATTATATCGATTTGTGCGTTACTTGTCATTTAATTAATATGTCTCAGACCAAATGTAGATTTTCAAAGTCATATCTATGCAAAAAAGAGGGGATATGTTTAGAAAAGAGTCGATGGTAGAAAAGCATCGAGCTTCCAGCAAAGAAGATCTGCCACGCAAAAAGTATAAATTGTAGCCAGAAAATAATTAGAAAACTGTATACATAAAATGCTCATTCTGTTTCACGTGAAACACTTTTAAGGATTTAATGATTACAAAAGAACTTAATAATTTAAGCTTAGATTAGTAGAGCATTCAGATCCGTAGTAAACTAATGTAAGTTAAAAAACTGCCATGAATCCAAATCAACAAAACGGCTTACCGCCATTACCTCAAACTTCAGAATCTACAAACAACTCACGGTTAATGCAGCCAGTGACACAGTCAATGGAGCCAGCAGAAAGCGTGGTAGTAGAAACGGTTGAAACCAAAAAGGAATGGAGTTCTACTCCCTGGATGTTAGGGATTTTTGTGCTGGTAGTTTTGATTGCCATTCTAACGATTGTGGCTATGAGTGTTTACAACAAACCTGCACAAAATAATTCGACGTATAGTTCAAGTCGTACAAGTACAATTCAAAGCGCTAGCTCGTCAGAAAACACATACGGTTTAAGCATTTCAAAATACGAATACGCTGCAGCAAACGGCGAGTGGAGTTATGAGATAACTGGCTATTTACCCACACCTTGTCATGTGGCTAAATCAGATGTATTAATTATGGAAAGTTTTCCAGAACAAGCAGTAGTAAGTATTACCTTCACCGCCCCACCTGCAGATACTATGTGTATTCAAATGCTGAAAGAGTTAACGATAACCGGTAAATTTAAAGCTTCTGAAAAGGCCACCCTGCAGCTAGGCACAGTTAAAATTAACTAGATTGATGTCAAGATCTAATATTGCACAGATGATTTCTACTAGTTGGAAACGCTTTCCGTGGCGGGCAGTAGTTTTGGCTTTGAGTGCTTTCTATTTTGTTTATGTCAGTTTGGCTTTGCAAAGATTATTGCCTTTGCCCTATTTTCTAATTACTCCAATTGGGTTAATCCCTTACTACGTAATGGCAATTGCGCTAGGGGCTATTGTTGCTACTTGGTATTTGCGAAAATTAAAGCGCCAATTTCCAGAAGAGTTATCCACTTTATCGGTGCTAGATTTATTCTTGTGGGTAACTTTTGGTGGTATATTCCTGGGCCGAGTTTTACATGTTTTAGAATTCAGTGCTTTCTATTTCCAAAACCTCGGCCAGATAATCAATTTAGGTATTGGCGGAATTAGTATTTTAGGATCGATGCTAGGCGGGCTAGTTGGCGTTTATCTATATACGAAAAGGGCCAAATTAAAGTTCCCATTAGTGTTGTCGCATCTATTATTAATTTGGCCAGTAGTTTTTGCCATTGGCCGCAGCGGTAACTTCTTTAGCAGGCAATTATATGGTTTGCCTACAGAACTGCCTTGGAGTATGTATATCGAACCGCAGTTTCGCTATACAGGCTATGAAACCGTGCCGAATTATCATCCATTATTTTTGTATGAGCAACTATTAAACCTATTTTTATGGTTGATCTTACTACGCCGATATCGTGGGGGTGCAAAGGCTATTGACTTATTTAAAATCTACGTTGTGGGGTATTCAATTGGGCGATTTATGCTGGATTTTCTAAGAATTGAGCCTAGATTTATGTGGGGATTAACTTTTAGCCAAGTTGCTATTTTGGGGTTGTTTTTGGCTTCGATCTTGGCTGGGTGGCTGTGGCAGTTAAGATGGAAGCATAAGTATGGAGAGTGGTGGCAGTCAAAGTCTTGATGTTATATTCACATATGCAAAAGTATAAAGTCCTATTCGCTGGTAGCGGCGAATTTGCTATTCCTATTTTAGAAAAATTATTGCAAAGCCAGCATTTCGAAGTGGTAGGCGTAATTACGCAGCCGCATAAGCCTGTTGGCCGTGAGCAAAAACTAGCTCCCGCTAGGCTGGAGCAGTGGTTGATGCAGACTGGATGGATGGAAGGGTTGAGATTGTTTCGTCCAGAAAAATTAAGGCTGGAGGCAGAGCAAATCCTATCTCAAACTATACCAGACGTAGTTATGGTGGCCGCCTATGGGCAAATTGTGCCAGATATTATGTTAAATACTCCAGAATACGGGGCTTTAAACTTTCATGGATCACTTCTACCTAAATTGCGCGGTGCTGTGCCAGTGCCGATGGCTATTCTGCAAGGATTAACTAAAACGGGTGTGACATTACAGAAAATGGTGAAACAGCTGGACGCTGGAGCTGTAGTGGCGCAACAAGCTTGCAAAATTAGTCTAGACGATACTTCGGCTAGTTTAATGACTAAATTGGCTGATATAGCCACTGGAATGCTAGAAACCGAAGTACTAGGCTACTTAGAGGGTAGAGTAGAGTTAGTTGAACAAGACCATGCCGCAGCGACATTCTGTTATGAAAAAGATCTCGATAAATCTGTAGCTGTAGTCAAACACACTACCACCAAAGTGCAGCTAGATCTGATGGTGAGAGCATTTAATCCATGGCCAATTGTATGGGGGCAATTTACAATTCAAAAAAGCGTGAAACGCTTAAAAATATACGCGATATCGAAGGTCGATGAAAATATAAATACGTCACAAAACCCGCCTGAAAACTCAGATGTTGTTGAACCAAAAGTCGGACAAATTAGGCGCCTAGGCAAACAACTATTTTTACAATTAGCCGATGGGGAAGTGGAATTGGTGGAATTGCAATTAGAAGGTAAGAAACAAGCTAACGCTTTGGATTATCTGTATTTGGCTGGCGCCGAACTAGCTGCTTAAGATCAAGTTGACAGGATTATTTAACCGCAGCCTCAGTTGTGGTAGCGTTGAACTGTTTGCTTAAACTCAATTATATAGCCTTCGGCCCAAAGTGCCTGTGCTTGATTCAGCTTAGCTAAACTACCAGCGTAATCCTCATTTACAAAATCTAACCTAGCCTGGTTGTATAGCTCACGTGCTTTAGTACGCGGAATCCCAATTAAACCTAAGTAGCCTGCGTAAATTAACACTACTAAAAGGCAGACAGCAACTACTCTGATTGCGATATTAACCCAAGCGTACTTGGTGAAGGCGTTTGTTGTAAACATTCATTAATGAGGTAAAGAACACTACTAAAACTGGTCCATATAGAATTCCTAGTGGTCCAAACATTCCAATTCCCCCTAAGGCGGAGAAGATCACTAATAGCGGGTGTAAACCAACAGATGCGGAGCGCATCAAAATTGGTCTTAGGGCGGCATCAATTACATTAATAATAACTGCACTATAAACGATTAGTAATATACCTGGAATCACTTGACCACTTAATATAAATGCTACCCCAACTGGTGCCCACACTAATCCGGAACCAACTGGAATTAAGCCTAGAATAACCATGATCAACCATAACAACACCGGAGAGCCCACACCCATTAAGAGCATAGCGATAATTACGGCGGTGGCTTGGGCAATAGCTACTAGGAAACTACCCACAATTACAGCCCGCGTAGTGTTCTTAAATTCAGTGAATAAAAGGGTATCTATTTCATCGTCTAATGGGGAAATACGCTTAATAAAGCCTAATAATCGTTCGTAACCTGGGAACATATACAGCAGAGTTACAATAAACATAAATGACGCAAATAGTACCTGCGCACTTAAGTTTAATACGCCGCCCACAAAACTAAGCAAATTATCTTTCACGGTGACTAATATCTGGCTGGTCAAACTATCTAAGTTAGGGGAGGAGATCAATTGATCTTTTAACCCTAGATTATTTAGCTGCACATTAATGTTGTAAACCGTATCGTCGATTAGTTTTTGAATGGCATCGCCAGCAGTATTTGTAGACGTAGTTTCTACTACTTGGCCGTTAGTATAGTTAACTTCGGTATTAGTTGGCGCTAACTGGGCAATTTCGTCGATAACTAACAAGCTGATTAAAATAACAGGCACAACTACGGTTGTCAGAGTTAATAACGTGGTTAGAAAGCTTGCTAAACCGGCACTTCGAAGCAGACTTTTTAAACCGCGATAAACTGGGTGAAACAACTGCACCATCACTAGAGCAATGATAATAATATTGATAAAAGGCCCAAACATCTGCAACATGAATACCCCTAACACACATAGAAAAGCAATAAAGAATAGATTTTTCAGGTTTAGTTTATCGAATTCTAGATTTTGCATAGTTGTTGTATTTTACACACTTTAACGCCAATGTGGAGGTAATCGCATTTCTTGGCGTTTTGGCTCGGTAGCCACAAACAAAACAAGAATACTAAAGATAATTAATCCCCCGCCGGCTAAATAAAGTAACTGCGATTGATTTGATAAATCGAGGGTGACGTTGATTAGCGGGATTGTGATTAAGCGAGCAGTAGTAGAGGCGCCGGCAACACGTGGGGTAGTTTGGATAGCATTAACTTGGCCAGTAGCGTTAACTTGGCTGCCAAGTCTTTGGGTTTCTGATATACCAGTAGCGGCTGTTGTATCTGTAGCAACTACCGCGCTAGATGCGACTGTTTGGCTTGTAAAAGTATTTAAATTAGCTAATACCGCGGGGCTGCTAGTCGTATTTTGACTAGCCAATTGCTCTGTGTACAATTGTTGAGCTGGCAACACTAAGGCTACCATCACAATTACGCCGGCAGATAAAATCTGCATCAGCGATATCTCTACTTTTTCGTGGGTAACACTTTCAGAATGCACGCTATAGTTTAGGCTGATTCCGCAATGCATGCAAGCTTTTTCTGTCTAATTCCATTAGGCTGATTGTAAAGCCTACAGGTACTTGCGGGCATTCGCTGAATGCTCGGCAAATGTGCGAGCAAAATAGGTAGTACCATCTGCACTATGCAAGAAATAGTAATACTTATTTGCCTCAGGTGCGAAAGTGGCTTTAATACTACTTAAGCTAGGATTACAAATTGGTGTCGGAATTAATCCGACACGGGCACGACTATTGTACACATTTGATGTATCGCGCAAATCTTTAGCAGTAATTTTATACGACCAGTTGCGCGGTGGGTAAAGCAGAGTGGCGTCTGCACCTAACATATCGCCACCTTTAATACGGCGAATAAATATATCTGCCACCAAGGGTGACTCGGAAGCCTTGGTGGATTCTCTCTCCACGATACTGGCAATGATTAAGCTGTTATAGAAACTGCCTAGCTGGCCTTTGTTTGTTTTGTAATCAATGCCTGCGGCAGTAAGCTTTTGTATTTGAGTGGCAATTAGCAACTCCACAATTGCTTGTGTCGGCGCATCTACTCCAATATTATAAGTATCTGGAAACATTAAGCCTTCTAAACTTTTGCCGGCTGGTTTAACGGCTTTTAAATATTCACCGGTAGTCCCTGTAAAGGTGTACTTATCTGGATTATTAGTAATATCAGTAAATTCTTCTATATTTAATCTGGCTTCGGGGAAATCGCTAAAAGCCTTCACAATTACAGGGCCAAACTCATCCATTCGTGTACCTTCTCGAAAACGCATAGTCACAGTTTCGATAACTGGCCCCTCGTTTAACTTTTTTAGTAGATCCGGAATGTTTAGATTGTGGGGAATACGGTAACGTCCTTTGACTAGTTTAACGGTGGTTGGATTGAAGCGTAGATAGACTTTTAGAGCTAGCTCACTTTTAATATGACCAGATTTTTCTAGTTCTGGGGTGATGTCTAATAAAGAGTCGCCGTCTTTGATTAATACGGTAGCACGAGGCTCAGGTTCGTTGGTTGGGGCAGTGTAGACGGCATTTTCATACCATTTGTATCCGACAAAAGCGGCAATTCCAGAAATAACTAATAGGATGGCCAGAATTATGGCCGATATTTTTAAAAATTTACGCATACGTTGGTTCGGTTTCATGTAATGTGTCTAAATATCCTTGTAAGATTATTCTAGCAGCCCCGGCATGATTATTTTTAGTGCCACCGGCAAGCTTACTTGTTAGTAATTCGTCGAACGTATTTATCTCTAAATCTGTAGCTTGTTTAAGCTTGGCTATAAATTGTTCCACGTCTTTTGTTAGCTGAGTTTGTTCTGATATGGCCGGAACTGGCATGCCAACCAGAATGCTGCGAATTTTATAATTTTGTACTATTTTTTCGATATCTAGAATCGCCTGTGACTGGGAGCCGTGTAGCTGAGTTAGTGCCATGGCTAACTTTCCCTGTGGGTCTGATACGGCAACGCCCATGTGGCGGTAACCGAAATCTACGGCAAGGATTGGAAATAAAGGTTTTTGCACATTAGATTTTAGCATTAATGTTTTAATACTTTAAAGATTAGACAAGTTTAATGTTCTAAAATGAATGGATGGAAAATACGTTAAAACTTTTTATACAATATCCTGATTTTATCTATTTAATAATACTTATTAACTACAAAGTATATGAATTTTGATCAGCTGTTAGACCTGTTTTTCCCAGCACTATGCGTAGGCTGCGGAGGGTTAGGGAAATACCTGTGTATAAAGTGTCTCAAAAAGGACATGAAACAAATTTACCAGCAGCCTTGTCCAATCTGCCATGAAGTTTGCTTTAGCGGTAAAGGAATTCATCAAGACTGCTTGGCATATAGCTACTTGGACGGCTTGTATTCTGTAGCTGCTAAAAGCGATTTACTGGAATTACTGCTATCGAAAGGTAAATATGGCTTTCAATACAAGGTCTACGATGATCTGGGTAAGTTACTAGCGGTAAAATCGCAAGAGTGGGATTTAGGAGCTGATCCAATAGTCAGCTTTGTACCGCTAAGCGATTATAGGCTGAATTGGCGCGGTTTTAATCAATCGTATTTGCTAGCAAGAGGATTGGCTGCCGGGCGAACTTTAAAGGTGGCTGCTTTATTGGCCCGCCGGCACAATAAGCACAACCAGGTAGGGCTTACCAAGGAGTTGAGGCTGCAAAATCTGCATAATCAATTCTACTTGTTGGGCGAGTCAGAAAGGGTTCTGGAAGACGAAGTGGGATTACATCTAGAAGGGACTAAGCAAATTCAACAAAGCAAAACGGTTTTATTGGTAGACGATGTCTATACGACTGGGGCGACGTTGCAACAGTCGGCGAAAGCAATTAAGGAAAAACACCCCGGAGTTGAAGTAATCGGGATAACCGTTTTGAGGGCTTAGTCTCGTCTAACTAGAACTATAAGTTATCCACACGAATCGTAACATGTGACGGGCAGGTTGGCTGGCCTGGTTGTAGCTACACAAATAGGCAGACACATGTTCAGTGTGGGTGCGTAGAGTAGGCGACAGTTAGATAGATAAAGCAAGTTAAAACAAGCACTCAAAGTACCTTAAAGTGATAAATCAATAGAGACTAGGCTTAGATCCAAATTTAGCTCCCAATATGGCGATGCCAGTACAGGTGTTTGTTAGGCTTCACTAGGCAAAGCATTAGCTTCCAAGAAAGCTAATACTGGGTCTCTCTTTAATTCGCATTCTAAAAAGATACTAGTTAGTTCGAGGGCTAGAGTACGTTTAGCTAGGTCTTGACGGTTTTGTTCCATTTGCACATTTACTGGCAAATGATCTCTAGGCCTTGGATCTGGGTAGGTTTTATCTATTTCATTAATCACAACTTCGAGGGGTACACGTCCAGTTTGTATAAGATTTGCAATTGCAATATCTCTTTCGTTACTATAAACTTTTTTAAAGTAGCCAGTAAGAGTTGCATCTTCATTTTGATAAGCTGTTAGTACCTCTATAATAAAGTCAACCATATCCGGATTTGAACTAGCTAAGTCGGTCATGCCACTCAATGCCGCTATATTCTTTTGGATAGCGGTGGTTAAACTGTCGCGGAACCGGAATCCGTTATGGTTAGTGGTGTTTGCCCGGTTAACCGCTTCTGCGAAACAATATGATTCATACACAGCTGCCCATAGCTCTGCTGGTTTCAGCTTTTGAGGATTAGTTGCCCTAGCCTCTAAAGCAGCTTTCTTGAGGTTAAGAGCTTCCCTGTTAATTGGTAAAGGTTGTTGGTTCATATTTATTCTTTGATAATGTTCGAGTATATACCTAAACTTTAAAATATGCCACAGATGCTTATAAAACACCAAAAATGCTATAATAACCTGTTCTTTTACAACATTGTCGACGTTCCCCACATGGGTTAAACCTTACCCTAGGTTTAATCCAGCTGGGGGATGTACATTCGACGTGGACAGAAAGCATACCAAGTGCAAGCTGAGGAGAGATACACAGTCCTCATTAATATCTGTGAACCGTAACTCGCAAGAGTCGTAGACGCAATTAAACGTCAACCCAATAACAAAAGCTGTAGCTGCTTTTAAGGCTTTCGGTGCAAATGTTGCTGCTTCAATGCAGTCTTTCGCATTCGTTGCTTAATTAGCGAAATAGCTGTTAGTGCTTAGTCACTAGCCGTCATCATTTATTTCTACTCGATGAATATCTGAATGGCGTAAATTAGTCGAGTCGCCTAATTATTTGATCCTGTAATTAGTAGTGTAATGTGGATCACCTTAATTTTAGTTTTTGTTAGTTTCTAGCCTAAAATTAAGTAAAACTAAACTGAATAAGCTTGTAGATCGGGGTATATTTCGTTTGCGGACAGGGGCTATCCCTCATCTCCACCAAAAGCGCACCTTAATTTAGGTGCTTTTTTGCGGCTAAACTTTGATGTAGTTACTAGAGACTGTTAGAATCCCTCATTACTTACTTATTTATATGGAACACACACAAAAACATTCCGCAGAATTAGGCGACATGCTATCTGCAGCTTTTGCGCTTTGCCGCAAAAATTTAATGTGGCTACTAGTAGCTACAGTTCTAGGCCTTGGCTTGGGACTTCTTACTTCAGTATTAACTACTAATACAGTTAATAGTTTGGATGGCGTAATTAATCAGTTAGATCGATCTATAACTCAATTAGATAGCGCATCTTTACGTGGTGAATATAGAGATGCATTCCGAGATATTGCTCGAAATGGTGAAGGTAGTATTAATCAACTAGGCAGCATTGCTGCTGGCGGTATTGGAGCTGCGTTAGCTATTAGTCTGATTAGTCTTGTTGTTTCATTAGTTGGTTTAGTGATCTACAACAAATCTTATAGCGATGGATCCGCTAACTGGAGTGCAGCTTTGAAACACTCGGTAAATCGTTTTTTACCTGCAATCGGTACTGCTTTCTTATTTTTTGCGATCGTAATACCAACATCACTAGTGTTAGTTGGGGTTTACCTAGCTATACTGTGGGTCTTCTTCTTTGTAGTTGTTTTAAACGAGAACAAAGGCGGATTTGCCAGTTTTGAAGTAAGTAGACAATTAGTTGCTGGTCGTTGGTGGAAAACTTTATTATTCCTAATTGCTCCAGGAGTAATTATTGCCATCATTAACTCTTTGTTTATTCAGGTTTTAGGCGGGCAATTGAATGTGGCTGCTAGCCATGTTCTAACTGCTGTTTCTATTGGTATAAGCACCTTATTATCGCAGTACCAGGCTGCATACTTAATTGTAATGTATTATGCTTGGAAACATAATCCAATTAAGGGCGAGGTAAAATAGGCTGTTGATTTTTCAATAGCAAAGTGCCGGATTAATTCCGGCACTTTTCTGTTAGAATCATACGTCAAATTTTTGTATGGATATTTTCACAGTACTGATTTATCAGCCAATCTATAACTTACTGGTGGTGTTTTATCGTTTGTTTGGTAACGACTTAGGTTTGGCTATTATCGCCATCGCTATTTTAACGCGTTTGATATTGCTACCTCTAACAATCAGGCAAACCAAAATGGCCGAAAACTCCCGCGAATTTAATGTCAAAATTAAAGAGTTAAAAGAGAAGCATAAAGACGATAAAGATAAGCAGACTGCAGAAATGGGAAAGTTGCAAGCGCAATATTTACCAGGGCAGTTAAATGGTTGTTTCGCTCTGATTGTGCAGCTGGTGATTATTATTAATATTTATAATGTTGTTAGTAATTTGTTTAGCGATAGTGGTTTAACGACTTTCAACTCTATTGCCTACAGCTTTGTGCCACAATTCGAGGCTGGAGCTGCAATTAACGGCAATTTTTTAGGGATTGTGAATTTGCAGACTGTTGGTAACACTTTGAGTAGTAACTTTGCGCAATTTTGGCCATATTTAGTATTGGCGTTGCTAGCTGGAGCTGGCCAATATTTCTCTAGTAAGATTTTGATGGGAATGCATACCAAGAAGCAAGATATTGAATCTACAAAGGATGCTGAGAAAGGCAAAAAGTCAAAGAAGTCTAAGAAAATCGAGATTAAAGAAGAGGCAAAGCCCGCTGATTTCGGCGAGATTATGGAGCGCTCAAACCGCCAAACAATGGTGATATTTTCTGGATTGTTGGTGTTTATGTCGCTAACATTACCAGCTGGATTAAGCCTTTATTGGACGGTACAAAGCGGTCTTGTTATAATCCAACAGATATTGCTTGAAAGATACGAATTATGGAACCAACGCAAATTAGCCAATTAGTAGAAAAAAATGTCGGTCAGCTATTACAAATGCTGGAAATCGAAGCATCCACAATTGTGGATATCGTTTCTGTAGAAGGTAAAAACTACATCGATGTTAAATTAACGGTAGCGGAAAAAGACAGCGGACTTTTAATTGGCAATGCCGGTTCTCGTCTGAAATCACTTTCGGCGGTGTTGAATATGATGCTGCCTAGAACTGAAGAGCGATTTAGTGTGTTGTTAGATATTAATGGTTACCGTGAACAGCGAGCTATTCAATTACGTGAAACTGCTAACAAAGCTGCAGAAGAAGCGATTTCTTTGATGGAAGCAGTAGAGTTAGAAGCAATGACTCCATGGGAGCGTCGAATTGTCCACTTACATTTACAAGAACGAACTGATATTAGTACATTTAGCGAAGGCGAAGAAGGCGAAGATCGTCGCGTGATAATCAAACCAGTCAGTGTAGTTTAAGCATTTATTCAAGCATTTAATTAAAGAACAATATGAAATTAAAAATCTTTAGCCGCGAAATTTCCGGCAAAAAAGTAAAGAACCTGCGTTTAAAAGAAGCACAGATTCCAGCTGTAATGTATGGTCCTAAGTATGCTTCACACAATGTGAGCTTAGATGCCAAAGAATTTGCCCAGATTTTTGCTAAAGCTGGTTACAGTACTATGATTCAAGTTCAATCTGAAGAAGGTAATGCTGAAAAAGTTTTGGTCAAAGAAGTGCAACAACACCCTGTAAAAGACTACTACATTCACGTTAGTTTGTATGTAATCGATGCTAATACACCAATTAGCGCCGATGTACCGTTGGAATTTGTAGGAACTTCTCCGGCAGAGGCTTTAGGTACAGGTTTTGTAGCTTTTGCTACTAGCAGCATTGCCGTTAGATGTTTACCAAAAGACTTACCTGCAAACTTAGTCGTAGATATTACGCGCTTAAAAGATGCTGGTGAAAGCATTTTGGCTCGTGATATTAAATTACCAGAAGGTGTTGCCTTAGACAGCAAGCAAGACGAAGGCGCTGCTGTGGCATACATTGCTGAAGCTCAGAAAATCGAAGACGTATTAGCTGAGATCGAAGCTGGCAACGTAGCTGCTGGCGAGACTACTGAAGAGACTGCAACTGAAGAAGGCGCAGAAACTACAGAATCTGCTGACGCTGAAACTGATAAATCAGAGTAATTTCTCTAAGCTGAAATTGAGAACGAGGCCTGCGGGCCTCGTTTTGTTGGTATTGAGTAGCAGATTCTGTAGATTGGGGACTATAACTCCCCAATCTAAGCGAAATACGGGGGGGTATGTTAAAAATACTAGTTATTTCAGATTTAGCGGTAACCGGCTAACACTGCTGCTTGCTTAGAAAATCGGCTACAATATAACAATGGCCACTTTACCAAGCAGCGCGCTTGATCCTCAAAATCCGTTTCTAAACGTGAATAGTCAATTCCCAGAGATTCAGGCCTTGGCGCAATTGGCTGCTAGTAAGCCCATGCCAGAAGTGTTGAAACACAAAATTGCCGGAATGTTGCTCAGATTAGATCGAATTTTGCAAACTAGCGGTGGCTACAGCCGCGAATACGAAAGCATTGAGCTTTACGTGCGCTGGGTAACAGATATCCCTTGGGGAAACTATGCAGACGATAATTTAGACTTAAGTCACGCCGAAGAGGAATTAAACCGTAACCACTACGGCTTGCAGCACGTAAAAGACACAATTATCGAGTACCTATCGGTAATGAAGTTACAAAAAATGCTAAAAGACCAACAAGACGCCGAGGCTTTAGCTTCACAAGATATGTCAAAACTACGCGGTAGCTCGTCTAGCGCGCCGGTAATGTGTTTTGTGGGTATTCAAGGCGTTGGTAAAACCTCGATTGCCAAATCAATTGCAGCCACATTGGGTAGACCATTTGTGCGTATAGCTTTAGGTGCAATGGGTGAAGTTTCACAAATTCGTGGCACCGCAATTACCGAGGCAAACGCTGAACCTGGTTACATTATTAAAGCTTTAACCAATAGCGGAGTGATGAATCCCGTTATTCTATTAGATGAAGTTGATAAGACGAGTAGTGAATCTGGTTTACGCGCAGACTTGATGGCCGCTTTATTGGAAATTTTAGACCCAGAACAGAACGCTACATTTGTTGATCACTACGTTGATTCACCAGTGGATTTGTCTAAGTGTGTGTTTATCACTACAGCTAACAACCTAGGTGGAATTTCCGCAGCCTTGCTGGATCGCTTAGAGATTATTCGCTTTGGTAGCTATACCGACGAAGACAAGATTAATATCGCCAAAAACTATATGTTGCCTAAGGTACGAACAGCAACCGGTATTGGTGAAGAACAACTCACTTTCGACGATGGTGTATGGCCTTTGGTGGTAAGGCCTTTAGGTTTTGATGCTGGTGTTAGACAATTAGAACGAACAATTTCTATTTTAACGCGTAAAGTAGCTAGATTGATTGTAGAAGGGAAGGGGACTAAGTTTCATTTGACTCCAGATAATTTTAGACAATTTATCCCCGAAGACATCGGGGTTTATAGCTAGGGACAGACTGAGTCTAAACAAAAAAAGACCGCCGGGGCGGCCTTTTTTTGAAGTTTAGGGTAGTTTAGGTATTTCTTTCCTTTGAATACTCTTTGTATTCTTTATCTTTATCAATTACGTCTTCCACAGCGTTACGAACGATTTGCGCTTTATGTAAACGCTTAGTTTCCGACGACCAGGTTAAGTAACGATCTATTTCAGGAGAGATGATCAAGATGAATTTTGTGTCTACAAGGTCTCTTGCGTCTTTTAAGAAAGCTTCTAATTCTTTCTGAGGAATATCATTACCAGTAAATTTAAGTATCTTTAATGACTTAGATGTATTACCGGCGAAAACATCAGCTAAATATTCAATGTTATTAGAATCGTGCAAAACCAAAATTGGTTTACGTTCTGATTGAGCCATAGCAATCTCATAACCTACACTACTGCTGGAGATAGTAGTATCGGCAATAACTACATCTGCTTCGCGGATTCTCTTGACAGTAGTCTTATATACTTCACTAAGATCTGCTTTAACTGGAATCATAATACCTTCAACTTCTTTTGCATTTGGGATATCGTCTATGTGAATGACACGCAGTGTAACTTTATGACCCAGTGACTGTAATTGTTTAACTAATGCTTGACCTCTTCCTTTTTGGGTAAGAGCATTACGGAGAGACAGTGTAAAATAGATGTTCATTTAATGTTAAATAATAATGACTATATATACAATAATATCTCTTAATATAGATTGAGTCAATTACCGAAGGATAAAAAGTTTATAGTGCTGTCGAGCAGCTCTGCCGCATCTTGGAACGAATCTTTTTCGGAAATTGCTAAGAGAGACAACTCTCCGATTTTGTAATTTAATCTTTTGAATCCGTAGGGGAATACACCACTAAGCTCTCCGCTTATTTTTTTATCAAAAAGAAGATTTTGTTCGGATAAGCTTTTTAAAATTAATCTCCCACGTATAGCCGGGATGTTTTCTGGAAAGTTATAGTAGTAATAAGCCCAACCGATACCTGATTTGTTGTGTTTTAGCCCTTGAACCCGTGAATGTGCAATCTTGCTACTGCCGATACGTGGATTTTCATCGTGAATAATGGGTATTCCAGCTTCAAATCCATGATCTTTAACTCCTTGAGCATTGAGATGTATGAAATTTATACTATGTGGTCCTGTTGCTTTTTCTTCACCATAAGCTTTAATTATTTTGTCAGCTATAGCTCTAAACTCCTTGTATTGGCTTTTTAGGATTGGTGCATATCCTGCTAGCTCGTAAAGGGAGTTAAATCTATAGAATTTACTTTTTAGATGAACTAATTCAACTTTTTTATTTGGCCAAACCATAATATCTAGACTAGACATACCGCTGATTTGCTCACGTTCTATCCAGCCTTGAAGCACTAGCCCTTCACCGACTTTGTACTCTTCAGGAATTAACTCTAGGAAATTCTTAGTCTTTAAGTCTTTTATTAACTGATCAATTATGACAATACGATGCCCAACATTACCAGTTGAATAATTAACTTTAAAAACTGCCCTTTTGTAGTTTTTGTCTTTAAGATAAGATGTAGCACTTTGAATATCTGCTACTGAGCGGATTGTTATAGTGTGTGGTCTGGGGAGGTCATATAGTTCTAAGAATTCTTGAAGTCCTGCTTTTGAGCCAGCCCATGAACTAAACTCATGGTTTCCTAGGAACGTTATGTCTAAATAGTCTGCTATTTGAGTCATGCTGCTTGTTTGGTTGTATCCAAATAAGACTACTTTATCACCGTATTTGTTTTTAGCCTGTTTGACAATCTTTTTAAGCTTCAAAAGTGTTTTTTTAGAATTTAGAATAAATTGATCTAACGGAGGTAAGCTGTGATCTTCTATTTTTTTAAATTCTGCGTCTGATAGCTTATTGATCCAGAGGGGACGATTTTCAAATAGTTTCGACCTATATTTGTCCTCCCAGTGATCTAAGCTGAGGTAGTTTATAGAAACCCCGCCTTTTAGATTGAAGCAGTATTGCCTCTGCTGACTGAGATATATCCACAGCACGGTGATATTTATCACTACTTACATTGCTCGCAAGATAACCTATAGAAGGAATACTAATAACAAAATAGTCTTTTAATGGGGTGGTATTAAAGTCTACTTCTAAATCCAAGTTTACAAAATCACTATCACTTGTTTTTAGGAAATCTTCAAACTTAAGCATATACTGTGAAATTAAGAGCCAGAATATTAACACGACCAAAATTAACTAACAATTAGCTTACTACTCATTATAACTGACTACAATATCACTTTCTTTCCCCTTTCGCCGAAAATCCACTAAACTGTAGTCGATATGTTTGGTAGAAATAAGAAAAAGAGCGATGCTCATTTAGAAACCACCTATCTAGCTTTAGATATCGGCACAGAGTTCATTAAGACCGCGGTGTTTGCTGTGCGCGAAGGTAAAGTAGAAATTCTAGGATACGATCGTGCCCCCCAAAGGCAAAATGCCATGATGGGGGCGCTGATTATCAATTTAGAAAATGTAATAGATGTAGTGGACCAAAGTATTGGCCACGCTGTGTTAATGGCCAAAGAAACTAGTAAAGATAGTGTGGCCATTCCTAAAAAGGTGATCATCGGTATTGCCGGGGAACTGGTCAAAGGGGTGCCAATTGTAGTGAATGTAGAGAGGGACAAGCCAAATAAAACAATTACCAGTAAAGAGATAGAGGGAATTATTAGCCAAATTAAAGCGCAGACATTCCAAGAGGCTAAAGCTGAAATTGCTGCCGATACAGGCATCAAAACTGCCCAAATCGCAGAAATTGATACGGTAGTAAACAGCGTTTACATAGACGGTGTAAAGGTAGATTCACCTTTAGGTTTTACGGGTACTAATTTAGTTTACCGCGTGTTTTCCACTTTTTCTCCTAAAATTCATGTAGATTCAATAAAAGAAGTGGCTAAAACGTTGAATTTGGAAGTAATGAAGATTGTAGTTGAGCCATATGCCCTGGCAATGGGCGTAGAAAACTCTACTCAGGAAAAATTTAGCGCTGTCTTTATCGATATTGGCGGCGGCACAACGGATATTGCCTTGGTGCAGCATGGGGCGATTGTAGGTACTAAAATGTATGCTTTTGGTGGCCGGGTGTTTACTAAGCGAATTGAAAAAGAGCTTAACCTAGACTATCGATCTGCCGAAACCATGAAAGTCGACTATAGTGACCAAAAATTAAGTAGAGCGGAGGCGAAAAAAGTGCAAGAAGCGGTGGCCAAAGATATGAGCGTGTGGGTAGATGGAGTGGAGATTTCTTTGGCTGAATTTACCGATATCACTGAGTTCCCGGCTCAATTTTACTTATGTGGTGGCGGCAGTTTGCTGCCGGAGGTACATGATAGACTGTTAGCACATCCGTGGTTGCAGGTATTACCGTTTGGCAAGTTTCCGAAAGTGAATTTTTTGTTTCCAAACCAAATAGCCAATGTAATTGACCGCACTAAAAAGGTGACCAATACGGTAGATGTGACGCCAATGGCTTTAGCCCGTATGGCTTTAGATATATTAAATTAGAATATGGCAATTGTAACTGCAGAAAAAATCTTTGTAGATGTTGATGACGAGATAAATTTCGTAGTTGAGAAGATCTTTAACGCGGCTAAAGAGCGCGTAATTTTAGTAGTGCCTCAAAATGCTTTAATTATTTCTAGCCAGGTGAGTATTAAGATTTTGGCTAAGCAAATGTTGAATACCAAGAAATTAGTAGTGTTGGTGAGTGAAGACCTTTTTGGGATAAAGTTAGCTAAACAAGCGGGGATCTTAACTACTAGTAAGGTGAGTGGTGTGACAGCCGAACTTTGGGAGAGCGCTCAGATTGCTCAAGCAAAGGCTAAATCAATTGCGCAATCCTCTAAAAAAGAACTTTTGACTAGACGCGGTTTGTTAGAACCAGAAGATGTCGCCAAAGACGATTTAGCGGCCGAAATTACAGCTGAATTAGAGGCAAATTCAGAAGTTGGTGTGCGGAAAGATAATCAAGCCAAAGATAGCGATAGCAAGCAAAATCAGACAGACCAGACAGACCAAGCAGATGAACTAGAAAGCGAAGATTTCGAAACTGAATCATCTGGTGAAACAGACGAATTAGAAGTTACAGAAGACGAAACGCTAGCAGTTGTAGAAGCAGAAGTGCGTGGGGCAATCCAGCGGGTGAGACCTCAACCTAAGATGGTAAGAGTAGGCAACCTAGAGGTGTTCGCAGCCGGAGATGTGGGTGTGGTAGAATCTCGCACCACAGATAACATGGAAGAAGAAATCCCCAACCGGTTTGGGAATGTATTTACTGCAAGGCCAAAAGGTGGCTTCACCGGAAAAGATTTAACTAGATACGCTCCCAAAGTTGAGCGGGTGGGTTTGCTGTCTAGGCTATTCAAACGTAAGACTAAGCGGGTAACTTTAGAAGAATTAGAGAACGCAGAGACTGCAGTTCAAAAACATCCCAGACGCAAGTACATAATCATCACCATTTTATCCACAATTTTACTGGCAATGGCTGGGGCTGTGTATGCGATGGTGTTTCAATTAAATAGTGTAGATGTCTTAGTAACTTTGAAGACTACAGATGTGCCAATTTCTCAACAGTTAACGCTTGATGTGGCTAGAACTGAAGTAGATGCCACGAATTTAATTTTACCAGCAGTATTGGTAGAAGAGATAGATCTAAGTAGCTCTAACCAGGCTACGGCTACTGGTCAAGGCAAAACTGGTACCAAAGCTTCTGGTAGCATTGAAGTATGGAACTTCGATACGGTAAACGATTACAATTTGCCAGCTGCTACTAGGATTGTGAATAAGGCGACTGGGCGGGCATATTTAACTAAAGCGGCGGTGAGCATTCCAAAAGGTGTAACTCAAAATAATGTTACGGATCCAGGTGGTCGTGATGTAGGCGTGAATATGGAAGCAGAGCAGGTTGGTGCTGAGTACAATATTGAGATTAGCGGCACATCCGATATTCCAGAATTTACTATTTCTAACTATGCCGAAAGTACATTAATTGGCAAAGGCGTAGACGGGGCGATTACTGGCGGCACTACCGAGACTTTCATTACGCCAACTGCCGAAGATGTGGAGAAATTAAAGAAAGCATTAGTCGAAGACTTAACCAGACAAGGTGCGATTCGTTTGCAAGCCAAAGTAGCTTCGGGGTATCGCTTAATTGTCGGCACTGAGGTATTTACGGCAGCTGAAACTAAAGCAACTCCCGCAGTAGGTGAGAAAACTACTAACGATTTTACTTTAAGTGTAAGCGGCAAGATAAATGCCTTAGCGGTTAAAGAGTCGGACTTGAGACAAGCAATTGAAAAACTAGTTTTGGCTAACCAAACTAATCCGGAAGGCTTTGAAGTGAGCGGTTTAGATAATGCTGTGTTTGCAGAGGTAAAGCGTAGTGCCAATGTCGCGCAGTTTAAGGTGACTTCGGCTGGTAGTTTACGCAGTAAAACCGATGCTGAGGCGATAAAGAAGTCTATTCAAGGCAAATCTGTGACAGATGCCCGTGACTATTTAAAGAATAACGCGGATATTTCTTCTTTCACTTTGAGATTTAACTTAGGGTTCTTACCAGAAGGTTTGCAAAAAGTGCCAACAGATACGGTGAGAATTAGTGTCAGAATTCAGAATTAGGGGTTGGAGGCTTTTTTGGGTGCATGTTATAATTCAGAGACAGAAGGCGTAGGAGTGGGCTAGTTCCCTTTTTATTCTACAGCGCTGTCTTTTTTTTGTCCGATAAATTCTTTCACTTTAAACTGTCGGTCTTGATTCATTTTTCTATCAAATGTTTGAGCCAATTTATCTATGGCAAGATAACACTGGATATATTTCACTAACTTGCGTTTAGGTGAATTCTTGTTGTTTGGCACTAAACCTCTTTCTAATTTGAACGCATAAGCTACCGAGCCTAGAAGTACATCTACTAGTTGTAGGTAATTAAGCGCGTGTGACTCAGCTCTAATAATTCCAAACAATGCATTTCTTCTGGCCTTAAGTTTGACTTTCTTTTTGATTTCTTGAGTGTAGTGATCAGTGTCGGGCGTACTTACATCGTCTGCAATAACAACGATATTTTCCGAAGTTTCTAAAGTGTCAGCTATTAATTTCGCCACAAAAGTACTGTAAGTTTTAGAGTGATTCCCGTTGTGAAATTTATTTAAGTCTAGTTTTGATTTATCAAAAACTAGAGCAGAAAAGCAACACCCGGCTGAGTCGAAGTATATATCTATCAGTTGTTTATAAATAGGTAAGTTTACAGCCGTAATGCCTGAGAACTTGAGCTCATCGTAGTACGTTGTTCTGTCGCGCAATTTGACTACTGACCTGTGTAGTTCTGGCGCATTTTTAACTTTAAGTAAACCCAATCCAAGCAGACTTTCTACAGCTGGACTTGCCAGAAGGCCAGTTTCATCTAGAAACCCAAACAAATTTTTGACTGTTTTAGGACCAGGTTTTTTAACACCCATAATTACAAATATTATTACACAATAAATGTATATTTTAAAACACATATCTTGTATATACTTGATCTGTGAATATAAGCTAGTGAATAAGTAATTACGAGATAAAAACTGTTATCTCGTTGACAATAAGGTACATTCGCGATAAATTGAAAGTGAGTTAAGATTAATTAATAGTTTTCTTAATCTGCTGTAAGGCATAACAAAGTTATATTTTAATATCAATTCTATATGTCCAATAAACTTCCCTTAAAACCAATCGGCGGTAATATTTTAGTTAAACCAGAATCTGCAGAAGAGACTACACCATCTGGTTTGGTCATTTCCTCATCGGCAAAAGCAGAAAAGCCACAACGTGGCCAAGTGTTAGCGCTAGGTACTGGAAAGAAAGATAAGGATGGTAAGCCTTTACCGTTCAATGTAGAGGTGGGCGATGTGGTGGTGTTTAAAAAATATAGCCCAGACGAGATTGAGATTGAGAATCAAACGTATTTGATCATGGAAGAAGGAGATATTTTAGCTGTGGTAGAAAATAGTAAATAGTTTAAGAACTTAATAATTTATTTGGAAAGTTAATTTATAATAATCATATGGCAAAAATAGTAATTTACGACGAACAAGCAAGACGCAAATTAAAGGCAGGTGTTGATAAGTTAGCTAATGCAGTGGCTGTAACACTAGGCCCAAAGGGTAGAAATGTAGCGATTAAAAAGGCATTTGGCGTACAGGTAACTAAAGATGGTGTGACAATTGCTAAAGAAATCGAACTAGAAGACGCTATCGAAAACACTGGCGCTCAAATGATCAAAGAGGCGGCTACTAAAACTGTAGATATTGCTGGTGACGGCACAACCACCGCTATTGTATTAGCTCAGTCTATGATTCACGAAGGTGTAAAGAATGTGACTGCAGGTGCTAATCCAATGGAAATCCGTACTGGTATTGAAAAAGGTGTAGTGGCAGTGGTGGCATACTTAAAGAAAAGCGCGACGCCAGTAAAAGGTAAAAGCGATATTGTTAAGGTAGCCACGATTTCGGCTAATGGCGATACTGAGATTGGCGAAATTTTAGGTAGTGTGATGGATAAGGTTGGTGGCCAAGGTGTGGTGACTGTAGAAGAGGGTCGTACACTTGGTTTAGTTGAACGCTATGTAGAAGGGATGCAGTTTGATAAAGGATATATCTCTCCATATTTTGCGGCTAAATCCGAGAATTTAACGGCCGAAATCGCCGACGTAAGTATTTTGATTACCGATAAGAAAATATCGGCTGTGAAAGATATTGTGGCAGTGTTAGAAAAGTTGGCGGCCTCTGGTAAGCGTAACGTGGCAATCATTGCCGAAGATGTCGACAGTGAAGCCTTGTCTACGTTGATTCTGAACTATCTAAAGGGCACATTAAACGTGGTAGCGATTAAAGCTCCCGCTTTTGGCGATCGCCGTAAAGCTATGTTGCAAGATATTGCTATTCTAACTGGTGGTGAAGTAATTACCGAAGAATTAGGCCGCAGTTTAGATACAGCAGAGATTGTAGATTTAGGCCGTGCTGAAAAGATTATTGTGACTAAAGAAAGTACTACAATCGTTGGTGGTAAAGGCGATAAAAAGGCTGTCAATTCACGTATTGAGTCTATCAGAAAAGAAATTGGGGCCACGAGTTCCGATTACGATAAGGAAAAGCTACTAGAGCGCTTGGCTAAACTAACTGGCGGTGTAGCAGTATTAGAAGTTGGCGCCGCCACAGAAATTGAGATGAAAGAACGTAAAGACCGCATCGACGATGCGTTGGCGGCCACGCGTGCCGCTATCGAAGAAGGTATTGTGGCAGGTGGCGGAATCGCTTTGTACGATTCACTTTCAGCCTTAGATTCTGTAAAAGTGGTACGCGACGAATTAATTGGAATCAATATTTTGCGCGAAGCTTTGCAGTCACCATTTCGTAAAATCATGACTAACGCTGGAAAAGATCCAGCCGCTTGGGTACGCGATATCGGTAAAGGTAAAGGCTACGATGCTAGGGAAGAAGCAATAGTAGATATGATCAAAGCCGGGATTATGGACCCGGTAAAAGTAACTCGTACAGCCTTAGAAAATGCGGCATCGGTGGCGGCATTATTCATTACGACCGAAGCTGTAATTGTAGACGCACCAAAGAAAGACGAAATGTCTGGTGGTAACTCCGGCATGGGCATGGACAACGACATGATGTAGTCTTTCGGAGGAAAACCCTCAACAGACAAAACCTCACAGTAGAATAGAAAAGCTCCCCGCGGGGAGCTTTTTGGTGATCTGAATTGATGTAGGTACTAAAAAGTTCACCTGAATATTCAAACGTTACTTTTTAATGTATTCCCAAATTTGCTTAGTTTCGGTAGGACCTAATGGCCTTAAATAGCCACCGTATGCTCCTAAACCAGCTAGTCTGTAGCTAAGTCGAGATAGTAGCCTGGTGTCTTCGCTAGCAGTCATTTTATTTACTACGCTAGCCAGAATATTGCTGCCAAAATCGGCCATGTAAAAGGCGGGGTATTTGTCGCCAAATGTAGCGAACAGTCTCTGATAAAGAGCGGCACCTTCTTTTAAGCTTTCGAATTCAAATTCCCAGAAAAGTCGTTGCTGCGATTGGCTTAAACCAAAAGTAGCGCTGGCTATTTCGAAGGCGATACCATCGGCTTGACCTTCGCTATTTAGATCGGCGTTTTGAATTAGATCTTCTGATTCACCGCCCCAGTTTTGTAAGTAAGGAGAGTTGAATTTACGTAAGCTGATATCGGCATAGACATATACAGATTTTAGAGAGCGTTTGTCGGCGGACACATTGGCGGTATCGACAGCGCGTTGAAGTGAATGGGTTAGTTCATGATATGTTAAGAATTTGGTGGCAAAACGCCTAACTAATTTGTTATCGCCATTGAACAGTCCGGACAATGTAATTGAACGTGTGCGGTTATAGATATCTACAGGGTAGAAAGTAATCTGCCTTTGTGAGTAGTCGCCGTTAGCGCCTGAGTATCTTTCGTTAACTGTAGGTGGGGCATCAGCGCTGGTGTTGCTTTGATAGATTAAGCGTTTACTATCGCGAGGTTGTGCGTTGTTTGTAAACTCTTGAATGTATTTATCGGCAATACCGCGATATTTTAGGAAGGCCACAAATTCGTCGTAGGCGGCCAAAATATCTGACTGGATCTCGGTTTTACTATCTTGGCTAGTGTAAAGAGTTAATTCGTTCGCCGGAATAGTTAGTTTTTGGCTGCGATCTGCTTCGATTGCCTTTAGCTCATTTAGAAAGGCAGCTTCGACTTTTATTGAGCCAGCTGGCCACTCCTCTTTTCGATTTCCAGACCATATAGATTTCTGCACTTGATCGGCAACATAGTTGGCTAGGTAGAGTTCAGCAACTGCAGTTGGTGTTTTGGCTTTGAAGTTAACTTCGGCTGTGAGCTTTTCAGTAGGAGTTAGGCCGTTAAAAGTGTAGAACTGGCTAGGGGCTAAACGGACATATTCAGACAGATTGCCGAATCTAGCGGTTAAGTCTCGTGCTTGCTCGCTATTTGGGCTGCTGGTAATAGTTGAAGCTGTGGACGTAGATGTCTGGCTGTTTTCGTTACTTTCACTTACTGTATTGGCATTGCTGGTAGAAGTGTTGCCATTAGCTGCGGCATTTTCGGCTTGTTTTTTGGTTAACACTAAGTATCCAGCTACTACTAATAGCGCTACAAAGATTAAGATACCAAAATAGAACATCAGTTTATTCACTAAGGAGTTACTGCTATTACTGGGGGCTGTTGTTGGTGCAGCTGCGACGTCATTAGCGGCAGATGTATTAAATGTGCCTGTGCTTTCAGTAGCTGCAGCAGACCCTATTACTGGCTTAACTGGAACAGAATTAGAGTCCAAAGTTGTTGTGTCCGAATCCATATATTTATGATTTTAAAATAGAAGTACGAATTGCCATAAATCGCACTATTATATTTTACCCTAATTAATCAGACATAGTACAATAGTCTGTGCGCGGATATATTATAAATTTCTTTTATTGGTGGTATTTAGTGCGTGGACAACAAGTAGTTTTGGCTACCTTAAAGCGAATTCACTTTTTGTTGGAATCGACAGATACTCTAACCATGGCTCGTAACTTAACCGTGCCTTTGTTCCAGGATAATACTGGTACGGGCAAAATGTTTGCCATTATCCTTAGATCTATTTGGGTGTGGTGGGGTGGAATGTTTTCTTTGGTGATGGCAATTCCTACTGTAGTTAAAACTATATTGTTTTTGCTGCTGCCAGTACTGGTGGCCATAGGGCTAGTCGTAAATTTAGCTAATTTGATTGGGACATAATGCAGATACTTCGCGGAGAAACTACATTACAAACTTGGCAAGATATCAAACTAAATTTGAATTACGATCGGTTATTTTATTATCGTGGCAATTTATTGAGTCGTGTGAGTTTAGACCAGACATTGGGTACTTTGCTGTTTGTGTTGGGGTTGGGATTAATTACTGTAGCACTTTTACTGCCGCTATTAAGCGGTGATTTCCTAGATTTAGGGGATTTACTTACAAATTCAGTTTACGGCTTGCTGTTCTGGCTTGGTTTGGGCGCTTTCTCATACGCAACTTATCTAAAACGTGATCGCTCTATATTTAGTTTTCATAGAACTACAAAGACTCTATTCGATCTACAAGCGCAAATTGGCAGTAGTAAATTAAAGCAGATAACTTTAAATGACTATTTCTCCTATTCTTTGTGGTCGGCTGTAGATAAGCTTTACCATGCAAATTCAGAGACTTTTCTGGCTGATCTAACGAGTCAGATGTTGGTGAGTAAACAAGTGCAAGACATTTTTTATAGACTAGGTTTAAAGCCCGAACAAACAAAGCAGATAGTTGCTTCTACTAAGTTTATCAATACTAAGTTTGAGGCGAATGTGGCACTATTCGGTCAGGCTTTTAATAAGGCGATGGCTTTAGGGTTAGAGCATATAGACGAAACAGCGGTGGTGATGTGTTTATTAGAAAGTTTGTGGTTTGATCAGCTACGACAAGCGAATGTCCAAATGTCCGAAATAGATGGTTTAAACCTGTGGCTCAAAAATACTAAACGTAAACTACGATATAAGTCGCTTTGGGCGGAAAAGTCATTACTTAAGCCTTTGGGCGGAATGAATAGAGCCTATACCTCTAGATACGCTCCTACCTTAAAAGATTACGGCGACGATTACACTAGAGCAGCAGCCACTGGGGAGTTTGTGATTTCTGCCGGTAAAGAAGATCAAATGCGGGAGTTGGTTAAAGTATTACAAAAAGATACGGGGGCGGCGGCAATTGTGCTGGGTGAGCCTGGTGTTGGTAAATCTGTGTTTTTAAGACACTTAGCCACCAGGATGGTTGTGGAAGATGTGCCAAAATCTTTGCGCGATAGGCGTTTGGTTGCTTTTGAACACGGCAAAGCCTATACAAACTCGAGTTCATACGAAGGATATAAGCGCATTGTGCAAGATGTATTTGCAGAAGTGGCGGATACCAAAGACGTACTACTGGTTTTGGACAATTTGGATCAAATGCTAGATGTGCGCCAGGAATACCAAGCGGAGTTAGTGAATCTAATTGTTAGCGCTGTGGATAAATACCATTTACAAATAATCGCTACTGCCAGCCCTGCTGGATACAATAAGTTTATTAAGCCAATTCCAGGCTTGGTCTCTATATTTTCGGTAATTACTTTATTAGAGCCAAAGCCAGAGGTGTCTTTGCAAATTCTGATCGATGAGGCAGATAGATTAGAACACAAATATGGAATTGCGGTGCAAGTGCCAGCCTTAAAGCAAATTGTACAGTTAGCTCCTAAGTTCGCATACGAAAGAGTGATGCCGGACAAAGGTGTTGATCTACTAGAAGAAGCACTTTTGGAAGCACGAGACGCTGGTTTAAATACATTAACAGAAGATATTGTGAACGCCTTGATTTCTAGGAAAATCGGGGTGACAGTTGGCCGAATCTCGGAAGATGAGGCGCAGGTATTGGCTAAATTGGAACAGAGGATGCATGGACGGGTAGTTGGCCAAGAGCAACCAATATTGGCGGTGGCCAATGCTTTACGCCGAGCTAGAGCGGGACTGCAGAAAAGTGGTAAACCAATTGCTAGCTTCTTGTTTTTCGGACCAACAGGCGTTGGTAAAACAGAAGTGTCCAAAACATTGGCCGAGGCATATTACGGAGATGAAAAGATGATGATTAGAATTGATATGTCCGAATATCAGGAGGAGAGTAACTTAACGAGATTAATTGGTGAGTTAGACGGCGACAGGTTAACTGGTGGCTTTTTGACAGAAGCGGTGAGACAAAAGCCGTTCTCGTTGGTATTGTTCGATGAAATCGAAAAGGCTAATCCGAAAGTGTTAGATCTGTTCTTACAAATGCTAGATGAAGGCTTTATTACAGACGGTGGTGGGCGTAAGATCGATTTTAGTAATACGATTATTATTGCTACAACCAATGCCGGTTCGCGTGAGATTGCATCGGAAATTATCAAGGGGAATAAGTACGAAGATGTATATATGGCGGCCCAAGAAGGCTTGAAGAGTGTATTTAGAGTGGAATTTTTGAATCGTTTTTCTAAGGTGGTGATGTTTAAACCGCTGAATCAGATTGAAGTGGAGCAAATTGCGATGTTAATGTTGGAAAAATTGGATAAACAGTTGCAAAGCCAAGGATATACATTAGAATATACGAGAGAGGGAGTACAGAATTTAGTTAAAATTGGGTTTGATCCCGTTTACGGAGCAAGACAGATGCAAAGAGTGATTCAAGAACAAGTGGAAGATAAAATCGCCAGTGCTGTGGTTGGTGGCACATTAAAACCAGGAGGGGTATACAGGTTATGAGGAGAATAGTTACTTTTTCAATGCTGGTAGTTCTTGTTGTTCTAAGTGTAAGTTCTGCGTTAAGGGTGAATGCAGAAGCGCAGAGTTGGGAGTGTGTAGGCTTTCAAGTACTTCCGGATTATACCGAGAATATGTTGCCAACACTTAATGTCAGCTCTTTGAACAAAATCAGGTATGGTTTTAGAGGGAGCACTGTGAAAGTGGCTTTTTTTGTTAGAGACAATTATTTAACACCTGAAGGTAACCCTATAGAGGGGGGGGGCGGTCTTCCTGCTTTTTATGTTGATTTTGGATTTTTTGAGAATAATGTTGACAACATAATTAATGCTACTGCCGGAGCTGGCCTTAATTCTAAGGGGACTGAACAAGACCCTTTTCTAAAAGCAATTAAGATGACAAATTCTAACATTTATCAATTGACAATTGAATTTGACCCGGAGGAATATACATATGGTATAGCACCTACAAGTTCTTATGCACCGGATGAGCCAGAAGATTTTAAATTTGAACTCAAGTTATTAAGTAATGATAGGCTCGTACAATGCCTGGAAAAGATAGATAGCGCAGTTACGAAGACGCAGTTTAGTATTCCTGTTCCAAGTGAGATCTCGTATCAGGACGTCTTGTTTAATGCCACCGCTGTTAATCAGTTCTTATCATATGATTGCGCTTCTATAAAGTCTGACACTGGACTGAGAGATACTTGGAGAGTAGCGGTGGGTGCTGCAGAACGTGCCAAGGAAAGATATTACTTTTCTTGTGACGAGAATGGAAAATATATAGATACTGGATGTAAAAGTTTAGTGGGCTACACATCAGAGGCTCTTGATGGATTTTGCAAAAACAGCACAACTCCGGGTACGAAGAGCTGCAATTTGTGTCTAGTTGAAATAAAAGATACATCTTTTGCTGAGCATGGTGAGATTTGCGGAGTAGCTAACTGTACTTGTAAATCAGACTATTATTACAACTTTTCAGCCAACAATATTCCTAATTTCACTAAGGACCCGCGAACAGGTCTAGTGCGCTGTTTAGCTAGTACGTTATCGTTACCTGGAAGTGGCATATATGACAAAATAAATAGGTCTGATAGTGTAACAATAGCTACACGATCACAAGTTAAATGTGTTGTTGGTGCCGCTGAGTGTGACCCAACAGGCAATCCTGTAGAACCTCATGGAATTGGCTCATCTGTGTTTTCTTGCAAGGCGGATGGGACTGAAGAGTTTGGAATAAAATATGGTAGTTGCGTAAATACATCTTGTGGTATTGCTGCCGATAAACTCGTTGAGGAAAACGCTTCTTGTACTACAGCGGTTAATCTTTCTGGAGAAGACGACAAGGCTTTATGCGTTAAACTGAGTCAAAACAATTCTACAACGGGTGGCTGTATTTCAAATAAGGAGCTAGTTTCTGCCTTAAAGTATACCGGTATCTATAAAGATTTGATCTTGAAAGTCGAGATTGACAGAGCTAGACTTGCAATTATGGCTGAAGATGGGTTGACACCCGTTCCAGTAATAATTCCTGTTGACCCTGCCGTCAACATCTCCCCAGCCGCCGGGCCTTGTAATTGCCCCGGACTTAGACCTTTATGTCTGAACGGAGGTGTCTTTAGTCCCGATGCCTTAGCAGACAAAACATCGAGCGAAATAAAATTAGAATTAAATGGCAACAGTTTTATCGCCCTCAGTGCAGACGAAAAAGCCGCCGCCGTATCTTGTTTCACCTGTGTTGGCGCTGGAAACACCTGGACAGACAGTTTTGGGTGCATCAGCACTACGGTTGCTGGCCTATTCACTAGTTTACTGCGTATCGCCTTAGGTGTGATTGGCGGGATTATCCTGATCAGACTAATCGCCTTAGGTTACCAATATGCTTTCAGTAGTGAAAAGATGAAATTAGAAGAAGCCGTTAAAAACGTATTAGCTATCTTAGGTTCATTATTAATAGTACTGTTTAGTGTGGTGATACTTAGAATAATTGGTGTAAATATTTTAGATGTGGTGCCACCTGGATTCTTTTAGGGTATGAACATAAAATTTATCGAACAAAACCCGCTACATTTACTGATTTCTATTGATGTCGATAGTCAAGCAGAGTTGGATAGCGCTTTAAACGAAGTCGACGAGACTGTATTGTTTCGGGCGTTAATTACTCTTACCGAACAGAATAAGATAGATCCTACTGAATTTTCAGATCTAGGGGGGAGTTTAACCAGTGAGCAACTAGGTACTTACCGAGATAAGCTGCAAGACTTCCCTCAGGCACTGTTGCAGACTAGTTACGATTACAAGCTGGAACTATTCGTACCATTCCTAGACGATCTATTGTTTCAAGCCCTGATCTTGAATGAATCATTAAGAGAAAGATTTGCTGGATATATCCATTTGCTGCGCGATATCATTAGCCAGGAGAAGGCTTTGACTGATTCCGAGCAACAGGATTTGGCGGTGTTGTGGGATGAGCTGCGAGCTATTTGTATGGTTGATTTAGATTTGTTTAATTACGATTTTTAAGATGCCTTGGAACCCTTTTCGACTGGCATCAGGTAGACCAGATGAAGCGGCTAAAGGCCCAGATACGAATGCTGGGAGTATTAGTATAAATACATACACACCCACCGCTAAAGAAAAAAAATTGCTTACAGCTTTAACCGTAGCAAAAGGAAGCAATGTGCTCAGCTTAAGAACTTTAATAGATGCAAAGGTAGACTTTACCGACATAAGTTGGGAGGTAATGGAGCAAGTGTTGAAGGGATTGGTGGAGGAGGATAAATTGAGCTTACAAAACTTAAAATATATATTGGCTGTTTTTAAGAATAAGAAGAGTGAATTAGTAGCCTTACTTAGAGCTATATCAGATTCCAATCAGACTGTAATAGATAGCATAATAACGAGTACAGAAGAAAAACAGCTAATAGAAACATATGATAATATCGATAAAATAACTAACAGTACTGATCCAAAGATTCAAGCATCTGAAAATTTCTTTGAGGGCTATTCGGAAGCTGATAATCAATTGCTAAAAAGTATATCTGTTGGAAGTTCTCAAGATAAAATGAATAGACTTGCCGAATGTGACTTTAGTTTAGTTTCTAAGAGGGGATTAATTGATATCTTAGACAGTCTAATAGATTCTGATATTTTGATAGAGAAACAAGTAATGTTCTTTTTGGCTGCTTTTAACATATTTAAACTTAATAAAGATGTAGGCGCCCTCAAAGCTGTGATTGAACAGTTGTTAGAAGCACAATATTTACCCCATTTAGATGATTATATAGAAAAATTTAAGTTTGCATTCGATCAAATTACAAAGAATTATGTTTCTGAAGGAAAAGTCAAATTAGCTCTGGCAGTTAACCATGCTCTTTACGGCACTTCAGAATACTTACTAAGCAAAGAATACTGGCAGCTAGATAAGCTAAAAAATCTTAAAAATCAAGACCTAGTTAAAACACTCATAGACTACATAGTCACATACAAACCACTAAACCCGTCTTTAGAGTTATTGACTCTGATTAGATTTGCAGTAAACAATAAAGGGAGTGACTTTTTGAATAATTTCTTAAATCCCGAAAATTCCGAAAATGATAAGTTCAATCTGGGTGTCTGGGTAACTGGGCAGCAAATCAACCGACTACAGAATATAGGCTTCTTCTTCTCTGAAGAAGAATACGAGTCTAAGCTTACAGACGAAGAGCTAAGGAAGAGCTTAGAGAATCGATGGTTAGGAATTAATAAAGTTACTGCTGTAGTACAAAACTTAAAAGCAATAGCTTCAAGTTTTGGGGATAAGAATAAACAAATTGAACAAGAAGATAAAGAAGATGCAGAGGAAGACATGCTTTCGTCATGTGCAGAAGCAACTAGTGATTCAGATTTATTATTAAGATTGACGCAATTTAATCTTATTTTGGTTTCGGATGAAGTAATTCAAAAAGCTTTAGACCAGTTAGCAGCCAAGAATATATTAGATATGCTTCAGTTTCAGAGGTTGATAACGATTTTGAATTTAGTTAAACAATATCCTGAAGAGCGTCTTGGTGCAGAATATCTACTTGCTAATTTCCTTAAGCCAGAAAATTCTGACGTAACTAAGATATTCACTAGACCAGCGGTTGTTAATACATACAATAGTTACTTACTAAAACTTAAAAATAGCTACGGTTCAATTAAAAATAACTACATCTGCGAGCCAGTCGATCAGAAAAAACTGATGATTAGAGCCGCACATTACGGCGAAACAGAATTCATATTCACTCCAGACTATTGGCGTGGTGATAAGGCTGTAGGTGTAAGTAGAGAAGATCTGATAAAAGAGATTGTGGCATTTGTAATCAAGTACAAGCCAACGAAAATATCTAAGCTAATGTATAACATCATCATCAAGTCAGATGAAAATATTGCTGAGATTATTCAGAAATTAGCCAATGGAAATGCTAAAGATATGACAGATACGGCAAGTAATGTCGATTTGGGTGAAGAATTAGGTTTTGGTTTTGACGAAGTCAGCTACACTAAGCTGAGTGCTGTTGAATTAGAGGAAGTTTTAAGATCATCGTGGAATAGCCCAAAATTTCAAGCTGGCAATTGGACTGAAGGAGTAGCTAACTCTGAAATTGTTATAAATATTGAAAATCTCTTACCTAATACCGAAGCCAAGAAGGTCTTTAACCTGATCGCTAAAACCGACTTTAGTAAATTAACCAACCAAGACTTAGCAAGGTTATTAAGTATACTCAAAGACAGAAAGTTATTAGGAAGTAATGAATTAAATATAATACTGGTTATTTTTCAAGCTGCGAAAGCTACTAAAGATTGGAAGTCACTGCAGAATATTTTTAAGGGCATTAGTAAAAGTGCGTTTGTTTCACATACAGGCAATGATTTTTATTTGTATAATATTGATAACGAGCTCGATGTGAAAGAAATTAGAAAATTTCTTGGAGACAAATCTAAAGATGCGATGGCTGTAATCCTAGCTAAATTTTCGCAGAATAAAGATAGGTTAATATACATCAAAGACAATTATTTGGTAGAAGATGCCAAACTGTTCGATCTGTATTTAAATAGTTCTATATATGAATCAAACGAGTTTATTTTGTCACCAAAGCTGTGGACAGAAGAAAAGTTAGCTAAATTAACAAACTACGACTTAAAACTAAAGTTAATTGAATATATTGCTAGATATAGGCCGAAAGATCCTTCGCTCAATCTTCAAACGGTAATAGCTCAAACAATCATCATTAGTGAAGGACAGTTGGCTTTAGCTGAATTAGTTACATCGTCATCTATTGGTTTAAATTCAATGACGGAGTTCACTGATTTTTTAGCGTCGGATCAATTTACAACGCTATTTAATGCAGAAAATTATAATGATTTTGACACAAGTGAAGAATTATACGAATTCTTTATTGATATATGGATTAATTCGGACATAAATTTTAAAATCAAAGCTGAAGCAGCGGCAGAAACAGAAAAACAGAATTTAGCAGCTGAACAAGAGCGTGAGTGGGTGTTGAACAGGATTGCAGAAATTGTAGTAAAGCCTTCAGGTGGGTTAGATTTCGGTACGAACTTCGAAAAACTTCACGGTGCTACCAAGGGCCAGATTATCAAAGTTGTATTTGAATTAATCGGACAGTCTTTAATTAAAATCACTGACGAAAATTATAAATACTTATTGAGTATAGTTAGAAACCTTCGAGAAGATGATGAAGTCTTTGCAGTTGGTACAGAAGTTAAATACCTAGACTATCAATCTGTGATAAAACTGAATAGAATCGCGAGAGTAGGTAGGGTGACTGAATTAAATAGCTTAGAAATTGGTGCGAAAAATTCGCCTAAGAGTATAGCGCAATATCTGTTCGTCGGAGCTGACAGTTCGGTGATGCATAGAAAACAAGAAGTTGATGAAACTATTTCTTACCCAGTTAACTCACTATCCATTGAAACAATTAGAGACAGAAGAGAAGCTGCTTTTGAAGCTGCTATTTTAAATTTTGTAGAAACAAATATTGCAAATAAGATTTCGTCAGTAGATCAGCGATACAAAAATCTTAGTAGAGAAAATAAAGTCTTGTATTCTAAACTCTATAACTATCTGACAATGATGCAGCCAGAAGAAATCGTGGCGCTGCTTACTGACGAAGATGAGCTGAAGTTACGCTTAAATGATGATCAAACCACCACTGATAATGCGCCGAGCTTAGGGTTTGACGTAGTAGACCCTCAAAGAGATACTAGCCCTCAAGTCAATACATCGAATGGCACCCCAGTTGATATAAGCATAGAAGGCAAGGCAAGGAATGATATTGGGGAGATTTTAGATCAGCAGCTTAATGGTGTAATCTCTGAATTTGTAGAATTTCCTCAAGTGCAAATAGAATTGCTACCTGCCAAAACGGCTCTATTAACGGTTATAACTGGTGGTATTACAATAAATAACCCAATTTTCATAAAACGTTTGAAGAACATATTTAAAACGAATTCTAAATTTAGGGACATAAGCTGGCTGCTAGATAAAATGGATCCAAATCTTCAAGCTGGTGATCTGTTAAGACAAATCGGGGCGATACTTCAACAAACCCCAGCCCAGATAATCCAGCCAATAGTACAGAATATAAGCGCAGATGTAACAATTCCAATGGATAGTGTTATCAGAAATAATTCTGAAGTAAAGGCAGCATACGAGGCAGTTGCTAGGATGCTACTTCTTCCAAATATTGAAAAAGCGAAGATACTAGAAACCGTCGGGGAACAGTTTGGCGATAGGATGAAAAGCCTGGTATCGCAAATGTTGACCGCAGAAGTGATATCTAGAGATGATGCTGTAAGAATTGTGCATAGTCTCATTGTGAATGCTCTAGGTAGTATTAAAAGTAATAAGACACCAGCAGCCCTTAAATCCTATCTAAGTAGCGGCGATTCAACTCGAGTTTGGCAACAAGCTCAAGCAGCCTATGATAATACTAAAACAAAAACTTTACAGTCCAAAGCTAGTCAAAAGCCTAAAACCCCTTTAGCTCTGGCTAATCATGATCGCAACGTAGCTAATCAAATTCTTCAACGTGCTGATATTAATGCTTTAGTAAAAGAGATTATTGAGAATTTTATTCCAGGATCTCATTATGAAAAAATTAAGCAACTGATTGGGCTACCAGTTGCCAGTGCATTGCTTCATATTGTGGCTACTGGTGTAGAAGAGCGTTTTATTAATGCACATGATGATGCAGCACCAATCCTTATTGGTCAAGGTTTTATTAGTGATACAGAGTCAGACTATACCAATGCATTTAAAAAGGCAAAGTATTTATTGGAAGCTTATCTATTCAATACCGTCTTGATACTAGAAGTAAATGGCGCAACTGTCACAATGCCAATGATTAAAGAATATTTGGGAGATCCAGATAACTTTCAACAACTACAAACAGAGATTGTAAAGAAAGCTAAAGCGGAAGGTAGAATTAGAAATACCTCTGACTATATTGCTAAAACTCACAAAACGATTAAAGAAACACTTGTTAGTAAGACAGGACTATCGGCAGCCGTGGTCAAAGGTGTTTTGGCTTCTAGTATTTTTGCGGCTGCAGGCTTAGTAGCTGGTAACTATGCCCCAGAAGTAATGAAGGTGGTGAACTCTAATTCTGATCTAGCCCTTGTTTTTAATCAAATTGCATTAGCTCTGAAAGGAATTAACCTGACGCAGAATATTCCCTTAGTTAATATAGCTGGCGCTTTTGCCGGCCTATCTGCAATTGCTGGTACGCTAGGAATTGTTTTACCAGCATGGAACCAAGCAGCGAATCTTTTAGTTTCAAAAGAAACTAAACAAAGAGAGCATGCTTTGGCATATCAAGCAGCAGTAAAAAGCTTGATGAGTAACACAAAAATCTGGCCAGATAATATAAAGTATATTAAGGATACCGTACTAACGGCGATACTTACTGATTTAAATGTAAGCTTAAAAAACGCCCAATCTTCAGAGGCGTTAGATAAGATTATTGACAGCGCGCAGAAAGAAACAAGCCTGGTTCGGGCCGAATTTGGCAGCACTAATAGTCCTGAAAATAAGCTTAAACTAGACACTTATATAGAATTTGTTAAAAGATTAATAAAGCTAAGGCGCCAAATCAACGAAGCCGCCGCCTCCAAAGGTAACTTCCGTTTTGGTCGCGCCCTAGAAAATCTGATCCGCTTTATTCCTGGGCGCTAAAAAAACTACGCTGACTGTTGTAAATCAATCTCACACCAGGTTCAGGCAAAAGATAATTTACCTCCCCAGCTAACTAAGCTAGAATAAACTTGTGAAAGCACTTACCACCAGATTTTTCTCCAAAACCACAGTTATGCTTGTCGTCGCTGTAGTCTTTGTCTACTCGTTTACACAAGTAGCATTTGCCCAAAGCATTCCCTCTATTCCTAACCCGGTAAATTTCCCTGATTTTGAATCAATCATCAATTTCTTATTAGGATTAATTAGACCAATAGTATTACTCACGCTAATTGCCACCTTAATGTACGGTGGATTTGTGTATTTGACTGCTCACGAAGACGATAAGAAGGTGGGCAATGCCAAAAAGATCATGACAGCCGCCATAGTAGGATTTGTGATTGTGGTGTTAGCGCCGGTAATCGTGCAATTAGTTGGTTCATTATTAGGAGTCAGAGCCGGCTTCTTAGATATTAATTTCTAATCATGATAATTAACAAACTGCTTACTTTGCCGAGAGTGGTTATTACAGTGTTAGTAATGATTATTTTTACGACACCTGTATTTGCGCAACCAGGGCGTACTGCTTGCCCCGATGCTTGTGCAACAAAGTGTGAAGTAGACATTTTGTGCCAAAATAAACTGTTGTTCGATCGAAAAGCCACTTGTGATCCATTTGTATGTAATACCCCCACAGCAACTGAACCAACTAGTGCCTTTAATTTAAACATATTTGGTATTAATATCCGCTTGAATTCTGAACAAGCAGTTCAGCAAATTATCGTATTATCGTTCTCGCTATTTCTAGGGGCAGTAGCTTTAGCGGGTGTATTTATCGGATTAATTGCCGCAGCTAAAAGATCTAATACTACCGATCCTAAAGAAATTGCTAACTTAACTTTAACTATGAGAAATGCAATAGTTGGAGTAGTATTGGTAGCATTAAGCATAGCCTTTGTGCAGATAGTGGCATCGTTTATTGGGGTAGGAAATATATTTAACATGGTTAATTTTAGTAATTTCATTCCAGATGAAGGCGATTTTAAGTAAAACTACAATTTATATTTTTGCAGTATTGTTTGTGGGGTTGTTACCAATTTTAGGTAATATTGGAACGCCGATGGGGCAGCTTAATTGGCAGGCAGTAGCGCAAGATTGTGTGCAGCCCGATGGCACTACTCCAGGTGTCGACGTGCAAATTGGCACAGGTAGTGTAGAACTATGTCCGATTAGGTTCCCGTTGTTTCTGTCTCTAGATCAAGCTAAAAACTTCAGTATTTATTCGTATGTGGCATTGGTGGTTAGCTTAATTTTTGTTTTTCTGATTATGTTTTGGATTTTTAAGATTATTGCTAGCGCTGTGGCTATTGTGCAAAGTCAGGGTGATTCAGGGAAAATGGCTGAATCAATTAAAAATATTCAAGCTATATTTATTGGCCTAACCACTATGTTTGTTTTTCTAGGTGTGTTTACGATTATCGGATTATTCTTTAATTTAGGGAGTATTTTTGAGTGGCCAAAGAAATTGAGCATCTGTAAAGAAGGACAGTTCTATGTGACTAAGGCATTAGAGCTGAATACAGCCACTGAAGCCGAAGTAGATGCCGCCTGTTTTAAATAGTTACTAACTATCTGCGATAAATTTGCACTCGCGCTTTGTTTCTGATAGTTTAATAGGGTAATAGATATCAATGTATCTGCCATGAAACTTAGACAAATATTCGCCGCCTTAATTATTTCCGTTGCTGGTTTAGTAGTTTTAAATACGCCAGTTTATGCACAGGAGTCAACTTCGGCTTTAAACGTGTGTACTTTTATCAAGCCTTTGTGCGATGCTATCGGCTTAACTACTGCTGGTAACAACGATATTTCGTCTGGTGGTGCTAGAGAATTTATCGGTAATCGTCTGCGTTTAGTATTATCTTTAGTGTTTGTAGGTATCATTTTGCTCTCAGTAGTAATCATTTTGCAGAACGGTATTAAGTATATTCAAAGCCAGGGCGATGCTAAAAAGATTGAAGATGCTCAAAAAGCAATTAAAACTGTGTTTGTTGGTATCGGTATTTTGTTTGTAGGTACAGCCGGTTTAGTATTAGTATTATTACTGTTCAATGCCAGTAACCTACTAACGCCTTCAGAGCAAGGTGGTGGTTGTGTGATTGTAGATCCGCTTACTTTAGAGCTAGACTGTAAGGATGAAACACCTACTGGAACCGACCAAGACGGTAGTGGAAGATATTAAGCCATGAGCTTGATCTTAAAGAGCGTTCTTGTTGTGATAGTTCTTGTTGCTAGTTCCTTTTTGATAATTTCTCCGATTCAAGCTCAGCTATTTTCTGGCAGCGATATAAGTAATTATAAGTGCCCAGTGCTGCAAGGTGTTGAGGAGCGTTTGACAGCCAATATTCTGCTTGGGATTGTTGCAGATGGTGACCCCCATATACCAATCAGTTACGAAGGGAGATTTCTATGCTTCTATAATGATAAAGGGGTAGTAGTGTCTCGCGATGCTATACCAAATCCTTCATCCCTTAGAGTTTTACAAATTTGGTTTGTACGAATCATTGCTGTTGTATGGGGATTATCGGGTATAGCTTTCACAGGACTGGCGATATGGATTGGTTTCAAATACATGACTTCTTTTGGAAATGAGTACCAATTAGGAAAAGTAATCGAAGATTTCCGTAAGTGGATGGTAGGTTTAGCAATTGTGTTCTTGTCATATCCTTTCTTAGTTACCTTCTTTAGACTTTTGCCATTAAGTAATTCTAAATGTTACGACGAAATAAGTTTGCCAGGATTTCAATTTTTCTTTCCAGAGGTTTGTTACGGCTCACCTGAAGAGGACTGTGAGGCTGCAACACTTAGAGCATATGGCCGATTAGATACACCACCGGCTAGAAAAGAGTTAAGAGACTGCATTGCCGCCATCCCATAAATATATGCGATATTTAAGACAAATCCAAAAATTAAGCAAAAAGACAACTGAGGGCGACGAGCAGCTCAGTTTGTTAGCTAAATTACGACTAACTCAACCAGAGATGCAAGAGTTGTATAAAGTGGTGCACGGAAGTGAAAGCGCCTTGTTCGTATTGGAAGCAGAGACTGTGGAGGAAGATGCTGATTTAGACGAACAGCCAGCTAGCGATAAGAAAACTCCAGAGTACTTCATTGCCGCGCAGCCCGATCGCTTAAAGCTTGGTAAGCTACCAGAGTACATCGAGAAATTAACGGGATTGACTAACCGTAAACAAGAACTAACATCCATACTTAACGAAGCTGCAGACCCGAGGGCTTTGCAAATGCTGCAAATGAATATTTCTAAGAGCGATTTAGAAAAAAAAGTAATGGATATCGAGGAGTACGATAATTTACAAATGAGTATTCCAGACTTAGAAAGTGTAATTGAAGAGTTAGCTCAAGACTTAAAAAAGGCTACAGAATTACAAACTACTGTAATCAAAGTAAAACCACTGGATGCTGCGGTACTAGATCAGATTAAGGTGAAGGCGTTAGAGGCCAGAGAGAATTTCTTGATCAATCTAACTAATTTTGACGACAAACGACTAGCTGCTAAAGACGACGCACAGCCAGCAAAGGTGAAAAACTTAGCTAAAACAAAAATCAGCCAGATATTTCTACCAATCATTATCATAGTTTTAACCAGCGGAATTTTAGGATTATTGCTAGGTAATTTTGTAATTCCCGTCTTAAGCCTATTCACCAGTATTTTTCTAGGGGTGTTGTATTGGTTTGCCCTGCAAATACCGGCTAAACCCCAACTAAATCCCAATTTAGATTTACACCAACAGTTGAAGTCAAAAGCCTCATTAGATTCCGTAGCAGAAAGCTACGAAGCAGAAGCTTTTGACTTTATCACCCGTAAAAAAACTGAATTAGAAAATATCGAAGCTAGCATGCAGCTAGAAAATATTTTAGATGGTAAAACTTACAGCCAGTTGAATCAGTTGCATCAAGTGTCTAACGAAGACCTGAAGCTAGCCAAAGAAAAGCTGACTGAGTTAGGTAATTTGTCCAGTATAGATCTTTTACAGGTTAAGCGAGACTTAGATATTTTAAAGATTGATCTATCCAGAATGCAATCAGATTTGGCTGCTGAACCAGAGACTTACGATTCTCTAAGACATGTAGATGAAATTGACCTAATTAACAATGCGCTTAGTGAGCTTGATCAAATCCAAGAGATTGTAAAACAACTGACAGGCTTTAGAATGATTAGACAGCTAGAATTTAACTTTGAAGGTCTATCTGAGCAAGGTGAATGGGTAGGAATTGAGCTGACACTTAAGCAACTACAGCAATTATCTGTGTTAGATCAGTTCGAGGCGTGGTTAGATCAAAACGAAGAAACTCCGATATTCCTAGTTAATTGGGACCAGCATTTCAGTCCTAAACAACAGGATAAACTATCCGCTAGGGTAGAAAAGCTGAAGGGGCTTATTGCCCAGATGATTTTTGTAGATCTTGTTTAGGGTAATTTAAAGCTCACCTGCTAAACTAATATTGCATGATTAAACTGCCTAAATTATCTAAAACCGGGGCGTTGAGCTTGCTAGTTACAGTGCTGCTGGCGAGTTTTCAAGTGGCGACGTTGGTAGTGCAAGCACGTAGCTCAGATCAGGTAGAGGCCGAGATTGCCGCGCAAAAGAATCAACTAAGTGGTGTAAATGCCCAAATTGTAGCAGCGCAAACGGAATTGACTGCCGCCAGCTCGCAATTAGGCGGTGCAAGTAGCCAAGTAGCCCAACTGCAAGCTCAAATCAACGAGACGCAGGCAAATATTAAGCTAAATCAGCTTAAACTAGAGGCTTTGCTTGGCGAAAAACAATTAAATACCCTGGAACAAAAGGCGATTGAACTCTCACGAGGTGAGCTTTTACGTAGCGCTTACACTAACTGGCGCTCAGATCGTGAACTAAATGCTACCGGACTAGGATGGGTGGGTAAAGGTTTGGCTGCTGGTATTAAATTAGACGCCTATCGCAGCTCGCTACTCGAAACTGCTAATCGCGATTTATCTTCGGTCAACGAAAAATTGTCCGATATTGGCAGGAATATCGAAAATGTTAATCAACTTAGTGCAGAGCTAGAAAAGCAGAATCGCGATCTGGCGGCCAGGAAAGCTCAATTAGATGAGGAGATTGCCGCGATTAGGCGAAATGTAAGTAGTAGATCGAGTGCGGTGGCGGGGCTACGTACTCAATCTAGTGCTATGCAACAAAAAATTAATCAGCTCTCGTCCGAACAAAAAGCATTACAAGAATACGAAAATCAATTGTTGCAGCAAGCTGGAAACGGCGGCGGGCAAACGGTGGCTAGCGGCCAATACTATTTATTTGGTACTGGCCGAGATTTATATCAAGGACACGGGGTAGGAATGTCGCAATATGGCGCACATGGTGCTGCGCAAAAAGGCTGGAATGCCTCTCGTATACTGGAATTTTATTACACTGGCACACGTGTAACTAACTACGATGAGAATTCAAATATTACTGTTAAATACTGTGCAAATAATCCAGCTTTAGACCCGTACCAAAAAAATGGTTGCGACGACGGCCAACAACCAGTCACAGAGCGTGTAAGTATGGACGAATACTTAGCCGGTTTGGGCGAAATGCCCGAAAGCTGGCCAGTAGAAGCGCGTAAAGCCCAAATGATCGCCGCGCGTACTTACGCGCTACGTTCCACTAATAATGGTGATCCTAATGTGCCAATCTGTTTAACTACCTATTGTCAGGTTACGTATTTTAAAACGGGTGATACTAGAGAAATGGATTTAGTATTAGCCACCAAAGGGCTGGTAGTCACTTATAACGGGAAATTAATCGAAACACTTTATTCTGCCGATAACAGTCAGGGAAAAGGGACAGCAAACAACGATACTGTATTTTCTACTATGTCCGGAGACGGTACTGCGTATCCTTATTTAAGAGCCGTAAACGATACAGGAGTGGCCAGTACTACTTCATATACGAAATGGCAGTGGCGATCAGATGGGTTTGATATGACTAGACTAGATCGCTTTCTTAATCATGGGGCCAGCTTTAGTAAATTAAGCGGCAGCGCTAGAAGCTTTATGACTGGTCTTAAAAGCGCTGTTGGCGGGCGAGTAGCTTATTTAGGATTTGAACGTGATCCATCTAATCGCGTCAAAAAAGTGATTATCACTGGTACAAATGGCCAGAGTAGAGCCATGGCTGGCTGGTTATTTAAAACTGTATGGAACTCTTGGGTATCAACAGAACGTCCTAATGGTAGTGTAGACTATATTTATAGTTTGACGTTCTTTTTAGCTAAGGCTGATTAGCCGTTAGGCAATATTTTGGTTAAACTGATCTAGAGAAACCGAGGTTAAATCTTAGAACAAATTAATAACAGTATGCAACCAGAAAATAGTACAAAAACTAGAGTTCTATCCCGCGAAGAGTGGGAGCATATGAAGCTATTAGAACGAATGCACGAAGTAATCCCAAAGAAAGAAGGATCAGACTTTCGGGGCCTAGTGTTTAACCCACGCGGGATTAAATTTGCCACCCAAAATAAGAACGAAGAAATCTTTATTCTGCTGCGCCGACATTGGTTTACTAATTTAAGTTGGGTATTCAATGTGGCGATATTTTTCACCATGCCGATTATTGTAATTACCGTTGTCCTAATTTTTGGTATTGATCTACGTCAATTACTAGGATTCAAAATTCTGACACTATTGGGGCTGATCTGGTATTCAGCGGGTATTACCTATGCCTTAAGATCATTTATGGAATGGTATTACAACGTATTTATAGTTACAGACGAGCGAGTACTAGATCTAACTTTTGTGCCACTACAATCGCGCGATGTAGCCGAGACAAACTTAGCCTCTATAGAAAATGTACAGGAAAAATCGATTGGATTTTTACCAAACTTACTAGGATACGGAGATGTGAACGTATTTACAGCTGCCGATAATAACATCATCACTTTCGATTCTGTACCAGATCCAACGCTGGTACGTGATCGTGTAGCAGACTTAGCTAAGATTTTACGGGAAAAATTATAATGAATATTACCGATCTAGCTGGGCAATTGCCTGGTCAAATTGTAGAGGTAGTAAAGCTGTTTGTGATTTTTTTAGGTCTGATTCACTTTATCTATGTGGCGATTTTGTTTCAAAGCGTTTACGGGGTCACTAAACTACTCAGAACTTATAAGAACGCCGGATTTTTAGGTCTAATTGTGCTGCAACTTATGCTGTTGGCCGCTATACTAGTATTCGTATTCACTTTTTAAAAACATAAGTGAAGTCCAACTAGCAGTAACTAGCTGTTATCTTAAGCTAGAAAATGATAGTTTATAAAAGTAGAAAATGAATCATTTATATACAACTTTTCGGTTATCGAAACCAACCAGCAACACTTGGTCTAGCGTATTTGGCTATAAACCAGTAGAAGAACGAGCAGCAGTAGAGCTTGGTGGCATGTACGCGATTCTTTCTATCGCCACTGCAGTTGATTTTTCTTTGGAGCATATCGGTGGCATGATTTTCGACGAATTGCAGTATGCCTACTTTGGTGAAGAAGATGGAAGTGCTTCTATGCAACGCTTTGAACAAACATTGCACGCGGTTAAATTAAAGATAGAGCAAATTTTAGATAAAGAAGAGAAGATTTCTGCTTCTGGTTTAGATTTAGAAATGAGCGTGGTGGTGTTCAGAGATAGCGTTTTATACGGTGCTGTAATTGGTGAATCGCACATTTTTGTACAGCGAGACGGTCAACTAAACGAAATTAGTGGCGTCTTAGCCGATCCAGACATGGACGGATTTATGCGTACCGGAAGCTTACGCTTAACTGTAGGCGACAAAGTACTATTGGCTACAGATAATATCGATTCCGATAATACATTCGAAAGCTTAAGCTCTGATTTAGAAAAGGTGAGTTTGGAAAGATTGAATGTTAGTCGCGGCGTGGCACTGTTAATTGGTTATCACGCTAAACCAGTAGATGAGTTGGTAGAAGATGTAGTAGCAGCAGAGACAGAGATCATGGAGGTGGAAACAGAAGTTCTAGAAGTTGAATCTGTACCAACAAGCGAAGATACAGAAGCCGAAATGTTAGCTAACTTTAAAGGTAGTTCGGAGCCTGAATTAAATACCCGACCTGTTTCACAGCCGAAAGCACGATTCATTCAGTTGCCTAGTTTCTTAAGACGTCGTGAAACACCTGTAAAACAGGATATTCAGACTCAAGAATCCGCAAGTCCGCTAGATCAAGAGTACACAAGTTCCCGTGATCAAGAATACGAAAATTCCAGCGACGAAGAATTCCAAGATCGTTTAAAAATAGACGATGCAGAACTAGCCGAGAATATAGAACAGCAATCAGAACAAATGGTTAGCTGGCAAAATCAAGTTCAATCAGATTTCAAATCTACTTCTAGATTTTCACAGGTGATGTCTACAATTGCGAGTAAAGCTAAAGATTTAAGCTCTAGCGCTATCACTAAAGTAAAAAGTGTCGACTGGCGGGGCTTAGGCAGTAACGTAAAAGATACTGGCTTAAATTTAGTGGCTAGAATGCGTGGCCAAAATATGCCCCGCGTTGGCGGCAATGCTAGATTAGGCAATTATCGCCGACCACGCACAACTGGTTACGACCCAAAACGCCGACGGCTAGTATGGGGTGCGGCAATTATTGTTGGATTAGTGGTCATTTTTGGCATTCGCCAAAACGGTTTAGAAAATGAGCGTCGCTCCAAAGTCGCTACTCTAGAGTCTCAGATCAATAAATTAAGTGTAGATACCACACAATTGGCTGCCGATGCCGAAACTGCGGCTGTTAGCTCGCAAACAGAGACTAAAGAGCAAGTTGTGTCCAGTGCTAACTCAATTATCGCCGAAGCCAAAAAATTGGCTAGCGATGAACTGGCTTCCGCTAGTGCTAAGTCTAAAGCTTTAGAAGTACAAACTAGAGCACAGGCCGCAGCCGATAAAGCCCTAAAAGTAAAAGCAATAGCCCAGACCCAGGTAGTAAATAACTTAGCTGCTAACTTTCCTGGTGCAGCACCTAGCGATATCGAATTAATCGACAATAAAATTTATGTAGCAGACCCTGCCCGAAACGTGGTTTATCGTATGGATACACAGCTAGGTAGCCAGGCTGCTGCAGTATTATCGGATTTAGCTCAACCATACTTATTAACAGCCGATACTGCTCGAAACTTAATAGTGGTAGATAAAAACCCAACTTCAGTTGTGGGAGTGATGACTACATCGAATAATAACTTCAGACGAGTTAACGGGTTAACATTTGCGGCTCAAGGTGAATTGGCTGGTATAGATATTTGGACTAACAAGGCAATTTACGCTGTGAGTAAAGACAGACAAGCAATTACCCGCCAAACCCAGGTAGGGCAAGGATATCAAACACCAAACTACAATAGCCCTTGGCGTAGAGATGCTGAATTTGGTAATGCTAAAGACATTCATGTGGATTTTCAGATTTATGTATTGCTAGATGGTCAAGGTGTCAAACGTTACGTAAATAGCCAACCAGACACACTTAATTTCCGTGGCATTTTGCCAACCGACGAATCGGCGATCAAAACTGCCAGTTCATTCTTAGTTACACCTACTAAAATGTATTTAGCCGACTCAGTTAATCAACGTGTATTAGTGTTTGTAAAAGACATAGCCAATAGTCAAAACTTTGACTATGCTGCGCAATATAAATATCGTGGTGGTGCTGAATCTCTAACTAATATGAAAGAAATCGTGACTAATGCCGAAGAAACTCAGCTGTTTGTGCTTTCTGGTACTACGGTGGTACGTATAGATCTCTAAATTCTGTGCATGTTAAACTTAGCTCATGCGTGTATTAGTTTCCAATAAATCAGCAGCTTTTGACTTCGAAGTAATCGATAAGTTAGAAGCAGGACTTGTGTTAGAAGGATGGGAAGTGAAGTCCATTAAAAATGCGCGTGCTAATTTGAAAGGGTCTTTTATCATTAGTACTGCAAATGCAGGTTTAGTGATTCGTGGGATGCATATCTCCGACTGGATTGGTGAAGTCCATTCCGAGGCGGTAAAGCTAAGAGAGCGAACGCTATTAGTGCATAAACATCAGGTTACAAAGCTATCTGCACTGGCTAAACAGCCTGGCTACTCACTTATTCCATTACAGTTATTTCAAAACGACAAAGGAATGATTAAGGCCGAAATAGCGCTAGTAAAAGGCAAACGCAAGTTCGATAAGAAACAAGCAATTAAAGATCGTGATCTCGCCCGCGAGTTAAGAAATTCTTGGTAAGATATACACGGATAGAAGAACTTCAGTATATTAATGCTATAATAAGTATATATACTAACAGCAATTTATTATGCCATTAAATACAAATTTACCAATTCCGGCTCCAGCTGGTACAAACGCAAATGGTGAACCGTATTGGATAATCAACGGCCAACAAATCACTTGGGCACAGATGCAGCAGCTAATCTGGCAACAGATGCAAAAGCAGCAAGCTGGCGCTACAGCTAAAGGCGTAGAGCAAATTCCCAACCTGCCAATTATCGACGATATTTTAAACGCAGTAACTAAGCCAGACATGGCGGTAGAAAGTGGCTCAAACCTGAAACCAGAGAAGGCAGAATCCAGAATAGAAAAACCTACCCAAACTGCTAATCAAGATGCAATTGCCACAACTAAGAAAGAAGAAGCTAAACCTGCAAAACCAAAAGGAGCAAGTGTTGCTGGTGACACACATAGAGGTGCCACCGCCGCAATTTTTTCAGATGTAGAAGAGATGTATAAATTCTACGAACAAAATAAGCAAAAAATTAGAAATCCTGATCCTGAAAAGGCTGATGACTTCTTGGTAGTAGTGGTTGAGCGCTTCTTGAAGATGATGTCTGCTAAAAGTGCCTAAGTAAACAGGGGCTTTGTATTCCCAGACGTGACACACTTACACCTAAACCGCATTTGGCAGTATACTATTATTGCGAATTATGCCCGAATTAATAATCACAATTCTAATAGTAGCGCTTGGCTCGATAGTACTGCTAGTAGTACTATTCCTGTTAGTAAGATACGCCTATAAAAAATTCCTGCTGTCCGTTAAAGAGACTGTTTTATTGGATAAAGCCTTGGATATGGTGATTTTCGAGATTCAGGTCCCACACGACAACGAAATTGCCATTAAAGAAGCTGACCAAATGTTTTCAGGCTTTTTACAAATTGGCGAAAAACTAGAAGGACTAAAACGTTACACCAAAGCTAGACCGTATATAAGTTTAGAAATTGTGGCTTTCAAAGATAATATTAAATTTTACGTGTTATGTCCCAAAAAATTAGCTACATTGGTAGATAGGCAGATAAACGGTGCTTACCCTACAGCCGAAGTAGTGCGCTCAAAGGAGCCAAATATTTTCCGTGAAGGCGCAGAAGTGGCTTACGCCGTAATGGAACAAGCCAAGGAAAAGTACATTCCAATTCAGACTTACGACGAGCTGGCAGCAGACAGCTTGGCTACTCTAACCGACGCTATGAGTAAGCTACACGAAGGCGAAGCCGCCGCCGTACAACTTGTGATTACCGCCGCTGGCACCGACTGGCGTAACGATGCCAAGGCTTATGTAAAAGCTAAGCGTGATAAGGCTGCCAAATCTACAGAAGAGGGTGGAAGTAAGTCTTCTGCTCCAGACGATGAAAGCCTAGGATTGATTGACCGTAAAGCAGAGAAGAGTGGTTTTTTTGCTGATTTACGCGTAGCGGTAGTATCAGATACTAAAATGCAAGCTGAGGAGCACTTGAATAACATACTCAGCTCTTTCGACCAATTATCTAAAGAGACTGGTAATAAGTTAAAAAAGAAGAAAAAAGTGGTGAACTTTGTACACGACTTTATTTACCGCTTGCCGCGCGACACCATGCTTTTAAATACTGCAGAATTGGCAACGCTGTATCATTTTCCGAATAAAAACATTCGGACACCACATATTCAATGGTTACAATCTAAAGATGCCCCTGCTGCCGACTTTGTGCCGTCTGAATATCAACCTGGGTTTATTTGGTTGGGGAAGAATATTTACCGTGGCCAGAGCAAAGAAATCTTTATGCGCCCAGAAGACCGGGTGCGTCATACCTATGTAATCGGACAAACAGGTACTGGTAAAACTACTTTCTTGGCAGGTTTAGCAATTCGCGATATCAAAGCTGGTAGAGGCGTAGCGTTTGTAGACCCGCACGGGTCAGATACCGAAGAGATCTTAAAACATATTCCACCGGAGCGTGTAGAAGACGTGGTGTATTTTAACCCCGCCGACACCGAACGACCTTTGGGCTTAAATATGTTGGAGTTCTATTCTCCCGATCAAAAAACATTCGTGATTAACGAAATGTTAAATATCTTCGATAAGCTTTACGACTTAAAGCAAACTGGTGGTCCAATTTTCGAACAGTACATGCGTAACGCCATTATGTTATTGATGGAAGACGTAGAATCAGGCAATACCTTAATGGAAATTTCCAAAGTATTATCAGACGACGGGTATCGTAAATATAAATTATCGAAATCTACTAACCCGGAAGTAATCCAATTTTGGGAGCAGCAAGCAGAAAAAGCTGGAGGGGAAGCGGCCTTGCAAAATGTCGTTCCCTACATCACCTCTAAACTTACGGCCTTTGTTTCTAACGATATTATGCGCCCAATTATCTCGCAGCAGAAATCCACTGTAGACTTCCGCTGGGCCATGGACAACAAAAAGATCATCTTGGTTAACCTATCAAAAGGTAGAATTGGTGAATTGAATGCTTACTTATTGGGTATGGTAATTGTAGGTAAAATACTATCGGCAGCCTTTAGCCGGGTAGATACTGATCCAAAACTGATCAACCCATTCTACTTGTACATCGATGAGTTTCAAAACTTCTTAACCGATAGTGTAGTTACAATTCTTTCCGAGGCTCGTAAATACGGGTTGTCTTTAAACATTGCCCACCAGTTCTTAGGTCAATTAACACTTAAGGGTGGAGACACTAAAATCAAAGAAGCAATATTTGGTAACGTAGGTACAAAAATAGTGTTCCGTGTTGGTATCGACGACGCCAAAGTGTTTGCTCAAGACTTCGAAGGCTTATTCACCGCCGAAGATATCTCTAAGCAACCAAACTATCATGCATATACAAGACTGCTGGTTGGTGGAAAGTATCCACCCCCATTCTCTTTAGATTTTCCAATCGATGCGCCGTTTGCACAGCGCGATAGACCAAACGAAGAAATCGCCGAATTAGTAAAGCAAATATCGCGATTACGATTTGGACGTGACCGCGAAATTGTCGAGCAAGAGATTAAAGATAGAGCTAAGTTTGTGAAGGAAGTGAAGAAAGAAACTAAGGGCGGCGGTATGTTTGGTGATTTAGGCGGTCTATTTGGGGGGAAGCCTTAGTGATGTTAAAATCCGACAGCAATTCATTAGTTGCAATATAGGCCTATAGCTCAGCTGGTTAGAGCACGGTTCTTATAAAGCCGGGGTCGGTGGTTCGAGTCCACCTAGGCCTAAATAAACTTTGAATGATGCGAAAAATTAAAAGCTTTCCATCATTTTAACTGACAGTTTTGTTACACTACCTTAAACTTCCACTAACTTACTACTGCCAGTAGGCACGTAATCAATCTTTAGAAGATCGATATACTTTTGGGTGGTAGCTTTGTTTTGGTGACCTACAGTTTCTGATACAACATCTAAGGCTACACCACTGGCTAGTTGTGAGGCGATAAAGGTATTACGCAAATCGTTTACGCTAGCACCAGTAATTCCGGCGTTACGTACAGCTTTGTCGATGGAGGATCTAATATTACGAATAATCAAAGCCTTACCAGCACGAGTACAGAACAAAGGTAATTCACTTTGAGCATCGTCGTATGAATTCAAATAGGCGAGTAGGACATCGCGCACGCGATTATTAAGTGCCACACGACGTTTTGGCGTATTAGAGTTCTGACTCACCACTAAGCTGCCACCGGATGGGTCTAGTTCAATATCTTGTACTTGTAAGCGGGATAGCTCGCCAATTCTTAACCCGGTTTGGATCAATATTTCGATCATGGTGTGCAGTTTAAGGTTGGTTCGAGTAACTTCACGTAACGCTAATATTTCTGACTGTGTCAGGATTGTTGGCGGTTTACTACCAACTTTAGGGTGGGCGATTTGGCTAGCGACATTCTGATTGATATGGCCTTGCTCGTGTAGGTATTTAAAGAATGTACGAAAACTATTTAACTTTCTAGACAGCGTTTTAGGTGTGAAACTATGTTTCACCTTTAAGGTATTCAATGCATCTTTCAAATCCTCTTGCCCTAAATGGTGCACCTGCTTATCTAATACTACAAATAGCTGTTCTAAATCCTTGCGATACGCAATAATAGTAGCATTGGATTTGCCTTTGTTTGTTAGCTGAGTAATGAACTCATGGATTAATGTTTGGCTCATATCAAATTTCACTCGGCAGAAGTGAGTGATGTTACCACCAGAACATGGTAGGGTCAATACTACAGGATACTAAAATAGGATTTTTTGTAATAAAATAGTATATAAACTATGATTAATAGGTTAAAACATATAATTGGGGGAGTAAAAGATGGTTTTGGCTTTCAATTGCCTTTGTGGCAAGAGATTGCGCTTAGTGCTTTATTGACAATCATGGCCATCTTATTTGCCGGAGACATTACCGGGACGATTAGTAACGCTCAAGCTAACTTAGAAGTGTATAGGTACGAACAAAATGTGGTTGAGCAGCGTAAAGTAGAGCAAGAAAGGTTAGAAAGCGAACTGGCCTATTACCAATCTTTGGAGTATGCCAAGCTATACGCCAGGGAGAATCAAAATTTGGCGGTACCGGGCGAAAAACTCTACCAATTAAGTGATCCAGTAAAGCTGTACCAGGTGCAATTGAAGCAAAAAGATTTCTACACAAATGCCGATTACGCCAAGTGGTGGGTGAGTTTATTCTAATTGCATTAGCTGATATAATAACGCACATCGCGGGGTAGAGCAGTGGCAGCTCGTCAGGCTCATAACCTGAAGGTCGTTGGTTCGAATCCAGCCCCCGCAACCAAAAAAAATCCAAATTCTCTTAAATTTCAAACTACTTTAATGGCTGATTACTTCTGCCGCTTACCCGACCGCCAGCGGTCTATCGCTAAACAGCAAGGCTAAGGGGGCGTTCAAGATCTTAGATAGCTTCTCTAGTAAAGACAAACTAGGCTTCTTGGCATTGTTTTCGATCATGGACAAATAGTTTGGCGTAATACCTAATTTTTGAGCCAAATCTTTTTGGGCAATTTTTTGTAGCGTTCTAATTACTTTTATATTTGTTCCTATTTCCACTCTCTATTTTAGCAAACATAATGGCTTTAAAGTCTGACGGGCGCCCATGTTCGAAATCACCGCTCATAAGTTAAAATTCAACTAGACTTAAACTGACAGTTTAAGTTTCTAAACTACGATTAGGGCTTAATTTATAAGGTTTAAGATGATATGATTGCACCATAGCAGGGTAGCTCAGACGGTTAGAGCATCGGATTCATAACCCGAAGGTCGGGAGTTCGATTCTCCCCCCTGCTAAATTTAACAATCATATGGCCAAACAACCAAAACAAAAAAAGGCTAACGGAAAGCCGAGAATCATCCGTATTCGTTTCAATCCTTTATTTCTATTAGTTACGTTATTTCTAACGATTTTCTTGGTGACTGGCGTACTAAGCAATTCCAGCGGGAATCGCAGTCAGATTGCTGTTAGCGAATTTTTAACGGGGTTAAAGTCAAATAAGTATTCGAGATTAAGCATTAAGGACACTGGCGAGATCGAAGCTCAATCCAAATATGTTTACCAAGCTTCTGTTTTACCTGCAGAGTGTTCAGCTCAGACTCTGATAGCTGTAGATCCGGCAAAGTGTGTAGCCGACAAGCAGGCAGTTTATAAGGGGAGCAATACCGACGCTGGATTAGCGGAGATCAAATTAGCTGATTTAGTAGGTAAGTTAACTCCGATTAACTTTGTAGATCAATTAAGAGCGGCAGTGAATCCGAATTCGGACTCGCGTATTATAGAAATTTTAGTTGGTAAAGACTTTTTACTAGCTCGTACTGGCGATAGTAAAAAAGGCGATTTTATTGTCCGAAATGCCACACGCGTTGAATTGGATGTGGCTTTACTAGACGCTAATGTAAACCCGCAAAAAGATGGTTTGATTTTTACTAATCTAAATTCTGCATCAGAAAAAGTTAGTTATGAATCATTAACTGCTAGAGTTAAATCTGCAGACGTAGTGGTAATTTACGAAATTGGCGGTACAGCTTATGCTCGTTTAGCTGATCAAAACATTCCCACATTTTTTATTAATTGGGATGGTGGGATTAGCGGGTTTGCCAGAACGCTTCAGGACGAGGGGATCGACTTAGCTAATCAGAATGTAGAAATCGGTTCTGTAATTGTAAACTCAGTCCCATGGGGAGATATTATCTCGATAATCACATTAATTGGGTTTGTAGCTTTGGGATACTTTATTATTAAAGGTATGAACTCTTCGGGTTCAGGTTTAATGAGATTCGGACAATCTAAAGCTAGAATGTTCTTTGGGACAAAACCGGACATCACATTCAAAGATGTAGCTGGCGTAGACGAAGCTAAACAGGAATTAGAAGAGATTGTAGAGTTCTTAAGGTTTCCAGCTAAATTCGAAAAACTAGGTGCACGTATTCCTAAAGGCGTATTAATGGTTGGACAACCTGGTACTGGTAAAACTCTAATGGCTAGAGCGATTGCTGGTGAAGCAGGGGTACCGTTCTTTCATACTTCTGGTGCTGAGTTCGAAGAAATGTTGGTTGGTGCTGGAGCTTCTCGTGTGCGTGACTTGTTTGAAAAGGCAAAGAAGGCTTCGCCTGCCTTAATCTTTATCGATGAAATCGACGCGGTTGCCAGAAAACGCGGGACTACAGTTCAATCATCTACAACTGAGCAGACATTAAACCAAATATTGGTAGAAATGGACGGATTCGAAACTGGTACAAATGTAATTGTGATTGCTGCTACCAACAGGCCAGATGTATTAGATCCAGCAATTTTGCGTCCAGGTAGGTTTGACCGCCGGGTAACTTTAGATTTACCAGACTCTAATGGTCGACGCCAAATTTTAGAAGTGCATTCTAAGAATAAGCCTTTGGCTAAAGACGTCGATTTGGTTCGTGTTGCTAAGCGTACAATCGGTTTCTCTGGTGCTGAATTAGAAAACGCCTTAAACGAAGCTGCAATTATTGCCGCTCGTGCAGACCGTAGTGAAATTACAGCGCACGATATCGAAGAAGCAGCTACCAAAGTAACTATGGGTCCTGTGCGTAGATCCTTAAAGCGCAGCGAAGAGGAACTGAAATTAGTGGCCGTGCACGAAGCTGGACACGCTGTAGTTGCTCAACTAACGCCAAAGTCAGATCCAGTGCACCGAGTATCGATTTTATCGCGTGGTAATGCCGGTGGTGTAACTCACTTTCTACCTGCCGACGAAGATCGTATCACTAGCCGAAGCCGCTTGTTGTCAAGGTTAGTGGTGGCATTAGGTGGAAGGGCGGCCGAAGAAATTGTATTAGGCGACATTACAACTGGCGCCAGCTCAGATATCGAAGGAGCCACCAATTTAGCTAAAGCGATGGTACAAAAATTTGGAATGAGCGAAAAATTAGGCTTGGTACGCTACGGCGACTCCGACGCTAATTATTGGAGCGAAATCAAAGACTATTCTGAAGATACCGCAAAAGTAATCGACGAAGAGGTAAAACGCATTTTGAACGAGGCTTATATCAAAGCTAAAGCCATTATCGTAGAAAATAGAGCCAAATTCGACGAGGTAGTAGTGCAATTATTAGAAAAAGAAGTGTTGGAGTCAGATGAATTCGCTAAATTATTTGGAGTAGAAGATCCAGAAAAATTAGTCTAAAACTTTTCCGTGATTTTAACGAAGGCCAGCAGTATTGCTGGCCTCTTTTGTAGTAATCAGCGGATATATGCCGGCGGTTGCAAGCTATCATCAAATTGCAGCTTCTAGGCTATACTATTTCAATGGTTAAGCAAGAAAAAGAAGTATTATTATTGATCGACTCTTATGCCTTAATCCACAGGGCTTTTCATGCTTTTAAACCCGATTTAACTACCAGTAATGGCGAAGTGGTAAATGCGGTGTATGGATTCACTAGGTTACTTCTAGAAGTTTTGACCAAATTTAAACCCAAATATGTAATTGCGGCTATGGATTCACCAGGTCCAACTGTGCGCCATAATTTATACGGACAGTACAAGGCGACTCGTAAGCCCACAGACAACCTGTTAACTAGCCAGATCCCTAGAATTGTAGAGCTTTTATCGGCTTTTGGTATTCCGGTACTTTTGCAGCCAGGGTACGAGGCAGACGACATAATTGGGACTTTAGATCTAAATCATTCAGGTGCAGATAATTTAACTATTATTGTGACTGGAGACCGCGATCTTTATCAGTTAGTAGACGAAGACACCAAGGTTTATATGGCTGGTAGCGCTTTCTCAGAATCTAAACTCTACGATACAGATGCTGTTACGGCACGCATGGGAGTGACACCAGCGCAAATCGTTGATTTTAAAGCCATTCAGGGCGATGCTTCCGATAATATCCCAGGCGTTGCTGGCATCGGCGAAAAGGGCGCACAAGGCTTGTTAGCGGAATTTCACAACTTAGATAATATATATATAAATATCGATAAAGTTGCGCCGCGCCATCAGGAGAAATTAAAAGCTTCGATGGAAATGGCTTATAAAAGCCAAGAACTGGCTACAATCATTTGCGATGCACCAATCACTTTTGATTTGGAAGACGCTTTATTCGGCGGCTTTAACGTGAATAATACAGTTAAGTTGTTTCAAGAATTGGAATTTAGATCTTTGCTGCTGAAACCGGCCCAATTAAAACAAGTTTATGCAGCCGAAGAAGTACTACAGCCAGATGTGGCACTAGCAGCTGGTGGCTTAGTGCAGCCAATCGACTGTATTGACTACACAAACCAAGACCTAACCTTAGCGCCAGAAGTGGTAGTTGCTTTCGAGGTAAATGTAGAGGGAGACCCACTAACTTGGACTTTGAGCAGCTTATTTATAGAAGCAGCTGGCAGTCGATATAAAATGTTAGACAACTTAGCTAATATTTTGTCGGCACTAAGTAAAGTGCAAACAATCATTACTGCCGACGCCAAAGTACTGCTGCATGCTTTTAAAAACAATCAAATTACTTATACCGGCGAGGTTTACGACGTTATCTTGGCAGAATACCTAATATCGGAAGGCCGAAGCATTCAAACCCTACCAGGTAGTGCTAGCAGTGCACGCATTGGAGCCACCAATATTCTCGATGCAGTAAGTCAGCTGTATCAGTCACATAAAACAAAATTAGACGATCAGCTGCAGTTAGCCCAAATAGTACAGCTAGAGAACAAATTGATTCCGGTAATTGTAGACATGGAACAAGCGGGCATTACTTTAGACGCTGAACTTTTGCTTAAGTACCAAGATAAATTGGTAGAACTAATCGCCGCTAAAGAAAAAGATATCTATTACAACGTAGGCCATGAATTCAACATCAGTTCCCCAAAACAAGTAGGTCAAGTCTTATTCGAGGAATTAAGCTTGCCTGGGTTACGTAAAACAAAGACTGGCGGCTATTCTACAGATGAGCGCACATTAAAAGAGTTAGCCGCAGCTCACCCAGCAATTCCGCAAATATTGGATTACCGCGAACTAACTAAGCTTTTATCTACATACGTTAAACCTCTGCCTTTACTAATCAATAAGCAAACACAGCGCTTGCACACCAACTACAAACAGATGGGAGCGGTTACTGGGCGGTTTGCATCGTTGAACCCCAACTTACAGAACATTCCTTTAGGTGAAGTAGAAGGGATCAACATGCGCGCTAGCTTTGTGGCAGCGCCAGATACGGTATTGGTCTCTTTTGATTATTCACAACAAGAACTAAGACTGCTGGCGGAATTTTCTAAAGAAGAAGACATGATGGCGGCCTTTGCTTCTGGTATTGATATCCATGCAGCCACAGCCGCCGAAATGTTTGATATTCCAGTTACGGAAGTGACAAAAGAACAGCGTAAAGTGGGTAAGACGATTAACTTTGGCGTCGTGTATGGGATTTCTGCTTTTGGATTAGCCGATCGCTTAAAAATCGATAATCGCAAGGCTGCCGGCTTTATTCGGAAATATTTCGAAACCTATCCAAAAATCAAACTTTACTACACTCAGTTATTGGACAATGCCAAGGCTGAAGGTTATGTAAGCACCTTATTAGGTCGCCGCCGCGGAGCTAGAGACTTAGTTTCGGTCAACGCTCATTTAAGACAAGCAGTGGAGCGAGAAGTTCAGAATTTTCCATTGCAAGGCAGTGCGGCCGATATAATTAAATCGGCGATGGTAGCTTTAAACCCTAAGCTGAATAAATACCCAGTAAAGATGCTACTGCAAGTGCACGACGAACTAGTTTTTGAATATTTAGCGCCTAATCTGGAGGCATTAAAAACAGACGCACAGTTTCAATCATTTATAAAAGAAGTAAAATCAACAATGTTAGATGTAGTAAAGACAAAAGTCCCATTCGATGTCGGTATTGAATACGGACATAATTGGGCACAGATGCAAGAATGGTCCGAATAGTGTTAAAATAAACTCATGAGCAGCGAAAATAAGTCTTCCGTGTTTTGGTCTGTAGTTGGTTTGGCCACAGTAGCATCTATTGCCGCTGGCAGTTATTGGTTATACAAAAACAAAGAAAAACTAGCCGATCTGCAAGAGAAAGCATCCAAAGTTAAGGGAAATGTCGAAAAATGGAAAGCGTTAAAATCAGCTAAGCTAGATGAATGGCAAGAAGATTTAGAAGACTGGGTGGAAGATATGTCTAATAGAGTAGAACAGAAGGTGGCAAAAGTTAGTGAACAGGTAAATAGTCAGATTGGCAAAAAAGTTGCCGAAGTTCAAAAAAATATTACGGGGAATATCAGCAAAAATACTAAAGAAAATAGTCAGCAAAATGCCGGTAGCACCGCAGTTAAAATCGATAAGGATTCAGAGTTTGAATTAAATAGCCGCCAGGAATCTATATATCAAGTTATAAAACGTATGCAGCAAGCGGCTATGCCGGATTTTGTTACTAAGGTTGCGGGGGTAACAACACGCACTTTAAGACGCGACCTCACTAAGCTACAAAAATTAGGTCTAATAGAGCAGGTAGGTAAGACGAAAGACAGTTTCTATAGGTTGCGTAAATAGGGTTGTCAGAAGTAGTGACTTTGGTATATAATCCGACTACCTTAAGACAAGTTCTTCTTCGAATACTATTTTAAGGGCAGCATAAATGGGATTACGCTGCAATCCAAAACTAAATAGATTTGTTGTTTAAGCACTTTGAAATTTGAAAAGTGATAGGGAATATTTTGTATTAGTACATATATTACCTGTTGATTCCAAAAACAAGTTAGAAATAACAGTAAAGAAGGATTTAACACTTATAAAAGCTTTGGATCGATTCATTCTTTTGAATTTTCACTTTGATTTATTTCAGAGTATAAGAAACATATGGAGAGTTTGATCCTGGCTCAGGATTAACGCTAGCGACGTGCCTAAGATATGCAAGTTGAACGGTCATTTCTTTGTAGCAATACAAAGAAATGATAGTAGCAGTCGGCTGAGTAACACGTGGGAATCACCCTCAAACTCGAGAATAGCTCACCGAAAGGTGAGGTAATGCTCGATAGCCTCGCAAGAGTAAAGCTCCGGCGGTTTGAGACGAGCCCGCGGCCTATCAGGTAGTTGGTGGGGTAATTGCCTACCAAGCCTATGACGGGTAGCCGGTCTGAGAGGACGGACGGCCAGACTGGGACTGAAACACGGCCCAGACTCCTACGGGAGGCAGCAATCAGGAATTGTGCGCAATGGACGAAAGTCTGACGCCGCGACGTCGCGTGGAGGATTAAGGCTCTAGGGTCGTAAACTCCTTTTGCCAGGGAACAAGTACTGAGTGTACCTGGAGAATAAGTGCCTGCTAACCACGTGCCAGAAGCATCGGTAATACGTGGGGCACAAGCGTTATCCGGATTTACTGGGCGTAAAGAGATGCGTAGGCGTCTGTTTAAGTCATTTGTGAAATCTTGAGGCTCACCCTCAAGCTGCAAGTGATACTGTACAGATTGAGGAAAGTAGGGGAAAGCGGAATTCCTGGTGGAGCGGTTAAATGCGTAGATATCAGGAGGAACACCAATGGCGAAGGCAGCTTTCTGGACTTTTTCTGACGCTAAGGCTCGAAAGCGTGGGGAGCAAAACGGATTAGATACCCGTGTAGTCCACGCCCTAAACTATCCCTGCTAGATGTCTGTTCGTTATTAGTTGTTCTCTTCGGAGAACAAATGGTGCGAGTGGGTGTCGCAGCAAACGCGTTAAGCAGGGCGCCTGGGGAGTACGGCCGCAAGGCTAAAACTCAAAGGAATTGACGGGAACCCGCACAAGCAGTGGAGCGCCTGGTTTAATTCGATGCTAATCGAAAAATCTCACCTAGGTTTGAACTGTAGTTACTACGCTTATGAAAGTAGGCCGCTGGGTTTGATACTATAGAGGTGCTGCATGGCTGCCGTCAGCTCGTGTCGTGAGATGTAGGGTTAAGTCCCACAACGAGCGCAACCCCTATTCAGTGTTACAATTTCGCTGAAAACTGCCCCGCCCAAACGGGGAGGAAGGAGGGGACGACGACCAGTCAGCATGGCCCTTATGTCTAGGGCTACACAGACGCTACAATGGCCAGTACAACGGGCAGCCAAGGAGTGATCCGGAGCTAATCCCATCAAAACTGGTCTCAGTTCAGATTGTAGGCTGGAACTCGCCTACATGAAGTCGGAATTGCTAGTAATCGCGTATCAGAATGGCGCGGTGAATACGTTCTCGGGTTTTGTACACACCGCCTGTCAGGGCATGGAAGTCGCTTTTGCTCGAAGTCCACAATAGTGGCCGAAAGTGAGGGTGGCGACTGGGCCTAAGTCATAACAAGGTAGCCGTAGGGGAATCTGCGGCTGGATTACCTCCTTTCTAAGGAGTTAGTTAAGAGTCTATTTGGAGACTCGCTTTCTACGTAAAACTAGAAAGTCCTAAATTCAGTTTTTGTTAGTTTTTTACAAAAACTAATCCCAATGATTCAATGACTTTTATCCCTATCACTTTTCTTATTTCAAAGTCACGCACTTTAAAACGTAGGACTATAGAAGTATGTACTACAGGCGATTAGCTCAGCTGGTTAGAGCGCAGTCCTGATAAGACTGAGGTCCCCGGTTCGAGTCCAGGATCGCCTATATTGCAAAACATACGCAAGTATTTTTGATACTATATAGATGTATAGCTAAGCGGGGCTGTAGCACAGCTGGTCTACTGCGCCTCATTTGCAATGAGGAGGTCGAGGGTTCGAATCCCTCCAGCTCCAAAGTGCTATGAATCTTGGTAATGTTTTCGGACATTATCAGGATTGGTAGCATTTGATGGTTCGTTCTTTAAAAACTGAATAGAAGGTAAATTAAAAATTCACTGAGAAAAGCAAGTAAGAGCGTATGGTGGATGCCTTGACACAAAGAGCCGAAGAAGGACGTGGCAGGCTGCGTTAAGCCTCGAGAAGCTGTCAACAAGCGTTATACTCGAGGATGTCCGAATGGGGAAACCCGCCTAAGTGAACCTTAGGCACGACTGACTGAACACATAAGTCAGGACGATGGCAAGCAAGTGAACTGAAACATCTTAGTAACTTGAAGAAAAAAGACAAATTATGTAATTCCCTTAGTAGTGGCGAACGAACGGGGAGGAGCCCAAACCCTAATATAGGAATAGGTTATGAACCAGTTTACTGGGGAGTAATTTATTCACCATTTTGGTGGCAGTTATATTAGAGGTGTAATAGGATCATATCGGCTGCAAACCAAAAGTGCAGCGGTGAGTTACAAAATTCTTAGATAGCAGAAATAGCTGGAAAGCTATACCGTAGGACGTGATAGTCGTGTATGCGAAATCTATAGAATCTCACTCGATTTGACACCTGAGTACTTCCGGATGAGTGAAAACCGGTAGGAAGTTGCCAGAACCACCTGGTAAGGCTAAATACTCTTTGTGATCGATAGTGAACAAGTACCGCGAGGGAAAGGTGAAAAGAACCCCGGGAGGGGAGTGAAATAGAAACTGAAACCATATGCTTACAAACAGTCGGAGTCCATTTATTGGATGACGGCGTGCCTATTGAAGAATGAGCCTGCGAGTTATTCTGTTTAGCTGCTTAAGTAGTTCTGCTACGGAGGCCTAGCGAAAGCGAGTCTGAAAGGGCGACAAAAGTTGCGCAGAATACACCCGAAACCGCGTGATCTATTCATGAGCAGGTTGAAGTCTGTAGAAATACAGATGGAGGACCGAACCGTTCGTAGCTGAAAATACGTCGGATGACTTGTGAATAGGGGTTATACGCCAATCGAACGCGGAAATAGCTGGCTCTCCCTGAAATAGCTTTTGGGCTAGCCTCGACTTAGAACCAATTGGGGGTAGAGCTCTGATTGGATAGGGGGCCTCTTCGGAGGTACCTCATCCTCTCAAACTACGAATACCATTTGGGAATTGTCGGGAGTCAGGCCATGGGGGATAAGCTCCATTGGCCAAGAGGGAAACAGCCCGGAATATCGGATAAGGTCCCTAAATCTATACTAAGTGGCAAAGGAGGTGGAGTTTCAAAGACAGCCAGGAGGTTTGCTTGGAGGCAGCCATCCTCTAAGGAGTGCGTAACAGCTCACTGGTCGAGAGACTCTGCGCTTAAAATGATCGGGGCTCAAGTATAGTACCGAAGCCATATCTGTGCACTCTGCATACGCTGAACAGCTAGTCTGTTTGGCGTATGTAGAGTGTACGGGGTAAGGGAGTGTTGTATGTGCACTGAAGCTAAACTGTAAGGTTTAGTGGAGCGCATACAAGCAAGGATGCAGGCATGAGTAACGAAATCTCAGTGAAAAACTGTGACACCGTATATCTAAGGTTTCCTCCGCAACGGTTTTCGACGGAGGGTTAGTCGGTCCTAAGACGAGGCTGAAAAGCGTAGTCGATGGATAACAGGTTAATATTCCTGTACCACTAACGGTTCGCTATGAGTTATGGAGAGACGGGTTGGGAGATGTTGAAAAGTCGACTGGTCGACTTTCAAGCAATAAGCTAGATTGATTAGGCAAATCCGGTCAGTCGTTTAAGGCGAGTTGTGATGAGTAGTTTACGCCTAAGGGCGTACGCAATTTCAAATATTCTGGCTCCTGGAAAATCTTCTATACCAGAACCGTGAGTGACCGTACCGTAATCCGACACAGGTGGATTGGTAGAATATACCAAGGTGTACGAATTATCCCATGTTAAGGAACTCGGCAAATTACTGCTGTATCTTCGGTAGAAGGCAGCCCTGTAGCAATACAGGGGACACAAAATAGGCCCGGTGGACTGTTTAACTAAAACACAGGTCCCTGCTAACTCGTAAGAGGATGTATAGGGGCTGACACCTGCCCAATGCCAGAATATCACGGAAGGGGGTGAAGCAAAGCTTCGGCTTTGATCAGCTTCTGACTTAAGTACTGGTGAATGGCGGCTGTAACCTTGACGGTCCTAAGGTAGCGAAGTTCCTCGGCGCTTAATAGGCGTCCCGCACGAAAGGTGTAACGAGCTGGGCACTGTCTCAACATGGGGTTCGGTGAACAATGAAATGGCTGTGAAGATGCGGCCTACCCGTATCCGGACAAAAAGACCCCGGGATCTTTACTACAATTTGGCATTGGAGTAAGTTTATTAGTGTAGAGTGTAGGAAGGAGACTTTGAAGCAGCGTTGCTAGACGTTGTGGAGTCGACAATGGAACACTTCCCATTAATAGATTTGCTTCTGATAGGGTCCATTATCTGGACACCTAAACATTGCCAGATGGGTAGTTTGTTTGGGGCGAACTCCTACTAAAGAGTAACGTAGGATTCCTAAGGTTCCCTCAGGTTGGATGGAAATCAACCGTAGAGTATAAAGGCATAAGGGAGCTTTACTGCAAGACTGACAGGTCGAGCAGTCACGAAAGTGGGGCTTAGTGACCTTCTAATGGCGCGTGGAAGCGTTATTGTTCAAAGGATAAAAGTTACCCCGGGGATAACAGGCTAGTCTTGCCCGAGCGTTCACAGCGACGGCAAGGTTCGGCACCTCGATGTCGGCTCATCACATCCTGGAGCTGTATAAGGTTCCAAGGGTCGGGCTGTTCGCCCGTTAAAGTGGCACATGAGCTGGGTTCAAACCGACGTGAGTCAGGTTGGTCTCTATCCGGTATGGGCGTTCGAAGTTTGAGGAGAGTAATCTTCAGTACGCGAGGACCAAGATTAGGTAACCTCTAGTGCACCAGTTGTCCTTCCAAGGGCACCGCTGGGTAGCTACGTTGCTATATGGATAACCACTGAAAGCATCTAAGTGGGAAGCCAGCTCCAAGATGAAACTTCGTTATTAGACTCCTTGTAGACTACGAGGTTGATAGGCGACAGGTGTACGCATAGTAATATGTTTAGCCAAGTCGTACTAATGAGTCGAACGCTTTTCTCTATGAATTTAAAAAATCCTTCTATTCAGTTTCCAAAGAACGAGCAACAATTGTTGCTGCTCTTTAAAACTAAAAAAACTAGTTCTGACATTAGAGCGAAATATATACGCTCCAACGTGTATATTTCACCCTAGTGTCAGCAGCATTGTGGAACCACCTCACCCCATCCCGAACTGAGAAGTGAAACGCGATAGCGCCGAAGATACTTGTACCGTAGGGTGCCGGGAAAATAGGTCGATGCTAGGTTTATGCAAAATGCCACCGCAAGGTGGCATTTTGCTTTGCTACATATACTATTAAAGCTCTCCGCCAGGGGAGTTTTTTTGGTTGCATCGTTTTTAGCAGAATACTAAAGCCTATTTATGCAGCTAATGTACCGATCTTCCAGACTCCCTTTTCGCGATATTCACGCTAAAAGTATGTTTTGACGTGAATATCACTAAAAAGTTACACAAATTCACGTCAGGAGTACATAAATTAAGACAGCTCGACTTTTCAATATGGGGGGGTTACCAGTTGGTTTCTATTAGAAGGCATACAGGGTAGAATGGATCATGTTTCGTTCAATCAAAAATATCATCCTCACCGTCTGCTTATTTATTACCGTTACCACAATTACGGCCACGGTAATTTTGTTCATAGATAGAACTCAAATATTGCAAGCTAGGCAAGATTCGGTGATTTCTTTGAATAAGTGTTTGGAAAATAATCAAAATAGTGGTGGCCAATCAAATTCTAGTAGTGTTTCTGCCGGTACAACTACTAATTCATCGACTAGTACAACTAGTGCACCGGTAACCTGCGTAGCACCAGATATTGCTAGCTGTTTTCACCAGTCGATAAATGGGTGGTTAGTTTTGAATAGTCCTTGCACAGGGCAGCAAATTACCGGAACTATTAGGGCTAAGGGTGTTGCTTTTGGAACATTCGAAGGTACTTTAAACTATGAATTAGTGAATGCTAGTGGTCGGTTAATTGCTTCTGGCTTTGTGAATGTTACAGCCCCAGATGTTGGTGTTCCAGGGTTATTTGATCAAAATATTACGATTGAACCAGCCGTAGTTTCGGCAAATTCAGGTGAGGCAAAATTCAGGGTATTTATGATTTCTCCTCGCGATGGTGAAAAACAGAATACGGTAGAGGTGATGGTGAGGCTTTAGGTTTGATTCTACGAGCGTGAATAGCTGTATTTAAAGCGTAATTGGGGCTAGGTTAGTTTACTTCTCTTAGCTAATTAATTATAATTAGTAAAGAATAACTCAGATACAATGTTGGTTAAATATTTATCATCTACATCAGCTGCTAAGCAACGAAATAATCAGCGTAGTAGATTAGCAGATATCTTTAAGCGTTTTGAGTTCAGTGATGAGCAGATTATGATGATTTTACTTAGTATGCAGCCTTTTTTAGACTTACGTATCGCTCAAGAAGTTGAAGCTAAATTGAGCCATTTTGATATTGCCCGAATTGAGGCAGCGTTAATTACCGAGAATTTAGATGAAGCAGAATATGCTTTTAGGTATTCTCAAGCTTATGAACTGAGCACAGGTAAGACTATTGAACAACTTACGCTAAGGATTCTAGACGAATATGCGCCAGTTTTAGTACAGGCCGAAATTGTGATTAAGGAAATTATCCAGCAAGCAGACAGGTTAGATCAGGCAGAGGGTGAGCGGTTGTTGGAAACGAAAATAAACGAGATTTTAGATAATGTGATGGAGGAGGTAAATTAGATGATTAATATAGAACAAAAAGCACCCCCTATTGGGGGATATGTAACAAATAAGAAATCTAGTGGAGCAGCAACTGACTTAGCTGCTGCTATTGCTTTTCACCAAGTTATAGATAGAAAAGAAGAGATTCAAGCTTTTGAGAAAAGAGCCTTAGAAGCGATAGAGAGATATAAAACCCAAAAGGTAGATAAAGGACTATTAGCTGTGCAGCAGCTAATGCTGACTAGGGTATCAGAGATAGTAAACAAAAATATAAAATCATCGTTTAATCTTAAAGGCTTATCTTCAATAGAAGCAGACTTTTTGTTAGTAATGAATGCTGCATATATTGAGACTTACTTTAATGTTTACACTAAGACTAATCAGAACGGAACGCTAGACATACAGTTTATTAACAAGGAAAATGACTCAGGTGGTCAAACATATGCTGTTAAATATGAACTAGGTCTTTTGGTTAATACTAAGAACGAGGACTTAAGCGGCTTGTACCCATCGAAATACTCGCAACAGGCCAAAGTTGAGTCAGAGGCAGCAGAAGGACTTTTGGGTAAATTTAAACAAAGATTTAACCAAAGATTTAACCAGGCAAAGCAACTAGCAGTACAGCTAGCCCCGGCAGCCTTGCAGATGCTAAAGACCAGCCCTTTCTTTATGGTACCAGGGTTATCTGCTTTTATGGAAATGCGTAATCGCATGTCAACTTATGGAAGCTACAGCAATGTTGGTTTAACTGATAGTTCGTTTAGATGGAGTGATTTCACCACCGAGAGTAGAGACGCAAACGGACTCTATACTATCAATTTAATCAAAAATATTCCTGGTTCTGATTTTGGCACAGTTAAAAATTCAGATAAGAAAGATATGGCTCGGAAGTCTATCGAACTATATTGGAATAGACAAATTGCGCTAGCTACATCTGGACTATCAATCGATAATCGTATTCAGCCGTTTGCTGAGTCCGTTTTTTCCCCGTCTAAAAATAAGCTCTCTAATAACAAGTTGACTAGAGATTTAATGCAAGTCTTTGCAGATGCAACAGTGTTTGATAGTTTGTCTAACGCGATTGGCAGTAGTATTAAATTAGAAGACATTTTTACAATTACCAGTAAGGCTGGTGGCAAGCTGGATGCAGCTATAGACTACCAAAAGTTAGCTACTTTTTTGGGTAAACTCATAGCTAGCTTAAATATTACTCCTAAAACTCCAGGAGATACTGCAGCAGGTAAGATCTTACTTAACATTCAAACGGATGAATTATTAAGCTGGTTAGCTTCTAATACACTAGGTGCAGGAAGACGCCCTATAGAATCAGAAATTATAGCCAAAGTAGCTATCTATCAGAATAGAAGTTTTGCGGCAGCAAGAAATTGGGTTAAAAGTCGAGCATTAAATACACAAACGGCAGTTATGTTTGGTGCATCTGGTGCAAATGTGGCCACCTCTGGTGTATTTAATATCAACGGTTTTGCGGAATCGATAATTAGAGCTGTCCGTAAGGTTAATACTAATATTGAACAGCAAGTTGTCAGAACTGGTGCGGAAGCCGATAAGGTAAGAATTCGTAACGAGGCAATCAAGGAAGCTGCTATTTTTGCCGGGCTAGGCGCGGCCACCTATTCTTTAGCCGCTGTTTTATCTATTCCTTCGTATAAGCGGGCGCAGGAACTAGGATTGACTGGTATCGGTAGATGGCTGCAAACTTCTATGCCTAAATGGGGGATGAGGCTGAGCATGGCTGGAATTTTGGCGGCTAGGTGGCAGCATCAGCAGTTAGAAGAAGGCGTACCAGCCAAGGAAGCAGCTGTGTTGAAACGATTTGCCTCAATTATTAGCGGACAGGGTATGTTCTCGGCATTCGATACATTTTTTGGGGCTATGGTTATGCCTGGTGGCCGAAACATAGAGGATGTGGCGGCTAGGATTTCGATTAAAAATGACCAAGCAGTTAATGCAGAAGGTTTAGACTCTGCACAAATTTCACCAGCAAGCTTAAGCAGCCATGTAGATATTCAAGAGTGGAATGCTATTTTACCTTTAGCTTCCGAGGGCGGACCACTAGAGGCTTTCCCGATGGGTCCTGGAGCAGGTATGCCAGAAGCTGATCCGCTAGCTGGTTTCGGTATTCCCAAAGAACTTAGAGCTGGCGGCCCAAACATAGAAGTAGCAACAGACGTTTCGACTACTGGTGCGTTGGATCTTGATCAAGGAATAAAAGGACCTGATGATGATGGCGTATTGCTTAACGAAGATTCAAGCGACGCCGGGCTTAAGCCGGGTGATCTAGCAACCACCACCAGTGGCGGCTCAAAGTTCGATGGATATGAGAATGCCAGCGGGGGTACCTCGACACACGAGCAAACAGAAACTTTAACATACACACCTCCTCAAGGCTATACTCTGATAGAAACTGATGGCGTATCAATTAATCTTGATAAGCCTACTTTCTCTCGAAATGGTCGAACTTTATTTAGGCTTGATTTTGCAGAATTTGCAAATTATCATTACTATTTGGATGGTGGAATCGATAGTAACAAAGGAATGTTTAGTGTTGGCACTACAAGTTTCAGACTCCTGTACAATGAATATGGGGGACCAACGGCCATTGCTACTTCCACAGGGTTTGGTAAAAACTTAAGTCTAGATAATATCCGACCTTTTCCGTCCGCGCAGGGTGGTGAGGGAATTGAAATAGTAATTGATAATACCAGGAAGTTGCATCTATATTTTGTACAAGATAAATTTGGCTCAACTCGATTAGCCCTAGCCAATATGGATGGCAACACTACTGAATTCGAAAACGCTGCAAGATATCGAACATCTTATCCAGACGTGATTTCACCTGCAGCGAATGTGTTAGATCGACGTGTCACGCTTAATCCAATCGGAGATAACAATTCAGGAAATGTAGTCTTAAGTGTGAGGGAAGTGGCGCGTCGACTGCAAGCAGGTAGCACACTTAAATTTGATGTAATACTTCCGGGACAAACGACGAGAACAGAGATTAGCTGGCGAGTGCCTGCGGGTGCTAGTGTTCAAGAATTCGTTGATTACTTAAGACAACAAGGAGCAAAGGTGACTGATGCCTCTGGTAACCATCGTGACATTAGTATTAACGACTTACCAGCAATATTAACTGATACAAGAAATAATGCGGCTTTTAGCTTAACTAGTAGTGTGCAAGAACTAGTGTTTACCACACCAGCAGCACCAGAAACACCAGAACCAGCAGAAGCCACATTTGAACTTAATGATTTAAGTGATCTAGGAATATCTAGAGGAGAAATTAGTGAGACTGACTGGGTAGCTCTGACTTCAGAAGCTGGTCCTGGCTTAAAATTGCCTAATAGCAATTACTATATTAGAACTAATAGTATAGTCGCAGAAGATAGCTTCTCGCTAAATGATTTGGGATTGGTAATTATAGACTCAAATCAAGTTGGATTTACTTCTGTTGTGGGTAAGCTTATATCTGGTTCACAAAACAGAATCTTTGTAGCTGAAAAAGATGTACTAATATTTAATCAGCTGAGTGGTGTTATTACTAAAATCGACACAGATTCTATTGTACTGAATTCCGAAAGTGAACCTGTAGCATTTCTGTTTAACGGTGAGCCATTCGACCTCAACGGAAATTCCATACCAGCTATAGTGCTGCCACAATCCTGGATATCTCCCGAAAAATACTACTCAGTGGGAAATACTATTTATGATGCCGATTTAAAATTGGCAGATTTTGTGCCTGTTATTCAAAGTATAGATATTGATAGAGATGCTGAAGATGAAATCATTAGATACAAGTTGCATCTTAGTGGTCGTTTAGGCTCTGATAGTGGTGTTGTAAGTATTCTTGTGACCTCGATTGTGACAATCTCACCCAACGGCATCAGTGCTAGGTCCGATAATCCAACATCTTTAATTGTTACCGGTGCGGGCTTTACGGTTTTTGAAGCTACGGACGGCGGTTTGATTGGTTATAAGGTACAAAATAACGTGGTAGAGACTATTCTTTATGTGCCAGAGCAAGACGGAAATTATAGTTTTGATGAAAAAAAATATAAGATGGTGAATGGAAATTTAATTGCTGTTGAAGACACAGCAGCAGCCACAGAAGCCACAGCAGAACCAGCAGCCACAGAAGCCATTTTAGACTTATTTAATATGGTAAATATGCCAGAAGACATTAGCTGGGTTTTGGATGACCAAGTATTAAATGCAACTATAAATGGAATACAGCTATCCCTGAAAGTCGAATCTGGAATTGGTAGCGTTAGTTACGGATCTTTTATGTCAGACAATGTTGCGGAAATAAATCTTTTAAGTAATGGAAATCTTCAGTTCGCCGCGACTCCTATAATGGCAATTGATGGATCTAGTGTAACCGGGGGAATTTTGAAGAGCAGCAATACTGCTGAGTACTTAGCTTTACAGGTTGATAATAATAATTTTTCAAATATTAACAGGGTAGAATTCGGAGTGAATGGAGAGATAGTAGCACTTTGGCCGCCAAGCGACATTTACTTTGAGACGATTATCAAAAACGGTGTGACACTTGAAGGGGCAAATAATGTGACTTTTGTGGAAGGGTCTTTAAAAACCGTACATAATGTCTATGGCCTCTTTACAAAGGTATCAATTAATGATGCTGACCATAATGGCGTGACTACTGTAACATTCTTACCAGAAAATAGGCTTAGGCTGCATTTTAAGGATGCAGCAGAACCTCTTATTATTGATTTAGCAGAAGCCACGACAGCCACAGCAGACACAGAAGCCACAGCAGAAGCCACAGCACAAGCCACAGCAGCAGCACAAGCAGCACTAGAAGCAGCCACACCAGAAATTATACCTGCGGAGGCAATAAAGCGAATTCTGGCCAAGATTGACCCTGCTAAATTAATTGGTTTTGATTCTGGATCATGGACTTATGACCCACTGGCTATGACGGCAAATTATGACATTGCTGGGAAAAATATCATAGTTAAAAAAGATGGCGATAGCCTAGAGGTCACATACTCAGATATGTCTTGGAGCAATGTTGAAGAGATGAGAATTACCAACAACTTACTTCAAATTGCAGCAGTTAATGGTGGTATTCTATATAATCCCAGTAATGAATCTACTATTACTATTGGAGAAAATGTATTTAGAAAGATTAATCGACTAGAACTAGCTACAGACGGCACTATAACACAACTCTGGGCGCCGGCTGATGAGTATTTCGGCATTATTAGTCAAAGCACTTCCACAATTACGGGGGCAAATTATGTGTCTTTTGCGGAAGGGTCTTTACATGATGTCTATGGCCTCTTTACAAAGGTATCAATTAATGGTGTTGACCATAATGGCGTGATTACTGTAATATTCTTACCAGAAAATAGGCTTAGGCTGTATTTTAAGGATGCAGAACCTCTTACTATTGATTTAGCACCAGAAACACCAGAAACACCAGAAACAGAAGCCACGACAGCCACAGCAGAACCAGCAGCACTCGAAATCGTATTACCCGAACCAAACGTATTACCCGAAAACGTATCATCGCTAATGATAGATATTGATAATGCCCAAATTTGGGTATATAAACCCGCAGCTGGAGATCAGCCTGATTCATATACTACTCAAGTCGATGGAAAGGAACTCAAAATAACAGTTGATCAGACATCACAGACATCACAGATATCGGTAGATTACCTAGGTATGAAGATCAGTCACCCAATAGCGATAGCGTGGGAGACCATAAATAACATACAACAACCGAAAAAGATTGAACTTGCCGACGGAAATAGCGTCGTGATCTTTCAAGATGAGACTTACAATAATGTTGGAAGCGTTGTTGTCTTGGATGCTAACTCTAACTATGCTGATCTATTAGCTCCTGAAGGAGAAAAAATAAATGTAACAGTAGATGCGATTACTGAAATCATACAAGCAGATAGGGTAGGATTGTATCCGCAGGGAATTGCTCTCTTCTTGGATGAGAGTTCAGAACCAACAGGGACAATCACCATGGACGGTAGTGTTTTTAACAATGTAGCTTTAATTATTCTCCTCCAAGGTGAAATTAGTGGAATTCTCCTTAGTGCCGCAAAGGATAAGACCTTCGACACCACAGTTCAAATAGGGGCTATTTCTGTAAAAGTTACCGACCAGATATTATATGACAGACGCTCGAAGATATTTTTAGCGGCAAATATTGGCGGTAACTTCCCTATCACGATAGAAAACATAAGATATGGGGTTGGAACCTCTATCGAGGTGGATGATAGCAATACATATACTATTACGATAGCTGGGGGGGGGAGTATTTCTGGAAACTTGGAATATATTAAGGTTGCTTTGGAGCCCTATAAGGAGACTCTAAACACAGCCACAGCCACAGCCACAGATGTTCCAGCCGTAGCCACAGCCACAGCCACAGAGGTTCCAGCCACCACCGGCGCAATAAACACTCAAGATCTAGAAAGTGTGACACCGAATTGGGTAAATGTAGTCTTACCAGTACTAGGAGCAGTAGGAGTAGGAGTAGGAGTATACAACCATAAAAAGATAAAACGCTTTATCGGTAAAATTTGGGAAAACCGCCCTAAATTTCATATCGATATGGAAGTTGTGCGTAAGATTCCTCCTCGGGTAGTTAAAGTGGCTAACGACACTGTTACTCAATATTACCCAGAAACAGTATCAAATCTTAGAGATGAAAGATTTAACTGGTTCAACCTCTGGAGTCAAAGACGTAAAAGGGACGCAAAAATCAAAGCAATTAAGAAAAAATATCCAAAAGTCTGGAAGAATTTGGAAACTAAGTCTTATGCAGAGTTAGCAGCACTCACCCAAAAGACCCAAGAAGAATATAGCGACATAATTAGTGGTTTCAGTGCTACAATAAATCAGCTCGATCTGGCTAAATTAATAGCAGCGGCATTGGCAAAAAAGTATGCTGGAGTAGCAAGGAATGCAGACTCAACGAATAAAATTAATTGGAATACGGACGAATTATAATGACAGACAAACTAAACAACCCAGGCAAACAAACAACTGAAAATGTAAATGATACCCTAGATCAGTTTGCCAAACTATTAGTATATTCAACCTTAGACAACCTAGCAGATCTAACCGAAATATCTGAAGGCTTTGAAGCCCCAGCTAAGTACGCAGCTACAGTAGTAGATAAACATGAATCTGCTACTTGGGCCGACGCTAGTTTCAATTTCGATAATTTAATGGCTGTTTGGGGAAACCAAATAAATTATTTTGCCACTACAGGTGACATTGTTAACCTGATGAAATACGTTAAAGTCTTATCTGCCATGATGGAGATAAATAAAGAATATCTAGCAGCTTACAGTGACTTTGATGGGCACCATCAAAGGTTTAAGAATCACATAATTTCCCTACATCAGAAGCTAACAGCCGCTATCGTATTAGTAGCAGATTCACAATTGGCTTCAGTAGAATACCTGCCAGAGGCATTAACTCCGATCCGATTTATTGCTATAGCTAAAACTTTAGCAGAATTAGCTACTGTGGGAACTGGGTTAAAAGTGAATATCTCGGTACTTACCTCGATAACCTATATTTCTTTTAGAAAAAATGTATACACCAGAAAGTGGTACCAATTACATCGGCCTACCAATCAGATAGAGTTTATATTTAAAAATAGATTATATGTTTCAGCAGCTACAGAAGAGGACTTGAGTGGTGAGGTTGCAGATTTGAATAGAGCATTTGATGACTTAGTCACACCAGCACCAACAGTCGTATCAGAACCAACAGTCGTATCAGAAACACCAGCAGTCGGATCAGAACCAGAACCAACACCAACAGTCTTATCAGAAACACCAGCAGTCGGATCAGAACCAGAACCAACACCAACAGTCTTATCAGAACCAGAACAAACACCAGAACCAGCAACAGAACCAGTAGCCATGATTCATAATCTAAGCGAGTTCTTTTCTCCAGATGCGGATAGTAAATTAAAAGAAGCATTTACAAGCAGAGCAGTGACTGTCACTAGAGATGGATTAACCCATGTCACCATGACTAATGGTATTCAGTTTGATCTTAGTATTGGATCTTTTATATTCAACCAATTTACTCTGAAAAATCCAGAAATAGTATACGTAGACGATGAGGTCATTCACTTCAAAGGTCAAGACCAGGATGGTGTCGAAACCTGGGTTGAACTGACATCAGATCTAACTGAGGTAGCGCCAGTAGGTGTAGGCATAATATTAGAGAAGCTAATACAGATAATGAAGAAAAAGATCTCGAAGGCGAAGATGAGCAATAATCCATATGTCCCGCCAAGACTTTCTGAGAACGAGAAAAGCATGCGGAGTACATATGATAGTAATATACAGAATAGTACAACACACTTAAGTGACACGATTGTGTCAAGAATCAATCTAATGCCAGCTGTATGGAAGTATAACAATATTGTAGGTAAAATCTTAGCTGAAGACTATACATTTGGGAATGAGGTAAAACCGCGAGTTAGATATGTTTCCGCAGATGCCGCAGATGACGCATATTATGTCCAAATCAGTGGAGAAGTGAATCCCCCCAATACTAATCTCCCATTAACTGAAAAGCAGCTACCTGAGCAGCTACCTGAGCTGCTATCTAAACAAATAAGTATCATAGTTAAAACATTCCCATCTGCTTTTGAATCAGATGATCAAGAACTAGAAGAAGTCATCCTATCTTTAGTTAAACATATTACTATTGATGATTCCTCTGTAACTTTTATACTTAAGTCTAACGAAAAGCTAACTATCACTGAAAGGGAAGATGGTGCTTTGGTAATAAGTTACAAAGGCATTACTGTAGCAAAAGCGGCGATACATTTTGCTAAAGATGATAGCAACCAATATTACATCCAACAAATTTTTGATATAAGCCAAGTGAAACAGCATTTAGAAATAAACGTACGATTCAATGGCACGGATAGTAATTACACTTTACCAGCAGACATAATATCAGCTTTACCAGATCAATTAAAAAGTGTGTTAAGAAATACTCTGTTTAGCGGACGATATATTAGTAAAATCAAATCAATAGATGTTGTTAATGATATAACAACTATAATACTTGTGAACGATAGTACCCTGAAATTTGAGGTTAAAGATGGTCAACTAAATCTAAAATTTAATGACAAAACATATTATTCAATTGTCAGCTCTGAGTTTGAAGGCGCTGATTTAAAATTTACCCATTACGACCAAAAAGAACAAGAAATTCAGATTAACGGCAATAAATTTGATAGAGCTGTGGGCTATGAAACTGAAAGATTTAGATTTACGCCAGAAGGATTTGTAAGTCTGAAAGGTAGCTGGAGCCAGCAGGAGATAGGTACAGCGTTTGGTAAACCAGAAATAGCCAGATTTATCGCCCCTGACTCAGATCTAGATAAGATACTCTTTAGATATGATCTTGATTCAGAAAGCCTTGTTTTTTTTGATGCAACCCCTGTTCGTGTTGGAGGTTTTGTTCAACATAACGATGACATCCGTATTACAGGAGTAGTAACAGTTAAAGAGACTGGTAATACAAAGACGTACATAGAAGGCGAGATAGGAAGAGGCTCACTTTTTGTGAGAATCGACTTATGGTCAGACCAGACCGATATCAAGTTAATCCAACCGCCAGTGGTTGACAGTTCCGAAATATTGAAGGTAATGCTCAATAGACCCGAAACCAAAAAAATTCAACTGGAGATTCTAAACCTAAGTGACAATGTAGGCATATTAAAAATTGAGGATATTTCAAGTCTTGAGTTCAATCAGCAAACCTCTATGTTTACTATAAGCAGTGGTGACGAGGTTAGAGAGGTGAGTGTAAGTCAGTTACGTAATCTTTATTATACGAAAAATGTGACTATTCAGTTCAGTCAACTAGCCAATCTTATTCCAGCACCAACTGCCTTACAAGTTAAGGCAGAACTAGTATTGGAGCCAAGCTTAGTGGAAGATTCTAAGGGTAACCTACCGGATGTTTTGCTTGCTGCAGACGAACAGCTGATAACCGAACAGCTGGCTAGCTTTAAGACAGATTTAACTAAATTACTAGGGATCACTGTTGGGGATAATGAACTAGAGTTATTGAAACAGCAATTAACTTTTCCAATTATACAAGACGGAACCAGAGTAGGAATCAGGGGTAATATAATATTCGTAAGTTTAACTGAGGCAAATAAATTAAAAATTACTAAGATAATTACTGCTGTGCAATATCAGAAAGAGTTCCACGATCTACCAGTTTATATAGGTGAAATTCAACCAGATAGTGATAGTTCCGGCATAAGATACTACCCAAGAGAGGATAGAAGCATCGAACTTGCTCAGGGGGTGAAGTTTAATGATGTAGCTTACATATTGGAATATCCAAACACCCAAATAGAGATAGTTCTAAAAAAGGCGGGTGACGATTTTGTCACTAGCTTGATATATCAAAAAGTAGGCGTTGCGTTACAGAAGATTGGTGTTAGAAAAGAGTTAGACTTAGAGATTCCTGGTGGGGTTGAACAAAGTACACTTTTCGCAGTTAATATAGAAAAACAGGAAATAGAAATTAACTCAGCAAGTACAGCAGTTCCAAGCTATATTCGTTTACCTAGATATATTGGCAATGAGCTGATAGTCTATACAGACAAAGATTCTGCAATATTAGCTAAAATAGCACCTGGGCAAATTAGACAATTAACCTTCGCTGATAAGTCAACTCCGATCGTAATCGGTAATTTTGTTTATAGAATGTCTAGTGATCCAAGTCAATCTGAATATTTAGGGATATTGGAAAGCGATGTAGAAATGATCAGACAATCAAAATTTGAAGTTGAGAGTGGTACTGATCAAATTAGTCTTGACAGCTTGACTGATACAGAAGGCGAATTTAGAAAATACCAACTGAGTTATAATGTGGGCAAAGTAGATGTAAGTATTAATGCATTAAACCAGGAAACCAAGACTGGAAAAATTACCTTTATGGATAACAGTACGGCTGTTGGAGATATCAAACTAGGGGGTTTGAACTTCCCAGTTGCCAAGATATCAAGTCTTACTTTAAATGATGGAAAAGTTGAAAAAATTGAATTTAGTGAAGGGTTTGATTGGAATCACGCAAATAAGCAGTTTAAAAATCTACTTGGTATCAAAATTGAGAAGGATGGTACTTTTATTTTGGACTTAGGGAATAAGGCAGCCAAGCAAATCGATAATTTAGTAATAGATAAACTTAAAATATCTTATGCGGACACGGTACACCTAGATAGCGAAGGTGTGATAACAAAAATATTTGCCCAAACATATGGAGAAAAGTTACAAATTGACAAATTTGGTGGAAATATTCCAGAGATGTATATAGACCTTAAGCGAGGCTTGCTAATTGCTAAATGCCAAACATATCTAGCGTTAAGTAGCTATGCTTTCAGTTCTAAAACAAGAGAAATAGGATTCGATTTAACTACTGGACTGCCGGTATACGTTAAATTTATTATTCCGACTGTGGTGGTAGGAATTAAGCCTATATTGATCGACGTTACTGAGCTTGTGTGGAGAGATGGAGAATGGAAGTGTATAGACAGCCAAGGTAATGAGATTGGTGGAACAGGCACTGATAGAGTATTGATAAACAACAGCCATAAAGAAGCTTTCAGTCTAAAATATGCCACTGCATTGGTGCACTTAGTAGATCTAGGGTTTGTGAGTAAGGAGCAGTTACTTAAAGTTATGCTATTTAGTTCTGCTTTCGAGAATGAAGTGATGGTCAAATTTGATGAAAATGATGAAAAAGTTAAATTAGAACTTCCGGAAGGTATGAGCATTATAGGTAGTTCTCTTAGGCATATTAAATATACAGTACCTGGTTTCTCAAATCCGGAAGTAGAGATAAATATTGGATTCCCCAAAGATAGTGAGCCTGAAATGACAATAACATTACTAAATCAAGACGGCGATCCGATTCAGGTAGCGCGGTTTGATTTTGAGCATCTTGAGGGATCAACCGCAACTGTTGGTGGTTTGATTCTTAAGCCTAGAAAAATATCAGCGCATCTTGTTGCACCTCAAGATATTTTGATAGGTAATCAGCCTCATTCGGGTGTAAATATAATTTCGATAGATTTAGAAACTAAAAAAATTACCGCAAGTTCATCTGCTGAGCAAACACCTCTTGCTGCAGAAACCCCTAAACCTTATGAAATAGCGGTAAACCCGGAGCAGCAAGAATTAATAGATCGAGTTTTAGCGAATGCTGGTAGCAACATATACATGTCTCTTGGGGCTGAACTGTCTGGGCAGTTGGGTAGTAGTACTAGTGGGTTTCAAGATCTTAATAATAATATTATTGGTAAGGTAAAGTTTCATCCAGTGAATTATATAGGCCAAATATTTGATAAATCTCTGAATATGCCTGGGGCCACAGAGGCGCTTGTACAGAAACAAGGTATTACTGAGTATATATTTTTTACTGATTTTAAAGAAAATGGTCAAAAAGTTAAACACAACTGGCTCGTTTCTAATGGCCTTGAAGAAGAAGCAGTAGCGCTTATGTACTATATTTATACTGATCCTTTCGGTAGTATGCCACAACACTCAAATACTGATGAGATGGGGAGAAAAACCAATCTTCAGTTTCAGTTGTTTCTTCCGAAATCTATAGCACTCGAATTACAAGATATGTTATCTACAAATCCATTACTAGTAAGAGAGATATTGGGGCAGGTGTTTGAGAAAAAATTTAAATTGGATCGTGACACGAAAAACGGACGTGCCGACATATTCCCAAACTACAGACAATGGGACAATGTTGGTAGCAATCTCTATCTGCACATTTTAGGAATGATTAACGGATTTGATCCGAGCGCTGTACGCCGTTACGCTGCTAAAATCTGATAAGGTGTATAAATATTTCGTGTCTTATTAAGTCTCGGCCCCACAGCCTAAACTCACGCCTCTACCACCCAATCCCCTCACTCTGATGCTGTTTTAAATACTGATTGCATTTACTAAAATGCTTACATCCTAAAAACCCTGTATGGGCAGAAAAGGGTGAAGGGTGAGGGGCCACTAGTACTAAGTGTTTGTGGCGATCGATCAATTTGCCTTTATCTTGAGCGTATTTTCCCCACAACATAAACACTAAATGCTCTTTGTCGCGGTTCAAAACCGCCACAATCTCATCGCTAAACTGCTCCCAGCCCCTGTTTTGGTGCGAGCCAGGAGCATTGGCTCGCACGGTTAACGTGGCGTTTAAAAGCAACACACCTTGGTTTGCCCAAGCTTCCAAATTTCCATTCGGCCTGGGCTTAAGCCTTAAATCACTTTGTAATTCTTTATAGATATTTTTTAATGACGGCGGCATAGTTACGCCATCGTTGACGCTAAAGGCTAATCCCATCGCTTGGTTTATGCCGTGGTAGGGATCTTGTCCTAAAATCACTACCTTTACTTGATTCAGAGGCGTGGTATTGAGGGACTGAAAAATTTGTTCGACTGGTGGATAAACAGTTTCGGAGTGGTATTCAGCGTTTATAAAATCAACCAGTTTTGTAAAATATGGCTTAGAAAACTCTAACTCTAAGGCTTTATGCCAACTTTGTTCTAAATTCGGATTCATAAGGTGTGATATAATTTAACACGATCACGCAAGTGGTTGAATTCAATCGAAAGGAGACAACTCACTCAATAGACAATATTGAGAAATACGTGAAGCCGCAAGGTAAATAAAATTCACGTACCCCAGAGTTATAATGTTGTATGGCAAAAGAAGCCAAAACATCTGCGGAGTATAGCGAACTAGAGGCTTATTTAGCCGAATTAGCTAACCCGCCACGTACCTTTACACGTGGACAAATTGTAAAGGGCATAATCGTAGCTGTATTAGAAAGCGAATTAGTAGTAGATATCGGTGGACGAACCGAAGGTATCGTAGCTGGCAAAGAAATCAAATTAGATGGTGTAAAACTAGATAGAGCAGTAGGAGACGAAGTTCTAGTCTATGTTGTAAAACCAGAAAATGATAAAGGCCAGATCGAACTTTCTGTAAGAAGAACTGGTACTGCACGTCGCTGGTATGATTTAGTTACGGCAAAGGAGAAAAACACACCTATTACCGTAAAAGTAATCGAAGCTAACACCGGTGGTGTTATTGTAGATATTTATGGTGGTATTCGTGGTTTCATTCCAAGTAGTCATTTAAATCCTATGCGTATTACTGGAGATCATAGTAACTCTAGCGATAAGCAAGATGCCATGCAAAAGGCCCAAGTAAAATTGGCCGAATTAATTGGCGAAGAAATGGATGTAGTGATTATGGAGATTGACCGTGAAAAGGGGCGCGTAATTCTTTCTGAGAAGTACGTAAACAGTGACTACGGTCCACAAAACTCTACCGAAGCATTAGTAAATGTTTCAGTTGGTAGTATTTTGGAAGGCTCAGTTTCTGGCATTAGGCCTTTTGGTCTATTTGTAAACGCTCAAGGTGTAGAGGGCTTAGTCCACTTATCCGAGATTTCTTGGGATAAGGTTACTAACCCTGCAGATCACTTTAAATCTGGCGACCCAGTTAAAGTACAGGTTATTGGTATCGAAGAGAACGGTAAACGTATTGCGTTTAGTATTAAACGCTTACTACCAGACCCTTGGGTAGCAATAGTCGAGAAGTACGAAATTGGTCAGATCATCAAAGGCGAAGTTACCAAAGTCGTAGACTACGGTGCATTCGTACGCATAGAAGATGGCTTGAACGGTTTGATTCATATTTCTGAACTATCTAATAAGTTGGTTAAAGATCCAACTGAAGTGGTTAAAGTAGGTGAAACAATCGAAGTTAAGATTATCTCTATGTCCAAAGAAGATCGTCACTTAGGTTTAAGTATTCGTCAGTTAACTGAAGAGGCTAGTTCGAAAAATACAGCTAAAAAAGCTGCTAAAAAGAAGACTGGTTCTAAAGATACCGACACTGCACCTGAAATGGCTCGTTTAGAAGAGATTCTATCGGCTAACCAAGAGTAAATTGGTAAAGTTACTACTAAGAGCCACAGCAATGTGGCTCTTTTTGGTGGCTTTAAGGCGGTTGTCTTTGCTGGCTTTAAAGCGGTTCTCTTAAGCAATTTCTAATTCTTAACAAACCGACTAAATATCTCATAGTAAATTCTTCGCAATAATCGTCAAATTTTGCGTTGCAGTACAAGGTATAAATTTTTTCTTTTCTTTATACTTTCCCCAAATCAAGAGTAGTTAACCGACATAAACGTTGGTATGACTTGTGCAAATTTATACATCATTTCTACTCTTGAATCTTAATTATCTAGTCTTATCAATATCAGAAAACTTG
>Ga0163152_10000131_pt1 | contig 121545 bp, 113 predicted proteins | sample OliLakLV19MP8IB2_FD_148635 | JGI IMG/M metagenome (GOLD analysis project Ga0163152, IMG submission 148635) | Freshwater microbial mat bacterial communities from Lake Vanda, McMurdo Dry Valleys, Antarctica - Oligotrophic Lake LV.19.MP8.IB-2 | ecosystem: Environmental > Aquatic > Freshwater >...
TTGTGTCAAAAATACATACATAATTCACTTCCTGCTTGTTTCACCAAAGAATCCGAGTTTTTAGTTTCACGTGAAACATCCATATTATGAAAATATAGGAATACAAAAGCCTTACTGCTTAAACTTTTTCACTACAATTAAATGACTAATCCCAAAAAAATGTAGTGGAGTTTTTTCCATGAAGTGAAAGAACTTCTGCAATCTCCGCCCTAAAAAGCCAAGCTTTCGTGCTAGACCGTCAAATCCAGAAAAAACATGCTTGTGATAAATAAACTCTCCTGGTAAACCTGCAAACAAGCGCTTAATGTCGGCGTTAGAGTAATTTTTTACGTGAGGAGAAAATTTTTGTCGAATATATCTAGGCATCCAAGGTAGCAGCGGGATATTTCCCCAAATGTATTTACCATTTAAAAACATTCCGTGTTGCTCAAATGGCCAACCACGGTTTGGAGTAAAGGCAATCACTACTCCACCAGGCTTTAGAACTCGCAACATTTCTTGCACTGCTTTACGGTCGTCTTGAACATGCTCTAAAACTTCGTTACTAAATACAATGTCAAAGAAATTATCAGCAAAGGGCATTTGTTCAGCCCCACCAATTAAAATATTTTCCGGAATGGAAAGGCGCTTTTTAGCTTCGACAGCTAATTCTGGGTCATATTCAAGGCCGTAAACGTTTGCTGGGTCGGTCATTTCTGCAAATTTATGTAACCACACGCCAAGACCTGTACCTACATCTAGTATTTTTTTATCTTGAAAAACGACTAACGTTTTCAAAATATCTAAACGACGTTGAAAGCCTTTAGAGAAAATCGTTCCCGGTTTTCCAAGATGAGCGAATTTAGTTTCTTTACTTAATATTTGCATTGGTTTTGCTGATTATCTGATAGAATTTTAGTATATGGCAAGGCGCAGAAGCCAAAAAATGACATACGATAGCCAAGAAACGCGCACGCTTTTCGGCTTATTAGCTATTCTAGCAGCCTTAGCGATCTTTATCGCCGCGGTTGCTGATCCAACGCAGGCTGGCTTTTTCACGCAGATTCGTCAATTTTTCGGACACGCTACAATTTTAGCGGCTATCTTTGCCTTAAACTTTGGATTATGGATGCTTGGCAGTAAATTGCCGTTTGCTTCGCGTGCAAGTGTATTTGGTCAATTTATTCTTGTCGTTTTACTTCCAGCATTATTCTCATCTTTGTATCTATCTAAAGCCTTAGCTTTAAGCTACGCCGAAGTCGGAGCCGCTGGCGGTCGTTTAGGTTACGAAATCGCCTTTGGTTTATTTGGAGATGCTTTAGTGTTTGGTCAATTTACACCATTAATTCTATTTTTAGCAGTACTAATCTTCTTACCCATTGCCCTGTCTATGTCTGTGGCACGCTGTGTGCAAATCATTTGGTCCATTGTGAGCGCAGTGCTTGATGGCCTCATGTCAGTCGTAAATAAGGCGCAATCGTTACGTGGAGAGCCTACAGAAAAACCTAACCAAACCGATTTGATATCAGGTAAAGCTACTCGCTATGGTGATTTCCAACGTCAAAACCAGCCGAAAATATTGATTGCCCAAGCTAATCAGACGCAAACGGAGGTTCATCAACCAAATTTAAAAGAGTTAGCCAGGGATGCCAACGTAGAAATTAAAGAAGCAAAACTTGGTGAAAACGGTCTGTCTCAATCACAATTGAACTATCCTAACTGGCGATTACCTCCATTAAGTTTATTAAAACCCTATAAAAAGATTAAACCTAGAGATGCTGATACAGATCGCAACGCCCAAATTATCGAACAAACACTATCTAGTTTTGGAGTTGATGCTAATGTAGCAGAAGCCTTTGTGGGCCCAGCAGTAGTGCGTTATGCTCTAAACATTCCTTTAGGTATCAAGGTAGATAAAGTAGCCAATTTAGCACCAACATTAGCTCTAGGTTTAGGTGTAGATTCAAAGGCAATCCGTGTAGACAATATTCCCGGTACCACTTATTTAGGTATCGAAGTGCCAAGGCAAAGTCGTGATTTTGTGCAAATTCGTGAAATTATGGAATCAGAACAGATGAATAACGAGAAACTGATGCTACCAGTGCCAGTAGGTAAAAATATCGACGGTGATTGTATTGTGACTGATATTCAGAAAATGCCTCACTTGTTGATTGCTGGTTCCACCGGTTCAGGTAAGTCTGTCTTAACCAACTCGTTTATTTTGAGTCTGTTGATGCGCAAAACTCCAGATGAATTGAGAATGATTTTGGTTGACCCAAAACAAGTTGAATTGATGGACTACAATGGAATCCCCCATTTATTAACCCCCGTGATCGTGGATATGGGTAAAGTGGTTAACGCCATGAAATGGGCAGTGAGCGAAATGGAAAGACGCTATACAGTTTTAGGTGGTGCCCAAGTGCGTAATTTAGAAGATTACAACAAAAAAATGGGTTTCGCCTCCCTCCCCTACATTGTAATTGTGATAGACGAAATGGCAGATATGATGATGACAGCAAATCGTTTAGATGCAGAAAATGCGATTGTAAGATTGACCCAAACAGCTCGTGCTGTCGGCATTCATTTAATCTTAGCCACACAACGTCCATCCGTAAACGTAATCACTGGTTTGATTAAAGCGAACGTGCCAGCGCGAATCGGTATGAGTGTAGCTAGTGCCATCGACTCTCGAGTTATTTTGGATGCTCAAGGTGCTGAATCCCTACAAGGAAAAGGTGACCTTCTTTACAGCTCACCTGGTATGGCCAGACTAATGCGTTTACAGGGGCCAAGTGTCGACGGAGAAGAGATCATGAATGTGGTGAACTACATCAAGTCGCAAGTTCCAGAAGTACAGTACATCACATCTATTTTAGAAAGTCATGACCCCAAAAATGGTACTGGCGATATCGGAGAAATGTCTGGCGATGATCAATTTGCGTCGGCCGTACACATTGTAGTCAACTCTCAAAAAGGCTCGGCCAGCTTTTTACAGCGTAAATTAGGTGTCGGGTTTAACCGAGCTGCACGCATGCTCGAAGAAATGGAAGAACTAGGAATTGTGGGTGCTTCAAATGGCAGTAAACCGCGTGAAGTGTTAATTACTGACGCAGATTCCTTTTTGGCGCAGCTAAACGATCCGATCAAATAATTTCCTCAACCGTATCTAGCTGTTTTATAAGCTTTTACAAGATTCAAGTTTCACGTGAAACGTTCTTACTCAGATTTTGGGAAGAATTCGTTAGCGCCTTGAACTTGCTCTGCCTTTTGCGCGTACTCTGAAGCCTTGTTGCTACGTAAGATGTGGCTATTAACTTTCTCGTACAGTGTAGTGTTGATAGGGTTGATGCTAAACACAAAAGTATTCTTTAAACCGTTTGCCGCTAAGAAAAAATCCCACCCAATCACCACAGCGCAAACTGCAAATCCAAATATAAGTAATGATATCCATTGTTTTCCCATATTATTTGCTAGTTGAAGTAGGTAATTTCCAGTAATAAGTTTCAAAACTAATAGTCATCCGAAAGGCGCTACCAGCTACAAATATCTCTTGGGTGCTAGTCAATAAATTATATGAAATTGAACGGATGTTAAACACCCGAATTGAATTTTCCAATTCCGAAACTAGACTTTCTAGCTGTCCTCTGCCGCCATCAACAGTAATCGTAACCAATTTACCGCCAACCTTAGCACTTAAAGCCCCCAATTTTTTTATAGAGTCAGCTGCCGCCTCCAGATCAGTAGTTCGATAATTAATCATATTAACTTCAGTTCGATTAGTCATTGCTAGTAATTCTTCAATCAACACATCCTGTTTGAACCCATTAGGAATCAAATCATCTAAAGCCACGCTAATTGTACGCGCAGATTGTTCCTTAGCGCTTAATATACGCAAAGCCGTTAACTTGTCGTTAATTTGAACTACCGCATCTTGGCGTTGCCCATTTTCGGCTAGTCTGGCAAAAATAGAAGAAGCTGCCGGAAATAAAGCTACCATCAACATAATCAAAGTTAAAGCCCCAGTAGCAAAAGCCACACCATAGGTACGTCCTTGGCTAGTAACCAAGAAAAATCGCAATGTTTGGTTTCTAAATCTAGTTGGCATTACAATTGAGTTCGATTATTTAACTTAGCAATTCGTGTTTCTAAAACATAGCTGCCTGTCAGCGCTGCATCGGTACCAGAGGCATCTAACCTATTCACAACCGTACCTGTAAACGTATTAGACCTTTTCAAAATATCTTCTATCCGCGACAACACTGCTAAATCATTTTGGCCGGTAATAATTACCTTATCTCCGGAAATACTTACAGTTAAACTAGCACCAATATTACTCAGAATCGTATTGATCTCTCGGGAAACTTCGCTGTAGTAATTACTTTCATTCCAACTACGGCGATAAATCTCTGCCTTATCTTGCAACAATTTTAATGCAGGTTCAGTAACTAATTGAATAGATTGCAGCTGCCTGTCTGCCAGTTTAATACTATCGTCCAGATTTTTAGCCTGGGTGTCGACCACAACTTTGCCCACAAAAGAGAAAATTACCACCAATTCCACCCCTAACAATACAATACGCGCTCTGCTAATAATAAACTCATACACCTTGTCCCAGCCTGTAGCTGGCGGCATATAAGGTTTTAGTAGATTAAAAATTCTACGGCTATTGCCGACGGGTTGCTTAGACATTCCTAAATAGTCTAGGATATTAGTGAGGTATGCTGCAAATTTCTTTACCAATATTCGGCGATCATTTAGATATTTTAATCAAGGATCGCCAAGACCCAAAGCTGGTTAGTGCTGTAAGCGAAAGCTTTGACGGCTTAATTGTCGCAGCTAGGGAAAATCTAGATATTTTTGAAGCGCACAGCGGAATTAGAAAACTAACAGATTCAGATTCATTGCGAACTATCGATTTACCGCAAATTGTTACGTTGTACGTACAATTTTGGCTAGCAATTGTAGACGGCTACACCCCAAATCAACTTTTAACAGAAGCAAGCACAGACTTTTTAACTGAAATGACGCTCGAGAAATCATTAAGTATCACCTCTATCAATAGTAGTTTGGTGATTCCTTTTTTGATTCATGCCTCGATTGAATTAGCTAAACTGCACAAAGTACAAATCGAAAGCATTGCCACGCAGCATTGGGGATACGCACAAAGCGCCGGGTATATCAGCTTTTTAAACCCGCTAACCGACTCCGAGATTGAATTTCATACCACGAAATCGGGCTACATGCTCGATTACTACGATCAGAGATCCAAAGCCGCCTATGTACTATTTTCTCCAAATTTAGGCGATCTAGGCCAGTTTCAGCTCCAAGTGAGACACAGCACAAACCACTTAGTATCTTTACAAAACTTTAGCGCCTTACATCCTATTAACCGCATCTGGCAGCTAGACAGCGATAATCTGGCTCACCTAATCGATGAGTAGCTTTGGTGTTGTCTTTTTGGCTGTAGTCTCTAAAACTAATTCACCTAACTTATTCAGTTTGGCATAATCGTAAACGGCAATAGTATTTTGTCCCATCGCCACAAATCGCTCTCCAACTCTGATAATTCTTAGATCATCGGCTGAATCGTAGTAATTGTTTTCCACATTATCTCGTGTATCGATCGTAGCCAACTGCGTTAACTTATTACCATCAAATTCAAACACACCAAAAGCGTAGATAGTTTTGCCAGCAATAGTATATTCATAAAGCGGCATTGCTAAGCGCTTTCTGTCCGCCTCGATATACAAAGCCTTCGGGTTACTCAAAACCGTTGAATCTACACCCAAATCTAAACTTAACTTTGAAAGCTCAATTGGCTTGGTAGGATTAGTGGCATCAAACGCCGAAATTTTTAATTCTTTGAGTCGACCTGTACGCGGATCAACCTCTTTACCAAAACCCAACACTTTATTCTCCCCAATATTATGCAAATAGTCAGAGTATCCCGTTACTTTCAGTTCCCCTAGAACTTTTGGACTACTTGGACTAGATAAATCAATCACAAACAATGGATCTACTTGCTTAAAAGTAACAATATAAAGCCTCTCACTTAAGAATCTGGCAGAATAAACACGTTCACCTGGCGCCAAATCAGTTAATTTCCCCACCTCTTTCAAATCTTTATCCAACACAAACACATTAGCCGAAGTAATAAGGAGTTCTGAGCCAGACATCATAGAAGTTGTGACCACTCGCAAATGATCGTTTCGTTCATCCACACTATATTGGTTTAGTAGATTGCCATCCACTTCACCAGCAGCCACTAACTGCATGTCAGCTAAACTTAATTTATATATTCCAGTAGTAAAATCAAATACTAATGCTTCTGGTGCCACTGAAATTGGACAGCCCCCAGACAAACTTGAAATTGGATCACATGGAACTGGAGCTTGCCTAACATCTCTTCTAACATTTTTATATTGACCATTAAACAAATACAAATTGTTATAAGACATATACAAATTTGAGGCACCACCAACGGCTACTTCACTTCTAATCGACTGATTAGCTAAGTCAAATTCAACTACCGAAACTAAATTTGTTCCTTCTTGACCTAAATAAGCCAACTTATCACAAGATGTAAGCTGCTCTGTTAACTCTGCGCTAGCAATCGTAGCGTTTAAATCTGCTTTAGAGTCAGAATTTCCGCCTAATTCATATTTAGGTAAAAAATCATTAGCACGCGCGGCATCGTAATTTCCTAATGAGTAATTCCAAGCAGTTAAAGCCAAGTACAGTTTTCCATTCAATAGTCGACTTGATTTCACACTACCTTCTATACCTAACGTGGTGCGCAAACTCCAATTACTCTTATCGTAAGTGAAAGCATAAGTATTTGATTTCGTTGGCAAAATACTACTTCGCGCAGATAAAGTGTCGTCGGTTAAAGCATATTTTCCATAGCTACCAAAATTAGTTCCCAACACAATTAATTCTTTGTCAGTTACGTATAAGCTAATTGGATTAATACTTGGCTCTAAAACTTTAACGATTTGCGGAGAATTAGTATCTACTGAAGCAACATAGACTTTTTCATTTCGAATAGTATAAATATACTTTCCATCCGTTTTTACTCCATCGGCTTCGTCGATGCCAGCTAATTGCACGTTTGTGGGGCTATAATTAGAACCCGAAGCAGTAGCATCTTTTGATATCTCAGCGGTACCTTTATAGTAAGGAGCGGACAATTGCTTTGTGGAGTTATTTAACCAAGTTGCTAATTCACTACAGCTACTAAATCTGGCAATCTGGTTTGTGGTAGTTTTTGATCTGCCACTAGCTGCGATAACTATTGCAGCAGCAATTATCGATAACACGCCAACACTCAAAAAAAAGATTGGGAATAAATGTTTTTTAGTCATAAGTAGGATTTAACTTTGGAGTATTATAAGCCTATTTTTCTACTTCTGACTAACTTTTATGTTGTTCCAGGCACTGGATCATAACCACCAGGCATTCCAGGGCGACATCGCCAGATTCGTTTCATTCCCATCCAACTGCCAATCAAAACTCCATACTTATCGATGGCAATTTTTGTATACTCAGAACAGGTCGGATGGTGAATACAGACACGGTATCCCACATATTTGCTCCAAAAGGAGTGATCAAACGAGAATAAAAATTGATATACGCCAATTGCCTTAATAGCTAACCATTTCACCTAAGCATTCTATACCCTACCAGGCTTTTTAGGAAATCAACTATAGGTTATTTACAACCCTGATGAAGTGGATATATTCTGGTAACACTTCGCATTGATCAGCGGTAGTCCACAAAAATAAATTTAGCTTCGGCTAATAAATACTGCCCAAAACCAACAACGCTACATTTGAATGTAACGATTAATTAACATATCTTTTTTGTAACATATGGCCATTAACAAGGATCCAAAAACGATTTGGAAAACTACTCTAGCTCAAATTGAAATCAAGCTGGATTCTCAACAGACCTACAAAACGTTTTTTACCAATACGCAGTTGGTTACATTAGAAAACTCCAAAGCCGTGATCGGTGTACATAATGGCTACATGCACGACTGGCTAAAACAAAAGTACACTACTCTGATTCAAGAAACACTCAGCCACGTTTATGGTCATGAAGTAGAAATCGATTTCGAAATACTACCAGACTATGCCAAAGGGACACCTCTAAAACTAGAGAAAAATGAGGCGACTAAAATGCAAAAGCTTTACCCCGGAAGCGAAAATAGTGACGGGGACTTATTGTCTACCGCTGGCGGCATTCACGAATCAGTGACCGCAGCTTTGCAAAAATCTGGCTTAAACGATAAATATAGTTTAAGTAATTACGTAGTTGGTAGCGCTAACCGCATTGCCCACGCAGCAGCCCAGGCAATCATTAAGCAGCCGGGGCAATCTTACAATCCGTTATTTTTGCACGGCAGTACTGGTGTTGGTAAAACCCATTTAGCTCAAGCAATTGCTAGAGCCGTATTAGAACGTAACCCACACCGAAAAGTTGTGTACACATCAGCCGAAGGATTTCTAAACGATATGGTGAGATCTTTGAAATCAGCCAAAATGCAGGAGTTTCGTAATCGTTACCGCGCCATTAGTATTTTAATCATCGACGATATTCAGCTAATCTCCAAATGGGTGGAGACACAGACTGAATTCTTCAATACTTTCAACGAACTGCATAACCAGAATAACCAGGTAATTCTAGTTGCCGATAGGCCGCCTGAAGAAATTAAAAACCTGGAAGATCGTTTGCGTTCGCGCTTTCAAGGAGGGTTAGTGGTAGATATTTCACGTCCTGAATTTGAACTACGTTTAGCTATTGTGGAAAAAAAGGCAAATCAATTCGGATTTCAATTACCACAAACTTGGTTGGAGTTAATTGCGCAAAACGTAGAGGACAATATTCGTGAACTAGAAGGCGCTGTGCAGAAAGTGGCTTTGTACAATCAAATGAAAAAAGATGGCGAATTGTCTACCTTAGAAATCATGAAAATCATTGGGCAAGATGCTGGATCTAAACGAGAAAAAGTAAAAGTACCAAGCGTAATTAAGTTAGTTGGTAAGCAGTTTGGTGTTTCTGTAAAAGATTTAAAAGGGAGTGGCCGCACCAAAGAACTGGCTATGGCCAGACAGGTTGCGATGTACATCTTGCGTGAAGAATTAGAGTACAATTTGCAAGAAGTAGCCGAGTATCTAAACAGAAGTGATCACACTACCGTAATGCATGCCGTAGACAAGGTGCAGTCGTTAATGACAGTTGATCCACAATTCAAGCAAATCATTGTGGGGATTATCAAAACTCTGGAAGAAGGTCCACTTGAGGATTAGTTGTTCACAAGGCTGTCCACAGGCAAAACATGTGTAAGTTACTTTGTTATAATGGGTTAAGTTGAGGTTATACACTTATCAACAGCCCCTAATAATAACTACTAAAATATATATACTGATCTAAGTATGAAACTAAAAATTCGACAAGAACAACTAAACAAAGCCTTAAATTACGTCTCAAAAGCAGCTAGTCAAAAGCCTAATATTCCTGTGCTGTCAAACATTTTATTGACCGTTACTAAGGATGAAATGCTACTGTCTGCTACTAACCTGGATATGGGGATAAATATGTGGATACCTGCAGTGGTTGAGGACGAGGGAAAGATTACTGCGTCAGCGAAATTCCTTAACGATTTTATTGCCGCCGCTGGTGGAGAACGTGTCGACATCAGTACCAAAAATGATTTGTTGATGGTGAAGTCTGATAATGCTGCTGCTGAATTTCAGACAATTCCGGCTACCGAGTTTCCGATTTTACCTAAAGCAGAAGGTACGCCGTTTATGACTATGAATACTGTTGATTTTGTGGAAAGTTTAGAAAGTGTAATGTTTGCGTGTGCCACAGACGTGACTACCAGCAAAATTCAATTTACAGGCGTTCTATTTGACCTAGAGGTAACTACACCCTCCCAAGTGACCTTCGTCGGTTTAAGCGGCTTTAGAATGGCAAAAAAGAGTACAAAAGTTGAGCGCGAAAGCAGCGAAGCTTTACAACTAATTGTGCCAGCCAAACCACTAGCTGAGTTTGTAAAAATTGCGGCGGCCGAGGAATCAGACAAAGTGAACATTTTTTTGAGTCCAAATAAGTCACAAGTGATTTTTCAATTAGAGAACGTGGAATTTAGTGTCCGCTTGCTAGAAGGCCCTTACCCTGATTACAAAAGTGTTGTGCCAGCCGAACATAACTATAGCTTTGATATAGCACGTACCGATTTGGACCGTGCCCTAAAAGTTGTAAGTACATTTGCGCGAAGCGCCTTTGGGAGCCGTATTTATTGGGATTTAGACTTAGAGACTTCTACGCTACTTTTGCATACTTCGGTGACTGATTTAGGTAAAAACGAAGTGCGAGTCCCGGTTAGTAATGCCAGTGGTGTAAACGATCTAAAAGATGCCTATGGATTGCAATTTCTAACTGATCTGATTAATAATATTTCCGCCGACTCAATTCATTTTGAAACCAAAGAACCGCTACTACCGGCTATCTTCACAACGCCTAGTGATCAAAGTTTTTTGTATCTAATCATGCCAATGGCCAGAGAAGATTAGTTAATAGTTTAATACTTTTAGTACTTCTAAATAGTTGGCGATCATACTTGTAGTCATGATCGCCAAAACATACTCATCAACCACCTTAGGAATTGAAGCAGTGCTTACAGAAGTGCAGCTAGATTACCGCATAGGTTTACCTATTTTTAATATTGTGGGACTGCCAGACAAATCGGTACTGGAATCCAAAGACCGCGTTATTGTTGCTATTCGCAATAGCGGGTTTGAATACAAACCAAATCGGCTGGTAGTAAATTTACTGCCAACTGATCTGGCGAAAACCGGTACACACTACGACTTAGCCATTGCCATCGCTTATCTGGTAGCCTCAAAGCAGGTTAGTCAGCGGCAAAATTGCTGTTTTATCGGTGAGCTGGGATTAGATGGAGCTGTGTTGGGGGTTAAGAATATCAACTTGCTACTGAATGGCTTACCAGAAGGCGTGTTTCAGAAGGTATATATTTCTGCCCAAAATGCTAAACATATTCATTTTGATTACAATTTACCAATTGTGACGGTGAATTCTCTTGTGGAGGTGATTAGCGGTAAAGAACAAGTACTGATTGCAAAACCTGAACTGTCGACTTTAGATGAACCTACGAGTTATATTTGGGACCACATTGCTGGAAACGCTAAAGCCAAAAGGGCTATGCAGCTTGCATTGGTCGGCGGGCACCATATTTTACTTTACGGAAGCCCAGGTACTGGTAAGTCGATGCTAAGTGCGGCAGCTATGGAGCTGTTGCCTAAAATATCGGCTCAGGATTTAAAAGCAGTGGCGATGTTATATGAGCGCGCCAAGCAGCCAATGGAATTTAATGGCCATCCACCGATTAGGTCACCACACCACAGTTCGACGTTGGTAGGGATGTTGGGCGGCGGCGCAGCGTTAATGCCGGGGGAAGTAAGCTTAGCGCACAAAGGTTTACTTGTTTTAGATGAACTATCAGAATTCAAAACAGATCTGCTTGAAGCTTTGAGAATCCCACTAACTGAAGGGAAGATTACTTTAGCCAAGGGGCACAAAAGCACTACTCTACCCTGTGATTTCCAATTGGTGGCCACTACAAATCCGTGTGCTTGCGGTTTACTTGGGCACCCGACCAAAAGTTGTCTATGTACCTACAAGCAAAGAATGGAATATTGGAAAGGTCTATCCTCGGCAATCTTTGATAGGATTGGCATACTCGTACCGATGTTTCACGTGGAACGTTCTGAAATATCAAATGTGTCTGCTAAATCGGTAAAAGAATCTGTGTTTACGGCGCGAAAATTACAGCTAGAACGCCAAGGTAAATTAAATAACCAGTTGCAATTAAAAGATATTCAAAATCAAAACTGGGCGGAGTATCCACTTGCTTGGACTGAACTTGCTTTTCGAGATGAAGAAGGCTCAATGCGTAGAAGGCTAAACGTAATTAGGGTGGCTCGTACAATTGCTGATATCGACCAGGTTACTATTTCTTCGGTGCAGATGAGTGAAGCTGTACGTTATTCTGAAGGTGGAAAGTGGTCGTGGGTTTCTAGGTAGTGATCAAGTTTTTCTGAAGTCCATAGTTTAGTGACGTCTACTATGTATTTCAGGAAAAGCTTACCGTCTAAGTGGTCTTGCTCATGTTGAATTATATGCGCCATATAACCTTTAAATTCTTTGGTATGTTGGGTAGTGTGTTCATCGAAATATGTGACTTTTACCCTGTCATTTCTAGTAACTGGGCCAAATAAGCGCGCTTTTCCTTCGCCAACAGACATGCAGCCTTCCCAGATGGTGCTTTCTTTGGCGCCTAAAGTTTTCATATCGGGGTTAATCATTACTTGCCATACTGCAATGTTGTCGTCTCGTTCTGCTTCCAAATCTAATCTGCGGGCAACATAAACGCGTTTCAAAATACCTATTTGGACTGCTGATAGTCCGGCAGTACCCTCTTTTTCTTTATCGCAAGTATCTACTAGATCCTGATAAAGCTGTAGATTTTCAACTGATCCAATTTCAGCTATAGGAACTTCCACGGAATATTGAGCCAGTTTGGGATTACCGATTTGAATTATCTTTTGCACCACGCGTAATTTTAACATGCAATCTTAATCTAGCCAGGCTAGATATTTTTTTAAAAGATACTAGAAAAATTTTAACTAAAACCACAGCAGTAATACGGTAAATTCGGGCTATAAACCTTACTATATAAGAATAAAACAGCGTATACCACCCTACTGGATTTATATATCAGAAATACTTAATTCGGCTAATTTACTAAAGCCAATAAGGACAAACACTTGACATGCTTCCAAATCAGTCTTAATCTTAAGCCAGAAAGCATTGCTTTCAAACAAATACAACCAAGAAAGGAGGACATTACATATGAACAAAGCTCAATTAGTAGATGCAGTAGCAAGCAAAACCAGCATGACCAAAAAGGCCGTAGCTGATGTTATTGATGCTGTATTAGAAGCAGTCATGGCCTCCGTAAAAAAGGGCAATGACGTAACTCTAACTGGTTTCGGTACATTCCGTTCCGTTCACCAAGCTGCCAGTACAAAGCGTAACCCAAAGACTGGTGCTCCAGTAAAGGTTGCCGCAAAGAACGTTCCACGTTTCCGTGCAGGTAAGCAATTTAGAGAAATGGTTGCCTAATTTTATTAGAAACCTTTTAAAAGCCGCTGAATCAGCGGCTTTTTTATGCCCTACTCTATTGTATAATTCATACGTGAAGTACCAAATTAAAAATCTGGAAGAGTTTAAGTCGCTAATTCAAAGCCAGGCTATTTCTGCCGATAACTCCTCTTCTCTGCCACTAGTTTTTTTGCTCTCAGGCGACCTCGGAGCTGGGAAGACCGAAGCAGCAAGACAAATTTCTCAAGTGTTTCACGTGAAACACTTAGTCAGATCTCCCACCTTCATTTACACATACGAGCACGAGGCAGTACGTAAAGGAGTAGATTGTCGTCTATCTCATTGGGATTTATGGCGCTTAGATAAGCAAAATTTTGAACTCAGCGGATTCAAAGATAGTTTGCGTAATAGTCAGATAATCATAGTGGAGTGGTGGGAACGCTTTGTAGATGAAGTGAATCTACTACTTGACCCACAGTTTTTTTTCGTTGTCAAAATCACAATTCATCCCGGTCAAGATGAGCAAAGCAGGGTAGTCGTGATCGACTAGCCACCAAGCCGATTCAGTAAATTCACTAATTCAGCTTCGGTTGCTTTTGGACCACCATGGTGAACTATTTCACCTATGCCACGAATAGGAATCACTTTTATATGAAAGTAATCAATCTCAAATCCTTCAATAATCACCTCGCAGCGGAGTATATCTGTTAGCTTTTCTTCTAGTAACTGTGCTACTTTCTGAGCAAATAGAGTAGTGCTAGTAAGTATTTCAGGGGTAACCTTTGAAAACTGAGAAGTAGCGGCCAGCTTTGGAATCACTACTGTTTGTCCTTTATGCGAAGGGTAGAGATCCAAAAAGGCTAGGTGGTTTTCGTCCTCCATCACGATAAAAGCCGGAATTTCTTTTGACGCAATTTTATGAAAGATAGTCATCACAAATAATATCACGATGCTAAAATCATCAGTGAATATGCAACCTTTAATCTTAGCTATCGAAACTTCTTGCGATGAAACAGCCGCGGCAGTAGTACAGGGCACGCAAATTTTAGGTTTTGAGACTTACTCACAAATGGCTAAGCACGCCGAGTTTGGTGGAGTAGTGCCATCTATCGCCAAGCTTGAACATCAATTAAAGATTGACGGAGTAATAGCTAGCGCCTTAAGTCGAGCAGAAGTATCTTTGGCCCAAATAGAAGCCATTGCCGTAACAGTGGGGCCAGGGTTGGCAATTGCCTTAGAGGTAGGAGTGAATAAGGCGAAAGAGCTGGCGCTAAGTCTAGGTAAACCGCTAATTACTGTAAATCACATGTTGGGCCACTTATTCTCGCCTTTAGCCAGTCAGGAAGTAGATATTTTAAAATTTCCCGCATTGGGCGTATTGATTTCTGGCAATCATAGCGAGTTTGTTTTGCTCACTGACCTGAAATCAAAAATGAAACTTGGAGAAACACTAGATGACGCCTGTGGCGAAGCTTTCGATAAGTTTGCAAGGCTAGTAGGGTTACCATATCCAGGCGGACCTGAAGTATCTCGAATTACAGCTGTTGCCAGACCAGACTACGAATTAACCGAGAAAAAATCTAATGGTAGTTTAGTATTAACGGCTAGACATTTAGTTACTGGCAAAGAGTTAAGCCTGCCTATTCCACTTGCCATGACTAATGAACCCAATTTGAGCTACTCAGGTTTAAAAACTGCCGTCAAAAACCTTGTAGCTGCTGAAATTGGCGTAGATAGTTTGCAAAATGTTCAGGATATAGCCGGGTTAGTTAAACAAAAAGGCATACCAGTAGAGGCCGTACAGCAATTATGTGTGTTGTTTGAAAGTGCGGCTTTTTTACAAATCACAAAAGCTTTGGACAAAATAGTAAAAAAGCATACTGACCTACAAACCATTGTTTTAGGTGGCGGCGTAATTGCCAATAGCTATTTTAGAGAGCAGATGACTAATTTTGCTACAAAACACAGTATCCAACTCTATATTCCAACTTTTGAACTATCAACTGATAATGCTGGCATGATTGGAGTGGCGGCTAGTATCCAATGGCAGCAAGCACATCAGCCGGGTGAAAGTTTAGAAAACTGCGGAATATTTACTACCTCCGAGCAGATCGCCCTGATTGATCGAAATCCTAGCCTTCAGATTTAGCTAAACAGTATTTGATTTTGACGATAGAAAGCGCTTCTGCCACCAATTTTAATTACCGTTACTTCTGGATTTTTCTTTTGACCATAAACAGTTAACAGTTTAGCGAATTCGCCAGTTTTTCCTTCCGGTGTATTGTACAAATTATCTAGTAGGGTAGTGCCTTTTAACTCTAAAGAGCGATACAAAATATTTTTTGTATTCAAAACAAGTGTTTCTAAAAACTCTACCGGGATTTTATTCCCTACACTCAATGGGTGAATAAGGCTAGCAGCTAATGCCTCGTTTACATAAATATTCCCTAACCCGGCCACAATTTGTTGATCAAGTAAAGCTTGATAGATAGGTTTCTTTAGCTTTGAAAGTGCCTGCTGCAAATATTTTGCATTAAACTCTTCGCTTAAAGCATCTGGTCCAAGCCCTTTGTCTGCTAAATGTTTTAGCAAATCGTCTACCACGTGCCAAGTACCGAAACGCCGTTGATCAAGATAGGCAATGAAAGTGCCGTTTTCTAGTTCAAATTCAAATCGTTTGTGTTGGTGACTAATTGACGACTTGCCGGTCAAGTAGCTACCAGACATGCGCAAGTGCCCAGCCACGTTTAGTTTCTCTTTCTTTTCAAAGTCAAACAGCATCCACTTACCGTACCTCTGAAGCGAGGATAGTCTTGCTCCGACAAGCTTTTCTTGTAGTGATTCGATTGATAAATTTAGTTGTGATTTTCCAGTAGAAGTGGCCGTGAAATTTTTAACAGTTTGATCCACCCAATTTTTACGTAGGTTCCTGATTGTCGTTTCTACTTCAGGTAATTCAGGCATGGTGTTTCACGTGAAACTATTTGAATCTAACCCGCTGAGGACCAATTATGCTTTTACCAACAAAGGTTTGTAGCGCTTTTGGCACTAAAATAGTTCCATCGGCTTGTTGATAGTTATCAATAATCGCGATAATCATGCGACCCATGGCCACACCAGTGTCGTTGACAGTATGCACAAAGTCGCGAGTACCGTCTTGTGCTTTGAACTTAATATTCAATCGCCTGGCCTGGTAGTCTGTCGTATTAGTATCGGTCCCAACCTCCATAAATTCACCTTGGCCGCCTAACCATACTTCTACATCGACTTGCATTGCCGAAGCCAAATAACCGGCATCTGCGGTGCATTTTTGCACTAATCTGTAGGGTAGCTGCAGTTGTTTTAGTAACCATTCGTTGATTTCAAGTAGTTCCGTAAAAATCTTTTCCGACTGTTCAGGCAAACAAACCACATTCATCTCCAACTTATCAAATTGATGAACACGCTTAATCCCCTTGGTATCTCGCCCCCATGACCCAGCCTCGCTACGGAAACACGGTGTGTAGGCAAATAGCTTTATCGGTAAATCTGCCTCTTCGATCACTCGATCCATAAAGTAGGCAAAGTTTGCCGGCTCTGATGAACCCACCAAATGCAATTGATTTTCATCTTCAACATTATCACCTTTAATTCGATAAATTTGATCAAACTGTTCGGGCAAATGACTACTACCATACAATGGTTTTTCCTTTACTAATAAAGGAGGAATAACTGGTATAAAGTCACGACGAAGCAACTCTCCAAACATCAATTGCTGAATTCCATATTGCAACAATACAGCGTCACCCAACAAATACGTAAAGCGACTACCCGAAACCTTAGCACTCTGCTTATTATCGATAATACCCAAAGCCTCACCAATATCGATATGGTGCTGCGCTACCTCAACATCTATTCCGTGGTAAGGCTTAGCGGTAAAAATATGCTCCATATCAGCTGCTCTGACATTGTTCGTTTCTACATAACCTTTATCCGGCTCCCAAGCTTTAACAACCAAATTATCCTCTTCACCCTTACCAACTGGCATATCAGAAGCAACCTGAGGTAAATTCGGCATCCAGTCCAAAATAGTTTGCCAGTCAGCACTAATCACATCCAATTCCTCTTGCAAAACCCGCAATTCATCACGCACCCGTTGCCCTTCGGCACGTGTTTCTTCAATTTTCCCCTGCTTACCTAAGTCAGCAATTCGATTCTTTTCCTGACTCAGTAAGTCAATTTTTTGCACTAACTCTCTACGCTTAGTATCCAATTCAAGCCAACCATCAACGTCAGCTTTTTGAGCATTACCACGGCCATTCAAAATAAGTTGTTTCAGTTCGACAGCTTTCGCGCGAACAATATTTGGATCTAACATAATTATATATTTAACATAAAAAAAGCCCTCAGCAATGCATACAAATATACACTGCTAAGGGCCTACACCTAAGGCGGTGCCACCTTAACTTTTTTCTTAAATTTTAGATTTCCGATGCGCATCGGACAGGAAACACTTTCATGTGACTCTCGCAGCAGTGGTTCGCGTACATTTAAACTTACCTTGGGATTACTCCCGGCTTTGAGTCACTTTCTGAAATGAAAGTTAACTGATGATAGCAGTGGGTTTAAGTAGGGTCAACGCAAATTAAACGAGAGAGAGCTCTTGTCACACTAGCCCTATTCCTCGGGAAAGACTGCTGGGTCTACATTACTCACTTTTTGAATATTCACCACAATCACACCTTCGCGATTAAGTGAATTAGTTAACTTCAACTCAAACCGATTATCTCCTTCTTTTAAAGGAAAATTGGCGGTCTTAAATACCCCACCAACATCCGTTGGGACTGGCTCGTTATTAATTCTGAGCACCCCCGTATCCATAATCTTCCCTTCCAACACAGCCGAACTCTTATCTGTAACAATAAAACCATTAAACGGTGATTCTAAGACAATTGGACTCGTGAGCTGTAGTTTTGGTAAAGCCAAACTACTAACCACTACATTTATCAACAAACTCAAGCCAATTAATACCACAATTGAAATACCTACCAAAGGCAAAATATACTGTTTCGGAATACTAAACCGGCCAGCAGGTTTCTGAATCTTTTTACGCGGCCCAGATACGCCAAAGTCCCTACGATATAAGGCATACTGCCGCTCAAAGTCTAGTCCTAAAAATAAACAATACTTCTGCAAAAACCCTCTTAGTTGCACCATTGTGGCAAACTCGCTTTCGTTTTCTTCCTCCAGCGCCTGTAAATATTTCAGCAAAATCTTAGTTTCGCTAGACGCAGTTTTTAAATCAATTCCTTTTTGACGTCTGGTATTTTGTAAAATCTGACCAAAACTTTGTGAGTTCATACTGATGCTGAAACACAATATCATGATTAGCTTAGCTAATCCGATACCCAACACCGTAAATCGTATCGATCAAGTTAGATCTAACTCCCGCTTTTCTAAATTTAGTGCGGATATTACTTACGTGAACGTCAACTGTAGTGTCTGTCACCATTCGTGAGTGCAGAGTAGTGGCATCGTTCAAAAGTCCACGCCTAATTACGCGGCCTCGATGTTCAGCCAACAACAGCAAAATATCGAATTCCCTTTTCTTTAAGTCTATTTTGCGATCCAAGTAATTCACCTCACGCTTCTGCTTGTAGATATTAACTTCCCCCAGATGCAATACCTGTCCAGACAATCTTTCTTTGTTAAGCATTACCGTTAATTTAGTTTTTAACATTTCCATATTGTACGGAAGTGCCAGAAACGCGTCTGCACCAGCGATAGTAGAGCTATTAATCGCGTTTTCGTTAAAACTAGGTAGCATTGCCAAAATTGGTGTAGTAATTTCACGCGCGCGAATTCTTTTAATCACCTGGGTGCCATCGGATTTTGCACAATTTACAATAATCGCATCGTATTTAGCGTGCGCCGCCTCTATGGCGCCAGCATGGTAAACTTGCCTCCAGCTACAAACTAAATCGTACTGCTGTAATTGTTTCATTAGCATGGCAGCCAATAATTCGTCTGGTTCGATAAGTAATAATAAATGATTCATAAAAGATTAGATTAAATTTAACTACACGATGTTATAATCAACTGCCGAAGCCGCCTATGGTTTCCATGCCATTGGCATGCAGTACAAAAATAGGGTATAAACTAGGCGCCAGAAAGCAATATGGAGAGGTACCCAAGTGGTTCAAGGGGACTCACTGCTAACGAGTTAGTGGCGTCATTGCCAGCGGGGGTTCGAATCCCCCTCTCTCCGAATTTAAAACGTGCACACCGAAATCTTAAACTTCTTTCAGAAAGTAGATCCAAAAATTCACATGTGGATGGAAAAGTATCAAAACGACCTAACCCGCGAAACCGCCTAATTGCGGTCTACAGTTTCATAAACTTTCTGAGAAATTCGTTTCAAGATCTGAGAACCTTGAGGAAATTTGGCAGCATTGTTATTAAACAAAATCAGAATATAATCCGTATTATTCGCAAAAACTGTGGCGGCATCGGAATACGTATTTTCCTTACCACCAAACAGAAATCCTACCTTATTCACTACCCGCACACCTTTAGGAATTCCGGCTGGAATGGCATCTTTTAAACTACCAACAGCAGAACCTAAAGTATCATAAAAATAATTGCGCCAGGTTGGGCTAAAAACCTTACCACGATAAATATCGCCAAACACTTTACCTACCGAATTAGGAGCTGACACATGCGGGTCCTCACTGAAACTACCTACCCCCAATTCGGCTAGGGTACGAGAATTCAATACCTGTGTCCCGCCTTGCATTACGCGCAAGTGATATTGAGCAGAATTATTACTAACTCGGAACAATTCTTCCAAATACTGTTTTATCTGCACCTTTGAGCCTGGTGGCAATCGCCCGATTGCATCTGCACGTGAGTGTTTAAGGCTATTCTGCACCGCAAAAGTGTCGGTTAACTTGCGTGCACCAGAATCTAAATCGCGAATTGTCAGAATCCCTACAGGCAATTTACTAATGCTACCGGGCCTAAATTCATTACTTTCGTTAATTAAAACTTTTTGGCCGCGCACAAAATCTTCAAAATACATCCCCATATTGCCGGAATTGCTGCCCATAATTGCCAAAACTTCGTTTCGGAGTTTTTCAGTATCTAATGCTGGCAAGCCAATATTATAATTTTTCACTAAGCGACCAGCTTTGGCATCTGCTTCTGGAGCAAAGTAAAGGCTGACTTTCCCATGATCACTTTTAGCAGCTTTAATTGTAACTTTGTTTCCCTCAATTTTAACGAATGCCGGCAAATCTTTGTTTAATAGCCGCCAGCCGCCAGCAATTTCTCCCACATATTCTTTATTGACAGTTACAGTTACGTCCTGCTTTTGGATATCTAAGCTCGATTTATAGGCCTCTACTGTAGCTTTAGTCTGAATACCGGGAACTTTTTTGAAATACTCGATGAATAGAAAACCAGCCACCACCACCACCACACCTACAAATACAGCGTAAAAGGCACTTCTGAACAGACGTTTTAGGATAACTTTAGATTTGAACACTCATTCTATTCTACGTTTACTTTTCCAAGATTGCTAATTGATGAGAAATTTCCTGTACTTCGTCTAGTAGCGTGGCATCTTCTGGGCTGTCACTTAACTTAGCGCGTTTAGCTAACATTTTGCGTCGTAGCATTTTGATATACAAAGTTTTATATATCTTTTCTAGCTCAAAAGATAGCGTTGTCTCGTCGTCGGCTAGCTGTGTAGTTAATAAATCTTGTAACAGTAATTTCCCCGGTTCAGATAACTGATCCGACACACTACTAAAATTGCCAGATTTTTCGGCTTGTAGTTTCTCTAGCACCTCTAAACCAACTGCATCAGTAATTACACCCGCTTCCAAAGTAATTTCCTTATAACCATGATTGGCACACAGCAAAGCCAAAAAGTACTTTTCTTTATTATCGATTTGTAGATTAAGCATCGGCTGCTGAACTGGCGTAGCTTCTTCCTCTTGATGCTCATCGTGATGATACCTGGCGTAGTTGGATTGGGGGGTTTCTGCATGCTGCGTCAACGCTGTTTGTACTGATTCAATACTAGTTTCTAGTTTTACCGCCAAAACTTTGGCGTAGTGCTCCTGGCTAACTGGCTCTTTAATACTTTTCAAAATTGGTACTATTTGATTCAAAACTGCCCGTTTACCTTTAGCCGTAGCTAAATCTTCTTCGCTAGAGATCACTTTCAATAAATATTCCACTGAATCTTGAGGATTTTTAACAGCAGCCTGCCACAGCTTGGTCGACTCGGTAATCATTTCGTCTGGGTCTTTATGAGCGCCTAAGTCGATCACGAAATGTTGAATTTCGGCTTTTTCTGCTAGTTCAACCGCTTTAATTAAAGCTTTACGCCCGGCAATGTCGGTATCAAAACAGAAATAGACACTGTCGGCTAGACGCTTGACGGCGGTGAACTGTTGCGATGTAATTGCGGTGCCGCCAGTAGCCACAATATTGGCCACACCAGCTTTATGCGACGACAGTAAATCGATATTTCCTTCTTGCATCACTAAAAATTTTAGTTCGCGGCTGGCTTCTTTAGCCTGAAACATGCCCATCAAAATCTCGCTTTTTTTGTATAGCGCGGTTTCTGGGGAATTCAGGTATTTTGGCGCTTTATCGTTAACCACCACAATTCGCCCGCTAAAACCCACAATCTGGCCTTTTAAATTAAAGATAGGTAGCATTAATCGCTGTCTGAACTTATCGGTTAATTGACCATTTCGCTCAACAGCTAAGCCAGCTTTGAATATTTGCTCATCTGTAAAGGTTTTTTTGCGTAAAAACTGGGTTAAATTGTTTCCGGCTGGCGCGTATCCTACTTCAAATAAGGCTATCTCTTCTGATCTAATGGCGCGCTTTTCGCAGTAATCCCGGCCAGGTTTACCGGCGTTGTGTTTAGTTAACAAAAAATTCCAATAGTGGGCTGTCAGCTTATTCATTTCGGCCAAAGTTTCTAATTCAGCGGCGTGCTTTACATCTTTACCTTTACCTGTGAGCGTATATCCAGCCTTTTCGGCCGCCAGTTTTAACGCTTCGCTAAAATCTACACGTTCGATTTTTTGAATAAAAGCAATCACGTCTCCTGCTTGCCCACACCCAAAGCATTTAAAGATTTGTAAGTCAGGATTCACCATAAATGAAGCGCTACGTTCACTATGAAAAGGGCAGCGAGCAGAATAGTTACGCCCAGATTTGCGCATACCGCTTACATAGCCACCAATTGTACTAACTATGTCTAGCCTGGATTTTACTGCGGCAATGTCGTCTGTCACGTCACAAGTGTAGCATCAGTTTGCAGAGATTCGCGCAAAGTTTGTAGTCACTAGCTTGCCTGGTAATGCTTTCTCAATATTCATCACATACAGACCTTTATTTGTTTGATACACGATTAATCCTGTTTGTTGGCTAATATGTTCAACAGATTCACTGCTTCCAAAGTTAGTAAGTTTAGTTTCTTTATTATCGTTTAGATTCACACGGTACATATTATTGGTGCCATCTCGTGGTTCAAAGAATAGAAGATCTGATTCACTTTCGGCCAAAAACTGGGCCTGTAACCCTTTCCAGCCGCTACGTAGCAACACATCTTTCCCTTCACTCACAATGTACATATGTAAGTCGCTAACGCCAGTATCTGGGTTGCTGTTTAGGTATAATACACGATTACCGCTAGCACTAATGTCTGTAGCGATAATGCCGGATTTTTGACTAAGTAGACGGGCTTTATTTTCTACATTTGACCAGTAAAGTCCAGCCAATTTATCTTTGCCTGTGCGTACAAAAGCTACAGCTTTGCCGCTATCTGCTAACAGTAAATTTGTGATTACGGGGCTAGTAACTTCGTATACTGGTAGGCGATTACGTCCGTCTATGTCGGCAATTTCGACTATGCGTGAGCCACTTGTAGTGCCTTTGCGTAAATTAACGAATTTACGTGCTTTGAAATTAGTCACAATTTGCCCCAAATCAGTTGCTTCACTGGTGACTTTTTGTGGCGTGCCACCAGTCACAGCTACTACATTAGGTAGCGCAATTTTTCCATTGCCAGTATTACTGTTTACTCCATCTTTGCCACTCAAAAAGTAGACTTGAGCTATATCTAAATATTCGTTTGTCGGGGTATAACCAGTAGGAGTTAACTGCACTATGTTTTCGCCGTCATAATCTGCGGCAAACAGTATTGCCTGATTGGTTGTACCGCGAGTAAACGGCACTCTGCCTTTTTCTACTACTTTAAAATTTAAAATTTCACTTTCGCCTTGTTTACTTGTTGCGGTGTAACGTCGACCTACATAGCGTTCGTGCGTAATATCGATACGGTACTGTTTGGCAATTTCTAAATCCTTGATTTTAAGAACTCCATCGCGACTGATAGTGGTTTGTTCAGGTTTTACACCTTCGACTGTAACTTGTAAATCGGTCACTACCTGACCGGTCAGATAACTAACAGTACTAGCAATTAAATCTCCAGCTGGTTGTACTTTTAGCTCCCCTAAATCGTTAGTGACGCGTTCTTTGAACAAAAAACTAGCTTTTGTGTCTACATAATTTGCAGAAATAAATTCCCAATCAAATCTGCCCACTGGCGCCGCTGGGATTACAAAACTACCATCTTTTTTTAATGAATATGTTTGGCCGTTGATCATGATCCGATCGTCGATAAATGCATATGCATTATCTGCTACGGTGATTTTACCTTGGGCAGTAGTCACACCTTCTAAACTAAGCTCAAAGTCTTTACTGTTTTGGTAAGAAAGGTAATTTCTATTAATGTCTATGCGTTCCACTAACTTGGAATATTTAGCAGCCGTGACTTCCACGTCGTACTGACCAGGCGTAAGTCCTTCCACTTTGTATTCACCAGCGGCGTCTGTTGCCGCACTTTTATTACTCACTTTTATATTAGCGTTGGCTACAGCGTTTCCATTACTAGTTACTTTTCCGGTTAGAAATGGCTGCATTACAATTAGGTCTACTCCGGTGACCGTGAGTAAAGCTAGTAAACCAAGTATTCCTAGAGTTACAGTTACTAAGATTATTACTACTAGTTTGAATTTTTTGTTGATTGCGTTAGCTTTTGGAGCGGGAATATCAGTTAAATTAGATTCAGCAACTACAGGGTTTGTACTTACCGGTGTTGTGCTAGCTTCAAAAGCAACGGTATTCACACTAGCTACACTAAGCGCATTAGGTTGACTTATTAAGCCATTCGCCTCCAAAGTCAACTGGTTAGGCTGGTCTTTTGCTTTTCTATTGAATAGATTCATTAACCTATTATAGGCGATGCAGCAGAGCGTGGAAACAAATAGACTTATCCACAAAATCCATTCACATCATCAAGGCTTTCTAGGGGTTTGTTTCACGTGAAACACCACAACCGGGAACTCATGCTGATTAAGCCTTGGCAGCTTCTGCTGCTTTGGTAGCTCCGGCTGCCCTGGCTACCTCTGCCAAAATGATTAAGCCTTTTCGACTTTGTAGGCAACAACTTCATCGCCCTCGGCTAAACCTATTGGTGCCGGTTCGATTAAAATACCGCACTCTTGGCCTTTTTTGATTTCACGCACTTCGTCTTTTAAGTATCGTAGAGCCCGAATCTTACCGCGACCAACTTCGGCAATTGCATCGGCAGTAGAGTCTTTTGGACGTTCAACGTAAACAGGGTAACCTTTTAGCATTGTTCCTTTGACTACTTCACAACCAGCTACGATTGAGCCATCGGTTAATACGAATACTTTTTTAACACGTGCGCGCGCTACTTCGATTTCTTCGTCTTCAGGTTCAATCAAACCATCGAGAGCGCCTGTTAGTTCATCGATCATTTCATAAATGATTTCGTAATTACGCACAATTACTTTTTCGTTACGTGCCAAACGCTCCAATTTAGGATTTAATTTTGACTGAAAGCTAATTACAATTCCTTTAGAAGTAGAGGCACGAATAATGTCGGCTTCGGTGACTTCACCAGTTCCAGCTTCGATTACACGTACTTTTTTGTCTTCGTCGCCAAGCTTAAGTAGCTCATGTTTCACAGCCTCTAGTGTCCCTTGAGTAGAGGCCTTAACCACTACGTTCAAGATTTTTTGCTCAGTTCCTTCTCTGATAGCATCGCGCTGCGTAAGTAACATGGCCAAAATATCGTCTTCTTCTTCGTTTTCGCTAGCAGCTGGTGTGACAACTTCAGCTTCTACCGGCACATATTCGTGGGCTAAATTCTTGGCTAACTTTTCATCGGATACAAACTGTAGAATCTCTCCAGTACTAATGGCTGATTCTAAACCAGTTACCCAGAAAGGGTCTCCAGCTTCAACTTTACCGATAAGTTTTTGAGATTGATCTAATAGCGTGCGCACTTTGAAATACTTGCCACCATATACACCAAACACTTTGCCTTCTAAACTACCAGCTTTCAAAATACACAAAGCTACCTGCCCTAAACGTTTATCGGTTGCGGCCTCCATCACAAAAGCTTCTCCTGCAATATTGGCTGCCAAGTCGGCCGCCTTTAAACCATTTACCTCAATCAATAATTGAATCCCTTCGATCATTTCGGTAATTCCCACGTTTTTTAGAGCAGAAACTGGGAAAGCTAATGTTTCACCACCAAATTCTTCTACCAGCACACCGAAACTAGACAACTCACGCTTAATTTTAGGGATGTCTGCACCAGAAGCATCAATCTTATTAATTGCCACTACAATTGGCACATTAGATTCTTTGGCAAATTTAATTGATTCTTTTGTTTGAGCTTGCACTGCGTCGTCTGCAGCAACCACCAACAGTACAAAGTCAGTAACCTGCGCACCACGAGATCTCATCGAAGAGAAAGCTTCGTGGCCTGGAGTATCGATAAAAGTCATCTTAGCGCCGGACTTAGTCACAACCTGGTGAGCGCGCGTATTCTGAGTAATACCACCGTGTTCACCTGCTGCCACACGCGTACCGCGGATTGTATCTAATAATGTTGTTTTACCGTGGTCTACATGACCCATCACGGCTACTACTGGGGTTTTTTGCATTCGCGGAGATTATAGCAGCTTCATAGTAAAGGAGAATACAGCTAAATAGAAGTTATTTAGCAAAGTGTTGCGTTAAATTGCTGAGACCAAACTGAAAATTACTGATCCTAATCGCCAATTATTAATCTTAAATACTTCACAAACACACCACAAATGTGCTATAAACTCCTTACTAATTTCCGGGCAATTGGTTCAATAACTTACCAACCCACATTTTCGCCAAAATAATCTCTAAAGGGTATTACTAGGCATAAATTTTCGTACTTAAATTATAGAGCAACTATGGCAAAGATAGCACAGCGTATTTCTCTCTCCAAACAGGATTTACCGCAGTTAGACGTCAATTTATTAGACGGACAGCGAAATTCTTTCAGAACCTTTGTTGATACTGACTTCGAAGCCTTATTTAAAGAAATTAACCCAATTGTTGACTACGGCGGCGGAAGCTCATGGGAACTATCATTTGACGACTTTGCTTGGGACAAACCAAAGCAAACATTCCGCGAAGCTCAAAAGCTAGGTTTAACTTTTGATGCTGCAGTGCACGCTAACGCAAAGTTAGTAAACAAGCGCACTGGCGAAATCAAAAAGCAACGTATTTTCTTGGCAGATGTTCCGCTAATGGGAGATCGTGCCAGTTTTATGGTTAACGGCAACGAGCGTGTAATTGTTTTACAGGTAATTCGTTCAGAGGGTTTATTGTTTGTGGAAAGCAAAGCTAGCAAAGGCAGCAAAAAGCTGTTCTCAGTCAAACTAATGCCAGAGAGAGGCCGTTGGTTTGAATTCGAAATGAATAAATACGGTGTGATGAGTGTAAAGTTGTTAGACAAGCACCCACGTATTCTATTAACTACTCTACTTCGAGCATTAGGCTATTCCAGTAACGAAGATATTCAAAAAGCAATTGGCGGAAACGACAACGGCGAAGTAGCCTTTGTAGAATCTACATTAAAGAAAGATCTAACTCGCAATACCGAAGATGCTCTATTAGACATCTACCGTAAGCTTCGACCAGAAGATTCAATCACAGTCGAAAATGCTAAGGCGTTTTTAGACAGTATGTTCTTCAACCCACAAATGTTCTACCTAGGACGTGTTGGCCGTTACAAGCTAAATAAAAAGTTGGCTGTAGAAGAAGGTAAAGAAGGTGACTTTTCATTAACTAAAAAAGACATCGTCGAAATTATCAAAGGTTTAGTCGATCTAAATAATGGCGTACGTAAGGTAGACGACGTAGACAGCTTAACCAATCGTCGTATCCGCGGCGTTGGCGAATTAATTGCCGAACGCGTACGAATTGGCGTTAAGCGTATGGAGAAAAATATCAAAGACCGTATGAGTTACTTCTCTACAAACGAGAGTATCATGCCTTCTAACTTGATCAATACCCGTCCAGTCAGTGCCGCCATTGCACAGTTGTTTGGAAGTAGCGCCCTTTCTCGTTACATGGATCAACAAAACCCATTGAGCGAATTGGAAACTAAACGTCGTATTTCTGCCGGTGGACCACGTGGTTTAACTACCGAGCGTGCTACGTTCTCTGTACGTGACGTGCATAACTCTCACTATTCAAGAATTTGTCCAATCTACACTCCAGAAGGTCCATCAGTTGGTATGGTGTTACACCAGGCTATCTATTCAAGACTAAATAGCTTTGGATTCTTAGAGGCTCCTTACTATAAGGTTGTAACTCAATTTAATATTAAAAACGATGATATTAAAAACTTTGCTAACCGTTTTGTGGGAGTCGAACTATTAGACGAGCAAGGAAAATCAATTACTAAAACAGGTAGCAGCTTAACTGCTGAAATTATTAAAGCCGCCCAAAAAGCTGGCTTAGAATCAATCAATCTAAAACCTTTCATTTCTAACGAAATGATTTATCTAGACGCTTCAGACGAAGAAACACACAAGATTGGTAGCCGTACTATCAAGACAGATGAATTCAGCAATATTCTCGAAGGCGCTACATACGTAAGAGATGGAAAAGACTACTCAAAAGTAGACGTGTCTCAAGTGGACTTGGTAGATATCAACCCAGCACAAATTGCTAGTTTGGCATTGGCTTTGATTCCATTCTCAGCTCAAGATGATACAAACCGCACTATGATGGGTAGCCGTACTCAAACACAGTCCGTACCATTAGTCAAAGCGCAAGCTCCAATTATTGGAACTGGTTTTGAAAAAATGGCGGCAGCAGCAACCGGACGTATGATTTACGCCGAAGAGCGCGGTACCGTTGAATATGCCGATGCAGAACGCGTATTGATGAAATATTTTCCAGAAAAAGGTAAAGAGTTCAAAAAGGAATACTACGTCGACAAATTTACGCGCACCAACCAATCAACTAACTTCTCTCAAAAGACAGCAGTTGTGGCAGGTGAGCAGGTAGAAAAAGGCGATGTATTAGTAGACGCACCATGTACTATCGAAGGTGAACTCGCCTTAGGCGTTAACCTAAGAGCTGCATACTTTGCATTCGAAGGTTACAACTACGAAGACGCCATGGTGTTGTCTGAACGTGTTGTCAAAGAAGATTTATTAACTTCTGTACATATTCAAGAATATGCACAAGAAATTCGAGAAACAAAATTAGGCGATGAGTTAATCACCCGTGACATTCCAAATGTTCGTGAATTTACCTTACGTAACTTAGATGAAGAGGGTATTGTGCGTGTTGGTGCTAGTGTAAAACCAGGAGATATTTTGGTCGGTATCGTTGCACCAAAAGGTGAAAGTGAATTATCCTCAGAAGAAAAATTGCTAAGAGCAATCTTCGGAGAATATGCGCGCGATGTACGTGATAACTCACTAAGAATGCCTCACGGTGAAGAAGGTGTAGTTACAGGATTGCAAGTTTTGGATCGTTCATCTGGTGCTAAATTAAACCCAGGTGTACTAAGACAAGTAAAAGTATGGGTAGCTCGTACACACAAAATCTCAGTTGGCGACAAGTTGACAGGTTACCATGGAGATAAGGGTGTAGTTTCTAAGATTTTACCTAGTGAAGATATGCCTTATACTGCCGATGGTCAACCAATCGACATTATTCTAAACCCACAATCAATGTTAAGACGTATGAATATTGGTCAGATGTTGGAAACACATGTTGGAGAATTTGCTCGTAAACTAGGAGTGAAGGTTTCTGTTCCGCCATTTGTAGAATTTAGTATGGATGCTTTGACTGAACTTGCAGGTAATACCGGAATTGAATATCAAGAAAAAGTTGAATTGTTCGATGGTCGTAATGGTATGCCGTTCGATCAACATGTAGTAGTTGGCACTCGTTATATTTTCAAACTAGAACACATGGCCGATCATAAGGTACATGCCAGATCTACTGGTCCATACACAATGGTTACACAACAGCCTTTGGGCGGACGTGCTCACCGCGGTGGTCAGAGATTCGGAGAAATGGAAGTTTGGGGCTTGGAAGCACATGGTGCTCCAGCCGTATTACACGAAATGCTAACTATTAAGTCTGATGACGTAGTTGGACGTGCTGCAGCCTATAAGGCCATCATTACTGGTCAAGCTGTAACCACACCAAGCCTACCGGAATCATTCCACGTATTAGATCGTGAATTGGCAGCCTTAGGTATCAAATTAGAAAAAATTGGCGCTATTGAAGATCCATTTGGTGACAACGCCAGTATCGAAGAAGTAGTGGACAGCATTGCCCCACAAACGCTACCAGAAAGTATGGATTCATCAGAATTTCATACAGCTGCAGCAGAAGTGGAAGCAGACCCTAACTTTGAGATTGGTACAGTAGCTGACGAAACAGCAGCTGATTTACCTTTAGTAGTATAACTATTTTATTTAGAACCTAATAATTAAAACAATTAATTAAATTAAACGGCAAGTATGATAAGAGATTTCCAAGCACTCCGCATCAAGCTTGCTTCACCAGAAGATGTCCTATCATGGTCATACGGTGAAGTAACAAAGGCCGAAACTATTAACTATCGAACCTTCCGCCCAGAAGTAGATGGTTTAATGGATGAAAAGATTTTCGGTCCAACCAAGGACTTCGAATGTTTCTGCGGTAAATACAAAAAAATTAGATATAAGGGTATTGTGTGTGATCGTTGCGGTGTAGAAGTAACGCACAAACGTGTTCGCCGTGAACGTATGGGCCATATTCGTTTGGTAACTCCAGTTACACACGTATGGTTTGCACACGGTGTGCCAAATAGATTGGCGTTAGTTCTAGATGTCCCTCAAAAGAAGCTAGAAACTGTAATCTATTACGCTCGTTATCTAGTCACAGAAATCGACGAGTCAAAGCGTGAAGAAGCACTAAAGCAATTAGAGACTGTAAAAGCAGATGAAGCAACCTACTTAGGTACTGAATTAAATGAGAAAATTGCCGAATTAGACACGAAGTTTGCTGATGAGGAAAAAATAGTACGCAAAGAGCATAAAGATGAAAAGAAGTTAGGCATACAATTAGAACGCTCAGAAGCCACTAAACGCAAAGAAGCTGCTCATATCAAATCTGCTTTCAATCAGAAAACCGAAAACCTAGACGAAAAATTTGAGAAAATCGAAGAATTAGCTAAGGATTTAACTGTTGGCTCCACTCTATCAGAAGAAGAATTCCGTAACTTAACTGATTACGGTGTAGATTTCTTTGTAGCAGACATGGGCGCTCCAGCTATCAAAAACTTGCTAAGCCAATTAGATTTAGAGGTTGTAATTAAAGGTTTGGAACACGAAGTAGCCACAACTAAATCTGCTGGCCGTAAAGTACGTGCAATTCAAAGACTACGTGTGCTTAAAGGCATGTGGAGAGCTGGTGTTAAACCAGAATGGATTGTAATGGAGGCATTACCAGTATTACCACCAGATCTGCGTCCAATTATTCAGTTGCCAGGTGGTAGATTTGCTACAGCCGACTTAAACGATTTATACCGTCGTACAATCAACCGTAACAACCGTTTAAAGAGATTAATCGAATTAGGAGCTCCTCAGGTAATCTTAAGAAACGAAAGACGTATGTTGCAAGAAGCAGTAGACGCCTTATTGGATAACAGTCACCGCCCAGGTAGTCCCACACTAAACGGCCGTGGACTTCCATATAAGTCTCTTGCCGATCAATTACGTGGTAAACAAGGTCGTTTCCGTCAAAACCTATTAGGTAAACGCGTAGACTACTCAGGTCGCGCTGTAATTGTGCCAGGTCCAGAGTTAAACTTCTATCAATGTGGTTTACCAAAGACTATCGCTCTAGAACTGTTCCGCCCATTCGTAATGCGCGAAATGATTGCTACCGGATTGGCCGCAAACCCAGCCCGTGCTAAGCAATTGTTCGAAGAGAAAGTACCAGAAGTATGGGATATATTAGAACAAGTAAGTAAGAATCGCCCAGTATTATTGAACCGTGCACCAACCTTGCACAAGCAAAGTATTGTTGGCTTTTACCCAATCTTAATAGAAGGTAATAGCATTCAATTGCACCCCATGATGTGTAAAGGCTTCAACGCCGACTTCGATGGAGACCAAATGGCTGTGCATTTACCATTGTCACAACAAGCTGTAGAAGAAGTAAAAGAGAGAATGATGGCTCCTGCCAACATGTTATCTTCAGCCAGTGGTGAACCAATGATCAATACTGAAAAAGATATGGCTGTAGGTGTATATTTCTTAACAAATATGCAGGGTGAACCATCCGAAGCAAAACGTGCTTTTGGTTCATTCGACGAGGCAATGTCTCGTTACCAACTAGGCGATATCACTTTGTACGAACCAATTAAATTGATTGCCAAAGGTGGTCAATTAATTACAACTACAATCGGTCGTGCCATTTTCAATAATGCATTGCCAGTAGGATACGAGTTTATCAACGAAAACTTAAGCGTTAAACGTGTGCAGAAGATTTCTGCAGACGTAACAAACAAGTACGGCAGAGTTGCGGCAGTAGAAATGTTGGATCAAATCAAAACATTAGGTTTCAGATATGTAACTCAAAATGGTTACTCAATTGGTGTTTCTGAATTCCAATTCAATGCTGAACAATTGGTAGCCGATTACTTGGCTCAATTCCAAGCAACAGAAGTAGAATTGATGGAGAAGTTCTACGAAGGTTATATGACTAGCGACGAACTGCGTACTAAATTAAACGAAGCCTGGATGAAGATTGCCGACGCAATTTCTGCAGAAACATGGAAACGCGCTAAAGAAGTTAAAAACAGTAACTTAGTACACTTGGATAACTCCGGAGCTACACCTGTAGCTACTTGGGTGAAAAATATCTCTGGTGTAAAGGGTTACGTAACTGACATTAACGGTAAACAAGTTTCACTACCGCTAATGGGTAACTACCGTAAAGGTTTGAACAACTTCGAGTACTTTGCTTCCGCTAAGAACACTCGTAAGTCATACGCCGATGTAGCTTTAAGAACTGCTGACTCAGGTTACTTAACACGTAGATTGGTAGATGTAGCTCAGAATTTGGTAGTACAATTGGAAGATTGCGGTACTGAAGAGTTCATTACTATGAAACGCACAGATGCACGCACTGCTAACTTTGCTGATCGAATCAAAGGTCGTGTATTAGCTAAAGATTTGGTACACCCAAAGACTGGTGAAGTAATCCTAAAACGTAACGATCATATTAGTGTCGATCAATCAAGACAAATTGCCGATATCGAAGAAGTAGTGGAGTTGGCTTTAAGATCACCATTGATTTGTGCACACCCACATGGTGTGTGTGTTAAGTGTTACGGTATCGACTTAGGTACAAACGAAACTGTGCAAATCGGTCAAGCTGTGGGCGTAATTGCAGCGCAGTCAATTGGAGAACCAACAACGCAGTTAACGTTAAAGAACAAATCAGACGCTCGTGCTCGTGGAGACATCACACAAGGTTTCCCACGTGTAGAAGAATTATTTGAACTACGTACACCAAAAGCTAAAGCTGCAATCGCCGATATCGAAGGTAACATTCAGATTATCGAGAACGAAGCTGATGTAACATTAAGAATTAGCTCGGTAAAGAAATTACGCCGTAGCTTTAATGTCACAGATCAGGATCAAGTATTGGTAAAGCGTTTACAGACTGTTAAAAAGGGAGAGTTATTATTAACTCAAGCTGACGGTACTGAAATTAAGGCTGAACACGAAGGTAAAATCGAGACAGCCGAAGGTAAACTATATCTACTAATTGAAAAAGAAGTAGAGTCAGAAATACTTATTGGAAATATTCGCGATGTATTGATCAAGAATGGCGAATTTGTAAGTGTTGGTCAACAATTAACTTACGGTTCTATTGATCCAAAAGAATTGGCTGATTACACAGACGTACCAACTGCTCAACGTTACTTAATTAACGAATTGCAAGCTGTATATGCTGCATACGGCATTGCTATCGACGACGTGCATTTGGAGACAATTGTGCAACAGATGGGTCGTTACGGTGTGATTACCGACGGTGGTGAAAGTATCGAAATGTTGGCTAGCGATTATGCAGATATTTTAGATATCGAAATTGAAAACGCTAAGCTAGCAAGCGAAGGTAAGCGTGCAGTTCAATTTGAACGTACGATATTAGGGTTAACTGGAGCATCTTTAAAGACTGAAAGTTTCTTATCAGCAGCCAGCTTCGAACAGCAAGTTCGGGTGCTAACTGATGCCGCTTTGATCGGAAAAGTCGATCATTTGAGAGGATTAAAAGAGAATGTTATAATCGGCCGCCCAGTACCTATTGGAAACGTTTTAATTCAGCGCTTAAGTGGTGAATCGGTACAAAATATCGATCTATCTTTAGGTGACGGACGCGGTATGCCCGAATATGTACAGGAAAACCAATAAATAATTATGGCTCGTATTTCGCAATTAGTCCGAAAAGGACGAAAATCAAAAATAACAAAAGTAAAGTTCAAGGGCTTGATAATGTCCAGCAATATCAAGTTTAAGGCTATGCATTTCAATTACAATAGTTTGGATAACCGATACTATTACAATGCAACTCCACTTAGACGTGGTGTGTGTTTGAGTGTCAAAACAATGACTCCTAAAAAGCCAAACTCAGCTTTGCGTAAAATCGCTAGAGTTCGTTTAGCTAATAAGCAAGAAGTCACTGCCTATATTCCTGGCGAAGGTCACAACCTACAGGAGCACTCAGTGGTATTAGTTCAAGCTGGTGGTCGCCCCGACTTATCAGGTGTAAACTATCGAATTGTGCGTGGTGTGTACGATACAAGTGGTGTAACTGCCAGACGCCAAGCTCGTAGTAAGTATGGTAATAAGAAACCGAAGGCCGGAGCTAAAAATAACATAAAAAAATGAGAGGTAAAAAAGCAACAAAAAGAATTCTACCTGTAGATCATATCTACGGTAGCCAATTAGTTACCAAGTTAATTAACATGGTAATGGAAGATGGTAAAAAGGGTGTAGCTACAAAACTTGTATATACAGCTTTGGAAATCATGAAAGACAAGACAGGAGTAGATCCTGTAGAAGGTTTAGAGAAGGCTATTGAGAATGCTGCTCCACGAGTAGAAGTTCGTACAAGGCGTGTGGGTGGTGCAAACTATCCTATTCCTGTACCAGTAAATGGTGACAGACAGAATACTTTAGCTTTACGTTGGATTGTGGCTACTATTGCTTCTCGTAATGGTACAAAATCAAGTGCGCAAGTGCTTGCAGATGAACTAATGGCTTCGATGAACGGTGAAGGTAGTGCTATTAAGAAGAAAATGGACGTTGAAAGAATGGCAGAAGCTAACCGCGCATTCGCTTCTTTGGGTGCTAGCTAGTATTTTTATTGTCTGACTTGCGTAACTTGCAAGTAAATGGTATTATTATTTGCGGTTGAATTAGTTAAAGCAATTTTTCAAATACAACCGCATTGAGGATCTCATATTCGTAAGTTTGTGAGATCCTCTTTTTGTGTTTCTATTCTTTCTTTCCCATTCACACTAATGCTTTCAACGTTGATTGACTTGCTTGCTGTGTATTTTTGTTTTGTTGATTGATTGGTTACCTCTTTTATTTGTCGTAGATTGTGCATCGTTTGCCTACAAAACAGCAAATAGTAAAGACCACCCATGCTTATCTGCCGTGTAGGGTCGGTTGTCGTCTAAATATACCTTTTCAAAGTCATATCTAGTGATTGGAGAGGATGTATCCTTAAACTTCAGTTTTGAGTCAAAAATACATACATAATTGGGAACAAGCTTATTTAGTTGGAGAATCCGGATTTTTAGTTTCACGTGAAACACCTACAATTAGTTTGGTTTAGATAATAGGCGTTGGCAGAAAGGTGAGAAGTGAAAGGTAAAAGGTAAAAAGGTAAAAGGTAAAAGGTGAAAGGTGAAAAGTGAAAAGTGAGAAGGTAGGGAGGAAGGAGATTATGACAAAGAAAGGCAAGATTTCAGAATCTCGGTTAGTTGAACGCTAGTCATGTCGGTTATAGCTGCAGATCGGGCTACAATCAGGTATTTACCATTTGGAGGAGTAGAGTCTGATATTTGATCAACAGAAATAATTGCAGCCCTAAACAGCCTTTTAATGCGATTTCTGACCACAGCCTTCTTACTTACCTTCAAACCCACAGAGATTGCCCACAAACTGGCTGTAGAATCAGTCAAAAGTTTAATATGAAATAGATCGGAAGAAAAAATTTGCTTACCTTGCTTAGCAACAACCGGAATAATTTGCGCGGGAAGACGTAAGTGTCTAGGCAGCATTAACGACGGCGTTTAAAGCGCAGGTTTTTTTGTTTGCCTGTACCAAAACCATCTGAAGCAGATAAACTCCAACGACCTTTTGCACGTCTACGAGAAAGTAGTTTTCGACCACCTTTTGTTTCCATACGAGTCATAAAACCAAACTTGCGAATCCGCTTGGTCTTGCTCTTTTTACGCATTGTCTGTCCTTGTGCCATTGCGCAGAGATAATAGCATATAGAAGCGCTCAAGGCTATGCATCAATATGCTAAATTACCTAGTATGCAACCAACTTTGGAGAAAAAAGAACGCAGCCGACAAGGAAAACTATTCCTGATCAGGGTAATCGCCATTTTGGGCATTTTGACCGGAATCGTCCTCCTATTACGCGGATGGGGACTAGCCCAAAATCAAAACAATTTTGTGGCAGAAAACAGCACAATTAAACGAAATCCTCTACCAATCAACACCATCCTATCCATCTCGGGTTTAAGTATCCCCCCAGTCGGTGGCGCCAGTAGTAACTGGGCAGATAAAATTACCACCCACCCGGGACTGCCTACCACGCAGGGCATTTGGCTACTACAAACCAAAAATAACTCAACCATCGTCAATGAATTCACCCAAGCTAAAATCGACATCTTGTTAAATATTCCCCAAAACATTTTACAAACAAAACTATTTAGTACAGGCCAAACTATGGCATTAACCCAAACAAATGCTGGAGTACAACAACTAATCGGCACAAACCCCACCGACAGCAAATCATTAATCAAACTATTTGAATTTACCTCAACCCAAAACGTAGTCAGCACCTATTTAGTCCCTAAATACCAAGAAATCTACTTCGCTTGGGGCAGCCGATCTAGCAAAACTTCCAATATCTCAGTAATTAAACCCACCGGAGAAGTCCTGCCTGTCTACAACTCAAATGCCTACCAAATCCGTCAGATTTTGACCGTAAACTTAACTACATCGCGCCTTGATTTTTCCGCAGTACTTGCTGGCCAAACAGAGCTAAACTGCTATCGCCTAAACATCCAAAACAATACAGTCAACGAGATAGTGTGCGCTTCAGTAAACATAGACGGCTTCGCCGAAGGATTCGGACTTTTAAAAAACGATAGAACCGCTGGTACTGATATCTATAAGTACAACTACCAGAGCCAAAACCCCGAACTATTTCGCTCTGCTGAAACAGGACAGAGTCGCAGGCTGTTAACTAGATCCGGTAGCGTGCTTTTGTGGCTAAACACAGATTTGGGCGGAATTGAAGTAGTTCAGTCATACAATTTAGCCACCAGAGAACTCAAAACCCACGCTAGTTTGCCAGTTACCACGCTAATGCAGTTAACATTAATTCAAGGCAAAATAGTGCTTTTAGGTCAAACCGAAAATGACTCATATCGAATCTATATAGAAGACGACACCGTAAGTTCCAGTTTCAGTAGTGTGGCAAGCGCGACTTCGGCTATTAGTACCATCTCGACTACTAGCGAACCAAGTACAAGTAGCAGCCAATCAAGCTCGGCTAGTAGTGAAACTTCGGCATCTATAAGCTCGGCAGTATCAATCTCTAGCCTGACCGCGGCCAGCTCAGCGTCTAGCCCAAACTCGGCTAGTTCAACATCGTCTGATGAATCAGGCTTTACACTAGAGCAGCTGGGAGCTTGGAAAATGTATACTGTAAATGGTTGTGCCCAAAACTGTCGACTAGAGATCTTAAAATATTAATTTGTAAAACTGCATGCGTAAATATTTACTCACACTAGGCATCGGCTTGGCGGCGATTGCCATCGCCGCCTACCTCACACGCATCTTACCGCCCTTTAACGCCGAAACAATCAGCCAAATCGTTAGCAACGAACGCATCCTATCCGAAGAAGAATTACTACAAGTGCTTAACCGCCTATCGCAAAATGGCTCAGCGGTAATACTTCTAAATTGGCGTAATTTATTGATCATTTTGACCATTGGCGGCCTAGGTGTGGCAGCATTGACCGCCTTTTTACACCTACTGCTGGCTAAAATCACCTCATCACCGTTTACCACAAGACCTAAAACCAGTACCGCCATTCGCCGCGGCGTTGAGGTAAGCCTGGTAGCAATCTTGCTAATTGTATTCAGGTTAACGTTGGCCGATCTATATCTACTGATTTTGGTACCAATATTTGTATTAATTCTAGAAGTGGCGATCACTCAGCAACTCTTCAAGCCAGAAATTACCGATGAAGAACTCTTCTTGGACGATCAACTAGAGAACGGTGAGTTTATTGTTTCTACTCAAGTAAGATCAAACATTAAAATGATGAATGTACGCAAAGACCCAACCCAGTTGTACGATATGCCCGAAGAGCTAGGTGACTCTGTAGTCGAAGAATTAGATAATTCTGTACCCAAAGAACTAGATGATTCTACTGCGGAAGTAGCACTGGAATCTGAGGCCAAAGTTTTAGTAGATGTAGAAATAAAAGATCAGGTTAACTAAGCTTAAAGCACCTAACCTCAATATTTAGTTTCTTAAGAAGTTTTTAAAACTTTAAGTTAAAATTAATCAAATATTCCTGTTACATAAACGGGTATTTTAAAAAGAAAATCAACAGCATGAACAAACCATTTTACGTCACCACACCAATCTACTACCCAACCGGCAATCCCCATATCGGCAGCGCCTACACCACATTCATCGCCGACACATTGGCCAGATATCATAGAGCTAAAGGGGATGAAACTTTCTTTCTGACCGGAACCGATGAGCATGGCAATAATATTGCCAAAAAAGCTACTGAACAAGGTGTAAGCCCAAAAGAGTATGTAGATAATTATGCCGAAATTTTCCAAAAAGTCTGGCAAGCTCTAAACATCAGTAACAACTACTTTGTGCGAACCACTCAGCCAGAACACGAAAAGTTTGCCGCACAAGTAATTCAAAAAGCTTACGACAACGGCGATATTTACCCAGATTCGTACAGCGGCTGGTACTGCGAAAGCTGTGAGGCATATTATGAAGAAACAGACTTAGTCGATGGTAAATGCCCAAATCACCCAACCAAACAGCCGATCTACACAACTGAAACTAACTATTTTTTCCGTTGGTCCAAATATCAAGACTGGCTATTAGAACTGTATCAGACAAATCCAGAATTCATTCAGCCATCAAAATGGGCCAATTGGGTAAAAGAATTTGTGGGTAGCGGATTAAGAGACATCCCAGTCACCCGCGCCAACGTAAGTTGGGGTGTAACTGTACCATTTGCCCCAGAACAAACAATCTATGTGTGGTTCGACGCCTTACCAAACTACCTATCCACACTACATTTCCCGCAATTTGCCGCCCAAAATTACTACCAAAAATTCTGGTCTGAGGCTGTGCACGTAGTTGGCAAAGATATCTTAAAGTTTCACGCAATCTTGTGGCCAGCAATGCTCAAATCTGCCGGATATCCGCTACCTAAAACCATCTTAGTAAATGGGTTTTTCACTGTGAATGGTCAAAAAATCGGTAAAAGTAACGGAAATGCCGTGGATCCAGTAGAACTATCTCAAAAATACGGTGTGGATGCCGTGCGCTACGCCTTATTGTCTGAATTTAAAATCGGTAACGACGGCGATTTCAGCTTTGAGCGCTTAGATGTGAAATATAAAAGTGATTTATCGGCTAATTGGGGCAATTTGCATAATCGCGTAATTGTGTTGGCCGAAAAATTCGGCGTGGATACAAACAATTTGCTGGCGGTTACAGACAAAGTGGTAACTGCCGAAATCACTAAAGCCGAGACAGAATATCACCGCGCCTTTGCTAATTTTGAACTGTTCGAGGCAATCCAAGCGGTAGGGAATTTAGCTTCGTTTGCGAATAAGTACGTGGCCGATCATAAACCATGGGAAAAAATAGAAAGTGCAGCGCGGGTAATAATTAACGATTTAGCTGTCGTAATTAGTAAATTAGCGGAGCTGTATGTGCCGATTATGCCAGAAACAGCCCAGAAGGCTACAAACAGCATTAAAAGCTGTGAGAAGATTATCTTGTTCCCTAAACTAGACTAAAGCTGCTAAGGCAGATTCTGGCGAGGAATTTAGATGTATTTTATATTTAGTTAAGAAGAAAATAACTTTTTAATATTTAAATGCTAGAACAGTTCAAAGGAAAAATTGTTGACTATCACGCTCATTTAAACGATCAGACTTTTGACGCTGACCGTGATGCAGTTGTAGCCAGAGCCTGGACTCACGGCGTGGAGGTAATTGTAGATATGGGAATCGATTTAGCCAGTTCAAAAAAAGCAGTTGGCAATGCTAGAAAATATTCCGGAATAGTGTTTGCAGCCATTGGGATTGACCCAGAAATTGTAATTCCCGGGGGCGGGATTTTTGATGCTACTTTGCTAGAAATTTCTGCTCAGGAATTTGGAAATTGGGTAGACACCCAAATGCATCAGCTGCACGAATTGTATGCAGCCAACGCAGAATATGTAGTAATGATTGGCGAAACTGGCGTAGATACTTTCCATTTAGAGAGCAAATTGGCGGCGGCTTCAGTCACCAAAGAGACGCTGCAGCTTAGCCACCGCCGCCAAACCCAACTATTTTGTTCCCACATCGACCTGGCTAATCAGCTTAAATTACCTTTAAGCATTCATTCTCGTGGGTGTGAACAGGAGTGTCTAGATTTACTAATTGAACTGAAAGGTAAAGGAATATTACATTGTTTTACTGGCAGCAAAGACGTATTAACCCAAATTCTAACTAGCGGCAACGGTGTGGGTGTAGGTGGAATCTATACGTATAGGTCGGGGCAAGAGTTGAAACAAAATATTTTGCCCTTTTTACAAACACATCAGGATCAAATCTTTTTTGAAACCGACGCTCCATACTTAGCTCCCCTCAGCAAAAGAGGAGAGCGGTGTGAACCTGGTGATGTGGTGGAGACTATTGAGCTAGTGAGGGCTTAGGCTTCTGCAGTTCCCACTGAATCTAAATCCAATCTCCAACCGGTTTGGATCTGATACGGGTGATCGCATGGAAAAGAATAGAACGGCTTAAGTTGAGAATATTCGGCTCCAAGATATGTCGTGTTAATATCAGCTATACGGAGCGAGAATTTCTAAATATATTTAAATCTGGCTATTTTCAGTCAACCACTGCGGTTTTAGTAAGATTTTTTCAAGTTAATCAACAGTATCTGGTTTGCTTTTCAAGATTGATTCAAACAGACCAGGGAAGTAATCAAATCTCGCCTTCAGATTTAATGCAGCTTAAACAATTGCTAGACGAGCATTTGCTGTGGAACCTGCTTAGTGAAGAACAGATCCCACAAATAGATATAGACACAGCTAGACGAATACTAAACAAGCTAAACCTTATCTATCAAAGCGTTTTCAGATTCCTACTCGATTCGTCTATTCCCAAGCCTGATACATTAGAGACTTAGCCTCACCCTCGTTTTTGATATATTGCCAAATCTCCTCGGTTAAATGCGGAATAAATGGATGCAACATCTTTAAATAACTACGCAAAGCGTAGATCAAAACATACTGGGTAGCGGTTTTAGTCTTCCCATCAGCTAACAACGCTTTAGATTTCTCGATGTAGTCATCACACAAACCGTGCCAAAAAGTCTGATACAAACCTTCTGTTAAAAGCCCAAAGCGGAAATTTTTAAAATGTTCGTGGTATTCACGTTCTTGCTCTTTTAATACTGTGAGAAAATTCTGATCAATCTCATTGAATTCTAAGCCTAAGCCGGCAGTAAATTCTTCAAACTGGCCAAAGTTTTTTACAGCATTCAGCTTTTCGGTATTTAAATCAATTGTATTATTAATCACGAATTTAGCCGCATTCCAAATCTTATTATTAAAGTTTCTGAAAGTTTTCAATTTTTCATGACTCAAACTATACGAAGCCCCGGCTTTATTTTGATAGAAATACACTAACCGTAAAGCATCGATTCCATATTGATTTTGGGCGTCGTCTAAGGGAATCAGGTTTTTACGCGACTTGCTCATTTTTTGACCGTCGGTACCTAAAACCATTCCGTGCAAATAGATATTCTTAAACGGCTCTTTTCCTTCGTTAAACCAAGAGAACATCATCATCCTAGATACCCAATTTTCTAAGATATCAAAGCCTGTTTCCATCACATCGGTAGGGTAGAAGGTATCCATTAGACCGAATACTTTGAGTGTGGCATATGGCCACTGACCGGAGCTAAACCAGGTGTCTAGGACGTCTTCGCTTTGCAACCAGCCAGCTCCTGGAGACTCTGCTTGAATTCGCACGTGCATATCGTTTTTATAGTCTAGCGGCTGCCACTTGGCAGCACCTGTGCCAGTTTGGCGTTTCATCTCGATTGTAAACAAGCCGCCTTCTTTTCTGCCCTCGACTGGATATTCAACAAATCCAAATTTGGCATAATAGTCAGCTAAGTTTGCCTTTTTAGGACTAGACAGACGGATTTCTAAATCATCAAATTGCTCTAACGCATGGTTGATTAATGCAGTACCCACACCTTTGTTTTGCCATTCCCTAGCAATATAAATGTTAATCCAATGGATTTTATCGGTATTTAGTTCTTCCACATCAACCCAACCAATTACTTGATTGCCGATTTCGGCAACAAAAAATGCATAATTTGAATCGCTAAGTAGAGCAGCGTACTCTTGAATCTTCTGCTTATCGCCTGTTCTGCGTCCATACCTGGTTTCGATGATTTCAGCAGTAATTCCTCTTTCTTCATCAATAAAATTTTGCATCCAACCAGCGACATCAATCTCGTACATCGCTTCGACGTCTGCTGGTAATGCTTTTCTGATCTTCACACCAGAAGGTAAAGTGTTTTTTTGATGAAGATTAATAAATTCTTGAACCTGACCACGGTCATTTATCATTTCTTTGATCTCGCCCGTATACCAAACCGGCAAACGATATCCCCACCAAAGTGATCTGGAAATCGCCCAATCACGCAAATTCTCCATCCAGTAGAAGAACTTATCCTCCATATTACTTGGATGGATTTTGACCGCCCCAGACTTAACCATTGACATGACCGGATTTTTGAAACTCTCCACATCTACAAACCACTGGGAAGAGATTAATGGCTCCACAACCGCCCCAGTTCGCTCCGACACCAGCCTATTCTGCATGATCTTCTCGCGCTTCTCTAGTAGTCCTGATTCTGTTAACTCAGCTGCTAGTTCCTCGCCAATTTGAGTGTACTTTCGCCCCTTATACTTTTCGGGAACAGGTCCAACTAACTTTAGATCCTTACCAATTACATTAATATATCCAATCTGTTTGTCTGGGTTGGCGGCATTCCATTCATTCATGATAGTGAAATCATCCAGAGAATGAGCCGGGGTGATTTTTAAGCAGCCGGTTCCAAAGTCCATTAACACTCGAGGTGAGGTGATGATTGGCACTTGGGTATTTGTACCTGGGATGATTACCTTTTTACCGATTAAGTGAATGTAACGTGGATCTTCTGGGTTGACTGCTACAGCTGTATCGGCCCAGATGGTTTCAGCCCGAGCAGTGGCTACTAAAATGTAGTCAGTAGCTTGATCGTCTTTGCTACTAAGTGCTTCAAACGAAGTATCGTCGATATTTTCTGCTGCGATTTCATAGCGGATGTACCACATTTCTCCCTCTTTCTCTTTTCTCTCGCATTGATTATCGGCAATGGTACTGCGTGCTTTCGGGTCCCAATTGATAATTCTGGTTCCACGATAGATCATCTTTTTTGCATACATATCCACAAATGTGGATAACACTGTGTTTACAATGCGGGGATCTAGGGTGAATAAATTGCGATCGTAGTCTGCAGACAGGCCAATTGTTTGCTCGTCTTTCAATGCCAACGCCATATTTTGCTGATTAAAATCCCAAATTCTTTTGTAAAATTCATCTCTGCCTAAACTAAACTTATCGATTCCTTCTTTTTCCAAAACCTCTCGAATGTAGACTCCTTCACCTTCTAACCCCGCATGATCTTTTCCAGGTAGCAACAGTACTTTTTTACCTTGAGCACGAGCGTATCTGCCCATTGCATCTTGGTAGGCGTAACCCGAAATATTGCCAATGTGCGGGCGGCCATAGGCGTTTGGTGGGGGCAAAATGATGCTGAAAGCTTCTCTAGGATCGGTTTTCATCTCGGCAGTTGTTTGGACGGTCTCGGTTTTTGGATTGTATTCCGGCTTATAGAAACCGCTACCTAGCCAGAATTTGAGGATCCGAGCTTCTGTTTCGGTGTAATTGTATGCACCTTCTGGTAACTGTTTCATAGTTTTGCTGTAACTTTTAAATAATTATATTTTTGGTCAATATTATTTTGAATTAATAAGATTTTGAATCTGATTTAATATTGTTTTATCTTAATTAAAAGATTAAGTGCATTTTTGTAAGCTTAAGTTTAGTTTACAAAACGCAAAAAAACCTTTGCTAACGGACACTTGTTTGCACAATTTGTCTGCTAGCAAAGGTCTTCCTGGACGGTACCACTTTTACTTTAACTTAAGTTTTTATTTGATTTTCCTCAGGTGACGAGTCTGAAGCTTAAGAGATTCTAGCATGTAATAATTCAGACGGCAGTAGTGTCTGCTGAAGTTCTTGTGTGTTAGTTAGTTAAATTAGAAGAATACTTCGTAGGAGTTGTGGCTCCCCTAGACATTTGCCTAAGGGAGCCCCGGTGCTCGAGGGTCAGCTACTTACGCAGCTGATCCCGAAGCACCATAATGGTGGCGACCAGCGCGCCACCAAGATTAATTCGGCCATAGATATATCCTCCAATGGCCTATTTAACAATATATAATTATACTATAGGATTAAAAATTACCCTAATCAAAAAAAATAGTCAGTAAAACAGTAATTAGCAATCATTAACCGGTAAAAGATTAAAACCTAATTCACAGAATTACTCTTTGCCCTCAGCTTCGACACAAATAGACTAGCCGGGATAAAGAAAATTGCCCCCAAACTAAACTCAGCCAATAACGTAATACAGGCAGTAGCCGCACTAACTACCGACAAAGTGTCGGTAATTTTCCAGCCCTTACCACCAACTGGCAAATACAAAATCGCTCCGCTAGCAAATACACACAACACTACAGAAAAAATTTCATACATAAATAATTCTAACTTATCCTGTTAAAATCTGGGGTGTTAAGACAGATCTTAGGTAAAAACATCATCGAAAGAGACGCTGATTGGCTAAAGCTCAAATCACAAAATAAGAAAGTGATTGTAGATTTAGGCTGTGGTGATGGCCTTTACGCTTACAGGCAAGCACTACAAAAACCAGATAACCTCTACCTAGCAATCGATGCCAACTCTCAAGTGCTACAAAAGTTAAGCAATAAAGTAGAGCACCAAAAACTAGGTAACCTAATTTACCTTCAGCATACAGCCGAAAGCTTACCACTAGAATTAAATTCAAAAGTTGATCAATTAATGATTCTCTACCCGTGGGGTAGCTTGTTAAAGATTGTAGCCACGGCAGAAACAGAGCTGCAAACAGTTTTTAAAATATTAAAAATACCAGCCACTGCGGAAATACTATTCACCTACAGTTCAGAATATGAACCCGCTATGATCCAAGAATATCAATTACCGATTTTATCTACTGATTTTATCCAGAACATCAAAACTAAATTCAGTGCCCTAGGATTTACCAAGATTGAACTGATAACTACTACTGATAAGGAGATAATCAACCACACCAGTTGGGGTAAAAAGATTAATTCTAAGCACGAACGGATTGTTTGGAGGGCAAAGCTAGGCAATCAATAATCACTTTTCAAAAAATAACTAGTTGCAACAATTCTAACTCTGGTACCCTTCGGCTTGAAGCTTAAACGCGTTAGCGTATTTGCCATTCATCGCCATTAGTTCGGTGTGACTACCTTGTTCTACAATTTCTCCGTGATCAACTTTTCGCTACCCGGGTAGGCAAAATCCACGTTGTCGAACTTTATTCCGGGGCCGTTTTTTAACTTCGGCATTTGGATGTCACCAGAAATAATGGCTGGCTCTAGTTCAAAGAACTTCTTTACGTCGGTAAGTCTGGTGGAGCTTTCGTAGATGCTAGTCAATGCGTAAAGTAACTGGTCTAGTCCATCATTCAATCTACTTACCATATTAATTGCGAATGTGATGCTACCAATAGACAATTTACCAGCGATTAAAGCCAAGGCAAGAGTCCAAGTAACGAAGGCGTTCAGTATTACTTCGAACACGCTAAGAACAACACCCCACTTGGCAGCATTTAAACGAAAACTCTGGTAGCCCTCCATCATAAATTTCCGTCCCGTGAGCCAACGACCAAAGAAAAAGTCAAACAAACTAGAAGATTTAACTTCGAGTAGTGTACTAGTATTATCCAACACGCCGGAGTCACTGTTATAAAGCCTTCGATACTCAGTATGCTGTAAATCAAAAGCATAGAAATCTTTTGTAAGCTTACGATCTGGAATAAAGCGCAGCACGGCCAAAACCAATATTAATGGTACTGCGATTGGCACATAAGCTAACACTACAAAGACACTGCTGACTATTTCAATTAGGTACTGGACAATAAATATCAGATTATCTGCACTAGACCATATTTTAGTCAGCTCTTGCTCGGTGCGGATGTTGGTATTTTTTACATCGGGTAATTCTAAAGTTTGAATCCCCAGCCGGTAAAGATGTTTACGATACTCGCTATAAAGCCTAATATCACGGCGATAATCTAAATTACTTCTTTGCCAGTTAAAAAATACATTCACTAGTCTGTTGGCTAGATTAGATATTCCGATAACTAATAAAAAAGGGTATAGCTCCTCTAGCGATTTCGTATTGTTACTGGCGCCAACCATCACATCTAGAATGCGCCCAAAAAGATATATTGAGAGGATGTCGTTCAATGTTTGAAACACCCAGCGTGACATAAATAGGGTAGTTCCTAGCTTTTCCAGCCGCCAGCCAAACCTAAATGCCCAAAGTTGTAGCTGAAATGCTTTTAAAGGCGTCATGTGATGTTGATTATAATGCTATATTCACAAAGCGAAAAGACTGCTGTGCGTTGTTTTAACCTAAGATAATGATTATGAAATTATATGATCGCTTCGGACACTGCTGAATAATTCAAATATTCCAATACAGCTTGTTGTAAACCCACATTTATCAGGCTGTAAATGTACCAATAGTCTTGGGCGGCAAACATTGGCACATCCACTACAATTACTTTTCGACTGATCTGCCCTGCTAAGTGCTGCTGGATTTGTTCTACATCCACGGCAAAATTTGTTTTCAGCTTTAGTGTATCTAAAGTAATATTGGCACGATCCGCCCACAGTATCTGCGGATCTACTTTGTATTGTTTGAGTTGCTCGACTAGATATTTAGTAATTGCCGCTAGAAGTTGTTGGCGTGTGGCTAACTTCAGACCTGAATTGGTAGCTGGTGGAGTAGTTTTGAGTTTAATTCCAAACACGAGGTATTCTAGCTTAAAATCTCTTGCTAATAATCTGTTTTGGCATATAATCCAGGGTGATTTGGAAATCAGCATCAGGCCCTTCAACTCCGGATGATTCAACCGTAAGCCTCCGGCAGCTTCATAATTCTTACCAGATAGCGGGGAGACTGCCAGATAATTTTGATCCGTTTAGGCCGAAAGGAATTATTTTAACGATGCAGTTTCGACTGGATTTGGGAAATTTAGATGTAGATATATATTCAGAGAGAGATCTTAGAAATCTCGACGGCTCGTTTGGATATAGAAGCATACCCAAACACATTGTGATTGATTTCAACTTCAGAAATAACACTTTTTTTGTAACGGACGCAGCCATCATTAAAATACTGATGAATTTCTTAGTCTCTGAATATCCACCAAGAGATAATTGCGTTCGAGCTGATGTAACTTATAGACTACTACATAACGGTGCTTGGCATATTGAGTGTGCAGGACAACGTCAAGAATTTAAGACCAGTATTACTGTTGACCGCGGGCAAATTATAATTAGAATATTGAATGAATCAGAATCAGAATCAGGAGACTTACTAAGCTTGAGTTTGGCTGCAATTCGACTTACCGCTGAGCTGATCTGTGGAGAAGAAGAATAGGTAGCTTCGTGCCTTGAAACACGAGTAGAGCTTCGCTCAAAAATTCCATGTTATACTTTTACATCCAGTAAACACCTAGTGCAAGAGGCAAAACTAAGTTGTATAAAAGATTTGATCAATATTCACATAAACGATCAACCTTGTAGAACATAATTTTGACTTTTCACTAGACTGGAAATTTACATTTTACTTTTCCAAAGTGGAAAAAACACATATTATCAAGACCAGTACAGGTGATATCACCTTAAGTACCGGCAAAATCGCTACACTTTCAGCAGGTGCTGTAATGGTGCAAAAGGGCGGCACAGTTATTTTAGCTACAGCCGATGTGGCCCAAACCGCAGTCATGGGCGGCGACATGATTCCTCTAACGGTTGAATACTTAGAACGTTACTACGCCACAGGTGTTTTGTCTGGTTCTCGTTTCAAAAAAAGAGAAGGCAACCCCAGTGATTCTGCAATTACTGTTGCCCGTCAAATCGATCACACAATCCGTACATTGTTCCCCAAAGATTTTAGAAATGCTGTAAACCTATTAATTACAGTGATGGCCAACGACGGCATTAACAACCCAGAAGACTTAACAGTGTTAGGTGCATCAGCGGCCTTGATGATTTCTGGCATTCCATTTGCTGGCCCCGTTGCTAGTGCTGTAGTAGCTGTAAACGCAGATCTAACTTTGACTATCAATCCTAAATTAGATCCAGTTCATGATCATACCGAAAAGTTGTTAGGTGAATTCATTGTTGGTGGTAATACCGGTAAACTTCTAAATATGGAAGGTTGGGGTAAAGAATTAACCAACGAAACTATGGATGAGGTATTAGATGTCGGTTTAGCTGAAGTAACCACACTTTGTGCAGCTCAAATGGAGTTCATTCAAGCTGTTGCCAAACCAGTCATGTCCTATCCAAAAGATGAGTTACCAGAAGCTTTGGTAACTGGCATGTACACTACAGATCGCACTTTAATTGAAAAGTATATTTACGGTTCAGATAAAACAGAACGTGGTAATGCTAAAACTACAGAGTTGATGCCCCAACTAGAGGCTAAATATGTAACTGCAGAAACCGGTTTTTCTAAGACACAATTAGAAGACGCTTTTGATTATGTATCCAAGAAGATCATGCGTGACGGCATTATGAGTCAAAATAAAAGATTCTCAAACCGGGCTATGACCGAAATTCGTCCATTAGCTGCAAGTGTAGATACGTTACCAACAGTTCATGGATCAGCTTTGTTCAACCGTGGTTTAACTCAATCTTTGAGCATTGTCACACTAGGTTCTACCGGAAAAAGCAAAGGCTTTAATGACATGAACGACGAAGATACAATGGAGCCATTCATGCACCATTACAACTTTCCACCGTTTTCTACTGGTGAAGCCGGACGTGTACGTTACCGTCCAGGTCGCCGTGAAATTGGTCACGGAGCAATTGGCTACAATGCTTTAAAAAACATGGTGCCAAACCAAGCTGAGTTTCCATATACAATTCGTGTAGTGTCTGAAATTATGACCTCTAACGGTTCAACCTCTATGGCTGCCACATGTGCATCCAGCATGGCTTTAATGGCCGCTGGTGTTCCATTGAAAGCTGCAGTAGGCGGAATTGGTGTTGGTTTAATTACATCCGATACCGATGAGCAAAACTACAAGCTATTGTTAGACATCGAAGGTGTAGAAGACTTCTTTGGTGATATGGACTTTAAAGTTACCGGTACTCGTACTGGTATGACAGCCGTTCAGTTTGAAACCAAACTACAAGGTGTACGTCCAGAAATCATTAAAGAGTCATTTAGACTTTCTACCCAAGGTAGAATGCAAGTTCTAGACGTAATGGACGCCGCAATTGCCACACCACGTGCTGAGCTTTCCGAAAATGCTCCACGAGTTGAGATAATTACAATTCCACAAGACAAGATTGGTGAAATTATTGGTCCATCTGGAAAAGTAATTAAGGCCATGATTGCTGCAGCTCAAGCATTAGCTACAGGTAGTGCCGAAATCGACATCAACGATGATGGTTATGTCACAGTAACTACAGCCAGTCATTTACAACGTGACTTTATTGTTAATCAAATCGAAATGATTATCGAAGGTCCAAAATTAGGTGAAATCTATACGGGTCCTGTCAAAAGCATTACTGAATTTGGTGCATTTATCGAAATTGCCCCAGGTATCGAAGGATTACTACATATTTCCGAAATTTCTAACGAAAGAGTAGAGCGTGTAGAAGACGTATTGCAGGTTGGTCAGATTGTAGAAGTGAAAATGATCGATAAAAAGCCAGGCCGATACAGCTTGTCTATTAAGCATTTACACACTGATATGGCCGATATTCCTCGAAAAGAACCACGCGAAGGTGGACGTGATTCACGCGGTGGCGACAGAGGTGGTTTTCGTGGTGGAGATCGCGGCGGAGACCGAGGTGGCTTTAACCGCGGCGGAGATCGTGGACCTCGACCAGGCTTTAACCAAGACCAAGGCGGCGATCGCGCTGGATTTAATCCAGACCGCGGTTTCAGGCAAGAGTAGCCAAGTTGTTGTAAACTATGAAAGCTCAAATTTTCACAGTGTTACATCAATTATTTAAAATACTAACCCAACCGCTAGCAATAGCTAGCGGAGCTGTAGCTATATTTGCCTTTACTGTGCAAGTTACTACAGCAGAAAGAGCCGCCATTTTAGGCGTTTTTTTGGTGGTAGGCATTTTGCCAAATGCCATTTATCAATTTTGGGCGACTAGGCGAAAGCGCAGACATTTATCGTTGGCTAACGATTTCGGCGAAGTGTTGCCAGTTATCGAATTTTACTACGTATTTAGCTTTTCCTTGCTCGCCGTGATCTACGGCTCGCAACTATTCACCAAGCCTAGTTGGATGTTTCTAATGATGGCCTACGCCATTTATCACGGTATAAATTTGTTAGTAATTAAATACTTTCACGCAATTTCGCCTAGAACAGGCGAAGTTGTATTTTGGACTACCGCTCTACTTAATTTAAATCCAGTGTACACTGTTGGCTACTTACTACTTATACCTGTTTTGTGGTTAAAATTAGAACCTAAAAAATTAAACTTGGTAGCCTTCAATTACAGTTTCGTCATTGGGTTGATGGCAGCATTACTTACTTGGATTTCCTAACAACATATGACATCGCGTATTGCTGGTACTTTTAGACAATTTCGCGACTTATTAACTCGCGAACAAACAGAAATTATGCGTGCAGCTGGATTATTAATGATTCCAGCGTTACTGACTAAAATAACCGGATTGCTGTTTCAGTTACTGACATCCACGCAATTGGGTTCGAGCCCAGCATTATCAGAATTTCTGTTTGCCAACTCTTTACCGCAACTTTTGGCCGATGTCCTACTCACCGGTGCTATCAGTACACTGGTAATTCCAATCTTCATTCAGATTAGATCGCAAGAAGGGCAGGAAAGCTTTGTTAAATTCTTCAATACTGTCGTGAATCTGATGTTGGGAACTTTTGCGATAGTAAGTTTGTTAGTAATTATCTTTGCCCCGCAGATATTCCCGTTTGTATTGGAACATATTGTGCGCGCAACACCAGCAGAATTAGCTAAAGTAAATTTGCCGCAGATTATCGATATGCTGCGAGTATTAATGATCCCACAGTTCATTTTAGGTACCAGTGTATTTTTGTCTGCCGGATTAAATGTCTACGACAGATTATTTTTGCCACAACTAGCACCATTGTTTTACAACGTGGGCCGCATTTTTAGCGTGATGTTTCTATTACCGCTAACTGATAAAAGCCCATGGGCTTTGGTAGCCGGCGTAGTAATTGGTTCTATTTTGCATTTAATCATTCAGATTCCATTAGCTCGGATGCTAGGGCTAAATTGGAGCTGGCACATAGACTTTCATTCTAAGTATCTAAAAAACTTCTTAAAAGTGGCATGGCCACGGTTAATCGCTTATTCAGCAGATATTATCAGCAGTACCGTGTCTACACTGATCATTGCTGGTTACCAAGTGATCTTCCTACCGGTGATGTTTTACACCAACTCCCTAATCTACATTGTGCCTGGAGTAATCGGTTACGCATTTTCGGTAGCTTCATTTTCTACAATTTCTAGGTACTACCAAAATGGCCAGTTCGAAGAAATAAACGATATTGTTCGTAAAATTATTAATCAGATTTTATTTCTGTCGATTCCAATTGTGATCACTTTGGTGATATTACGTTTGCCGGTGGTGCGTTTAACTTTTGGATCACTCCCGGGAACTGAATTTAGTCGTAACGATACCCAAATGGTGTCCTGGGCATTGATGTTTGCCGGTATAGGGATTATGTTCTCAGCTTCGCGTTCGTATTTGTACCGTTTGTTTTACGCCGCCCAAAATACCGCCATTCCCATGATTGTATCGTTAATATCGTTAGGTTTAGAGATTTTATTAACTATATTATTTGCTAATTTATTTAGTAATATTAATGATTTTTCGATTCGCAGTATCGACTGGAATTTAGCTAATTTCTTTATTAAAGGCGACGGGCTGGCGGCAGTTGGCGGTGTAACTTTGGCTTATTCTGTAACCGCATTGATCGAATTTTTACTAATGCTAATTCTGATTCATCGCTATGTATTAAAACTTGACTATGGAGCTTTGTTTAGAAGTATTATGCTTAAACTAATACCAGCGAGCGTTACCGCTGTTTTGATGTATGGCATATACAAGTTGTGGGATACCTTAAGTTTCCCTATCGATGCCCCCTCAGACTTTGCAGGTTCAACAACATTAAACTTGTTTATGCTCACTTTTGTAACAATATTCACTAGCTGGATGATCTATTTCTTGGTTTGTTACCTTTTGAATATCGAGGAAATCCGTATTTTGCGTAGAGTCTTAAATCCACTATTTAGATTAGGCGGACTTAGAATCAGCTAACGAGTCGTGATATTCTATTGTAGTTATCAAGATGGATTTTTATAAAAACCAACAGTCAAAAGACTCGAATTCTAATCAGCATCCAAAACTGGATGAATATAAGGCGGCCACACCCATTGTGCCTGTGCACGGTACACCGCCGCAACCAGTTGCAGCTAAGGAATATGCCAGAGCTAATCAGCCACGTAGAATTTCAGAGCCAGCAGATATGCCTGATCGAAAATCTCGCGGAGACCAGCGTAACCAAGACGACGACTACCAGCCAAGATCTGTTTTAGGCAATATTTGGCGCTTGTTAACTGTGCCGTTTCGGCTTGGCTGTCAAGGCTGCGGTTGCTTAATTCTAGTATTTATTGTGTGTTTTGTAGCATTTGCGGTTTACCTATTTACTAGTAAGCCGGCATTTTTGTGGAATCCATTAGTGAATCTAGCCAACGGCAGCGTGCAGTCTGAGCTTGCGGCCTTAAAAAGCGCTCCACAAATTCCGTTTGAAGAAGCTACTGCTCAACTATCAAATCAAACTGCTAAATTTAACATTGGTACTAATCAGCTAATTATTAATCAGCTTCAACTGCAAGCAGTAATTGATAAAGCATTCAAAGGTTTTGTGCCTAATCAAGTTTACGCCAGAATCGATAATGGCGAAGTTAAGCTGCTATGGAATATAGATACCACGCTCGATCAAGGATTATGGATGGTACTCAAATTAGGTATTGATCAACAAAATAAATTAGTCGTAAAGCATATAGGCTTTAATAGTATTTCGTTGCCAGAATTTCTAAATAAAATGCTTACAGACGGGGCATTAACGGGTTTACGTATGCAAAGTGGTAGAGATATTAACGAAATTTTAGACACCATTTTAAATCTTCCCGATTCTGTCTCGGTTAAAAACGTACAAATTGTGCCAAATCAATTAATTGTAAACGTAGAACTAAAATCAGGGCTAGACAATCTATTTAACTAGGCTAAACTTACACCGTGATTAGATTATTTGCCGGCTCCGACAGCTTAGAATCATACAATGCCGCTAAATTAGCAGCAGAAACAACAGCAACCGATCTAGGTACAGAAGTGATTATTGTGAACGCCGACGAAGCAAACGCCCAGAATTTGTGGGACGATTTGCAACAAATCGGTTTATTTAGTTCTCAGAAAGTGCAACTGTGGAAACGCGTTTTAGACAACAAAGACGTAGTCGATATGTTGTTAAAGCGCTTTGAAGCCATCAATTCTCAAAATGAGATCATTATTTGGGAGCCAGCAGATGTAGACGCTAGACTAGCTTTGGTTAAAAAACTAAGCACACTTAAGCAAATAAAGTCATTTGCAGCCAGTAAGCCATGGGAAATCGGCGGTTGGCTATCTGCTCAAATAAAGGCCGCCAATGTGCCATTTACTTTCAGTCAGCAAAAATGGTTAGTAGATAGAATTGGTAGCGACAAATTGCAGCTGCAAAACGAGATCACCAAAATCTCCTTGTATTATGCCGCCAATCAGAAACTGGACAACACAGCTTTAGAACTGCTAATTCCGCCCACTGTAGAAATGCAAATTTGGACTCTGTTGGATTCGTTATCACTACAAAATAAAGCTAGCGCTTTGGCTGTCTTGGATAAATTTGCTACCGAAGATAATCTGCAATATGTATTAACTATGTTGTCTAGAGAAATCACCTTACTAGCCAAGGTAAAATATGCCTCTGAGTCGAGAATTGCGCTCACAGCCCTGGGTATAAACGACTTCGTACTCAAAAAAGCAGTGCAAAAGGCTCAAAACTTCAGCTTAGAGAAACTGAAAAAACTCTCTACCGCCTTATTTAGATTGGACACTTCTATCAAAAGAGGAAAGACTGACCCTTTAACGGGGCTTTTCTTGGTAGCAATGGCCTGGTAAGTATATAATAAGTTTATGTCCAAACTACCGACCTATATTTGGAAAATTATTGTAATTACACTCAGCTTTGGATTGGCCCTGCCAGTAAACCAGATACAAGCTGTAACTATTCTCACAGCCGCACAATCAGTAATTGATACCACCATTATTAAAGAAGATACAGCGTTTACCTCCCCCAGTAAAATTGTAATTGTGCCAATTTCGTTGCCAAATAACGATAGTAATGTCAGTGGTCGCGATTGGGCAAGAGGTTTGTATTACTATTTAGTGGCTAACGAAAGCCGCCCAGGCTTTACAGATATCCCATTTCATTACATTGTCAGTGCCGATGGTACTGTATTTAAAGGTAACCAAGGTGGCGATGAACGTAAAGTGGCGATCGACGGCGTGTCTGGTAGCCCGATTGTGATCGCTTATCTTTCTTTCAAAAAGCAAATAAATTTCGATGTCAGAGCAGAAACCTCTTTGGTGGAGTTGATTACAGAAGTTGCTAACAGAAATGTAATTCCACCCAGTGAAATTACATTAGCAGGATTAACTTTAAGTCGTAACGATAGCGAGAAAATAATTAAGTTAACTAAAACCGATACTATTGGAACGTGGCAAACAAGTTTAAATAAGATGATCGAAGTTGTACGCAGCAGATATGCGCCGCAAACTCGTCAGTACAATATTCAAATTAATTCAGTTACGCTTCCTGCCGAAGGCGTAAACCCAGGTACCCCAGTGACTGGCAAGATTAGCATTACTAACAAAGGCGATAAAGGCTTATATGGCGATACAAATACGGAACTGATTGCTACTGCTAAAAATGTAGGTCGCGAAAGTCGTTTCTATATCACTGGTGATTGGTTATCGACAACGCAATTTGGCTTTATGCCAGAAGGAGGCTCCATTCCAGCTGGCGGCACTGCGGAATTCGAATTTAAATTTTACGTACCGCTGTTTTTTGGCAGACAAGAAGAAGAGTTTGAGCTACGCACAGTGAGCGGACAAGTCGTAGCCAACTCTACATTTAAAGCCGGGCTAAATATTAATAGGCCAGCTGGCACAATTGTACAAATAAGAAATACCGAAGTCGGGTTTTTGCGATTACGTTCAGGACCTAGTGGTTTGGTAAATAACGAAATCGGCCGTGTGTATCAAGGGGAGCGATATTTTCAAATAAACGATGCCGGAAATGGCTATATTCAAATAAAATTACCAGACGGAAGAACTGGGTGGATCAGTAAAGGTTACGTGAGCTATATTTAGAGAATTCTTTAGACCTATTGTCACAAATGTTTTTCGAGGGTTATATTTGCGCACTTTTTGTATACAATGTAGAATAATTTACTGCCGAAAATTCTTAATACTTTAAGTACTTTTTAATGATGTAACTAGATAATAGTGCATCTTAATTAATCAATTTATAAAAATATGAGTCCAAAAGACGTAAAGTCCAAAATAAAATCTGTAGAGGTTGTAATAGATCCTAATGCAACCCCTGCAGAACAAGCAATTAGTAACCGTGCAAAAGCTATCGAAGTAGCTTTAGCTCAAATCACCAAGCAATTTGGTGAGGGTTCGATTATGAAGTTACGTGAAAACGAAATAAAACATATTGAATCTATTCCAACCGGAGCATTGTCGTTAGACATCGCTTTAGGTGTTGGTGGTATTCCAAAGGGTAGAATTATCGAAATTTATGGTCCTGAATCTTCAGGTAAGACTTCGTTAACATTACACATTGCAGCTGAATGTCAGAAGCAGGGTGGTGTTGTGGCATTTATAGACGCCGAACATGCTTTTGATCCTAGCTATGCTAAAACCATTGGTATCGACTTAGAAAACCTATTAATTTCGCAGCCAGACTACGGTGAACAAGCGTTAGAGATCTTAGAGACATTAGTGCGCTCTGGAGCAGTGGACCTTGTAATCATAGACTCTGTGGCGGCTTTAACGCCTAAGGCTGAGATCGAAGGCGACATGGGTGATTCACATATGGGTTTGCAAGCTAGATTAATGAGCCAGGCTTTACGTAAAGTCACTGCTATTGCTAGCAAAACAAACACTACTGTAATTTTCATCAATCAATTACGTATGAAGATTGGTGTAATGTTTGGTAACCCAGAAACTACTACTGGTGGCAACGCATTAAAGTTCTACGCTTCTATTCGTATCGATATCCGTCGTACCGAAAAAATCGGTTCCGGTGACGATGTAATTGGACATGTAGTGCGTACAAAAGTTGTGAAAAACAAAGTGGCACCGCCATTTCGTGAAGCATTATTCGACATGATTAGTGGTAAAGGAATTGACCGTGAATCTAGTATTATCGATGCTGCTTTAAAGTACGAAATAATCGAAAAAGCTGGAGCTTGGTTCAAATATAAAGGTGAAAATATGGGTCAGGGTAAAGATTCCGTAAAGGAAATGTTGAAAAAAGACCCAGAACTGACAAAGAATATTGAGCTAGAGGTACGTGAACTAGCCAAAACAAAAGTAATCTAAATAAAAAAGCATGAGCCAGCCACGTAAGTATCTTGAACAATTGTTTATTAGTAAGGTTAGAATTAAAGCTCTTAAGTATTTCCTGACTAATCCTACCGATCAGATCCACTTACGGGCGGCTGTGCGCGAATTAAACGAAGAAATTAACGCCGTGCGTCGAGAGCTCTCTCGCATGGAAAAGATTGGCTTACTAAAAGTAGAGCGCCGCGGAAACCGTAAATATTTCTTTTTGAATCCAGAATTTATTTTTTTCTACGAATTATTAGGCCTAGTGTATAAATCGTTTGGACTTGGGGCAGAAATTATTACTGGCCATAAGCAGCTGGGAAATATTACTTTTGCAGTATTAACTCAAGGTTTAACGCGCAACTTACCGGTAGGTAAACATAAAGTAGATATGGTAATTGTAGGCGAAGATATCAATATGGTGGAAGTAAAAGCTTTGGTGGAAAAAGAAGAGAAACGCATTGGACGTGATATTTATTACGCCGCTCTTACACATTCAGACTTCGATGCCCGCCAGAAGCGACGCGATCTATTTATCACTGAACTGTTTATGCAAGATTTGGTGGTATTGATCGGCGACAAAGCTCAATTTCTGCAAGGATTGCATTAGAGACTGAATGCATTAACCACCTTATTAATCGCTTCTAAATTCTTAGCATCGTCGTAGTTGATGTTCACTAGATAGATATAATCACCGGCTTTAGTTAAATATATATCTTCAAGTTGCGAAGCTGCAAATGGGTAGGGAAGGGCTATCTTGTAAGTTTCTAATCCCCATTTTTGCTCCTTGGCCAATAAATTAGGGGCCAAGGATAATTCAGCAGCTTGCTGATTCACCACATTTTTATTGTGATAAGTGTAAATCTCCTCCCAGGCATTGGCTAAGTTAGTATTTTTGTAATAAGCAGTAACCGTGACTACCGCCAAGCTGCCACAAGTACCGTCGCAGCCTAAGCGGGAACGATCAAACCGGCCATTTGTTAAATTAAACACTAGTCCGTAAGAATCAGCATTTAGATAATTTGTAGCTGCGTAACTTGTATTTGCAACTATCCACTGCGCAGGTTTCTTTTCTATCACATCTAAACTGATACAGTCATCGTTCAACTCCTTGCAATCGATGTTAAAAACTGAATAATTTGCCCCATTATAGCTCTGCTGCTTTGGCATCTTGTAATTCAACTTTAGGCGGCCATCGTAAAAATCAAAAACATCGCCGTTAGTAGATGCGCTTGTCGATGAAGTAGTTTCACCACTGGAGCTTGTCGACGTAGCAGTTTCACTACTGGAGATTGCAGATACAGATGTATTTGTAACGATATTTGCGGTGTCAGAATTTCTATTGCGAATATTCACAAAATAATAAATCCCTAAGCCAGTAATTGCAGCCGCAATCACCACAATCATTCCTAGCAAAAAGAAATTCATATACTTACCTTGTTGCTTAGGCTTAATATGTGTCGGCTTAACTTCAGCTAAGCCTTCGACTATTTGAGTTTGTAAATCTTGATCCATTTAATCTTATAGTTACTAGTTTTCTGGGTTATGCAGAAGACTATGGCAAAATACTCACAGCATTGATCACGGTGTTCAATTCAGTTGCAAATCCAGCCGATTTTGTAAGCATTTTTAGGCTAAATATCTCGTCGTTTTTCTTAATAAGTATGTAACTTAGGGTTTGGGCCGATTCCATTATGCTGGTAGGAATGTTAATGGTTAATTTAGCAGTTACAGCATTCCAAATATTAGTAGTGGTGGAACTGTTTAATGTATAGGTTGGGTTGGCAGCTTTGATTTTTGCTACCAAATCAGAAATAGCGCCATCGAAATCTATGCGTGTAATTTCCAATTTGATATCGATATGACATTCGTAATCGCTATCGGCACAAATTGTGCTAAGGCCGCTAGAGCGCCCTGGTGCGCGGCTTAATGTGATGGTTTTACTCGCCAATGTCGTATCTAAAAAGGGTCCTGTTTCAGTAGGCTTGTAAAACCATTCGCTTGGTTTGGCCAACCACTCCTGCTTAATGGCTGGAGTTACAGTCGATGGCGTTATCGGTATAATAACTTCTACGTAAGAAGCCTGCGGCGGTAGGGCAAAGTCTAATTTGATTAATCCATCTGTGAATTTAGACCATCCAGCTGGAATTTGAGCAACATAACTTGCCGAATTTGAACTTGCAGCACTTGACTCTGTACTAGTAACTGAAGCTACGCTGGAACTGGAGCTATCACTTTCTGCTGCACTACTTATACTAGAACTAACTGTTGAAGTTGCGGAAATGCTTGATGTTCTGGTAACTTGAGTGCCATTTGTAACGCTGAAACCAGTTAGCATTAATAGAATCACAATTCCTACCACCAAAACTAGCAAGGCTAAGACGAAAATCGGTATGTAACTACCTTTCTTTTTAGTGGTTGTTTCTATTACGCTTAATGATGAGTCCATATTTCCCGCTTGATTTGACACGGGCAAAGTATTTTCTAGGTTCATATTATTCTGCTGCAAAAAACTAGCCATCATATCTGGGGTGATATCTGAGGGGCTGGTTGGGATACCTGGGTTAAATGGGGTTGTATTTCCCATAATGTCTTGTGGTTCTTGATTTATTTGTGTTGGAATATTTTGTGCCATAGCTGCTGCGAGTGGTGAATCTACCGGAATAATTGGTGTGGCTTCGGTAAATACAGGTGCGGCTACCGGTGGTGTCACTTCTATCTCTGCTGGCTGGCTATCAATGGCAATTTCTTCAGCAGGACTGGCAGTTTCCACTGCTTCTGGTTCTAAACTTAACGAACCGTAAGGTCGATATGGTGATGGTAGCTCTACTAAGTCCGCGGTTTGGTCGGTAACTTCTGCAGGGTTAACAACGATTGCTTGTGCTGGGATATCAACAGCTTCTGGTGGGCTAGCAATTGGTGTTTCTGGGCTAGCAACGTCAGGCTCGCTGGCGGCAGTCTCTGGAGTGACAAAACCCGCCACAACGGGATCGCTGGCGGCAAAGGGTTCACTTGTGACAGCTAAAGGAATCTCGACAGGAGCTGGTTCAGAAACCACAGGCATCACAGTCTCCATTAACGGATCTATTGTAGTCGAATCAGCCAAAGCTGGGGTGGAATCAATGGTGGCTGGTTCAGAAATAACTGGCTCTGGAGCAGTAGCTGCTGCCTCAACGTCTAGAACTACAGCTGCTTCGCTAGTCGCTGGCTCCACAACTACTGGTGCGACTGTAGGAACTAAACCCACACTATCACCATCAGTTCTAGGCGTAAGCCATGCAGGTAAAGGAGCAGTGCCACTGGCTGCTGGCGCTATAGTTGGTGTAGAGTTTTGATCATCGTTCATAGTCAGGGCAATTAACTAATATAGTTTAACCAAAAACAGGTCACAACTGTTAGAATTTAAGGTGGAAATAACAAATTTACCAGTAAAAGGGACTGCCGACTGGCATCCAGAAGAATTTGCCTTACGCAAATATATTTTTGATACTTGGCGTAAAGTCTGTGTGCAGTTTGGCTATCAGGAATACCTAACTCCATTAGTAGAATTGGCCGATGTCTACCGTGCAAAATCTGGTGAAGACGCAGGTGGAGCTGAGCTTACTGTTTTTGAAGATCGCGGCGGCCGCGAATTAGCTATTCGTCCAGAAATGACACCTTCAGTTACGCGTATGGTGTCTAGAACTTACAATTCCACGCCAAAACCGATTCGTTTGTTTAGTATTGCTAACTTCTATCGTAACGAAAACCCACAAAAGGGACGTAATCGAGAATTTTGGCAGCTAAATGCGGATATTTTCGGCAGCGATTCTCTGCAGGCGGACGTGGAAATTTTGCAGATGGCAATTGAAATTATGCTTGCTTTTGGGGCTAATCCACAGCAGTTTAAACTTAAATTAAACGATCGCCAATTAATCGAAGACTTTGTGACTAAATTTTTAGGCGTACCAGCCGAAAATATCCAGGCAGCCACCAGAGTATTAGATAAGTTCGGCAAGATTTCCGAAGCTGAACTGCAAGAGCGCCTAGAAGATTTAGGCGCTAGAACGGTAGACATGAACATGCTAATGGGCTTTTTAGGCAATGAACAGCCAGCTACCGACAATTTGGTACGCGAATTTCTGCAAGATTCAGCAGGCATGGCCAGACTACAACAGATTTTCTCGGTGCTAGATGGTTTAGGCTACGCTGGGTTGTATCAATTTACGCCAGGGTTAATGCGTGGTTTCGATTACTACGATGGGATGATCTTTGAAGTGTTCGATCAAAATCCAGACAATCGCAAAGCCCTATTTGGCGGTGGCCGTTACAACGGTTTGGCGGCAATCTTTGGTGGTCAAAGCTTTCCAGCTGTAGGCTTTGCCCCGGGCGATGAAACCACAAAAGTATTCTTAGAGACTTGGGGTTTGGTGCCAGCTGCTTTGCAGCTTTTACCAAAAGTATATGTGCCAATTTTGGCAGCTGAACTTTTAGTGAATTTGAATGTAGTTACTAAACAATTAAGATCTGAAGGGCAAGTTGTAGTGCAAGGTTTGGAACAAGAAAGTTTAGGTAGTGCCTTTAAGAATGCCGAAAAGTTAGGCTGCAACCAACTATTGATTTTGGGTGAAAAGGAACTAACAAATGGGATGTACGCGATTAAAAACCTGCAAACTGGAGAGCAAGTAGAGTACCCGTTGCCGGCTTAATATAGTTTCTCTATTTTGAATCAGCACCAGCGTTTATAGTTGAACCTAGCGTCTTAAAGATGTTTAGCTAATGATCCAATCCCCAAAATAGGCGGATTTTAAGGGGCGTGAATCCTCAAAAGCAGGACAATTATGAGAATTTAGGCTATAGACAAAGAAAATTATCTGGAATTTTTAACTTAAGTTAAACTTCAAAATTTCCCATAATGCTTTTAAACCATCGCGGACAGCGTGCATTTTCTTACCTTCGGCAATACTCCTAGGGAAATAACTAATGGGAATTTGGGCAAATTTTAAACGATTTCCGTTTAACTTATATTTGGCAAATTTAGCAGTCATTTCTGGCTCCAACCCAAAATTAGAAGTGGAGGTAATTGTTTTGCCAATTTCTCGAAAGATTTCACCCTTAGACATTTTGTAGCAAACTTCCATATCTTGCGTCCAAATACCGGCTTTTGGCCCGGTAAACACAGAAGAAACTAAACTTAAAAACCTATTTCCAAACCAATTCTGCCAATAGATTACCTTGTTTTCTTTACCAAACCGATTACCATAAATTAAATCGATATCGCTAGTTTGAAACTTTTCTACGAATTTTAATAAATCGCGAGGTTCGTATTCTAAATCTGCATCTTGAATTACCACTAAATCTCCTGTGGTATGGGTAATTCCAGCTTTTACTGTTTGGCTTTTCCCCATGTTCTTGGCGTTTTGAACACCTATAATCTGCTTATTCTCACTAGCTAATTTAGTAATAATTTCCCAAGTGGTGTCTTTTGAACCGTCGTTTACTATGATTAATTCAATATCTAACCCAAAATCTAGGGCAAATATTCTTTCTACAATTAAATGTAGAGTGTTTGCTTCGTTGTAGGCGGGCATTACCAGCGATAGTTTGTTGTACTTCATTGTCTGCGGAGTTTAGCTACTTTTACTCTGCATTGTAAATGACTATTTGCACAAGTCTTTATTTATTTAGCATTACTGAATTAGTACAGCTCAGCCGTGACACAGAATATGTCTCACCAATGCTGACGCATATCAAAATTTAAGCTAAAATTTACAGCTAATGAAAATCGTAATTTTCGCCGGAGGGGTAGGTAAACGCCTATGGCCATTATCCAGACCATCAATGCCTAAGCAGTTTCAAAAACTGTTTGGTAATGAAACTTCCTTAGAAAATAGCTACAATACAATAAAAGCCGCATTTAGTCCTCAAGATATATTTATTTCTACTAATAAAGAATATGTAAAGCATGTATTCGAAGTTATTCCTGAACTGCCTCGCGATCATGTGATTGTTGAACCTCTCACCAAAGATACTGCGGCAGCGGTGGCCTTTGCTGCATTACATATTCAAGAAAAATATCCCGACGAACCTTTAGTTATCCGTTGGCAGAATAGTTTGATCAAAAACTCAGACAAGTTTGTGGAGGCTCTAAAATTTGCAAATAAGTTATTTGATGAAGGAAAGTCAGAGCTAATATATTTAGCTGTACCAGCCAAATATGCAAATACTGGCGTTGGTTACATTGAATTAGATTCTGTTTTAGCAGAAAGCAGAAGCTGCAAACTGTATAAATTTGGTGGCTTTAGAGAAAAACCAAACGCCGAAACTGCTTCCGAGTATGTAAAATCTGGAAATTATACTTGGAACCCTGGCTGCTATATCACAACTGCCAACTATTTGCTGCAAAAACTGGAACAAGTTTCCCCTGAATTTTTTAAGCATGTAGTAGAGATGAAGGCTGCATTAATGTCAGATAATAAAGATCAGCTTTTAGTAGAGGCTTTTGCCAAAATAGAGAAAAAGTCTATTGATTATGTTCTGTGGGAGCGTTTAGCACCAAAAGACGCACAGGTCGTAGTTTGCGATTACGATTGGCATTACGTTTCAACTTGGCAGGATTTGAAAATGGCTTTACAGAACGAATCAGGTGCCAATGTTACAGATGGTCATGTAAAATTAAAAGAAACTGCCAATTCTATTGTTTATAATTACGATGATAGAAAAGTAGTAACGGTTGTAGGTTTGGAAAATATAATTGTAGTTCAGACCAAAGACGCGCTGTTGATCTGTAATGGGGATAGCGCTGCAAAAGTGAAAGACTTAGTAGCAGATATGGATGTTGACACCGCTTTTAGTGAATTTACAAAATAAGTAAAAATTGGATCGTGCTTGACTAAAACGGCTAATGAATGTTCAACCACGTTTCTTAAGCGCCTTTATAAAAAGGCGCTTAACTTTTCTAGAGCATCTTGCCAGTTTTCTTCTGCCATAGATATAACACAAAGCTTTAACTGAATAGACAACGCCGTTTTCTTTCAAGTCATCGCCAAAAATAAGACATCGCTTTTATTCTGTCGAGTAAGTTTTAGTAGCTGCAATATGGCAAAACCTTATGCCATTCACCATTGACCTGCTGATAAATTTTGCCACCGGGAGCTGGCAAAATTCTGCTTACTTTCGGCTAAAGTTCCATCTAAATCAAAGGCGAGGATCTTGTACACAGTACGATTATATTTATTTAGTGATTAAAATAAAAACGGGTGCTAGAATACAACACAATAGCCTATGAATAATAAGGTAGATCTTCTGTTGGAGTTGATAAAAACCAATTTTAAAATGCGTTACTATAACTCCTTTTTGGGGGTTTTGTGGGTACTTATTAAGCCGTATTCAACTTTTCTAGTTTTGTACATTATTTGGTCAAAAGCGAATTTAGGCGCTGCTGGGACAACCACTGATTACGCAATCTATTTACTCATTGGAATTGTAAGCTATACTTTTATAAATGAACTAGTTACATTTGGCCAAGCTGCAATGCTCGATAAGGCGAATGTGATTTTAAAAGTTAATTTTTCTAGACAAATAGCAGTAGTTGCTGCACTTTCTAATGCTGTGGTAAATCTAGCGATTAACTTCTTGTTTGTAGTGATAATATTTGGAATTAGAGGTGGTCATTGGAGCCTATCGGGAATCTTGGTAATTGTTCTTTGCTACGTTGTTTTTTTTGTCTGGGGATTAGGGCTGGCTTTATTTACATCTATAATCACGGTTAGGCTGCGTGATATAAAAAATATCTTAGATTTAGCTATGTTCTTACTACTTTACGTCACACCAATATTTTACGAACCGAAAGCGCTACTTGGTGAAGGACTTATCTCAGATATTATCTCGGCAAACCCAATTGGAATTCTGATTCAGCAAATTAGGGCAGGCATTGGTGTATATGGTACGACTAATTTTCCGCTGATATTGGCAATGCTGGCTACTGGCATAGTATTCTTATATTTTGGGTGGAAATTTTTTCAGAAATATATTAAAAGAATCGCTGAATTTATCTAAAGTATGTCACACCTAGCTATTTCAATTAGAAATTTAACAAAAACATTCTTTATCTATGAGGATAGGAAGGCCACGTTAAAGTCTTTATTCGCCGGATTTTTCCGACAAGGTAAAACTAAAAGGTATGAAGTTTTAGACGATATCTCACTAGATATTATGGCTGGAGAATTTCTAGGCATTATTGGCCGAAACGGCAGTGGAAAAAGTACTTTATTGAAAATTATTGCAGGAATTTATGCCGCCGATAAAGGCTCTAAACTAGAGGTTAACGGCAAGGTAGTGCCATTTTTAGAGCTTGGTGTTGGTTTTAACGCGGAGTTATCGGGGAGGGAAAATATCTTTCTAAACGGGACTATCTTAGGTATGAGTCGTAAACATTTATCGGAAAAATTTGCCGATATTGTTGGGTTTGCAGAACTAGAAAATTTTATTGATATGCCTATTAAAAACTATTCAAGCGGCATGATGTTAAGACTGGCTTTTTCTATTGCGATTCAAGCATCAGCTGATATATATATTCTCGATGAAATTTTAGCGGTTGGAGATGAAGCTTTTCAACGTAAATCTTTAGGTGTGATTGAAACGCTCCGCCAGGAAGGTAAAACGGTATTATTTGTCTCACATTCGATGGATGCTATTGTGCAACATTGTTCAAGAGCAATCTACATAAAGAATGGTCAAATTGCTAGTGAGGGAGATCCAACAGAAGTAGCTAAATTCTATCAAAAAGATGCATCCAGGAATTATTTACCAGCACAACCTTTGGGACGTTGTGGTAGTAGTGAAATAATGATGGATTCAATTATCGTGCAAAAAGAAGATATTGAGACGCTTAATACTCTGACTTTAACAAATAATTTGACTATAGAAATTTCATATTCTACAAAAATTGTAAATAAATTTAGACCAGTTGTCGGATTTCAGATAACTGATTCGTTTGAAAGGTTATGTTTTGGTACGCATTCGGGTCTTGAATCTAAGATTCTATTGGATGATCAGGGGCAAGTTACAATCGATATAGACGTGAGCGGACTAGCAAAAGGCGAATATAAATGTAATTTAGCTATTGCTGATGAAGAAACTGGGGCAAGATTAGATTGGTTCGAGGAAGCCTTTGAATTCAGTATAAGACGCGATTCAGAAGTTCAAGGCTACTTGTATTTACCTGTTAAATTCCGTAAGCTTTAAAACAATCTAAATTAAGTGTTAGTTTATACAATATTATGGGCAAACGTGCATTAATTACCGGAATTACCGGACAAGACGGATCTTATTTAGCAGAACTTTTATTAGAAAAAGGATACGAAGTCGCAGGAGTAGTAAGAAGATTAAGTACTCCTAATACAATTTACCTCGTAAACCTTTTAGGTAAGATAAAGCTATACGATGGTGATCTTTTAGACCAAGGTTCTTTAGATAGAGCAGTAAAGGACTTTATGCCAGATGAAGTATATAATCTAGCAGCACAATCCTTCGTAAAAAGCAGTTGGCCTCAGCCGATTTTAACTTCAGAAGTAACAGGTTTAGGAACAACCAGATTATTAGAATCTGTGAGAAATATAAAACCTGATGCCCGTTTTTATCAGGCGTCTTCAAGTGAGATGTTTGGAAATAACCCGCAAGAGTTTTTAGACGAGACTACTACACTGATTCCAACTAGCCCATATGCGATTTCGAAGCTTTATGCGCATCAGATGGTACAAAATTATCGTGAGAGTTTTGGATTATTTGCGTCTTGTGGAATTCTATTTAATCACGAATCCCCAAGACGTGGTATTGAATTTATTACCAGAAAAGTTACGTATTCTGTTGCTTGTATCAAATCTGGAATTATTACTTCCAAGATGAGCAATGAGGAAAAAGAGCCACTAGTAAAAAATAGTAAAATTAAATTTGGTAATATAGATTCTAAGCGCGACTGGGGGTTTGCTAAAGACTATGTAGGAGCAATGTGGTTAATGCTTCAGCAAGAAAAACCAGATGATTACGTAGTAGCCACGGGTGTTTGCTATAGCGTACGTGACTTTATTCAAATGGCTTTCGCAGAAGCTGGTATTGAAGATTGGGAAAACTATATTGAAATTGATGCACGATTTAAACGCCCTTCTGATTTAGTTTATTTACGCGGAAACGCTAAAAAAGCAAAAGAAAAATTAGGATGGGAACCAAAAACAGATCTTCAAAATCTAATCAAAATAATGATTGAGTCTGATCTGGAACTTGTAGCCCGCAATGAAAAATAGGTTATTAATAACTGGTGCTGCTGGATTTGTAGGGAAATACTTAATTGAGGCTGGCAGAACAGCCGGTTACGAAGTGTTTGGTACGAATATTGCTTTACCCGATAAAACATACCAAGATTTTATTGAATTAGATGTGACAGATTTCGACCAATGCTTAGCTGTGCTAGAGTCTATTAAACCACAGAAAATAATACATTTAGCTGGGTTTAGCTCTGTAAAGGCCAGCTATGAAAAACCTGAGCTTTGCATGCATATTAACTATGAGGGAAGTCGAAACTTGTTGAATGCTGTATCTAAAGTAGATCCTGAAGTAAGCGTTTTGATGATTGGATCCGCTGAAGTCTATGGGACTCCCCAGTACCTGCCAATAGATGAAATACATCCAATAGATGGGAAAAATCCTTATGCATTGAGTAGAATTGCTCAAGAATCTCTCTTGAAGGAATTCTCCAATCTAAATATTGTGATGACCCGCAGCTTTAACCATACTGGAAGCGGACAGCCACTGGGTTTTGTATTGCCAGATTTTGCACATCAGATTGCAGCGATTTCTCCAGAGGAGAAATCGCGTATCAGCGTGGGCAATTTGGATAGCGTTAGAGAATTCACCCATGTGAGAGATGTTTGCCGTGCGTATATAATGCTAGTAGAGAAAGGACACAAAGGCTGTGTTTACAACGTTTGCAGCGGTCAAAAAATCAAGATTTCGAAGCTATTACATAAAATCATTCAAATCTCCAATAAAGAGGTGGTTGTTGATATCGACCCACAGAAATTTAGACCATTAGATGTAAAAGAATATTACGGAAGCTTTTCGAAATTGGCCACAGACACCGGGTGGCGGCCAGAAATTTCTATAGATCAGATTATAGAAGAAGTCTATAGCTACTGGTTAGATAAGGCTAATTAGGCCAGCTCTCTACATCGAAGTATTCCACTAATTCTTGAAGAAATTCATTTTTCTCATAAGATAGTGAAATATAAAAATCTGCTGTCTGAATGAGTGCAGAAACTATACGTTGGTCAATAATATTGAACATGCCCCAGCTTTTATTGGACAATAATCTAGTCATGTTTTGTTGCCAACGAGTACTGAATTCTGATGTATTTTTTACTAGGAAGAAAATTAGATAATTATCGAACTGTGCTGTGATCTGCGCTAAATAATTTAACAGGGTAGATTCATCAAAAATATCAACTTCAATTATAAATACTTTTTCGGAAGCTTTGATATTTAGTTGGTGTCTAATCTGCGGGAATACTCTTGGCAAAATTTTGATATCGAAATTGACTTTTGTTGGGATTTCTAGGCTTTTAATTAAACGTGAGGCAGCATTTTCCCATGTAAATTGTGAAATTGTTTTTTGTGCTTTTTTGATTTGTGTAATTTGTTGGGGAGTATGGCATTCTGCATAAGCCTTTCTTAATAGCGTCTTCAGATGCACGGAATCTGGTTCCGCCCATACAGATCTAGGGTTAACATTTTCGCTTGAAATCGAATTTGTCAGCTGATAATCCAGTAAATAAGCATTATGTTTATTTATAAAATCCAGTTGTGCACTGTAAGCCGTCGAAATCACTGGAACACCTGCTTTCATACTTTCGGCAATTGGTAATCCAAAGCCTTCTGCTCGGCTTGGATAAACTCCGCAATTACTAAATGATATTAATTCTGATATCTCTTTACTAGTTAGTTTTGCATTACAAATATGCAAAATCTTGGCTTGTGAATGCGTCCGCTGGCGTTCTCTGGAAATAAGTGAATCGACTTTATTGTTTTGATTGGGTGAAGTTTTTAAAATTAACGTTACATTATCATTGTGTGAGAATTCTTCTAAATAAGCCCTAATTAAGACGTCTATACCTTTGCGTTCTTTTGCAGTGCTGATATTTAAAAACACAAATCCTTTCTGCGTATTAATAAAATCCGGTTTTGTTCTTTCTTCATTTACTAATAAGTCAACACCGCAAGGTAAAACATAAACGGGTTTAGTCACACCAGAATTATGCAAAACTTCACCTACAAAATTTGAGCCGACAAATACTATATCCGCATCTCGATTTATTTCGTTTACTTTTCTACTTGGAAATATAGATTCTTCCCAAAATATATAAATCCCTTTTTGTTTGGCAGAAAGCTTGCTAAGCCCGAATTCAACGAAGCTATCACCTGGAAAATGAGAATAGAGTAGAAAATCAACATCGTTTGCGTCGTTGGTCAAAGAATCTGAAGGCATAGACCATTCAGCTGCAAAGCTTTTATTGTAAGTATATTTTTCGAGTGGAACAAATTCTGGTGGTCTTTGCCAAATGTAAGAGGCAATATGTGGGTACACGTTGCGCAGACCACGCAGTAGACCTCGATTTACCGCAGCTAAACTATAGCTCGAAGCATAGGAGCCAACAATTAGGACTTTACTAGGAATCTTTGACATTTTTGAGTTCATTTTCTAATGCTTTGATTTTTTGTTGCATTAGTTCTAATACTTCAGTATTTTGCTGATTAATATTTGTTTGCTGCTGAAGTGATTTCTCTAATATGTTAATCACTATGTTACGTATCAGACTAATTATTCTATTCTTAATTCGAGAAAATTTTCCAACGGAATTAGCTTTCCAGGCATTGATTGTAGAAGATATGTCCGATTTAGCGACAATATCGGCAAGTAATAGTTTAATATCGTCATCTTCTGCTACATCTTGAGTATACAGCTCACTTATTTTATGAATTACATCCAACGAAATATTAGTATTTTTATCCATCTTAAATTATAACTTTAATCTATTACAGAAAGCTTGAAGGGTTTGAAATCTTTGGACATATCAACTAATTCTACTTTTCTAGTAGAATGGGTCAAGTAGATCAGATATCCAGCAATAACTCCTCTTAACCAGTTAAAAACTTGGAGTGCAAATAAAGAACTATCTGAAACTCCTAAATCTCGATGACCAAAAATATCAACTACGAAGTGCTTTTTAGGAGCATAGTAAATTGTCTTCAAAAATCTAATCGGCCAAGAGTTATTTCCATGCCTTAAAGCAAAATATGTGTCACTCCTAGAAATATTAAAAATACTGCGGTAATTTCGTCCAGTCTCTTTTTCGGGTTTGTAATGTATTACTCCAATATCTTCCACGACTGCTAATTTTTGTTCACTTTTCAGTAAGCGCATACACACATCTGTTTCGTCCGCATAATATCTGTAAGCTAAATCGAAGCCGCCAATTTTTAACAACGCTTTTTTGCGGAAAAACATATTGCATCCAGTCAATCTTAAGAAAAAGTCCCTAGGGACTTTAGTAACTGCTTTCCCATCGAAAATCTGAAATCCATAACTACTAACGTATCCTTTGGCAAATTCCACAATATGGCTATAGTGATTAGTCACACTACCGCCAACACCAGCTAAGTCTGGGTCTTGTTCAAAATATCTCACTGCATTTCTCACCCAGTCATTATCGGAAGGAATAGCATCATCATCGATATACGCCACAATTTCACCTTTGGCTAACATAATGCCTAAATTGCGCTGCTTTCCTAGATCGGCCTGGGAGATTCTAAAATACTTTACCCTTGATGAATACTGCTCCACTAGTGCCTGAGTGTTGTCGGTAGATGGCCCATCAACTACAATTACTTCAAAATCCTGATAACTCTGATTTTCTAATGCATCGAAAAGTTGTTGAAGAAATCCCGCACGGTTTAGAGTAGTTACAGCGATAGATACATGCATAAAACCATTATAGGCAAATATATCATTTGCGTCTACATGATCGCAATGATAGTATTCTTAGAAATAAATATTATGTGGCAAAGCGCAGAAGGAAAAATCAATTTGGATGCTGAAAGATTTCTAAAGCAATTTAGCCAAGGCAATATTCCCGTGGCCGATCTCGAAACACTCAATCTTACAGTAGTGAAACGCAACGCTTTAAAGTTTTTGAAGAGAACGTACACTTACTTAAAAGCATTAATCAGGAGGAAGTAATGAATATTGCGCTGATATCACAAGGTTTCCCGCCTCGGTCGACAGACGGCGTCGCACGTTATAACCACACTTTGGCGGAAGAATTTGCGCTTACAGGTCATAAAGTATTCGTCTTGACTGAGAGTAAAGCGGACTTTCAACTAAATAACGTTGTTTTTGTAGATTACGATAAACAGGTTTTTTATCAAGAATTGAGTAAATTTACTTCTGTAAATAATAACATTGCTAGATCTAAAGCTATACATGCTAAGCTTTGTGAGCTAAATCAAGAAGATAAAATCGACTTTGTGATGGGCTCTTTATGGGACGCCGAATGTTTCATCACTGCTTTATCTGGTAAATTTAAGCTGATTACTACTCTTGTTTCTTCTGCCAAGGCTGTAGCTGACATAAATATCCATTTTGCTACAAAAGAAGAACTAATCCTTTTAATGCATTTAGAACGCACTTTAATTATGCATTCAAGTGCGATTATGAATATTTCTAACTCAGTTTTACAGAAAGTTGAACTAGACTATATCCAAGACCAGATAGTTTTTCAGAAAATCCCTAAAAGCTTTATCCCGATTGGCATCGACCGCGGATTCTTGAATAAAGCAAAAACCGCGTTTGAAGTGAAAACAGTTACCAAAGACATACTATTTGTCGGTCGACTTGAGCAGCGCAAAGGCATCGATATCTTACTGCAGGCTATTCCAAAAATTTGCAGTGCTTACGAAGATGTTACCTTTACCATTGTCGGCAAACAAGGATGGGCAGAACCTGACTATCAGATAGAATTTGCCGAAAAGTATAGAGATCAAAATTGGTTTAGTAGAGTGAGCTTTCTTGGATATGTAAGTGATGATGAGCTTACGTATAAATACGCAGAGTGTTACTGCTTAGTAGTACCATCCAGATATGAATCATTTGGGATAATTGTAATCGAAGCGATGGCTTTCAATAAACCCGTTGTTGCTTCAAATGTTGGCGGGCTGGCTGAAAATGTAAAAGACTCAGAAACAGGATATCTATTTGAATCTGAGAATGCTGATTCACTAGTCGCAAAACTAGTGTTTTTGCTTTCCGACAGTCAGAAATATCTGCAAATGCAATCTAAAATACAAATTAGTTTTCAGAAAACTTATTCACCAGATATAATGGCTAAAAGTGTCTTAGAATTAGCTGCTAAAATTTAAAAATTTATGCAACATCTCAAATTAATTTGGCCATCGAAAATAAAACCCGATTTAGAAATTCATAACAATAAAGTTAAACTTCCGATTGTTTTACTGACGCGTAAAGCTAAGTCCTTGCTAAAGATTATCCGAAATATATTTCTAAACAGAAAGTAGAATATGGAAATTAATATTTATTCAACAGGGCTAGATTATGGAGATGGAGTATCCAACGAGATAATTTTGATGCAAAAAAGCCTAACCAGATTAGGTTACAAGTCTAAAATCTACACAAATATTCCAAACGATAAGCTTGAATGTGAATTATACCCAATAAAAAAATATGCAGGGAGTCCTGATAATATTTTGATTATCCAGCACGCATATTTTCTAGATGAGATGGATTTAATAAAAATGTTACCAGACAAGAAGATATTACGGTACCAAAATATCACGCCGGCCACCTTTTTTTCTTCTAGCTATGAAATGGTTAAGGCTATAAAATTAGGTGCATTTCAAACGGAGCAACTTCTCCCTTACATAGATCTAGCTATGCCAGCCTCGAGATTTTCTGTTTTGGAATCTATGAAGTATGGCTATGACACTGACATTGACCTGCAGATAATTCTAGATCTAAGTAAATTCAATATAAATGCTGAAAGTGTCAACTCTGAAGAATATATTGCGATTAAAAATAGACTTAGTAATTTTGAAAATGTATTTATTGCAGTAGGTAGGGTAGTGAGGAATAAAAATCAGTTTGAAATTGTACGTGCTTTTAATGCTATGCAGCCAGGGCTTCCCAAAAATCCAGCATTATTTCTTGTCGGAAACGATTTACAAGATTCACGATATGCCAATAAAATCCGTAAGTATATTATTGACAATAAGTTATCAGATAAAGTATTTTTAACTGGCAAAGTATCAGATAGAGAATTGGCAGCATATTTCAACAATGCCAATACAATCGTAAATTATTCTGACCACGAAGGTTTTTGTATTCCACTTATAGAGGGTTTTTACAACAAATTAAACGTGATTGCTAAAGCTACAACATCAATACCTTATGTTCTAGGTGATTCTGGTATTTTGGTAAGAAATTTCTATGAGCTTTGCCAAGCCTTAGTTACTGTTTGCGATGCTGCAAAATCTGAAGCTATTATTGCTAAACAGAATATTCGATTATTAGATTTTGATCTACATAGAGCAGAAACAAGGCTGCGATCAATTTTAGAGAAAATTGGACGCGCTAAATACCATATCACTTTTTTGAATCATTCTTCGATAAATATAGCGTTTTTAGATAAGCTAGAGATGCATAGTAAAGTTAAAGGTGTGAGCATTATCCATAAATCTGATTTGTCTCTAGAAAATATGGACACGAATTTTGCATATTTTTATGAGCGAGCAGAACTGAATAAGCGGCCTGATTTTACAATCCAAATGTTTGAAAACGGCGCTAATTTAATACATAAAACAGGTGTCTCTCAGCTGATTAACATTCAGAATACAAATAATGCAGACAAATTTATAGACAAGATTATAAAAGTAGCAGATGAACTATCTTCTAAAAACAAACTCGTTATCTATATAAATATTGCTGGAACGCAAGTACCTACCATTGAGCACATGAAGATTTTAGCCAATGAGCCTGATGTTAATTTAGAAATACTAGAAGTACCATATCTAGATAAAGATATAGACGTCAGCGCTCAAGGAATATTGTTCTATAAACACGCCAGAAAGTTCAACCAGCAGCTAAGATTAGTTTTGGTTAACAATCCTGATTTCATAGTCTTGTTCATAGACCAAACAATTAGTGAAACGCTAATTGAGTTATTAAGCAAATCACTTACAAGACAAGGAATCAAAGTCATTGTTAAACAAGTATAGAAAAAATGCTACAACATGTTATTTTTTGAGTAAGAGAATTAGAATCTTCTAATTCTCGTTGAGCGTATAAATGTAGTTGGCTTCAGTAGTATGAACTAAAGTGTACGGCAGTTTCGCAAAATATGATTTAATATCATGCGTTATTGTATTTTGCGCTAAATACTCAATAATCACTATTTTGGGCTGAAATTCAGGAAAATTCATTGATTCCCATACTTCTAACTCACTTCCTTCAGTGTCTATGCTTAATAAGTCAATATGATCTATTTTGTTTGATTTTAAGATTGAGCTTAATCTATCTGCTTTAACTTTATAGGTACTAGACACAGGGCCTGTAATTTTAAGTCCAGACCAATCCGGCGAGACCGCAGACATACTAAAGTCTAATTCTCCTTTAGTGCTGGCTGCAGCCATTTGCACGACATTCTTGCGGTATTTTTGGGCCATAGCAAAGTTACGTGAGTCTGGCTCTAAACACAGACCGGTCCAACCTTTTTGCTCAAAAATATAACTGTTTGAATATTGGACACCATCTGCGGTACCAACATCTACGAAAACACCATGTTCTGGTAATTTGAGATTGTCTAAAATCCATTTATCTTCTCCAAACTGTGCGAAATAACGCTGAGGCATTAGAAAATTTTTGCCTTGAATTACATCAAGCTTTTCTGCAGTGGAGTTAGTATGAATAAAAAGTGCATTCAGTTGTGACATAATTAAGGCCAGCTTCGCATTTATATCTGCTATTACTTCGGCTTGTTCTGAGGTTTTTTCGACTAGATGATTGACTTTTCTATCTAAGTTCTTGATTTTAATCCAAGGAAATAAAAAGGTGGCAACTCTCTTCAGTTTTGTCTTTAGTGTAGGAATTTTATCCATAATTGCCCTTAAATTTACGCAAGTCTACCACGGCTTAACCTTTGTCACAAGGCATTGTAGTTAACACAAGCGGTGACCAGAAACATATATTTTTGAGTTCAATTCCATATAGATAATCTTATCACAACAATAAGTATTTCTTTCTTAGACGTTTAAATTCTTTATTAAGCTTTTCATTGGAAGTGACGTAGTTTCGCGAATCCTTTAATTAGTTTTTCATCAAAAGTTAGTAGTTCCGCTCGTTGCCTAAGCGCTGTAAGGGCTATGCAGAAATCGTTTGGTTTCAAGTTTGTGTCTAGGCTGACGAGCTGCTCTATATAGTCCATTTGATTTTGGTCCAAATAAATAATTTCACTAGCGATTTTACTTATGATTGTGGATAAAATACCTGCTCTCTCTGGTGGGGTAGCCCAAGTAATTCTCGATAGTTCGAGTAGAGTAATTACACTCACGATGAGCCAAACTGAAGGTCTTTCTAGAATTGCTGCATATTGCTTTTTTGCGCTTGTATGGTGTGTATCTTTATCATTAACTAGAGCGCTAAGAAAACTGGTATCTAAGACGATCTTATCCATCGTTGTCTCTCCATTTCCTAATAATCTTGGCGCTATCAACAGGTTTAGTGGAGCTAAAGGTATACCTCTCTAACTCTTTTAAAGTTGGTAACTTTTTTACCGGGGACGCGTTTTGTTGTTGCAATTCTTGCCATTTAGTTATCTCTACCAATACTGCTACAGGTTTATTGTAGTTATTTATATACACTTGGCCGCCAGAGTCTTTTAGCATGCCAATTACTGCGTTAGTGTTGTGGGTTAAGTAAGTAGAACTTACCGATTTCTTTTTCACTACAAAGTTTATAATGTTTATAAACTTTTGGCAAATCTGGGCAATGTTTTTGTAGAAATCCGCCACATATGTGATAAAGCAAAAGCCATTAACCTCTTGTGACAAACAGTTTTAAAGGACGAACTTTTTGTATTAGCAGCACTTACGCGTGTTTCTCTGTATCTGCCTTTAACCTAAGCAATAAGTCGCGAGTAGTTTCAAAAGATATCTGTGAAAAATCGATATCCGACAAGTTGTAAAACTTAATATCGCTGGCATCGTCGCCGCCAACTAAAGACCTAGCTACCTCGTCTGTAACCTGCACAATAAAGACTGCACACAAATATTGTTTGATCACACCCTTAAAATCGTAGTCGCCAAGGACTGATGTTAAATATTCAGCCTTGGTAACATCTAGATTAACTTCCTCTTTTAGTTCCCTAAACAGTGCCTGTTCTGAAGTTTCGCCTTTATCTACAAAAACCTGCTGGAATATCTAATGAACCTTTGAAAGGACTACTGACCCTGCGAATTAGGAGCACTTCATTTTTGCTATTAAAGATAATTGCACCAGCAGATGGTTTGGGTGCAATAAAGTAGACGTAGCCACAAGTCGTACATTCCTTTTCAATGTCAGAATTATCCTGAAAGTCACTTCTACAAATCATGCAGTACTGGAATACGTCTTTTTCTCTAGATGACTTAGTTATGTTTGAAAGTATGCTCATTTAGAATGTAAACTTATGACTTTGCTCGTTTTCTAGATCGAATTTAGCCATTTCTTCAATCAAAGTGTCGAAAGTATATTTCAAATTCCAGTTCAATTTAGTTTTAGCTTTAGTAGGATCACCAAGTAAAAGTTCCACTTGGCGCGTTAATTTATCGATTACCGATGAATCAGCCAAATCACCAAAGTGTAATTTCATGGCCGGTTGTTCGTGTAGATCGTGATAAACATGATCGATACGATCGGTATTGAAAGTAGAAGCACGGCGAATAACCCCGTGAACTTCGTAGCCTTTTTCTAAAAGTAATTCTGTTAAATAAGAACCATCCTGGCCGGTAATGCCCGTAATTAAAGCTTTCTTCATCTGATTAAATGAGATTTATCTTAATAAACTAATAATCTGTGAACTTAGTTTAGCAAATGAATGATAATTGACTAGTGGTATAGTACCGTTATGAAATCAGTTCGTGAATTTAAGCCTAACTTTACCGACGGGATGGGAAATGCCACAGAAGTGACTGTTTGTCGCTACTACCAATCAGCAATACGGATTAATTGGCTGGAAAATTTTATTTACATTGATCCAGTAAAACTACCTGATAATCAGCCCCTTGCCGATATTGTATTCTTAACGCACCCGCATAAAGATCATTTCCAGGTGGAAGATATTAAAAAAATACTGAAACAGGAGACAGTATTAGTTGCCCCTGAATCAATGCAGTCTGAACTCGCAGAGTTTGCACACCAGAAAATATTTGTTAAGCCAGATGCAAATAAGACTATCGATATACTGGTAAACCAGAAAAAGGTTGGTTTCGAGGTGATTCCTGCCTACAACATTAATAAATTTCGTTCAGAAAATGAACTATTTCACCCCAAAGAAAATTTGTGGGTGGGTTATCTGATCTATTTAGGCGTGATGAGTGTTTATCATATGGGCGATACAGATGCTCACAATGAAATCCCCAGTACAGATTACCGTACGCTCTGGTTAATTCCGGTAGGTGGTAAATGTCTAATGACTGGTAAGGAAGCTGCAGATTTAGCAGCGCGCTGCGGAGCTGAAACTTTTATTCCCATTCATTACGATTCAGCAGAAGCAGGGCAAAAAGAGCTGAACGAGTTTGTCGAAAATATTGATCCGAATGTTCAAACTGTGATTATTTTAGATAGAATAATTTAATGCGCTTCGCAATCGATATCTCACAAATCAACCGCGATAACGCGGGGATAAATCAATACACCAAAGAGATATTAACGGAACTTGTGAAACACTCACAGCATCAATTTATGTTAGTTTCTAGGCAAAACGAAGCTTTGCCATTTACTCTACCTAGTAATGTTAAGCTTTACGTTTTGCCGCCGCAATCGAAATGGCGTGGTGGTTGGTATTTTGCCTTGGCCAAACAGCTTAAAGAAATGAAGGTAGATGCATTGCTGGCGCCGGCACTATCGCCAGTGGCTTTATTTTTTCCTAAAACGGTAATGTTTATCTACGATTTGGCGCCGTTAACTAGTGAACAATACAAAAGCACAATTGAAAGATGGCGATACGCCATGTTGGTCAGATTGAATTTATGGAAAGCCAAACAAATCGTCACCATTTCCAAGGCTACTTTAAATGCCATTCATACTAGATACCCGCAAACTAAAGATGACTATATTCCAATTGCCTACCCAGGGTTAGCCGCTAGATTTACACAAGGGATAAAGCTTAGTGAGATCGAAGCTTTTAAGTCTGAACTTCAACTGGGGAACAAAATATTATTGTCTGTGGGCACTGTACAGCCACGCAAGAATTATTTGAATGTAATTTATGCATTTTTGGAATTTAATAAACGAACTGGCGGCGAATGGCAATATGTAATTGCCGGCAGGTTAGGTTGGGAATACGAGCAAATTGTGCAATTAGTGGAGCAGTACCCAAAGCAATTAAGGCTGCTAACAACATTGTCAGATCATCAAATCGTGGTGGCCTTAAATGCCGCCAGCGGCTTTGTGCAGCTAAGTTTAGAGGAAGGTTTTGGCATGCCTTTGGTAGAGGCCAGCGCTGCTGGTTTACCAATTCTAGCCAGCGATATTTCGGTATTTCACGAAATCGGTGCGTCAAATACGATTTATGTACATCCGCAAGATATGTCGGCGATTGTGTCTGGGCTGGAGCAATTGGTGAGCTTAGATGTAGTGCCTGCTGGTAAAAAGTTTTTTGCTAGATTTAGTTGGCAAAATAGCGCGAGTATTGTTTTGGAAGCATTGGAGATTTCGGCTAAGAGTTAAGTTTAGCCAACGTCTATGGCGACTTGAGATTTCTTTAAACTAATCATTTTAAGTTCTGGGTTTGCATCAAGACTTAAACCTACGCAGCCATTAACGATTCGTATATTGCTAAATGCTGATTGGTAGCCTGTTCCCAAGAGTTAGCTAGTAGCAAATCTTGCATCTTTTCGCGTTGCAAAATCTGGGCGGCTGGGTCATTAAATAATTCAATAGCCCGAGCCGCCAGTGCCAGCGGGTCCACAGAATCAGTTACGCTAAACACATCGGCTACTTCCTTTAACTGCTTAATATTCGATATCACACAAGGTAAGTTGGCGGCCACAAACTTACGAATTGCTCCACTAGCCGATTCACCCGACTCCGCATAGGGTAGTAAGCCAATATCGGCTAGACTCAGCATCTGAGCTACTAGCTGATTATCGTCGATAAACTTTTTGTGCCAATAAATATTTTCACTAATTCCTAATTCAGCAATTACGGCTTCTAGTTCTTCAGCATAGGTTTTAGAAACTTCCAAACCTGGATGCACTGCGTTTAGAGCTAACCACATCACTTGAGGAAATTCCTTTTTAATCAAGGCAATAGTTTTAGCGGTTTCGATCAATCCTTTATTTGTATTTACTAAACCGTGGGTAGCAATAATTGGGGTTGATTTATCCAAACCTAATTTAGCGCGCATTTCTGATTGATCAACTAATTTGTACTGCCAATATGGATGAGGCTGATACACAGAGTTAATCCCCAGACTAGTTAAGTAATCGTGGTCTGCCGCAGATAAGGTAATTATTTGATCAACCCTGCGTAAAGTTGCGGCAATTTCGCCTAAATTATGCCCGGCTGTGCGCACATTGTGCGCTGTGATCACAATCTTTATCCCTAAGGCTAAAATAGCGTTAATCAGATTTTCGCTAGCGTGTAGCTGAAAGTACGCATCGTGTGACTGTAAGTGTACAACATCTGGTGTTACCTCTTTGATTGCCGCCAAAACATCATCCACACTATTTCCGCTTTTGTCCCAGCAAGCCAAATAATTCAACGATCCACGCTTTGACATGAACACAAAATCTCGACTGCACAACACTATCACTTCTGCTTTTTGCCCAACGCGGGCAAACAAATCTTCGGCATAAATAGCAATGCCATCCATGGTGGCGTAAGGAGTGATGACGGCAATTTTCATTGCTGTTTTTTGAGAAGTTCGATTAAGGCTTTAGACATTAGAATATTGTATTGTTCTTGCTTTCTGGCATACGGATTCAGCATGTTCACCATCAGATTTTTGAGTTTACTAAACACCCGAATTTTCCATCTGCGACCAACACCTTGGGCGCTGGGCTCCCAAGCCGAAATTAGGCTACTGGTACTGGCTAATTGGTGTAGAGCATTTTCCAACTCAGCTAGATTAAATTCTGCCCCTGCACTTGTAGTTTTGCCATTCTGCTTGGCGAGCTCAATTTCCAATAGGCGTACGATGTCTTGGTTCATATGTTGATTATTATACATTAGGAATGCAGGTACCCGATAAAGTAGACAAAGAGTGTATTTTACAAGCTCGCACATTTTGCAGCTATGACTTTTCCCCCTCACATCGCTATAATCAAAGTATGACTATAGGCGTTGTAATCGCCGATGACGGATCTATAGATGGCACTAAAAAACACATTGATGAAATGGCAACCACCTCTGAATGGCAAAATAGACTTAAGTGGGTAGGCTGTGGAATGAATGTATTTATGCGTGCAGGTCGAACCAGGAAAGGTGCAAACTAGCTAGAAATATCTAATCAATACTATCAGAAAATTCACTTATAGAAGCTATTATATCTTTTTAAGAATATGCACACCGAAATCAATACTTGTCTTTAATTGATTCAATGAATCAACAATAGCTCTTTGTTCTGCATTCACTCTCCAAAAATAAGGAGTCATTGTTAAAAGATTTTGAATATCAACACTATTCTCTAAAGCAATTTTGAAATTTATACCTGTCTCTGACACTAGTAATAACTCTGTGGATTCAGTCAACTGGGAATGATTTCCCGCATGAGGCTTGAATTTACCCAATACTGCCTCTGAAAACCCAGCTAAGTGATTAGGATTAGGATCAACTATCATGAATTCCCCACCTGGTTTTAAAACCCTAGCTATCTCTGAAATTGAATAGGGAGAAAATATACAGAATACAAAATCAAAACTTTGATCTAAGTACGGCAATTTAAATGAAGAGGCCACTGCCAGCTTTAGTTGCGAATACACCTTGGCAGCAAGAGTAACTGCAGACTTAGAGATATCGACTCCATAGATTGCTAGATTGGAGTCTGTAAGATTAGATGAATAATATCCTTCACCGCAACCGACGTCCAATACCTTAATTGCCTGCTCGCCAAACTCATCAGAAATATATTTTTGCAAATGATTTAACAGAGGGGACTAGAAGCCTTTGTTTAAAAAAGCGCGGCGAGCCAGCAACATTTCCTTCGAATCACCGGGTTCTTTGGAGGCCTTTTCGTTTGCTAATAGTAAATTCACGTAACCTGCTGCAGACTTATCAAAAGTATGATTATTGCCACAAGCCAGAGAAGACAACGACTCTGATAGTGAGAGATGCAGACAGGGCATTTATAAATACTTTCGTGCATTGGTCAATTATATTGAATATATCGTATTAAATATAGCAACTTTTCAATTCTGAAATAGTTTGAGGATTGCCTATATACTGGATTGATCTAACTCCTAAAGATGCTGCTGTATTGATATTTCTTAAGTTATCATCGAGGAATATACAGGATGCAACATCAAAATTAGTCACATTTAGGAATCTGGTAAAGAACTGAGCATCTGGTTTTAAAATGTTGTGTTCAAAAGATAGCCAAGCGGTTTCATACTCCAAATCTCTCAATAACTCTTTTATGTGAGACCAATGAATAGGATTGGTATTTGAAAGTAAGAATAATTTGAGTTGTTCACTGTGCCTTAATTTTAGAAGTTGATCTATCAGTTCAACATTAACTTCTCTTATGGTCTCCAATCAACATTGCTCAAATGTATCTGGTTGTATATTCAAAATCCCACTGCAGGATGAAACAAATTTATATTTGCTCATTAAGCCCAACTCAAACAGTCTTGTTTTATCATTAGCTTCCACTAATTGCTTTACGGCATCTGTATCGATACCCGAATGGTTTGCTAGCGCAATATATTGTGCCTCTGGTTTAGTATTGATTAGAACATCTCCTATATCTAGAAGTAAATTAGAGAAGCGAGCAAGCTGCATAAAAAATAATTTTAGCATCGGCTGCCTCGCAAGTTGATCTTTTAGAAAATTTAACATTTCACTCCGATGATTGGATTCACAAGAACGGTTTTACTTCAAAGCATACAAAAAGCGACCCAATTTTTCTAATATATTATAAAGAAGGGCGAGCTTGGTTATAGCCTAATATTAAGTTTCTCCAAAATAGAGCACTATATATTAGCCGCTAAGCCATAAAGGTTTACTAAGCCAGTCTCTCCCGGAAATCTTCAGTACCAGTAACTTTCCCGTCTGGATCAATGGCTAAAAAATTCACACCGCGGGGTAAAGCGTCGATCACTTCTTTGCCACCAACTGCTAAAGCGGTACCCCAAGTGTCTGCGGTAATACCGTCTTTGGCCAGTACAAATACAGTTTCAAATTTAGCATCGGATTCGCCAGAAACTGGATTAATCAAATGGTGGAACTGCTTTACTTTGCGTGCCCAAGTGCCTGAGCAGGCCAAGGCTTCACCGGGCGCGCTCATTTCTATTTGGCCGATTACACCGTCTTTATGTTTTAAATCCACTAACCACGGCTTATTTTCTAAATTATGCCCCTGGGCAAACAAATCGCCACCAGCATCGATCAAAAAATTCCCTACATTTTGTAAATGCTTTACCGCACAGTCTAAAGCGTAACCTTTACCGATTCCGCCTAAATCTAAACGCTGATTTTTCACTAGTTTGACCCGTAAATTAGTTTGATCAAACTCAATATCTTGCCAGCTAGCGCGAGTAGTGGCGATTTTATTCACCAACTGATCCAATTTAGGATTTTCTAGTTTAGAAAAATCGTAGTTTTTGTCGTATCCATAAATTTCTAGGAAATCAATAATAGTTGGATCAAACGCACCTTTCGTTTCTTTCGATAACTGTAACATTTTAGAAATCAGCATTAGAAATTCTGCTGATATATCTACCCATGTTCCAGAGCGCCGATTTAGATCGGCTAATTCGCTGTCGTCTCGAAAGCGAGTATACAACTTTACAATCCGGCGAAATTCGCTAAGTCCAAGTTCCAGCGCGTCGCTTACTGCTACTGTGGATATTTTTTCTGTCTTAATCGCTTTGATAGTGATGGTTGTCCCCATCAAGGCTTCGGCTTGTTCTATTAATCTAGCAGGATTATTTAACATTGCGTTTTTTACGTTCGCTGGCGGCACTAATTCCTAGTAAAACCAGCAACACTCCTAAAATTAAAGGCATATTTGAACTATCGAAAATACCGGTGGCTGGAATTTCGTCTATTCCAGGATCTACGCCAATCCCTGGTATGGACGTAGTGCTAGAAGCGGTAGATGTAATTGTAGATGTGGTTGTATTATTGCCGCTAGAAATTGTACTAGTGGAGCTACCAGTATTCTGTTGAATAGATACTGTTAAATCGTTTCTGGTACTTTGCAAGGCTACTTGCTGCTCGTTGTACAAAAGAGTCCCGTTAATCCCCGCCACGTGTGTAATCGAAGTGCTACCTAAAGCTTGTGGCTGAAAAGTAATTCTAGCCACTGGGCGGTTGACAGCTAAACCAATCTGGTCAGCATTATTAGCAATCAAAGTAATCTTACCTTTGCCGGTAGCGCTATCGATAGTTACTAGGTTTCCCTGATTAATTACATCAAACACATCGTCGATAAATTCAACCTGATTTCCTTCCTGTGAAGGGGAGGAGTCGATTACGCTTAACTTGTTTGCCTCGAATTCCAGCACTACTTGATATTCAATAATCTCGATTGTGCCAGTATCTAATGAAATTTCCACAGTAAATGGTTTACCTAAAACCTGATCAGCTGTCTGAGTTTTTAATTCAATCTTAGCTAAGTTTGTTTCGGTGGGAGTATTGGTGATCACGCCAAAAGTTGGCTGTGCAGTGGCATCCGCTGCTTGAGCAGATACTGGTACGGCAAATCTGGACAAAATATCTTCAAAAATATCCATATAATCAGTTGATCGTAAGCTATTCTATCCTAAGCGAGTCTAGCTTGGAATAAGCGGTGGATTTACTATATACTTTACCCTATGCAATTTCTATTTCGGACAATTCTAAACGCCCTTATTTTCTATTTTGTGGTGAGCTTATTTAAGCCGGGAATCCTGATTGCCGGTGGAGAAAACCTCAGTGCCAACTTATTAATTGGAATTCTGTTCGGATTAGTAATGGGTTCAGTACCGTTTATTTTGGGCTTTTTCAAGTTTCCAAATAGCGTAGCAGGCAATATTTTAGTTTCTTTGGTGTTGATTTTCTTATTCTTTTTCGCTCTATCTACTGGCTTCGCTGGCTTAGGTGGAATCGCGCCAACGGTAATCAGTTTAGGTGCCGGTTTAACTTTTGTGCTTCCAACTAGTACTCAAACAATGGTGGCCGCCACGATTGTGACTGCAATTATTGTAGTAGGCATGGAAAATCTGAGAAAAAAGGTATAATCAACTATGGATCTAGTAAACATCTTGAAATATTTAGCAGCGATTAGCGCTGTAGGAGTAATAATTACGATATTGCTACAAGCCCCACGTAGTGGCGGTTTAGGCGTAGCTTTAGGTGGAAGTGGCGGTGGTGGCGAAGCTTATCGTTCAAAAAGAGGTATTGAGAAATTATTATTCAATCTAACTGTGGTTTTTATAATTTTGCTAGGTGCCAGCAGTCTGGCGATAGCTATTATTAGCGTCTAAAATGCAAAGACCTTGGTGGACAAAACTATTGGTTCCTTTTACGTTTTTTTTCTGGCTGTCTCGTCAGATCGAGCAAGCTTTGTATTTCCTACGTGATTTATTATGGAATTATCCAGATACACTTTTCTTTGGTGAAGGTTCATTTAGGGCTAGATTTCAAATAGTGTACGGGGCTTTTCGCCCACACTCTCATTTCATCTTAGCTAGTTTAATTATTGTTTTCTTATTATCTTTTAGCTATCTAGTTTCGCAACAACAATCAAATACTGTATTGGTAGAAGGTGTGGTGGTAGGTACCAATACCAATGGCGAGTTACAAGTACCAACCTACATTAATCCACTTATCCCAGCTATCAGCCAATTAGAGAAAGACATTAACGAATTAGTTTACGAACCTTTAATTCGTTATCTACCAGATGGTAGCATTCAAAGTGTATTAGCCGAACGGGTACTGCGATTCGAAGAAGGAAGCCGCTATGGCTTTGATTTACGCACAAATGTACGCTGGCACGACGGTAGTTCGTTAAGCGTAGACGATGTTTTTGCCACATTACAGCTACTTCGCAGTTTAGACGATACTAAATTCGACAGTTTAGCTTTGCAAGTGGTAAGGCAAGTAGCCTGGGAGCGTGCAGGGCAATATTCACTTCTATTGTGTACATTGCCTACTGCCGACCTAGAAAAGTTTGCCAAAGGTGAACTTGGTAGACCATGTTCTTCAGCAATCGAAAATCGACCAGTGTTTGCTAACTTTTTGGAAGTGGTGGCTGTAAAAATTATGCCGGCCAGGTACCTTCAGGGTATAAATACTAATAATATTAATACTAATGGCCCTTTGATCAATCGTAATCCCATCGGCACCGGGCCATTTCGTTATGCCGGAATCACCGAAGGAATCTATGGTTTAGCTAGGTTTGATAACTACTATGCTGCTAAGCCTAGTCTACGTGGTATCCGCTTTCGATTATATGAATCAGAAGATGCGGCAATTAAGGCTTTAGAAAATGGTGAAATTCACGCTTTTGCTACCTTCAATACTTCTGGCGTAGGTGAAATCAAAAGTTTTCCTAATGTAAAACAGAATCTAAGTCCTTTAATTCGAAACCAATATTGGGCTATCTATATCAATCTACGTAAAGACGCGGCTCCAGCATATTTAAACCAAGTGGAAATCCGCCGTGCGCTTAGTTTTGCTACTGATCGTAGTCTAATTATCTCTAGCTTATACGATATTGGCCAAGCCGCCCAAGGGCCAATTGCCAGAGACACAATCTATACAAATGCCGCAATTAATTGGGCGGAGTATAGTCCAGAAAAAGCTAAACAATTAGTCGAGGCTGCGGGTTGGAAATTAGGTGAAGATGGTATTTACGCTAAAGATGGTGCACGATTAGAAGTAGAAATTAGTTATGTACCAACACAAGAACGCCAAAAAGTGATCGACGCCTTAAGACAAAGCTGGCAGAATTCTGGAATCTTACTTGTAGAAAAACGTTTAACTGACCGCGAAGCGATTACTGCGGCCGCTACAGACCGTAAATTCTCTAGCATTATTTATTCTGTTCAAACATATATCGACCCTGATCGCTTCGAGCTGTTTCATAGCACCCAAACTACAGCCTTAAACTTATCTGGTTATGTGGGACTTAAAACACGTAAAGCTATCCGTGATCGTAAAACTATCGATATTCCGGAAGTAGATTTCCTACTGGAGTCGGCACGTGGATTAAATCCGCAAGATTCTCAACAAAAACGCATCGAATTGTACAAAGATTTCCAACAGTTGGTTTACAACGATATGCCAGTTATTTTCTTATATCGTCCGCAGTTTATTTACTACACACAACGCCGGGTAGATTCGGTAAAATTAGATAGATCATTTAACCTAGAACAGCGGTTTTTACAAATTGTCGATTGGGTCATATAATAGATTGTCAATAAATATTTTTTAACAATTTCAACATGGATGTCGGATTAATTCTTTTATTATGCTTAGTCGTAATTGGCCTTGTAGTTGCAGGGGTATTTCTATTTGGCATCGCTTTATTCAACCGCTTTCGCCGCCTAGAAGTATTAGTGCAAGAAGCTTGGAGTGGAATCGAAGTACAGTTCAAAAAGCGTTTCGATTTAATTCCTAACTTAGTAGAGACTGTAAAAGGCTATGCTAAACAAGAATCTGGTATTTTCGAAAAAGTAGCAGAGTTACGTTCCGGTATGATGCGCTCCCAAGATCCTAAAGAATTAGGTCAGATGGAAGGTGAGCTGCGTAGTACGTTAAAGACTTTGTTTGCTGTGTCTGAAAATTACCCAGAACTTAAATCTAACCAGAACTTTTTAGGTTTACAAAACAGTTTGCAAGAAATCGAAACTCAATTAGAAGGTGCACGTCGTTACTACAATGGTGTAGTCCGCGATCTAAACACAGAGATTGTAACTTTCCCAAGTAACATTGTGGCTGGCTTTCTAAAATTACAGAAAAAAGAGTTCTTTGAAGTTGAATCAGCTGCAGAGCGTCAGAACGTTAAAGTTCAATTCTAAATCAATTCATGAGGCGTTTATTAATTGCCTTAAGTTTTCTATTTGTGGCTGCCATAGTGCAGCCACAGACCGTAGCTGCTCAATCACGCTACCTAAGCTATGACCGCTACGACGTAGATATTGTCGTAAATTCTGATAGTACGGTAGAAATTACCGAAAAAATGGATGTGGTTTTAAACGGTAGCTATAAAGGCGTGCAGCGTGGCATTACTACAAACGACACACAACTCTCCAGCCGATGTCGTAACAACAATCTAAACTGTGGCGGCTTTGATAGTATCGAACTTTTAGAAGTACGTGTCGATGGCAAACTTTTGCTAGATGGCGAGTATGAAGCTGGTACCGAAAAGAACGAAGAGGACGACAAAAGCTATTTTGTAATTCGTTACTATTTTTTTGATGGTGAGAGTAAGTCTGTCACCAACAAAAAGGTAAAATGGAGCGTTAAATATAAAATTTACGGCTCGCTAGCTTTTTTAGACAAAACCTCTGCTTTACTTTATTGGAACGTATTACCAGAAGAACGAGGTGGTGAAGTGGAGAGCTCTCAAATTACGGTTACACTTCCTAAAAACCACAGAGCCAATATTGCCAAACTTAATACATATAGCGTTGGTAGCACCGTCGCTGCTAAAAGCGCTATCGGTAATCAAGTAAAGCTAAATTTGCGTAATATTTCGAGCACTATGCGTGACTTTACAGTGGAATATCTAATAGACGATGGTTCAGTTGTGCAGCCGGCTAAACTAAATCTAACAATGCAGTTTCCGATCCTGCCAGCTAATCAATTTATTCTAGATGGCAAATATTTCGACAGTCTTAAGTCTATCCCTGTAGGTAAACACAAGCTTCAGGTTGGTTACGCTGGATACGAATATCAACAATTCGATATAGATGCTAAGTCTGGCGAAACAATTAATTTAAATATTAATTTGACTCCACTTCCGTGGATGTCGGCACTACTAATAATCGACGCGGTCTTAATGTTATTAGGATTGTTGGGCATTTTTTGGTGGCCATACCGAGTTTATCGAAGCTGGCAAAAGAAAGGTAAAGATCAAGGTAAAATTGCCACAATTATTCCGTTGTACGTTCCACCTACAGATATAAAGCCTTATCTAGCTGGCAGCATTCGCGATGAGAAAGTAGACCAGCGAGACATTACTGGCACAATTATTGACCTCGCTTACCGTGGTTTCATTAAGATCAAAGAAAACGGCAATGATAAGTACACATTAATAAAAGACACCCGCTTTAAAGAAACCGACGTACTAGATGAAATTGAGCAAACATTATTTAACGATTTATTTGGTAGTAGCAACGAAGTTGATTTGGAGGATTTAACTGATTTTCACGCTAAGTATGTTAATTTGAGCAATAAGATTTATCAGAAGATGCAAACAGCTGGTTACTTTGATCAATCACCAGATAAAGTACGTAATAAATATTATGGGTTTGGTGGTGGATATTTAGCAATAGGTATTATGGTTGTTGTACTAAGTCTCAGCTTATTCCTAATCTTACTCGGCGTAATTGGTCCGATCACTCTAGGTTTTGCACTAATTCATGCAGGTATAGCTTGGCTAATTGCGGCGCCGCATATGCCGGCCAAAACGGTGCTAGGTAGCCAGGTCTACAATAATATTGAAGGATTTAAAATGTATATGTTCCATGCCGAGCGCTACCGTATGCAAAACCTTACCCCCGATGAATTTGAACGCTATTTAGGCTTTGCCATCGCTTTTGATATCGAACAGCAATGGTCAGATAGCTTTAAGAATATATTTAAAGAAAAGCCAGAATGGTACGAAGGTAATGGCATTAGTGTCTGGGATATTTATTGGGCAGACCGCTTTGTGTCAAACTTTGGACGTAATTTAAACAGCACAGTTTTTACACCAGCCGGCACTTCTTCTGGTAGCGGTTGGAGTAGTAGTGGTGGTGGATTTGGCGGCGGTTTCTCTGGTGGAGGTGGTGGAGGTGGATTTAGCGGCGGTTTCTAAAGCCTAGAGCTAAGTAAATGATTGTACCTAGCGTAAGTAGAATTCCCACACCCACAACTAGTAACAAAAAATCTGTTTGATTACTGCTGGCACTAGCACTTACACTAGGATTTGGCTGCGGTAAGTTTATGCCTGGTGTGCTGGTAGCAACATTATTAGAGCTGGCGGCAGAGCTTTTAGAGGTAATAGTGGCGGCGTTATTTGTAGTTGCCGTAGAATTTCTGGTCGCCGCCGCGCTGGCAGAAGTTCTGCTCGGTGTAGGTCTAGCTGAGTTACTATTTGCTGTAATTTGGGAAGTCACACTTCTATTCACACTAGAAGTAACACTAACTTGCACATTGGCATTAGATGTAAATTCAGCCATTTTATTCTGACCAACTACGCTAGCTACAAATTCTAATCCCGTGTCCACACGAGTAATGAATGCTGTGTTCCCGGTAAAGCAAGTAGGGCTATTATTTGCTGGCTTTTTGACGGCAGAAATCACCCCAATCATTCTGTTGCTGCGATCGATATATACAGCGCTACCACTATCGCCTAAACAAACACCGCCCTGTGGGGCATACATCACAATCACATCTCCCACAATATTGTTTATACAGATTTCCGTACTTTTACGATCACGCTCACCGTCGGGGCTATTTAAATCTGGATTATTACGACCGTATGCTACAACTCGGTAACCACAACCGACTAAAGGAGCGGAATTCTCTAAACGTGCTACTTCTGAAAAAGCTACGGGCCTCCCTAAATTAATTAGTGCTAAGTCGTTGTTGCTACTTTGTCTGTCCCAGCCAGCCTTTTGCTGAATGCTGCTAACTGGATAAAGCGCTGATACCTCCGAATTAAATTCACCTAAGCCAAAATACCGCTGGCCGCTAGCATCCAAACAGTGTGCGGCTGTAACTGCGGTAGTACTATCTAAAAGTGTTGCGCCGCAATATCCAATGCTTGAGTCACCAATAAATGTGATTAAAAAACCAGTTGCGGTGTAACCATCTTCCAATTGGCCGCCAATTAAAGCGTCTGAATCTATCGGAGCTAAGCTACGTTCGCGGATGAAAATTACTAGTCCTGTGACCAAACCAATTACTAAGAAAATGGCAACTATACGGATAAATTTCAACATCAAATTATTATGACTTGTATAGCTTGCGATCTCAACTACAAAAACTAAGTAGCAGTACTATTATCGCTGATTAACTTTTCGGAATAGAAAGTTTGGAATTTTTCTACCAAAGTCTGCACTGATGCTTGCTCAATCTGATTATCTACCAAAATCGTATGCAAAGTATCGATTATGGTGTCGGCATCTTCTAAACTTAGTTCTAAATCGTAGGCTGGTTTAGTAGTATCAGGTGTTGGCTCCCACTCTAAAAGTTTACATAAAATATCCGTATCTTTTAACAGCTCATGGTTAGCGGTAAAACCTTTCAGAAGCTCAATTTCAGCCATTGTTAGATTGATTATTCCTCTTTGCATGATAAGCTATGTTAATACTTAGTAATCAGCATATATCATGGCGGATATAACTGCAAATCCAATCGACTTGTCGCCAGCGCAGAGTGGCATTCTGCAGCAGATTTTAGATTGGTATTTCGATAAAAACCGTACAAAAAACTACCTCACCCTTGGTGGTTATGCTGGTACGGGTAAAACCACGCTGTTAGGTGTATTTAGTAAAAAAGTCCGCGAAAAAGAGCCAAAAACTAAGATTGCGTTTGCTGCCTATACCGGCAAAGCTAGCCGAGTTCTATATTCCAAATTAAATCAGTTTAAATCTCGCGGCGGCGATGACTACGTGGGGACTTTGCACGGCCTTTTATACACAGCATTAACAAATAGCGGTGGCCAAGTTGTGGGTTGGGAAAAGAAATCTGCCGAAAAATTCGAATACAATTTAATCGTAGTCGACGAGGCTTCGATGGTAAACCAAGGCATTTGGGCTGATATCCAAAGCTTTGGAGTACCAATTTTGGCAGTAGGTGATCATGGCCAATTGCCACCAATCGAAGGAAGTTTCAACCTAATGCAAACTCCAGAATTAAAATTAGAAGAAATCTTCCGCCAACAAGCGGATAATCCCATCATTCAATTGTCGATTATGGCCAGAGAATCTGGGCGAATAGCGCCAGCTCGTTACAGTCGTACTGTGCGTAAATTACAACGCGACGACGCCGATGCCCAGGAACTTTTAGGTGAATTATTCACCCAATACGACGAGCGGCTAATGGTTTTGGTTGGATACAACCACACACGTGTAAAAATTAACCAAGCCATTAGGCAACTATTAGAATTTGATTCACCTTTACCGCAAAGACGAGACCGCGTAATTTGCTTAAAAAACAACCGTGAACTAGGGATTTTCAACGGTATGTTGGGCTATATCGATGGTATGTCGGAAGTAACTGATGGCCCACTAAACTATTATTTGATGGACATTACCTTCGATGGTGAAGATAAATCGCGGGAACTAAAGGTGTATAAAGATCAGTTTGGTCAAAAAGAAAGTTTAAAAGTAGAAATTCCTAAACAACTCCAAGTATTTGATTTTGGCTACGCTATTACTGTGCATAAATCGCAAGGTAGCCAAGCCGAAAAGGTAGTGCTGTTCGAAGAACGCTTCAGCCGCATGAGCGATGAAGATTGGCGGCGTTGGCTGTATACGGCGGTGACTAGAAGCAGCAGCGAACTGTATATTATTGGGGACTAGGGTTTAATCTTTTTAGTACTTCTTAATCTTTGCTCCCTAAACTTTAGAGATGAATAAAAGTTTTACCTTACCGTCTCCAAAATTACTTTACGCCCAAGATCGCCCACGAGAGAAACTCGTACATAAAGGCGTACAAAGCTTAGACAATATTGAATTAATCTCCGTAATTTTAGGATCTGGCAGCAGAGGTCAGAACGTCACAGAGCTGTCGCTACAAATACATCGCCAATTGGAAGCAGACCCACTTAGTTTTAGTGTTAATTCTCTATCCAAAATCAAAGGAATGAGTACTGCCAAAGCAGCCAGATTAGTTGCTAGCTTGGAATTATCCAGACGCGTCAATCAAAAACTCAGCCAATCGATTCAAAATTCCAACGATGTCTGGTCTTGGGTGCAAGATATTGCCACAGCCGATAAAGAGCATTTAGTCTGCTTAAGTTTAAACGGAGCTGGGGAGTTGATTCGAAAAAGAATTGTGAGCATTGGCACTTTGAATGCCACCCTAATTCACCCCCGTGAAGTTTATGCCGATGTAATCTTAGACCATGCAGCTTCGATCATTTTAATTCACAATCACCCTTCAGGGCATGTGCGGCCAAGTAATGAAGATTTAGAAGTGACAGATTTGATCTCGCATGCGGGAATCATTTTAGGGATTCCGCTTTTAGACCATGTAATAGTTAATCGAGTGGGGGATATGTATTCCATTATCAATAAAGAACTATTAACCTCGATTTAGGCAATTTGACTACCTCTGCTAAACTAGTAATAGGAGAAAAAATATATGTTAGAAATTAATCCAATAATCAGTGTAGAAGCGTTCGAAAGTGCTTTAAATAATGTTACAGAGCCATTTATTTTAGTGGACTTTTGGGCAGATTGGTGTGGTCCTTGTCGTTTAATTCACCCAGTTTTAGAGAAATTAAATGTTGAGCCAGAAATGAAGGTAAAATTGAAGATTTTACAGGTAAATATCGATGAGGAATTGAATATGGCATTGAGCGCCAAGTATCAAGTAATGTCGATTCCAAATATCTTATTCTTTGGCAATGATTTAGACGGCAAAAAATATTTAGTAAATCGCAAGATTGGGGCCGCGCCAGAACCTGTCTTTAGAGATTGGTTAACTCGCGAAATGGCTAATCACGAACAGAAATTGGCTAAAGGCGAGGATAAGAGCGAAAAAGTTACAGAAGTACCAGTAGCCGAGATGGAGCAGACAACAGATACCAAAAGTAACTCAGAAAAAGCTGCTTAACATGAACGAAGTACATGAATTAATCATTGTGGGCTCAGGCCCTGCAGGTCTAACTGCCGCAATTTACGCAGCCAGAGCTAACTTGAAACCTTTGGTATTAGCTGGCTACAAACCAGGAGGGCAGTTAATGGACACGTCTATCGTGGAAAATTTCCCAGGATTCATAGAGGGGATACAAGGTCCAGAATTAATGGGTAACATGATTTCCCAAGCTCAAAAATGGGGGTCAGAACTTGTGTACCAAGATGCTAATTTTGTTGATTTTGGCGGTGAAATAAAAGTGGTCAAAACGCCAGAAGGCGAATACAAAGCCAAAGCTGTAATCTTGGCCAGTGGCGCATTGCCACGTAGGCTAGATGTAGTCGGCGAAGATAAATACTGGGGTTTTGGTGTGTCGAGCTGTGCTACCTGCGATGGTGCACTTTACCGCGGTAAAGTTGTAGCTGTAATTGGCGGCGGCGATAGTGCTATGGAAGAAGCCAACTTTTTATCCACTTTTGCCATAAAAGTTTATGTCCTAAACCGAGGCGAAGCATTTAAGGCTAGCCCAATTATGTTAGATCGAGTTAGGAATAATCCAAAAGTAGAGATTGTGTTGAACACTCAGGTAAAAGAAGTGTTAGGAGATGGCCAAAAAGTCACGGGCTTAAGCCTTGTAAATAAACAGTCAGAGCAAACTTCTGAACTACTAGTAGATGGTATGTTTTTAGCCATTGGTCACATTCCAGTGAGCGGATTTCTAAATGGTATCAGCCTGACTACTCTAGGTTACGTAGAAAGCCAAGACGGTGTGCATACTAATATCGAAGGTGTATTTGTGGCCGGAGACTTAGAAGACCATAAATATAGACAAGCAATCACTTCCGCTGGTGCTGGCTGCAAAGCAGCCATGACAGCCCAAAAGTGGCTGGAGGCGAAGAAGCTGAGCCCTAATCTTATCTGATATAATTCCTTGTGAGAAATATCATCTCCAACTACGTTCGTTTCTGTTGGTGCCAATAGGCACTTATCCCTTCACACCTACATCAGGTCTTTGCCGTAATTTTCAGTTAAACTAAATTACACTTTCAATATGAACGATTCAACACAACCAAAAAGAATATTATCCGGAATTACCCCCAGCTCCAGCAAAGGGTTGCATTTAGGCAACTATTTAGGGGCGGTAAAACCACATATCGACTTTCAAGATCAAGGAGAATGCTTCTACTTCATTGCCGACTATCACGCCCTAAATACAGTACAAACTCCCCAGGAGTTTAGTCACAACACCTACGAGACATACTTAGATTACTTAGCATTAGGTTTAGATCTAACTAAAACAACCTTTTATGTAGAGTCACATGTGCCGGTCATTTTTGAGTTAACCGAGATTTTAAATAACGTGATTAACGTTGGCCAAATGATGCGCATGCATGCTTTTAAAGACAAGCTGGTAGACCCAAATGCCGATATCGGTACAGTAAATATGGGTTTGTTCACATACCCAATCCTAATGGCCGCCGATATCCTAGCTTTCGATGTAGATATTGTGCCAGTTGGCGAAGACCAATCCCAGCATGTAGAAGTGGCACGAGACATTGCCCAGGCTTTCAATCGCAAGTACGGCCAAATTGTAAAAGTTCCACAGCTGTACATAAAAAAAGAAGTGGCTAGAGTGATTGGTACCGACGGTGTACGAAAAATGGGTAAAAGTTTAGGTAACGACATTACAGTTTTGGCCGATCCAGAAACAATTACTAAACAGATTATGAGTATTGCCACCGACCCTGCGCGAATTAAAAAAGATGATCCCGGAGACCCAAGCAAGAACGTGATCTTTAAGTATTTGGAATTGATGAGTTTCGACGCTGCCAAACTTGCCGACTATGAAGCGCGTTACCGAGCCGGCACTATTGGAGACGTGGAACTAAAACGCGAATTTGCCGATTTTTTTATTGAATATTTCCGCGAGGCGCGCGAGCGCCGTTCTGAACTGGCAAAAGATCCAGCTGTCATCATTCAAATGATGCAACACAATGCCGCCAAAGCCAACGAAGTTGCCAACTCTGTAATGAATAGAGTAAGACAGAGCATTGGGGCGATCTATCTTTAAATTAGACTGAGTCCTAGTAGGTTAATAATCAACCTTAAAAATACTGATCCATAAACTTCTGAAGCTTGGCATCAAAAGTATACACTTGAGCATTTTTAATTACCGCGGTAGTAATCACAGTCAAATCTACAGCGGTAATTTTATTTGCCGTGGCGCAGTTTACTATTTGACAATCCGATAAAAAGTTTTGGTCAATTTCTACCGTGTCATTGTCTAGATTCGATAGGAAATGATCAACTATTGTGTAGTAGTTAGAATTGTTTAATGACTTAGCTAATTGATCCAATAATGAAGTCCTGCACTAAATGTTACAAGCTAGGCACTGCTGAAATTAGAAAGCCTCAGAAAATAGGATTGTAGATATTTTGATATAAGTTATAATAGCTCAATAGAGAGCAGAAGTTTGGTGCAATTCTGCAAAATAAATTTACAACAATTAAAAATTAATTCAAAGAATTAAGAGGCGGTACCGCCGAAATTAAATTTCACGGCCCTCACTGAATAATTATTATTTGGTGAGGGCTTTTTCGTACTTAGATAGGAAATCAATACAAATTATGGAAAAATTAGGTTATCGACTCAGACCAATTTAAATCAAATTTACGTAAAATAAATAATTATTAATTAATATGCAAAATAATTTAACAACACAACAAAGAATAGATTTAATTAAAGAAGTAGCTGCCGAAATTGTCGGTGAAGAAGAGCTAATAGCCATTTTAGAATCAGGCGAACCCCTATTTACCTACGATGGTTTTGAACCGTCGGGTCAAATGCATATTGCGCAGGGAATTATGCGTGCAATCAACACCAATAAAATGATTGCGGCCGGTTTCACCTTTAGAATGTGGGTAGCTGACTGGTTTGGCTACTTAAATAATAAAATGGGCGGCGATTTGGAAAAAATAAAAGACGTGGGCCGTTACTTTATCGAAATCTGGAAAGCCTCTGGCATGGATTTGGATCATACCGAATTTTTATGGACGTCTGACTTTGTAAGCGACCCCGGATACTGGGAAACTATGATGCGTGTATCTAGAACGACTTCTCTGCAAAGAATTTTGCGTACTACCGAAATTATGGGGCGTAGCGAAAAAGATACTTTGTCTGCAGCGCAAATCCTTTATCCAGCAATGCAAGTCACCGATATTTTCTACGTGATGAAGGCACAGGTGACTCAGCTAGGGATGGATCAACGTAAAGTGAATATGTTGGCTCGCGAAATTGGCCCAGAACTTGGTTTCTGGAAGCCAGTTGTGGTGAGTAGCAGAATGCTACGGGGTTTAGGTAAGCCAAGCGATGCTATCGATCCAGTCGAAAAGGCAATTGCCGCCAAGATGTCTAAATCAATTCCCGATTCAGCTATTTTCATGACTGATTCCTTAGAAGATATCAAACGTAAAATTCAAAAAGCGTACTGTTTGGAAGGCGATACTTTGGACAACCCAATTTTAGAGTACTGCAAGTACTTAATTTTCGAGGCGCACTACTTGAAGTCAGCCAAGCCTGTACTAGACGACGGCAAGTTTGTGGTGGAGCGCGAGCAGCGCTTTGGCGGCAATGTGTCTTACGATAGTTACGCGCAGCTAGAAGCTGATTTTGCCTCTAAAAACCTATTCCCATTGGATCTAAAAACAGCTGTGGTTAAGTATCTAGATCGAATGTTACAGCCAACTCGTGATCATTTCGAGAATAATCAACAGGCCAAAGAGTTACTAGCAAGGGTGCAGAGCTACCAGATTACCCGCTAGAGCGGTGGTGTTTAGCCGCTAAACAGTAAAAGTCTACACGTACAGCAAAAGCCTGAAAATTTTGACTGTCGAAAGCCGATGAAGATTTTTGATCAATATCGGCTTTTCGACGTACCTAAGGTAATTATGCGGTTTTAGAATAAATTTTGTATACCAAACTTTTCAAAATCTAGTTTAGAATTTACATATTCTTAAATTGCCGGCACAAGAATAGTTTTACTTATTACTATATTTTTATGGCTCTTACAACTGAAGATCAGCAATTTATACTGCAGCTATTTGCTCAGGTTAACAAGCGTTTCGATGATTTAGAAACGCGTATCAATAAATTAGAAATCAGATTCGACGTGTTAGAAACAAAGTTTGACAAGTTAGAAACCAGATTCGACGTGCTAGAAACAAAGTTTGACAAGTTAGAAACCAGATTCGACGTGCTAGAAACAAAGTTTGACAAGTTAGAAATCAGATTCGACGTGTTAGAAACAAAGTTTGATAAGTTAGAAACCAGATTCGACAAACTCGAAAAGAAGGTAGACAAAATTGATATGAAACTAGACATGACACGAGCGGATGTCTTACTTGTACATGCAAACATCGAAGTTGTTACCGATAGAATTAACGAGATGCATGTAGACTTAAAAATGGTTAAGAAAGATGTAGGAACTCTTAAAGAAGATCGAGATCATACTTTTAGTTTGATAGTTCCTAAACAATCAGATCATGAAAGACGGATTCTGAGCGTGGAAAGAATGCTTTTACACGACAGTAAGAAAACTTAGTCTTTGTTCGCTATACTAAATCATGAAATTATTTATCGCAGCAGATCACGGTGGTTTTACGCAGAAAGAGCAGATCGAATATCACTACGATGTGGAGAATAAAGACGTAGATAGCGAGCTGATAGAGGTGATTGACTTGGGTGCAGAAATGTTTGATCCACAAGACGATTACCCGCCGTTCGCATTTAAACTTTGCGAAGCAATCTTAACTGCCAGAGCATCTCTACCTGAGCATAGGCGAGATGAAGTTTTGGGAGTATTGATTTGCAAATCTGGCATCGGTATGAGTATTGCTGCCAATAAAGTTAAAGGTTGTTACGCCGCTCTTTGTACTTCGGCTGAGCAAGCACGGAGAGCCCGTGAACATAATCATGCCAATATTTTAGTACTAGACGCTGAGTTTATAGACATAAATCAGAATTTTATAGTCCTATTAGCATTTATCCATGCCAAACCACAAACAGGTAGGCACGAGAGACGTATCAATCAAATTAAAGATTACGAATATACCAAATGAATTTACAAATCACACCGGCGATCTTAACGGACAATCTTAACGAAGCAAAAGAATTAGCCGAGAAATATATTCTGCTCGGCACAGAGCAAATTGATATCGATGTAGCGCTAGCTAGTTTTGGTAAGCAGACAATCAGTTTAGAGCAAGCGGTGGAGTTAGTAATTGATCTAAGCCAGAAATATGAACTAGAGCCTTTATTTTGGGGGTTTGATGTTGCCATAGACAACGCACAAGCAAAGTTAGAACTATTACTTCCAGAGCTATTAAGCGCCCAAATTCAACCGCGTATCTATTTAAGTACTAAGTGCGGTGAAGTAGCTTACTTATGGCTGTTAGATCAGCCAGTCTACAAAGGGTTAGTTATCGATGCCGACATCGGGATTACGCTTCAATATCCTTGGCACGAGTTCGATGAAGTACAGTTAATGACAGTTAAGTCACGAACTCAAGGCCAAAAATTTGAACAAAATTTATTAAGCAAAGCTTTAAAGCTACGCGAAAAAGGGTTTGAAAGCATTATTTCTATCGACGGTGGCATTAATTTAGAATCAGCGGCCATAATTTCAGATTATGTAAAACAAGGAATTATCGAAAGATTAAGTGTGGGCTCGTATTTCCAGCATTCAACAGAACTAGAATTAAGTCGTGACAAATTAGTTTTAGCTTTGGCATTGTAAGTCTGAGAATTATTTCAGGAAGTTAGTTTGCCCTAAAGCCGCTAGTCCCCTAAACTAGATTATGCCCAAAACTATCGTACAACTACCAAGAGCAACTGAAGAGGAGATACAGCAGCAACGAGCTCAAAAAGACCCAAACAGAATAATCAACGATATCTGCTTTTTTGGCGATTCATCTGTCCCCGAAGATTCTGAGTTATACATTAAAGTAAAAGAGACGACTAAACTATTAGCCGAACACGGTTACTCCATAGTCGACGGTGGAGGACCAGGAGTAATGAAAGCGGCCACAGACGGCGCGCAGCTAGGTGGAGGCCACACAACTGCTATTTATTGGCAGCCAAAGTTGGCTTCGATCTTTGAAGGTCGAAATCTGTCCAACACCACCACCTCATCTGCCGCGTATTCAAATTATATGATGCGCACCATGGGTTTAATCGAAGAAGGAGAAGTCTACGTTGTCTGCCAGGGTGGAACTGGAACTATTTCTGAGTTGGGGATGGTTTGGGCTTTAGCCAAACTATATTACGGAAAACACAAACCGGTAATTCTATTCGGTGAATTTTGGAAAGAAGTTATCGATTCAATCCAAAAAAACCTATTGATAGATGATAACGAGCTGCAAGTTTTAAACTATGCCACCACCAAAGAGCAGGTATTAGAATTAATTCAGGCATTCGAAATCGAAGTAGCCGCTAGAGCGCAAAAGACCTACGAAGGGGACGAAGTCGCCTTTGTATTGGCTCCTAAATATACCCCGGAATCTTTAGAAAAGATGAAGAAATTAAGAGCTGTACAAAACCAACTAGTCCGTAATTCGCTTACTGCAAAGCAAATAGAAGAGTTTACAAAGTTAGTACAGCCGCCAGCTAGAGTTTTAGAAATAGGATCTGGGCTGGGGATTGATACTTCGTTTTTAGCGGAGAAATATTCTGTAATTTCAATTGATAACAACTCAGAGCAAATCGAAGCAGCCAGAATGCATAACCCTAATGCCGATATTTTGAACGCTGACATTCGTAACTACGAAATTCAAGAAAATGTATTCAAAGGAATTTGGAGCCGTGATTGTTTGCATCACTTAAACTGGCAAGAGTTACAGCAAGTGTTCCCAAAACTAGCTAGAGGCTTAGTGCCAGGCGGAATTTTGTACATTGTGGTTAGAGCTGGTAAGGGTGATGAAGCCTATGAAGGTGATGTAGAGGGTGGCCAGAACTTACGCAGGTTTTACCACTATTTTTCCCAAGATGATATTAAACAGTTAGCTGCATTGTCTGGCCTAGATATTGTGCGTACTGAAATAACTAAACGTAGTCATGAATGGATGGTAGCAATTTTGCATAAACCAAATTAGATATGGATAAAATGGATTTACCACAATTAGCTAACAGAATCAGACAGCATGTGGTAAACATGGTTTACAAAGCAAAATCAGGCCACATGGGTGGCGCATTAGGAATTACCGATGTCTTAACTTATCTTTATTTTAAAGAATTAAAGATTGATCCTAAACGCGGTGATTGGAGTGAGCGCGACCGCTTTGTCTTATCTCCCGGACACGTTGTACCAGGCTTGTACGCTGTATTAGCAGAACGTGGTTTTTTCCCAGTAGCAGAGCTGGACACATTGCGGGCCAATAATTCCAGGTTAAAAGGACATACTTTTCGTAATTTAGATATCGGCGTAGAAACCACAGGTGGATCTTTAGGCCAAGGCTTTTCGCTTGCTTTAGGCATGGCTATGAACGCTAAGATTAAAGATTTAGACTACCGTACATACTGCATAATTAGCGATGGTGAGCTGAACGAAGGCCAAATCTGGGAGGGATTAATGTTTGGCTACAAACACGAATTGGACAACTTATGTGTAATTTTGGATCGCAATCACATTCAACTTTCCGATCAGACCGAAATAATTATGCCTACAGAGCCAATTGTAGATAAGCTGAAAGCGTTTAATTGGCAGGTGTTAGAAATTGATGGTCACGATTTTGGGCAGATTGGATTTGCGTTAAGCAAATCCAAGATTATCAAAGGCCGGCCGACAATTATTATTGCTAATGTGACGGCCGGCCGCGGAGTCAGCTTTATGGAAAATAATTCTGCATGGCATGGCAAAGCACCAAACGACGTCGAATTTAAATTAGCTATCCAAGAATTAAAAATATATGAGTGATATTTTTATACTTATTAACGATCCTTTGCCTGAAGAGCTTATTGGTAATGTCGCAACTGCACAGCAACAAGTGCTTAGTGCAATTGATACCTTACCTAAAAAGATAGATATTCAAGTAGAGTATATAAAGAAATTGTTGCCTTCACTTAACAGTTTCCTGGCAGCACTTATTATTCTTAATACTTGGTTATCAACATTTACTAATCAAATTCAGCCAGGACCTATCCTTGATCCGATGCTAGCTAGAGCTGTATCTTTGCAGATTACAGTAGAACATCTTACTAAATTAATTTCCGATCTTCTTAACGAGCTAAAATCTGCAAATGAGAATGTAGTGGAAAATAATTCTGTGACAAATTTAAAACCGTGGGAAAAAGTAATCCCTTTATCTAAAATACTATCAGCATTACCAGCTGGAGTAGCCGCTAACGGTGATTTAGTTGTTCTGAATATTACTTTCTCGCCAGATATATTTACTCTAGCGCAAGATGAGTGTTAGAAATTTAAATTAATATGCCGCAAGCCATAACCAAAGTATTACAAAAATTAAAAGATGCTTCGATGCGTAATGGTTTTGGAGCGGCCATGACAGAAATAGGTAGTGACGCAAACGTAGTGGCCTTAAGTGCTGATTTGTCTGAATCATTAGCTTTAGCTGAATTTAAAGAAAACTATCCAGAGCGATATATAGAACTTGGGATTGCAGAACAAAATATGGCTGGAGTGGCCGCCGGATTAGCATTAGAAGGAATGATCCCATTTGTTTGTACATTTGCCTGCTTTCAGCCGATGCGTAATCTAGATCAGATCCGCACATCAATCTGTATACAAAATACCAACGTTAAAATGATTTCATCACATGCTGGGTTTAGCTTTCCAGGCGATGGCATTCAGATACAAGCTTTAGAAGACATCGCTATTATGCGCACGTTACCTAACACTACAGTCCTAGTTCCAGCAGACGCTTTACAGGCGCGCGAGTTAACTTTACAAGCGTATAAATATTTAGGCCCGGTCTATTTACGTTTGGGTCGCATGCCTGTAGACAGCTTTAGTTCGAGTAACTTAGTTGATCAAGAGCTACTAACACCTACAGAAATTGGCAAGGCCCAACTACTAAGACAAGGCGGCGACGGTGCCATTATCGCCTGCGGCTACATGGTAAATAATGCCCTTCAAGCCGCCGAACTATTAAAAGCTCAAGGCGTCTACGTGAGCGTGATCAACATGCATACAATTAAACCGTTAGACACAGAAACTTTGGCCACAATTGCTAGTCATCATCGTAAGATTTTCACAGTGGAAGAACACCAATTAAATGGTGGCTTAGGTAGTGCAGTGGCCGAATTTTTAGCCACACACGCTAATTCACCAAAACTCACCATGATTGGCGTGAACGATAGTTTTGGTGATACAGCTGCAGATGTAGAGCAGCTATGGCAACAACATGGTTTGATGCCGGCGCAAATTGCCCAGGTAATTTTAGATGAACAATAATTGGCAATTTGCCAAAAGAAGGCTGCAAAATAACTGGCGCGCCTGGCGAGCAGAGCATTTAACCAGATATAAAATCGCGGTTTTATTTATCACCATCAGCGTTTTTATCTTAGCGGTGCCAGTCTTAATCTACGTGGCACTCAGCAACGACGCTCAACAGCTATTACTTTCCAATATTACCCAAGTTGAACGTAACAGTGTGATTGTGGTTTACGGCTTAGATCCAGCTCTGAATTCAGTTAGTTTAAGGCAACAAATTTTTTCGCAGATTCCAGAGGCAGGGTTGGCTTTGGAGCGAGGCCAAATAAGTTCCTTAATTTTAGCTAGCCCGCAATTCGTAGAAAACCCTGCAATACTAGAGCTAAAACAAGGTAGCTTGGCAGTTTTACCAAATATTAAAGACTCATGGGATTTTTGCGTGCAAATTAAAAATCTGGCTAATCCAAATATTGTAGTGATTGCCGACAGCATCGATGTCCCCGAAATTGCCTTTGTGTGTAAGAACTTCGCTTTGAATATTCGCATCTTACAGCTCGATTTATACCCAGCCGTCGCTAAAGGCGGTTTATGGTTTCGTAGCTTAATTGAACTTACCAGTTTGGTGTGGCGGGTGAATTCCTCTACAATATCGTTGTATGAATAGTAAACGCATTGTATTAATCTTGGTTGTGAGTGTTCCTGTCTGCTTATTGGTAGTTGTGGCAGCTTTATTTCTATCAACTAACAGCTCTCAGACACGCACTAATAGTACAAAATCTAGTACATCCAGCGGCGGTTCAGATTCCGCAACTAGCGAAACAAACAGCAGCCAAAACCCACTAGCAAACTTTGCATTTGCCGGCATTCGTAACAACGACACCGTAATTTTAACGGCAGATCGAGAAGCGCAAGTGGTGGTGCAGTTAGATACTAAACAATGGCAAACCCCAAAGTGGCAACCACAGCGTAAAGTATTAGCGGTACTTGGCAATTCTGGCACAATCGTAGAGCCAATTTACAATATTTTTACTTTTGACCCGTCCAAAAACGTTTGGCAGCAGATCACTTCCTACGATAAAACGACCAGCGGAGTCACTGCCTTTAACTGGCTTAACAATACAACACTTAGTTTTACCCAAGGCGCTGAGGGAAACAATTGGCTGCACAATTTAGATTACGTTAACAGCCAGTTAACAAAGGTTTTTCAAACAGAAGGTAAATTAATGGATGATAATTCTGCAAGTTACGTATTTGTACAAAATAACAACGTATTGCGTTGGCACGATATTAAAGGCAAAGAATTGATCAAATACAATGCAGGCGATATCGAAGCTGGCGCCAAAATTATTCAAAGTGGATTAAATAATCAGGATCAAGCCTGGATGTTAGTCCAAACGACTAATCAGCAAATTATGTACATATTTGCTACAGCCGGAAATATAGTGCCCACAGAGATTCTAAGAGTCAGACTCGGAGCCCAAACAATACTAAGTGCTTGCGAAATCGGCAGTAACTTTTTCTTTATCCAGTCAAAAGGGAATACGCTACAAATCCTAAATCTGGCTAATACTAACCAGCCGATAGCAACGCTGCCAACTAACCAAGAAATTACCAAATTAAATAGTCAGGTTACCTGTACTAGCGACAGTGCGTATATTCGCATTTATGGCGGGGAGAGTAATCAGTGGTATCGGTTTACTGGTAGTAGATTAGAGACTTTACCAGGCTTTGCAAATCTGGACATGATTGCCGCTTTATAACTCGATCTGTTAGTATAGAACGCTTATTAGTCAATAAAAAGACTATATCTTAACTTAAAAATACCAACGATTTTAGCGTGGTATTTTATTAATAAATAATTATGGCCGTTTCTATCAAATTCATTGGCGCTGCTCACACCGTAACCGGTTCTTGTTACATCGTTAAATCCGATCAATCAACCTTTATCGTTGATTGCGGTATGTACCAAGGTCCAGACGTGGAGATTCGTAACTTAGAAAATTTCACTTTCGATCCTACCGAAATCGACTTTGTAATGTTGACTCACACGCATTTGGATCATGTGGGGTTACTTCCAAAACTAGTAAAAAATGGCTTTACGGGGCCAATCTTCATGACTTTGCATACTGCTCAAATTGCCGAAATAATCTTGTTAGACTCTGCCAAAATCCAAGAAAATAATTTTGCTGAAGGTAAACCATGGAAACATGCTAAAAAAATCGCCTTAATCTACGATAAGAACGACGCCCACGATACGATCAGACAATTCGAAATAGTCAGACTGCACGAAAGTTTCCGCCCATCCTTAGATGTAGAAGTGGAATTCGTAAACGCCGGACACGTGTTAGGTGCAGCTAGCATCCACGTCAAAGTAGAAGACAAAAAAATCGTATTCTCAGGTGACATTGGCCGTTTAAAGCAAGAATTGATTCCTGGTTTCGAAACCCAAACAGACTTTCAACCAAACGTAATTCTGACAGAATCTTTATACGGAGGCCAAATTCACCCAGACCGTCACCAATCAGTCCAAGAATTGATGGAAATCATCCACGATACAATTGCTCGCGGTGGTTCTGTATATATTCCTAGCTTTTCGGTGCAACGCACCCAAGAAATTTTGCACGACTTCAAAATCGCTAAACAAAGCGGTGCTTTAGATGCTGATTTACCAATAGTCTTAGACAGCCCGATGGCTCAACGGGTAACTGATATTTACGCCGACGCTTTAGACGATGGTGCTGATTCTAAACTAAATTTTCCAGGTCTTCATTACATTCGAAATGGTAAAAAATCACAGCAAATTTCTAAGCGCACAGGCCTAGTTGTGATTGCTGGTAGCGGCATGGCCGATGGCGGCCGCATTGTGGGCCACTTAGCCCAAAATATCTCTAGTGCTAAAAACGCGATTGTATTTGTAGGTTACCAAGCAGAAGCCACACTGGGTAGAGCATTGGTGGAAGGTGCCAAAATGGTCACGATCGACGAAACTGTGTTTGAAGTTAGAGCCCAAGTGCATCATTTAGCTGGTTTCTCGGCCCACGGCGACACAAACGACTATCAAATTTGGATTGATCGTTTCGATCGCACAAATCTAGAAAAAGTTTTTTTGATTCACGCCGAACCTGCCAGGTCTGAACTATACAGACAGCAATTAATTAGGAATGGATACAATATGGAATTGATTATTCCAGATCGCGAAGAGGAGATTATGTTGTAGGGTTAAAACCTATGCGCTAGAGTTAATTCAGTTGCAGGAACACAATTTCGTATCTGGTCGACAAAGAAATAATATCAACCAGAGCTTATTCACTTATTCACTTATTAACTCAGCCAGTATTTTTTCTCTATTATTCAAAAAGTATTTAGTTAATTGGTAATGCGGTGTATCTTCGTAAATCACTTTGTTAATTGACTCGTGTTCCAAAAGATAAATATCAGCATTTGGATATCCCATAATAATTGGGGAGTGTGTGGCAATAATAAATTGAGAGTTTTGCTTTGCAAGTTTATCTATTGACGCTAACAACTTGAACTGATTTGCAGGTGAAAGGGCAGCTTCCGGTTCGTCTAAAATATATAGTCCGTTGCCTCTAAAGCGATTTTGAATTAAAGATATAAAAGATTCACCATGAGATTGTGCGTGAAGAGATCTCTCTCCGTAAGGAGAATTTCTGTTGTACTCAAATCCCAATTTATTAACTTCGGTAGCCAGATTATAAAAAGTCTCCGCGCGTAGAAAATATGAGTCCTTTGGTAGCTTTAATCCTTTGGTAAGAACTAAATTGCGATGCAATTCTGAATGAGTAGCAGTCGTGGTAAAATTAAAGTTTTTACTACCCCCCTCGGCGTTAAGCCCAGCAGATAAAGCTATCGCCTCTAGAAGCGTTGATTTACCAGAACCATTTTCACCTACTAAGAATGTTACTTTAGGATGAAAAACTAATTTAGTTAAGTTTTTAACCACAGGCAGGTTGAACGGATATTCATCAGGTAAATTCTGTCTATTAATTGAAACATCGATTAGATAGTGTTCAGCATCTAAAACTCGCATGGGATATTTTACCTCAGAAGACGAGATTTGTATGTGAATGGCAAGTTGCCCGACTCCCACGGATTACAAAGGCTAGGCTGCAATTACGTGCAGATTTCTGTAACGACTACTACCAGCTACGCAGAATTATACCACCACGAATTTTTTCCTAATATAATAATTCCCCTTTAAGCCTTGCCCAAACCCTCGCTCACCCATATAATTAGCCACAGATGCTTACAGATTCCGATACCAAGAAAATTGCTGCCTTAATCAAAATCGCCATTCCAGAAAGCGAACTTCCTAAGTACACCTCGCAGCTAAACACAGTGTTAAAAGCCGCCGATGTGTTGAAAGAAGTAGATACCAGTGGCGTAAAGCCAACTGCGCAAACCCATGGTTTGGAAAATATCCTACGTGAAGATGAGGTAAAACCAGGACTTGATATGCAGAAATATCCGAATAAGCAGTTTAATAAGACAATTTCTGCCTTTGAAGTGAAGCAGGTGATAGGTGGAGGCGAATAATTCACGCCAAAATTAACTTAAAATAATTTTGCCAAAAATAAAATGGACCTAACTAAAAAAACAATTCAACAAGTACATCAAGACTTGATAAAGAAAAAATACACGGCAGTCGAAATTACCGAAGCCTACTTTGAAGAAATCAGTCAAAAAGATAGTGAAATCAATGCGTTCATTAACCTAACTAAAACAGAAGCTTTAGCTCAAGCAGAAGTTGTAGATCAGAAAATTGCTAGGGGTGAACAAATTTCTCTAATTGCCGGAGTGCCTGCTGCATTAAAAGATAATTTCAACTGGTTAAGCACCAAAACTACTGCCGGATCGAACATGTTGAAAGACTACGTTTCACCATATAACGCCACAGTTACCGAAAGACTATTGCAGCACGACGCCGTATTCTTAGGCAAAGCCAATATGGACGCTTTTGCGCATGGATCGTCTACCGAAACATCGGACTTTGGTGTGACCAAAAACCCATACAATTTGGACCGAGTCGCTGGCGGCTCATCTGGGGGTAGTGCCGCAGCCGTGGCTGCAGGTTTAGCCACCTATGGTATTGGTAGTGAAACTGCTGGGTCGGTACGTGGACCCGCTGCATGGTGCGGCCTTTACGGCTTTGCGCCAACCTATGGCCGCATTAGCCGCTATGGGGTTGTGGCCATGGGATCTTCACTTGATCGACCAGGTGTGTTGGCCAACAATGTAGAAGACTGTGCGATTGTGACCGATTTGATTGCTGGACTTGACGAACACGATGCTACAAGCATTCCAGAAGCTCCAACGAACTATTTCGAAAATTTAACCGCAGAATTAAAAGGCAAAAACGGCAAACTACGTTTGGGCTTACCAAAACAGTTTATCGATGAACGTATTCAACCAGACACTGTAAAAAAAGTAATGGAGGCAGTGGAAAAATTTAAAGTCGCTGGTGCCGAAATTGTGGAAGTAGATCTTTTAGATCCAAAATTCTCAATTGCTGTATATACAATCATTTGTCGAAGCGAAGTATCCTCAAACTTAGCCCGCATAGACGGTATCCGATACGGCCATGTGTCAGCACAAACAGCAGCACAGGTATTAGATCAGATTTCGTTAAACCGCTATGAAGGCCTAGGAAACGAGGCCAAACAGCGCTCAATGACTGGCGCCTATGCTCTATCTGCAGGTTACTACGATGCTTACTACAAGAAAGCACAACAAGTAAGAACGCTAATTATCGAAGATTTCAACCGCGTATTCCAAGATGTAGATTTGATCATTGGCCCTACTATGCCAACTACTGCACCAAAGCTTGGGGTAACGGCTAACGACCCCTTATTTGGTGAAACAGCCGATATGCTAACAGAACCAAGCGCCTTGGCTGGATTACCTTGTATCTCATTCCCTGTGGGGGTAGATAGTGAAGGTTTACCAATTGGCATGCAGGCTTTTGGCCCACAATTTGCCGAGCAATCAGTGCTTAACTTGGCTTATTTCTATCAGCAGAATCTGGCAGAGTAGTTGATCTTTGTGAGAAAACGGCATGGGTAAAATCTAATAACAGTGGTGTTTTAATTTCTGCTAAAAATCTAATGCTGGCTTATTATTCTCGTATAATGCCGCCACAACTTCGCTATAACTAATGCAATTACTCGTCAATATAAACAGCGTAAATTGGAAGTTGTATACAACCCAAATCCACAGTAAAATCCTACAGCATGTATAAGTATTCACCTGTAATCGGTCTAGAAATTCACATCCAGGCCAAGACAAAATCTAAAATGTTTTGCAGTTGTGCCACCGACTATTTTGGCGATAAGCCAAACACGCACGTGTGTCCAGTATGTCTGGGGTTGCCAGGCGCTTTACCCGTTCCCAATAAAGCTGCCATCGAACAGTGTATTCGTTTGGGACTGGCTTTAAATTGTGAGATCAATGAATTCTCTAAATTTGATCGTAAAAACTACTTTTACCCAGATCTACCAAAGGCATATCAGATCTCGCAGTATGACCTGCCGGTAGCTAAAAATGGATATTTGGTGATCAACACTAAACAAGGTGAAAGTAAAATTGGCATTCGCCGTGTGCATCAAGAAGAAGATACCGGAAAAAGTATCCACGAAGGTGGCACTACGTTTTTAGACTTTAATAAGTCGGGTATGCCTTTAATGGAAGTGGTGACAGAACCAGATTTTCAGACATTAGAGGAAGTAACTGTCTTTGCCAAGCTATTAAAACAAACAGTGGAATATATTGGCGTGAGTGATGCCGAAATGCAAAAAGGCCAGATGCGTTTTGAATTAAATATCTCGCTCAGACAAGAAAAAGACGGCACTAATTTGCCGCCATACCGGGTAGAAGTGAAAAATATCGGCTCAATTTCTGCTTTAGAAAAAGTGATGCAATTCGAAATTGCCAGGCAGACGCAATTGATTGATGCCGGCCAGGAATTTAAAAATGAAACTCGCGGTCTAAAAGATATGTCTGGTGAAACTGTGGCGCAGCGTAGCAAAGAAAACGAAGATGACTACCGCTATTTTCCAGAACCAGATATTCCTCCATTTATAAATTCAAAAGAGTTAGTGGCTAGACTAGGCAAGGCTTTGCCAGAATTACCCGCAGCAAGATTGAGTCGATATTTGAGCTGGGGTTTAAACTCAGAACAGGCTGATACCTTGGTTGATCAACCACTTAAGGGTAACTGGATAGACGTTTTGGCCAAACAAGTAAACAACGAAGCTGAAACCATTAAGTCAGCTGCAAAGCTTTTAATTGGCGACATTAGTTATCAGTTGGAGCAACAAAATCTTGAATTAGCAGATTCTCTAATCTCTATGGATGATATTTTATTCTTGGTGAATAAGCAAAAAGAGGGCAGTTTAACTTCTACCATTGTGAAACAGATTATCGAAAAGGTGTTTACTACCAAAAAAACTGCCGCTCAAATTGTGCAAGACGAAAACTTAGAAGTAGTTCAAGACAGATCCCAATTAGAGGCTTGGGTGGATAAGGCAATTACCGAAAACCCACAGCTCGTTAGCAGTATGGCTAAAAACCCAAATGCCTACAAGGCAATCTTAGGTGTTGTAATGAGAGAGAGTAAAGGCCAAGCTAATGCTCAGCAGGTTGAGGAGATGATTAAGGGGAAGCTGGGGATTAATCTTTAAGTTGTGGAAACAATTTAGTAATCCCTGCTAGTATTTCCTCTTCGTAGCACTAAGACTGGTGTTTATATTTGACAATTAGCTTGTCATAAACCTCGATATAAGCATTTAACTTGCTTAAATCGTTAACTGAAAAGGCCATCTTTTGCAGCTAGGTAATACGAAAAACACTTTCTACAAGTTAAAATAGCAGCCATAAAAACAAGGCACTCTGCCAAGTGCCTTGTCTCGCCTTTAACTAATTTCTGGCTACTAACTTAGATTGAAGTGACTAGCAAATTGCATAAACTCACTATTACTATTTAACCAGCGTTTTAGAGCATTAATATCGTAAAGCTGAATATATTTTCCAGTCTTACTATTAAAACCATCCTGCAGATTTAAATCTCGAATCTCGAAATTAACAGGATCGGCATTAACTAAAAAGCGGTGCATACTTTTGTGATTCATAAAATAGTTAATAAAATTTAGTGCTGGTTTAGCATACAACTTTCTTAAACTATCTGTCAAGGGTGTCAAGTGACAACTGCCACAATATTATAAAATCTAAGTATCTGTCATTGACTTCTATATAAAAATAGTTCAAGATAGAACGGAATGCATCCAACACAACAAAAACTTATCGACCTCATTAATAAAGAGGACATCAGTAAACTAAGCTTACGTGAAATTGGCCGTAGAATCGAAGTTTCTAGTCCGCAAGTAATAAAACATCATTTAGAACAACTGCGGAAATTGAATCTTAAAACTGTGCAAGTGCCAACATTAGGCAAAGATATACTTAAAAACTCAATATCAATAGATAGAATCACGTTTGATATTCCTTTGTTAGGCTATGCTAATTGCGGTGCCGCCAGCTTTATTGCCCAGGAAACGGCAAATGGGTACTTAACTGTATCTAATTCCATTGTTAAAAGCGTTCCTGGCTTATTTGCTTTAATTGCCCAAGGAGAATCGATGAACAACGCCAATATTTCCGGAAGTGCAATTGCCACCGGAGACTATGTAATTGTAGATAGTAATAAGCGTAGCCCAATTTCCGGCGACTATGTAGTATCTGTCATTGACGGCTACGCCAATATTAAAAAATTTCACTTAGACAAAGAGAATAAACAAATTGCTTTAATTTCCGAAAGTAAACAAGATTTCCCAGAAATAATTATTGCTGCCGAAGATTTTAATCAGTATATGGTGAGTGGGACAGTAGTGAAAGTAGTAAAGAAGATTAAGGTAAAATAGCAAATTGAAATTATATTATACAAATAGTATATTCTTATAGGGAGTCTCCAAGTACAAGCTCTGATTTGTTAGTAGCTTTATTAAGGAAAGGCTTACGTTCTCTTAATGAAGAAGAGAGAGCCCAATTGCTAGAAATTTATAACTTACCTGAATGCCAAATAGTATATGGCAACCTTTTTAGTAGAGGTGTCTACATATCTAGAGATGAGGTTGTTACATTTCTAGCTTCGGAAACATGGAACAGAAGACCAAATACTGAGGCCTAGTTACTTTCTAAAATTGAATTTATAAGAGAAAGATATATAATAAGTCATAGTGCAGATATTCCAAGACCACAAGCTCAATTTAGCCAATTTATAAATGCAGGGCTAGAAACCTTAAATCCAGCTGAAATTGAGGAGTTGGCTTTTGTTTGGTACAGTGCAAATCTGGAGCGGCAAACAAGATGGTGTTTGGGTAAGAGTATGAACGATCGAAAAGCTACCAAAAATATCACCACTAAGCTTATTTCTCAATTTCTATCGCTAAACGTACATGCCTTTATAGAGACTGCTGCTGGAGAATTATATTTAAAGCAATTATCTGCTATTGATTTATTAGATATTGCTGCTGGACGTGACTTAATAGCACAAGAATTAACACTGTTAGTTGATTTTATCAACGGTGGCTTTGACTTCTTCCGGGGGAATTAAATCTTAAAAAGAATCGCGCTTTCCGACCTACTATACATATGCAAGAATCAAAAGTTGTTCCATGTTTAACAGACGAATATTGGCTAGAACATTTAGCTTCAGTAGGATTTAGCTTTGAGTCTTAATCTCGCAACATGCCGACGTTTAATCCGTCTTTGATTTATATTAAAGGTTTTTGTGCAAATCCGCCTTAAACAATTCCTCCAAAACTAAGCATTTGCCATCGTCGATTAACAAAATGTCGCCATTCTTTATTGCGACTTTCCCGTTAATTACTTTGACAATCATTTCGGCCACAAACTCTGGCGACTGTGCACTTTGCGCAACCATTGCCCCTCGCAACATATGCTGCATTGGAGTGTTGGTACGCCCAGGCAGCACCACGATAGATTTTAAATCCGGATTTTCTAAAGCTACAGTTTGTCCTAAAGAAGTAATTGCCGCTTTAGTAGCAGCGTAGACAGCCATTTTGGGGTAACCGTAAATGTTTGCTCTGGAAGCAATACTAAAAATCTGACCACTTTTCCTAGCTTGCATACCTGGTAGTACGGCTTTAATTAGTTTAAATGGCGCAGTCACATTCACAGCCACACCTAAATCAAAATCAGTGTCACTAATTTGTGAGAACTCTTTTAATTCATGTGCCACCCCCGCATTGTTAATCAGTACATCTATATCGGCTACTTTTAGATATGCGCACAACTCATCTAAAAATGGAGCATCAGTTAAATTACCAGCAAAACATTTGGTGGTCACGCCAGTTAGTTTTAATTCATTGGCTAATTCATCTAGTCCAGGCTGGTTTAGATCGACTAAGATCAAAGTCTGTACCGAGTGAGCTAATTCCCGAGCTAAAGATCTACCAATTCCACTAGCTGCACCGGTAATTAGGACTTTCATAGTTCATTCTATCACTAATATTTGCCCCTAAACTTCATGGACATGTATACTAACTAAGTGATTCAATTTCAGGGAGTAACTAAACGCTATCAAGGCAACGATTTTGTAATCGAAGATGCCAGCTTTTCTATAGAGCCGGGGGAGTTTGTGTTCCTAATTGGCCCGTCTGGATCAGGTAAAACAACTGTAATTAAACTATTAATTAGAGAAGAGTTACCAACTTCCGGTAAGATTTTTTTTGATGATTTCGATATTACTAAACTCTCGAGAAACAGCGTGTATAAGTTACGCCGCCAATTAGGAGTAGTTTTTCAAGACTATAAATTGATTCCCGATAAGACAGTTTACGAAAACGTAGCTTTTGCGATGGAAGTAGCTGGTAAATCAGATAAAGAAATTAAAGAAACAGTTCCATATTTACTAGACATTGTGGGCCTGAGTTCAAGATCTAAAGCATTTCCAGATCATTTATCCGGCGGTGAAAAACAACGCGTAGCCATTGCTAGAGCGGTTTCTAATAATCCACGTGTATTAATTGCAGATGAGCCCACCGGTAACTTAGACCCAGGAGCGGCGTGGGATATTGTGCAGATCTTAACCAAAATCAACAATTGGGGTACCACAGTGATCATGTCTACGCATGGTTCAGATATTGTGAACACTTTAAATAAAAGAGTAATTCAGATGTTTAAAGGTCGCGTGGTGCGTGACGATGCCAAAGGATATTACGAATCGGTTGCTAGTAAAAGTGAAGCACGAGACGAATCGGCTGAGTCAGCAGATGTGACAACTGAACTGGTAGATGAACAACGTAAAGGCCCAATTAAAGTACAAATGAAAACTGTAGCTAATCCACTGCCACAGCCTAAACGTCGACTATTTGGACTATTTGGTCCACGTGTGACTCCTGTGATCGAAGATGAGGAATCAGAAGAGGACTTAGCAGTGGTGATAGAACGAGTAATTCAAGCACCAGTATCGGAATTAAATGTGGCCCCAGATGTAATTGCTAATTTAGAAACAGCAGGCTTTCAGACAGTGGAAGATATTGTGGATGCAGGACCTGTGGAGCTAGGTGCAATGTTAAACGCCGATTATAAAGAGTTAGAAGCTGTAGCTACGGCTATCGAAGAGTTGGTCGAACAACAGGGTGTAGATATAGAAGAGGTGACAGGGCGTCCTAAATTAGCTAAAGCTAAAAAAGTAAAAGTAGACTTAACCGCTAAACCAAAATCTAAGTAAAAATTTATATCCCAAAATATTATCTTGAGTGATATAAATTGGAAACAACTAAACAACAAAATTTATGGCAAATCGTACACTTGTAAACGCATCAAAACAAATAGCTCGCAGCGGCTGGATTGCTTGGTCGTCAGTGGCAGTAATGGCTTTGGCCTTTTTTGTGGGAAGTGTGTTTGCGGGAATTGCGATTGTGGCACATTTAAAGATTCAATCGATCGAAACTCGCGACAACATGATTGTCTTCTTCGAAGAAGAAACTGATCAAAACCTAGTAACTAAATTACGCTCTAAATGGGAACAAATTCCAGAGGTGCGCTCGATTGGCTACACCACTGAAACCGATGCCTACACTAGTTATCTCGAAGACACACGCTTAACTTCTCCGATTGAACATCAACAATTATTACAAAAAGATGCCAAAACTTTACCTTCAAGTTTAGATATTCGCCTACAAAATTTAGACATGCTGGATAAGGTGAAAGATCTTATCACTACAGATATTTTGGCAGAACTAGAGCGGTTAGCATATTCTACTGGGGCCTTGCCAATTGAGCTTAAAATAGATGATCGTTCACTTGATCAGATGAAAGAGATTTTCTTGGTGGTACGAGTAGCAGGTGTAGTGTTGATTAGTTTACTGGCTATAATTATTTTCTTCTTTATTTTGATGACGGTAGAGTATCGTACCTATAATCGTATGGAAGAGATCGGGGTGATGCAGCTAGTGGGCGGTAGTTTAAGCTATATTCGCGCACCGTTCATTTTAGAAGGAGCATTTTATGGCGCCCTAGGAGCGTTTATTTCTACTGTGGCTTTAGGTTTAATTGGAATATTTTTCTTGGTAATTAACGCCGCTTCATCGATTTCTGTATATGTCTTTCAACAGTTGCAAAGCGTTGATTTACCTCAAATTACAGTATTAGGGGTGATCGGGATTTTGAGTTTATTTGTATTAGCAGGAGCGCTATTAGGTGGATTTATTAGCTATTTAGCGATTCGACGCTACATCAAATAACTAGTTGTAATTTCTAGTTTTAAGAGAGAAAGTAGTAGAGCCTCTATCTACTTGTTACATAGGTATATTCAGCAATTCCTTTGACGTAAGCCGCCAGCAGTGTAAGAATGTAATTGCTATGAAATTTAGCTTGCGCTTACTTACTATTCTATTGACTGTTTCAGTCTTCAATGTCAGTTTATACCTAGAGCTGCCAACACCTGTTGCGGCTGGGGTTTTAGACGATCAGTTGGCAGCAGTAGAGCGCCAATTAAATTCTATCCGCAGTGAAAAAAATGGTTTGCAAACGCAAATCAACGCCCAGAAAAACAAGATTGGCGCTTATTCTGGTGAAATAGGTAAATTGCGCGGTGAAATGGAAACTTTGCAGATTAGTACCAGCGAACTAGACCTAGAAATTCAAGAATTAGAGTTAAATATTAAAATTTCTGAAGAGAAAATTTCCCAAAAAGAAAAAGAAATTTCTCAGCATAAAGAGAGTATTTATTACCTACAAGACGATGCCGAAACGCGCTTATTCAAGGGGTATATGGATTTTCGCACGCGCGGACGTAATACTTTAGACTTTGACCAATCTAAAGATGTAAATACTTACTTTAAAGATTCACAATACCGCCAGATCATTCAAGATATTGCTAATGCTTCAATTAACACTCTGCTTGCGAGTAAAACCCAGCTGCAAAACGATCAAACAGAGCTATCTGAAAAAATATTAGAGGTCAGGAAAAGCAAAGCTATTGTAGACGAGCAAAAAGCACAGCTTACCGCAAAGCAATATGATCTGAAGAAACGTATTGAAAAGTATTATGGAGATATCTATTCGGTTCAAGGCAATATTGCTGGTGTGCAGAGCTCATTAAACCAAGTGTCGGAGCAAGAAGCAAAAACACAAGCTCAGGCTGAACAATTAAGACAACAAATCTTTAAATCGTTTAGCTCAATTGCTAACGGTCGTTATGTTACCAAAGGTACAATTATTGGTCGCCAAGGTATGACTGGTTTGGCTACTGGCCCGCACGTGCATTTCTTAGTTAAAAACAATGGCACATTATACAACCCATGTACTTACTTAAACGGACCTGGATGCGGCGGCAATGGTCAATTACCATATCCATTAAAAGGTTCATTCTCATTTACTAGCGGTTATGGTAATCGATGTTACGGTGGTAGATGTAGTTTTCATGGCGCCATTGATATTGCCAGCCCAACCCGCAACGCCCCAGTTTACGCTGTACACGATGGTTATCTACAAAAAGGTGTTGATCAATACGGTGGTTTGTACATAATTATTTGTCAGAATAAAAATAACTGTAATAGTGGATTTCAAACAGGTTACTGGCACTTCTCGAGCTATTAGTAATTTTCTTGCAAAATTGTTAATTATTTAATTCTTTAAGGACTTATAAATTTGATTTTGGCAAAATATTGTCATGATCAAAATCCTAAACACATCTATTTTATTTATCGTATCTACTGCATTAGTTTTACTATTGCCTACGAGTGTAAATGCTCAATTGGCAATTACGGAAATTATGCCAGATACCATTAGCCCTCAAGACGCCAGTGAATGGCTGGAAATATTTAATTACAGTTCTTTTGATATTCCGCTTTCGGATATAAAGGTAAATGGTAAGAGTTTAAGTTCAGAGCAGACAGCTTTGGCAGCCGAAAATTACTTAATAATTACTAAATCTAAGCAAAGTTTTGTTACAGAATTTGGCAGCCAACTTAATTTAAGCGAAGCCCCTATTACGTTGAGTAACTCTGGTAGTAACGTGGAAATAACCTTAACTGGCAATGTGATTGATACTAAAACTTATCCTAGTTCTCAGGTTAGTAGATCTTGGCAACGTTCTGGTTTTAATTGTAGTAATTTCATTTGGGCCATACCCACAATAAACGCCCCAAATGCTAATTATACTGCACCCTGTAACCAACTAGCTGTAAGTGATTCAGGCAAATCTCTTAGTTATGAACTTGCTACTGGGTTAATAATTTCTGACAGCAACCAAAAATTATTTGGGTTTTTTGATGAAAATAATTTTATTTATGGAAACAACTTAAGTAATTATTCTGGTGATGTTTTAATTACCGGATATTATTTTCAAAATAATTTTCTTTACTACACTAGCTTATTAAGTTTAAATTTAACCGGCGGCAGTAGCTCAAGTACCACAACTAGTGCTGCCAGTTCTATCTCTAGCAGCGTAAGTAGTGCCAGCTCTAGCTCCACAGCTAGCAGTAATACCAGCTCGGCAATCAGCAGCAGTGCCAGCTCGGCTGCATCGGCTAGCTCAAGTACAATTAGTAGCCAAAGTTCAACCTCTAGCGCTAATTCTGCTTCCAGTTCCACTACTAGTTCAGAAATATCTAGTAGTGGCTCTTCAGCGCCCGTAAGCTCAAACAGTTCATCAAGTAGTAGTGCCAGCTCACAAATAAGCACGAATACAAGTAGTGTAGGCTCACAGTCTAGTAACAGCTCGAATACAACTAGTACTAGTTCTCAATCGAACACCAGCTCGCAAGCTGTAATTCCTAGTCTAGAAATATCTGAAGTCTACGCCGCACCTACCACAGGTGAAAAGGAATGGTTAGAAATATTTAATTTTGGGCCAGAAGCTGACATATCTGTTTGCGAAATTAAAGACAATGTTGGTAAACATAAGTTAGTTGGTGTTTTGACGACAAATAGTTTCTTGCAAATAACAGATCTTAAGGTCAGCTTAAATAATAGCGGCGAACTGTTACAACTATATTGTGCTGGGCAACTAATAGATAGCTGGCAGCAACCAGCGGTCAAATCTACCGAAGCCACAATGCGTAAATTTGGATCACTGAGACATTCACCAGAAATATTCGTATCACTACAAGCAACAGCTGGTAAAGAAAACGAACTAATATTACCGATCAGCAGCGTCTCTAGCGCAAGTTTAAGTTCGACTTCGAATTCAAGCAGCAGCAGCTCTAAATCCGTGTCCAGTAGCAAGTCTATCTCTAGTATTAAATCTGTTTCTAGCAGTAAATCGTTAACTTCTAGTCTATCTAGTACAAAAGCTGTTTCTGTAAACTCTCCCGACGTGCTTGGCCTAGAGACTACTTCTAGGCCTACGTTTACAATTAGTAATACAATTCCCCAAGAGTCGGAAACATATACTCAGGAAGCACAAATGATTGGGCTAATTCTAATTGTGGCCGCCGCCGCCCAAACTGTACTAGTATTTAAAGTACTGTGGCGAAACCCGACGGCGCAAAAATTAATAGCTAGACTAAAGAAATATCTTCAATACCAGATTAATCAAAAACTGGGTGTAGTAAGTGTGAATGAATCAAAACCAACAGGATTAGGATATTAGACTACGGACATTATCTAATCCCACGCAGTCTACTAAATGAATATCAGCAACACGAGTGCGGCATAGATTCGACAGCATTGCTGGCAAGGCAGTTGGTAGCGCTAAGCCGATATCTTCGGCGAGGCTACGAATATATGTGCCTTTAGAGCAGGCCACGTCTACTACAACCGAAGCGTAAGACTTGTCGGCAAATGTGATGTACTCTGCTGATTGAAAATCCATTTTAGTAATTTTACAGTCGTGGGCTGGTACTTGGACTTCAATTACTTGGTCGCCTTTGTAAAACTTGGCAATCCGATTACCTTCGGTGGTAATAAGTTCAAATCTATCAGAGCTACGGGCAAGTACACGGAGCTTTTCGCCGCCAACTTTAATGGAGCTATATACAGGTACAAACTGCCTATAATCAGGCATGAACTGGGGTTTAATAATCTCTAATTCGCTTTGCAGTTTTGCCAAATCTAAGCTTGCAGTATCGATATCTTGTAGCACTTGTCCCTCTGGATCCGCGCTATTGGTAGCGCGTCCAAACAATACGGTTGCTAAGTAATCTTTGTCGGAATTTAAGAATAGTTCAGAATATTTTGTAGCTTTTCCTACCAATAAAACCAAAACACCGCTAGCAAAAGGGTCTAGCGCTCCTGCGTGCCCAACTTGTTTTGTTTTAAATTCTCGACGTAAAACATCTACAGCATCGTGGGAAGTAATCCCAATCGGCTTATTCACGGCCACGACGCCAGAAAATCGTCCGAAATCGTCGGAAAATAAGTTGTTAAATTTATAACTCATAGCTAAGCTTAGGATATAATGCTCAAAATGATAGCACGCAAGATCGCCACAATTTTATTTTTCGCCGTAGCATTTATGCCGGTATTTCCTATATTCGCTCAAGCGAATGAGGTTGTTTTAGTTCAAGATAAAGTCCAAACCATAGCACAGGCGCAAACTCAATCCACAACTTCAGCTCAATCACAAATCTCAGCACCAGCGCAAATCACAAATACCGACGGAATTAGATTGGAACTTGTTCAAAGTACACAACACCCAGAAAGCAAAGCAATTAGCTTCACCATAAACATTACATCTCAAGTTACGTCTGATAGAGCTCAGCTACGTTGGGAAATTATTGGTCCGGCCGAAATTATCAGCGGCGATAAAACACAAACAATAAATCTGAAAGCAAATCAAACTTACTCTTACTCAATTGGGCTAATCCCACGTGGCAGCAATAGGGTAGAGTTGCGTGCGGTTTAGAGGCTTTCCAAATCGGACGGTACCCGCCAAGCAACCGCATCACAGACATTAGTATTTCAGCCAAATGGCGAAATATTATTTCCTCAAGCAGGGCAACATCAACTAATGAAAACAATTTTAGTGGTAAGAAATATTGCCGGCACAGTATTACTGATTTTACTTGGTGGAATTGTGATTTTCCGTGGCGGTAGGTTTCTATACTTCTGGTTAAATAATTAATTCATGAAGTGGATTTTACGATCGGAAAGATTAGTAGAAAGCGATTTGTTCCAAGCAGTCTTAGACTTACGTGGATTAACCACCGCAACATTACCGATAGATGCATCGCTAGATCAACTACCTAGTTACAAAAAACTAGCTAACACAGAATTAGCAGCCACCCAAATTGCCAAAGCAATCAAAGCCGGTAAAAAGATTTTTGTACACGGAGACTACGATGTAGACGGTGTATGTGCAACTAGCATTTTATGGAAATTCCTTTACCGCGAAGCTAAAGCAGACGCTTTACCTTTTATCCCCAGCCGCTTCGAGACAGGCTACGGCTTAACCACACAATCATTAGATCAATTAATTAGCCAAGGAGCACAAGTTGTAATTACGGTGGATTGTGGCATTCGCGACGTAGAACTAATCAACGAATACAAGGCTAAAGGCTTAGATTTTATTGTGACCGACCACCACCAATTTGCAACCAACGCCCAAGGCGAAACTGTTTTGCCAGATTGCGTTGTGGTGCATCCAAGAATTACTGGTAAAGAATATTCAACGCCCGAGGTGTGTGCAGCTTTTGTAGCTTGGAAATTAGTACAAGCATTGGCTGCCAAACTCAAAATAGATTACGACGCATCACTCGATATTGATTTAGTGGCACTAGCAACTAACTGCG
>Ga0163152_10000132_pt1 | contig 121538 bp, 102 predicted proteins | sample OliLakLV19MP8IB2_FD_148635 | JGI IMG/M metagenome (GOLD analysis project Ga0163152, IMG submission 148635) | Freshwater microbial mat bacterial communities from Lake Vanda, McMurdo Dry Valleys, Antarctica - Oligotrophic Lake LV.19.MP8.IB-2 | ecosystem: Environmental > Aquatic > Freshwater >...
GGCGGACGGGGCCGCTATGACTGGAGCCGGGGACGGCGGAGCCTGATGGGCGAGGGGCGGCTGGGGGCGTGGTTCCGCAGCGCGGGCCGGCTTCACGGCCGGACCGGGCGCGGGCGGCGCCTCTATGTGAGAGCTGCGGATGTCCGTGCCGTAGTGCGGAGTCGCCATGTCGTCACCGAGCACCGCCCCTTCGAGCACGGTGGCCGAGAACGACTGTGTCGGGCCGATCTCTCCCACCATGGTCTGAGCGACCACCAGTTCGTCCTCGGCGATCGACTCGACCGCCAACTCGTCCCGGACTTCGACCTTGAAGGAAGCCGACCCGAACCTGAGGACACAACCAGGCTTGAGGGCGGCGTCAACGATCCGTTTGGAGTCGACGAACGTGCCATTGGCGCTGCCCTGATCCACAACGAAGAAAACATCCTGCTTCCGTTTGATCAGGGCATGCCGCCTCGAAACCGAAGGGTGTGAGACGACAACGTTGGAGTTGGCCTCACGCCCGACAAGAGCCTCATCGGCATCCACCACGATGGCTTCTCCCTTTAAGGGGATCAAGCGCAACACAGACATTGACTGAGTTTAACACGCAGGAAAGGGAGTTGACTGCAACCGGTCGGGGACGTTACAAGGCTTCCCGGAATGATCAAGGAATCGATTTCCGAAGGGGATGCGTTTGTCTTCGTGGAGGACGTTTCGAAGCGTTTCGGTCTCGAATGGGCGCTCGCCCGGGCGACCTTCACGGTGGCCCGCGGGAAGATGGCCCTCCTCACCGGCGATAACGGTTCGGGGAAGACCACCCTCATTCGCTGCCTCTCAACCGCCCTCATCCCTGATTTCGGGCACGCGAGGGTGGGCGGCCTCGACCTGGTGTCCGGCCGGGACCTGATCCGGAAGCGGGTGGCCTGCCTGAACCAGCCACCGGGATTTTACGGGGGACTCTCCGCGCGGGAGAACCTGACCCTGGCCAACGCGGTCCTGGGCCTCGGTCGCGGAGGCGCTATCAGCGAAGTACTTGAGCGGGTCGGTCTCGGTCCGAAACAGGACATTCCGATCGACGCCTTTTCGTCGGGGATGAAGCAGCGTTTCGCCCTCGCCCGCCTCTCCCTTCTGCGGCGGGATCTGATCCTGCTCGACGAACCCGAAAGCCACCTCGACGGAGCGGGGCTTCGCCTGCTCCAGCAGTTCATCGCGGAGTGGAAGGCGCAAGGCGCCGCCATCATTTGCGCCACCCATGCCCAGGAGCGTTTCGAGGGCCTCGGTGATTTCGAGGTGCGGCTCGTGGGCGGGCGGCCGAGAAGTGCTGGGGGCGAGGCATGACGGCCTTCCGGGCCCTGATCCTCAAGGACCTCACAATCCTGGCGCGAAAGCGGGGCGGCTTCCTGTCGGCCTTCGCCCTCGGGGCGATCATCATGCTCATGGCGAGCCTGTCGGGCGAGGCCACCCCGCAAAGCCTCGGACAAAGAGGGGCGGCGGCCTTCTGGATGGGCCTTTTCCTCGGCTCCACGCTGTTTCTCTCGGACTCCTTCGAAACCGAACAGAAGGACGGGGGTCAGCGTGCGCTCATCCTGCTCGGAGCCTCGCCGACCGCCTTCTTCTACTCGAAGGCCCTCGTCAACTTCCTCGGCCTGTTCGTGGTGGGCGTGCTCCTCGCTCCTATAGCCGTGGCGCTGTTCGGGGTCGGACCCTCGCCTTTGGGCGGGGCGGTGATCCTGGCCCTTGGGACCTTGTCGCTGTCGGCGCCGGGCACGCTCTTCACCGCTCTGGTTTCAGAGAGCGACAAGCGTCATCTGCTCCTGCCGGTGATGATGTTTCCTCTGGTCGTCCCCGTCTTGATCACGGTGGTCCAGTCGACACTGCTTCTCACTTTCGGCGACCCCATGGGCCAGGGCAGCGCCTGGGCTTCGCTCCTCGCCATCTTCGCCATGCTCCACTGGCTGCTCGACGGCGCTTTGTACTCGCGCGCGGTCGACTGAGCCCTGAAGGCGATGCCTGGGGTCGCCCCGGCCCGCAAACCCGTGGAAAGCAGGAGCATCAAGGGGTTGATTCATATTGCTCATCCCGGGGGTCCGTCCGGGCTTGGTACGCTTAGGCCAACGTATGAAGCCAAAAACACTCGTCGGTATCGGCGGCACGCTCCTTGCCGCGGGGTCCTTGTGGGGACTCACCTTCGCACCCGCGGAAGTGTTCATGGGGGATGTCTATCGCATCTTCTACATCCATGTGCCCACCGCCTGGATCGGCCTGCTCACCCTCACCGCCGCGTTCGTGTGCGCGCTCATGTATCTGCTCAAGGGCGATTTCGTCTGGGACGATCGGCTGGAGGCGACGATGGAGGCGGGGGTTGTTCTCTCGGCGCTTCTCACTGTTCAAGGCTCCATCTGGGCGAGACCCACCTGGGGGGTGTGGTGGAACTGGGATCCGCGCCTCACCACCACCGCGATTCTCGTCTTCGCATTCGCGGGCATTCTGGCCCTGCGAACCTCGCTCAAGGAGCCGCGACGCCGGGCCATGGTGAGCTCCGTGGCGACCATCGTGGCCGCGGCTGACGTGCCTCTCGTCTACTTCTCGGTCCGCTTCTGGAACTCGCTGCACCAGATTCAGTCGTCTCCCGAGACCGTTTCCGCCGCCTTCGTGTGGCCTCTTCGCGTAAACGCCATCGCGGTTCTGATCCTGATGATGGGACTCATATCGATCCGGGCCCAGACCTTGGCCCGCCTCCGGGAGGCGGGAGCCGAGCCGCCGCCTCTCCAACCCGCCATGGGAGCAAGGTCATGAGCGGCGAAATCATTGGCGGCTGGGAGTACGTGATCGCGGTGTACATCATCTCCACGATCGTCTACGCGGGTTATGCGTATTCGGTGTTTCGAAGGGACAATGCTTCGAAGGCGGCGTCTAAGGAGACAAGATCATGAGCACTCAGCAAAACGACGGTAAAAAGCGGGTGGCCCTCGCTCTTGGTGCTTGTGCCTTCGCGGGCGCTCTCCTCTATTTCGTGGTGGGCGGCATCGGGAACAACCTCGTGTACTACTGGGGCCCCACCGAGGTCCTCGCCGCCGGCCCCAAGGCCCAGGGCGCTTCAATACGCCTCGGCGGTCTCGTCGAAGCCGGATCGATCAGGAAGGGCGAGGGCTCGAACATGAGCTTCTCCGTCACCGACGGAAAGAAGTCGCTTCCCGTCCGCTGCAAGAGCGTGCCGCCGCAGATGTTCCGGGAGGGCATCGGCGTGGTGGTCGAGGGAACCGTGGCCACCGACGGCGTCTTCGAATCGCACCGGCTCATGGTCTCTCATGGAAATGAGTACCGCGCGCCCGACGACCCCGCGGCCGTGAACCTCAAAAAGTTGATGGACTCCACCAGCGATCTCGCGTCTCCGGACAAGAAGTAAGGACTTCCCTACCAGATGACTGCATCGATCGGCCGGGGCCTCGTTCTCCTCTCGCTGTTGTTCGCCTCCGCGGGCACGGTCGCCGCTTTCGCGGCCTTTCTGAAGAAGAGGGCCGATCTCACGAGGGCCGCGGTGTGGAGCGCCTACGGTTTCGCGACGACCATGACCCTGGCCAATGTCTGGATGGTGATCGGTCTCCTCCGCAACGACTTCTCCATCTCCTACGTGGCCCAGGTGGGCTCCATCGATCTCCCGACATGGGTGAAAGTCGTCAGTCTCTGGTCTTCGCTCGAAGGCTCGATCCTCTTCTGGGGCGGCGTCCTCGCCATCTTCATCGCCATCGGCACACTGAGTCTCAATGACGCCCACGGGCCGGCGCGACCGGCCGCGATCGGCGTCTGGCTCGCGACGGCGACGTTCTTCTGCTTCCTGATCGCGGGTCCCGCCCAGCCTTTCGGCGCGGTCGCCAACGTGCCCCTCGACGGACCCGGGCCCAATCCCCTGCTCCAGAATCACGTCCTCATGGCGATCCACCCGCCGTTCCTCTACGGCGGCTACGTGGGCATGACCATTCCCTTCGGTCTGGCCCTCGCCGCGCTGATGACGGGACGGCTTTCGCCCACGGTGCTCGGCACCATCCGCACCGCGCTCCTGGCCCCGTGGACGTTCCTCACCGTGGCCGTGGTCCTCGGCGGCTGGTGGGCTTACGAGGTGCTCGGATGGGGCGGATACTGGGCCTGGGATCCGGTGGAAAACGCATCACTCCTGCCCTGGCTCACCGCGACCGCGGCGCTGCACTCGGCGATCCTGACGGAACGCCGAGGTGTGCTCAAGGGCTGGACGATGAGTCTCGTGATCGCGAGTTTTCTGCTCACGATCCTCGGGACCTTCATGACCAGGTCCGGGATTTTCAACTCCGTCCACTCGTTCACCCAGAGCGCCATCGGCCCGACCATTCTCGTCTTTCTCGGGGCCACAACTCTCGCGAGCGTGCTCCTGCTCGGATTCAGGGTCGACCTGCTGCGGCCGGACGGCGAACTGGACCGCGGCGCCTCGCGCGACACCGCCTTCCTGGCCCAGAACATGCTCTTCGTCCTGTTCACCTTCACGGTTTTGATCGGCACCGTCTTCCCGCTCATCGTCGAGGCGGTGCGCAATGTCCAGATGAGCGTCGGCCGTCCCTACTTCGATCGGATGACCGTTCCGATCGGCGCGCTTCTGCTCTTCGTAATGGGCGTGGGGCCGGCGCTCCCCTGGGGCGCCAGTTCGAGGGACGAGATCAAGCGCCGTCTCCTGCCCCCGCTGGGCATGGGCTTCGTGGCGCTTTCGATCGCGCTCGTTTTCGGCATCCGCACGCCCTGGACCCTGATCACTCTCTTCTTCGCGGGCTATGCCGCCCATGTGACCCTCTTCGAGGCGCTGCGCCCGGCGCGCACGCGCATGAAGTTCCGAACCGACGGTTTCCTCAAAGCCCTCTCGCAGGACATCTTCGGGCCGGGTCTTCGCCGTTTCGCGGCGTACGTGGCTCACGCGGGCGCCGTCACCGCCTTCATCGCCATCGCGGTCTCGAGCACGAGCGGGCGTTCCGTCGAGCGAAGTCTGAAGCAGGGCGAGAGCACGACGCTTGGGGCCTACACGCTCACCTTCGAAGGCATTGAACGGGAGGAGGAGGCCCATCGAACCTCGCTCATCGCAAGGATCGGCGTAAAGAAGGGCGAGACCACCCTCGAACCTCTCCGCCCGATGATGAATCAGTACCGGTCGCAGCGCGAATCCATCGGCACACCCGCGGTGCGGACGGGTCTGATCGAAGACCTCTACCTCTCGGCCATGAACATCGACGAAGACAATCAGACGGTGGGTCTCCTCGTCATGATCAACCCCCTGGTGAGCTGGCTTTGGATCGCCACCGTGATCATGGCCATTGGCGGGGTGATGGCCCTTTCCTCCTCGCTCCGCGTGGGCCGCACCGTCGAGGCCCGCGAACTACAGGCCGAAGTTGTCGGCTGAGGTGGCCCCCGAAACGGAAGCGCGCGGCGGCGGCATGAACAAGGGTGTGCTCGCGGTCGGTCTCGCGGTAACCCTTCCCCTGCTGGGCCTGCTCCTTCTGAACCTCGGCCGCAACCCGTCGGCCATCGCCTCACCCCTCATCAAGAAACCGGCCCCGGACGTACGAATGAAGAATCTTTCGGGCGGCGGCTCTCTCCAGCTTTCGTCGCTGCGCGGCCAGCCGGTGGTCGTGAACTTCTGGGCGACCTGGTGCATCCCGTGCATCCAGGAACACGCGGCTCTCACCGCGGCGGCGCGAACCAATCCGGATGTGACGTTCCTGGGTGTGGTCTACGAAGACACAACGGAGAACGCCTTGAGCTTTCTGGCCCAGCGCGGGAGTGCTTACAACTCCTACGCGGATGACGACGGAAAGGCCGCGATCGCCTTCGGCGTCTATGGCGTCCCGGAGACCTTCTTCATCGACGCTGCCGGCACCATCGTCGATAAATACGTCGGCCCGCTCGACGACGACACCCTCTTTGCGAAACTGTCGGCGGCCAGGAAATGAAGCACACGATTCGAAAGTCGACACTGCGCGGAATCGCCGCGGCGGCGCTGGTGTTCGTCGCTTCAAACGCGGCTCTGGCCCAGGAAAAGCCGCCGCTCCCTCCCGAAGTGATGGCGATCCTGGGCGAGCCGGAGGGGCCCGCGGACGGCCTCGACGCCGCCGTCATCGGAGCCCTGGGTCAGCCTGAAGAACCCGTTCCGACGAACGATGCCTCAATCGACGCGAAGAGCGCGGCAATTGCCGTAAAGCTTCGGTGCCCGGTGTGCCAGGGGGTCGCGGTCTCGGACTCTCCCTCGGGCATGGCGGTGAAGATGCGCGGGCAGATTCGCGACCTCGTGGCCCAGGGCTACAGCGAGGAACAGGTGATGAGTTATTTCGAACGCTCCTACGGGGAGTTCGTCCGGCTCGAACCGCCGATGCAGGGTTTGAACCTGCTGCTTTGGATCCTGCCCGGTGTGGTTCTCCTGGGCGGCGCCTGGTTCGTGCTTCACCAGGCACGCCGGCCGATCACCGCAACCGCCGTGAGTCAGGCCGACGCTCCCACCGCGGCTGCGGTCGACCCGGCCCTCGCGAAGTATCTGGAGCGCATCAGGCGCGACGCCGGCACCTCCTGACGCCCCTTCAGGAAAACACGAGGAAAAGAACTTGGCCGCTGAATTCAGTTGGACGCCTCCGCTGGTGGTACTCGCCCTGGGTGCGGTCGCGGGCGCGGTCGTGGTGGCCATCCGTTCCAGGAACAAGGCGGCGCACGACTCCGCTCACGCGCCTGCGACATCCCGGACTTCGGACCTGCACCGTCGCTACGACGCGCTCATCCGGCGGCTCGCCGAGGGTGTATCGCCCGAGCAGAAAGCGGCCATCGAACTGGAAGCTGCCCAGGTTCTGATGGAAATGGAATCGGGCGTCCGGCCCACGGCGCCCGTGGCTGAGCCCGTTCCCTCCGCCCCCGCGCCCTCCGTGGCTCCGGCGAAGCCGGCCCCGGCCCTCGCCGGCTTCCTGTACGGAGTTCTCGCCATGGGAACGCTCGGCGGCCTCATCTACCTCGCTTCTCAAGGTGCTTCGGTTCGTCCGGAGGGAGGCTCACCAACCGGCGGGAACACCATGGGCGCAGCCGCTTCGGCACAGCCGCCCACGAGCGCCGTGGGGGACGCGGCCCTGGCCGCTCTTGAAGAATCGGTGCGCAAGTCTCCCCAAGACATCGCACAGCGGGTCGAGCTGACCCGCGCGTACCTCCAGCGTCGGGATCTCATGAAGGTCTTCGACCAGACCCAGGCGATTCTCGAAGTCGAGCCGGGTCAGCCGCACGCTCTCACCTACCAGGCCCTGGTCCGGGTCGCGATGGGGCAGGCGGACCAGGCGGAGACGATGCTCAAAGACGCGATCCGGAAGAATCCGCGGATCGAGGACGCCTACATTCATCTTGCGATCGCGCGGCTTCAACTCGACAACCGCAAGGGAGCCGAAGAGGCCATCCAGGCGGGCCAGAAGGAGTTCCCCGAAGACCGGGAACTGCTGGCAAACGTGTTCGCGCAGATCTCGAGCGCGGCGGAGAGTTCCGGCACGCCGGCCGCCGCAGGCGAGCGCCCCGAACCTCCAGAGGTCGCTCCCGCCACCGCATCCGCCTCGACGGGCGGGTCCCAGGCCGCGGTCGTGGTGATCGATCTCCCGAAGGGCGTGACGGTGCCCGCGGATGCGATCCTCTTCGTGATCGCCCGGGAAGCCGGTTTCGAAACGGGCCCGCCCATCGCGGTGAAACGCGTCGCGGCGATCAACTTCCCCATCACCGTGACTCTCTCCGAGAAAGACTCCATGGCGGGCGAATCGCTCCCCGGTCTGATCCGTATCGATGCGCGGGTCGACCGCGACGGCGACCCCATGACGAAGGATCCGCGGGATCCGGTGGCGAGCGAAGACAATGTCCGGCCGGGCGGCGGACAGGTGTTGCTGGTTCTGACTCCGGGCAAGTAAGCCGGCGCTCCGGCCGCAAGACTGGGGTAATTTGGCGGTTCCAAACCAAAGGAGAATTCCCATGAAACGTCTCACGACCCTTGCCGCTTCCCTCCTGCTCGCCGCCTCGGCCTCGTTTGCCGCCGAGGAAACCGTGAGCTTCAAAAGCGGGACTGAGAACGCCTCGGCCTTCCTGGCCAAACCCGATGGCCCCGGGCCCTTCCCCGCCGTCATCGTCCTCCACGAATGGTGGGGCCTCGACGGCTGGATCAAGGATCAGACGCGCGCGCTGGCCCGCGAGGGCTACGTGGCGCTCGCCCTCGACCTCTACCGGGGGAAAGTCGCGGCGAACGCCGAGGAAGCTCACCAGCTGATGATGGGCACTCCGATCGACCGGCAGAACCGCGACATGAAGGCGGCACTGGCGTTTCTGAAGGCGCGGAAGGATGTGGTGCCGGCGAAGATCGCGTCCGTCGGCTGGTGCATGGGCGGTCGGAACACGTTCACCCTCGCGGTCGAGGAGCCGACGCTCGCCGCCGCGGTTGTCTACTACGGCGCGCTGCCTACCGATCCCGCCGCGATCGCGAAGATCAAGGCGCCGATCCTCGGGAACTTCGGCGGCGACGATGAGGGACCCTCTCCCGCACAGGCGAGGGAGTTCGAGGCCGCGGCGAAGAAGGCCGGGAAGACTTTCGACCTCAAGATCTACGCGGGCGCGCCCCACGCCTTCGCGAACCCCAACAACCCCTGGAAGGGCTACCGCAAGGACGCAGCGGGTGACGCCTGGACCCGCACCACCACGTTTTTGCGCCACTACCTCATCGTCAGGTAGAAGAGAAAACTAGTAGAAAAAGAAAAAGCCCGCTCCCGTCGAAATGGGAGCGGGCCGGTTCGACGTGACGCCTAGAACGTGATCTTGGCGCCGATCTGCAGACTGCGCTGGTCGTAGGCTGCGGTCGCGCACGGCGTGACGGCCGGGCTGCCGCACCGGATGATCGTCGACGGGATGGCCGTGGTCGGATTTCCGGCCGCGTCGGTGGCCACGATGCGGTTGACCGTCGAAACACTCAGGCGGTTAAGCAGATTCTTCCCCTCGCCGAAGATCTCGAGGCGGCGCTTCCCGAAGTTGAAGAAACGGACGTAGCGACCATCGAGAGTGACCGTACTGCCGAGCTTGCCGGTGTTGCGTCCGATGCCGATCGGGCGATCGTTCGTGGCGTTCCCGTCGCCGTTGAGATCGCGGTTGGTGCGGATGTTGAAGGGCAGGCCGCTGTTCGCCTGCAGGATGAGTCCGACCTGGTTGTTGTTGATGAGCTTGGCCCCGAAGCCGTCGCCTGAAACCTTGGGCTGGAGCAGGGTGGAAAGGGCGAAGGTGTGGGTCTGGTTGAAGGGGGCGAGACCCTTGTCGCGGTCGAGATTCGACGGATCGGAGACGCGGTCGTCGCCCGTAGCCAGGACGTAGCCGGGAAGCGGCCCGTTGTCTTCGCTCTTCGCGATGGTGTAGTTAGCCTGCATCTGCCATCCGTTGCGCATCCGCTTGTTCATCGTCACGGTGAGAGCGTTGTAGGTGCCTTCGCCGGTCGACTGAACCACGTCGATCGCGTTAAACGTGCCGTTCGGGCGCACGGAGCTGTAGATCGGCCGGCCGTCCGCCAGGGTGTTCGCGGTGGTCGTGAGGTTGGTGTCGATCAAGACCGGCATGTTGCCCCCCACCGAGTTGATGTAGCCGATGCTCATCGCGATGTCTTCGGTGAGGGCGCGCTCGAGCTGGATGTTCGAGAGAACCGCCCACTGGGTCTTGTAATCGGGCGAGATGGCGATGACCGCCTGCTTCGGAGGGGCCGCGGTGGCGATGAGGCTAGGGAAGGCGGGCGCGCCCGCGACCGTCGGACCTCCGGTGAAGGTGAGCGACTTGGGATCGCCGTTCCGGAGGATCGCGTCCTCATACAGGTTCAAGAGGGGCGGCTCGTACATGAGACCCGAACTCGCGCGCAGAACCGTCTTGCTCTCGCTGTCGAGCGACCACGAGAAACCGGCGCGCAGGCCGAAGTTGTTCTTATCGTCCTTGAACGAAGCGGAGAGGGGGTTGGCCGCGAAGGACCGCGAGTCCGGAACGTCGAAGAGATCGTAGCGGGCTCCGTAGAGGAGTTTGAAGCGCGGAGTGACCCAGACGTCATCCTGGATGAAGAGGCCTATGAACTTCGTCTTGTAGGCGACGGTCGGGTCGCCGAGGTCCTGGGTGAAGGTGGAGTAGCCGCGCGGGCTGGCCCCGCTCCGCGCCGCGTTGTAGGCCGCGACCGAGGTAAAGGTGTACTGCGCGCGCAGGGTGTTGACGCGAGAGTCGTCGATCGCCTGAACGTCGACCCCGGCCTTCAACGAATGCTTGCCCACGGTCCAGGAGAAGTTGTTCACGATCTGGAAGATCTTGGTGGTGAAGTCGAAACCCGCGCTCTGAGTGCCGTCGAGCGGGTTGCCGAAGTTGATGGCCTGGGCGCCCGTGATGTTGACGGCGACACCGGTGGCCGAACCGTCGCTCGCGGTGCGGGTCTGGTTGCGGGTCGCGTATTGCACACGCAGTTCGTTCACCTTGTTGCCGCCGAACTGGGAGATGAGCTGAGCGGAGACCGAGTTCATCTTGTCGCCGAAGTCGGTGGCGCGCGCTATGGTGTTGGCCCCGCCGGCGATGTTGAAGGGGGAATCGTTCTTGAACCAGAACTCGCGCACGGAGAGCTTGTGCGACTGGTTGAACTGATGATCGATCTTGGCGATGGCGAAGTGCACCTTCTGCTTGGCCGGGATGACGCCGTCGCCGATGGCGGCTGCGGTGAGGCCCACCGCAGCGAAGTTGTCCTTCACCGACTGGGCGATGACGCGGTCGGCCGAGAGGTCGCGGTCCACATACTCATAGCCGATGTAGAAATGGGTGCGGTCCTTGCGCAGCGGCCCGCCCAGGGTGAAAGTGGTGTTGTTGACGTGGGTATCGGGCTTCTGCGTGCCGGTGAAGTAGAAGGGCGTCTCAGAAAAGTCCTTTCGGCGGAGACGGAAGCTCACCGAACCGCCGAGGTTGTTCGAACCGGACGGAGTGATGGCGTTGTAGACCATGCCGGTGGTCTGGCCGAACTCGGGGGCGAAGCCGCTGGTCTGAACGCGCACTTCCTTCACCACGATTTCGGAGACGGGCAGGAGGCGCAGGCCCGCGCGGTCCTTCTGGGTGTTGGTGTTGCCGTCGATCTGGTAGCTCGTGTGCATCTGGGAGCCGTTGCCGTTGATGCGGGCGGCGCCGAATTCGTTGTTCTCGTAGCCGGTGACGTTCGGCTGGAGGAAAGCGAAGTTGTAGGGGTTCCTGGAGACGAGGGGCAGGTTCTTGATCTCTTCCTCGGAGATCGTCCGACCGATATCGACCTTGCCGGGGTTGGCGACCGGAGATTCCCCGGTTACGGTGACGGTCTCCGTCATGACTCCGGTTTCGAGGGTGGCATTCACCACCACGTTCTGGCCCGCGGAGAGGGAGAAACCAGCGCGCTCATAGGCCTTGAAGCCTGAAAGTTCGACCCGGACCCTGTAAGAGCCGAGGGAGAGAAGGGGGGCCCGGTAGTTGCCGCCCGCATCCGTGACGTACGTCTTTGTTTCACCCGTGGTGGTGTTGGTGACGGTGACGTTCACGCCAGGCAGGACGCCGCCAGATGAATCCTTGACGACACCCTCGATGAGGCCGTTCATGGCCTGCGACTGAGCGAAAGCGCTGGTCGAAACCAGCAGCATCAGCGCCCCGACAAGAACTTTGCGCAACATGTGATTGACTCTCCTAATTGGTGGTTCTCTTGGGCGCCCGGCGGGGCGCGACATCAAAAAACCTCTGCCGTCCACAGCTATCGTCTTTGGAATGCGCCTATTGTAGTGCGCGAAGGGCCGCGAGCCCCAAACCCCGAAACCGGCGCGGAGAGTGCGGTTCTAATGCCCGCGGTTGGGCATACCCGGCACTATTCCGTGCTCGGATTTCAGGCGCTCGAGGGCGGCAATGTGCACCGGGCGGCGGACATCGTGATCGTCCGGACGATAACCAGGCCCCACCTCGGCGAGCTTGCCGCGATGCATCAGGTTTTCGCGGTCGATGATGAGTTCGGCGCGGGAGGTCCCCACGAGGTCGTTCTCCCGGCTCATCAGGATCGCCTCTTCCGGACAGGCGTCGACGCAGAAACCGCAAAAGACACAGCGCAGCAGGTCGATTTCGAAACGGGTGGGGTACTTCTCGATCTTCTTCTCGGGGCGTTCGCCGCTCTCGATGTAGATGCATTCGGCCGGGCACACGGTCGCGCACATGTAGCAGGCCACACACTTGGGCGTGCCGTCTTCACGCGCGGTGAGAAGGTGAACCCCGCGATACCGGCCGGAGATGTTCCGCTTCTTCTCGGGGTATTCAATGGTGGCCGACCGGCCCTTCACGAACAGCGTCTCGAACATGTTCTTGAGGGTGAGCCACATCCCGTAAAGAATCGGGTAGTAGCCCGGGCGGGTGTCGCGGTTGACGGTGATGACGCTTGAGGCCATGGTTGCTCGTCTCTTCGTTCTACGCGGTGGCCTGAGCCTGGGTATTTGAGCCGGCGACCCGGCCCATGGGCCCGAGGCTCCGATGGGTGAGATCGCCGAGCGCCTTCGTTTCGACCGCCATTTCGACGAAGACGTCGCCCGCGGTGGCGGCGTTCATCGGCTTGCCGAGACGCGTGAGAAGTTCGAGGGCGATCTCCCAGCGGGGTCGCGCGTCGCCCGGCGCTTCGAAAGCACGCTTGAAGCGCTGCACGCGCTGCTCGAAGTTTGTGAAGGTGCCGTCGGTCTCCGCCCACATCGCGGCGGGAATCACCGCGTGCGCGGCTTCAAGATGCGGCCCCTGGTGCGTCGCGATCGCGACGACATAGGGCACCTGCTTCGCGGCCGCAGCGACACCCGCATCCTCAAGAAGACCAGCGTCCTGGAGCACCAGCACCTGGACCTTGCCCGCCTTACAGTCGGCGAGAAGGGCATCGACGCCCGTGACGCCCAAACCGAGATTCAGGAGGCCCTGGGTGTTGGGGTGACGGTCTTCGCGCTGAAGGATCTGGTCCTTGCGCACCGTCACCTTGTCCTGCGGATTGCCGACGCGGAAGTCGAGCCGGCCACCCACGGAAAGCGCCAGTTTCTTGAAAGCGAACGCGTCTTCGTTGCTCGCATGGGGCGAGGCCAGGAACGCGGTAGCCGCGCCCGCGGACTGGACTTTCGCGGCCACTTCGTCGAGGAGGTCGGAGAGCGGTGCTACGGCCCCTCCGGCTTTATGCGCGGTGGTGACGCGGTCGGGGCCAACGGTCTTGTAGAGATCGCGGCCGGGATCGCACATCCAGGACTTGTTCACGTCGACATTGCGGCGCGGGCGGAAGCGATACGCCTCGCCATCGCGATGGTCGATCGTCATGTTGCAACCGGTGGAGCAACCGGGGCAGATGGAGTCGGTCTCTTTCAAGAACCACACGCGCATCTTGAAACGGAAGTCCTTGGACAAAAGAGCACCGACCGGGCAGACGTCCACGAGGTTGCCCGCGTACTCGTGGGTGATCGGGCCGCCGTCATAGGTCGAAATCTGGGTGGACCCGCCGCGGTTCACGAACTCGAGGAGGTTCGTCTTCGTCACCTCGCGTTCATAGCGGATGCAGCGCGAGCAGACGACGCAGCGCTCGGCGTCGAGCAGGATGGGGCCGATGTCGACCACCTTGCGCTTCGCGATCTTGTCTTCGAGCACGGTGCGCGAGTCATGGAGGCCGTTGTCCATGTACTGATCCTGCAGGTAACACTCACCCGCCTGATCGCAGACCGGGCAGTCGATCGGATGATTGACGAGCAGGAATTCGAGCGTGTTCTTCTGGGCTTCCTTCGCCTTCTCGCTCGTGACCTGGGTCTTCACCACCATGCCTTCGTTGACGGGCGTACCGCAGGCGATCTGGAGTTTCGGGAACTTCTCGATCTCGACGAGGCACATGCGGCAGTTGCCGTCGACCGGAAGATCGTCGTGATAGCAGAAGCGCGGAACCCGCACCCCGGCCTGCTCCGCCGCCTGGATGACGGACGTCCCGGGCGCGACTTCGATTTCTTTACCGTCGATGGTGCACTTGGGCATGGTCTTTTACCGATCCAGCTCGCCCGCGACGACGTTTAAGCCACCGATCGTTGAGAGACGAGGGGGTCCAGCCACGAACCCGGCCCCCCTCGTGCACCCCCGCGCCGCGAACGACCCGCAGGCTTCATTGAGGAGTCGCTCGCCCGAGTGAATCGGGCTTCGCGACGACTGGTTTGCGGATCGCGCGGCGCTTCTCATCGGTCCAATTCTCCTGCGACGACGTTTAAGCCACCGATCATGGCCACGGCGTCGGCGAGCATCGTGCCCTGGATCATCTGCGGATAGGCCTGGTAGATGTTGAAGCAGGGCGGACGGACCTTCACGCGGGCCGGGTGTTTCTTCCCGTCGCTCACGATGTAGTAGCCGAGCTCGCCGTTGGCCCCCTCGACGTATCCGTAGACCTCGCCCGGGGGAGCCAGGATTCCGTCATAGACCAGTTTGAAGTGGTTCATGAGCGACTCGATGTTCGAATACACCTCGGACTTGGGCGGCAGGGCCACCTTGCGGTCCTGGGTGATGAAGTCGCCCTTGGGCAGTTTCTGAAGGGCCTGGTCGATGATCCGCAGGCTCTGCTTGATCTCTTCCACGCGGACCAGGTAACGGTCGTAGCAGTCGCCCACCGTGCCCACGGGCACATCGAAGTCGTACTGTTCGTAACCCGAATAGGGATGATCCCGGCGGATGTCGTAGGCGATGCCCGAGCCGCGCAGGCACGGTCCCACCCACCCGTAGGAGAGAGCATCTTCCTTGGAGAAAGTGCCGACATCCTTGAACCGGTTCGCGAAGATCGCGTTCTTCGTGAGCAGGCTCTCCATCTGCTCGGTGACTTCACTGATCCACACCATCGTCTTGCGGCAGCGGGCATCGAAGTCGTCGGGAACGTCCTGAGCGACCCCGCCGATGCGGACGTAGCTCACGGTGAGACGGGCGCCGCAGACCGAGTCGAGAAGATCGTAGATCTCTTCACGGGCGCGGAACACCACGAAGAAGGGCGTGATGGCGCCGAGGTCGACCACGTTCGTGGTGATGCAGATGAAGTGATCCATGATCCGGGAGAACTCGGAGAGGATCACGCGGATTGCCTCGGCGCGCGCGGGAGCCGCGACCCCGAGGAGCTTCTCGACGGCAAGCGCCCAGCCGTGGCCGTTGATGAAGGCCGAGCAGTAGTTAAGGCGATCGGTGTAGGGAATGATCTGCCAGTACGTCCTCTCTTCCGCCATCTTCTCGAAATTGCGATGGAGGTAACCGATCTCGGCCGCCGAGTCCTTGATGGTCTCGCCGTCGAGGAGAACCTGCACGCGGAACGTGCCGTGCATCGCGGGGTGAGAGGGGCCGACGTTTAGAACCAGATGCTCCGAGCCCTTGGGAACGTGGAGCAGCCATTCCTTCGGCTTCTTCGTGACGAAGCGTTTGCCGGTGGCGAAGTCCTTCCGCATCGGATGGCCCACGAAGTCCTCGTGGGTGAGGATGCGGGTGAGGTTTGGATGGCCGGTGAAGACGATGCCGTAGAGGTCGAAGGCTTCGCGCTCGAACCAGTTGGCGCCCTTGAAGACGTCGGTGAGAGTGTCGCAGACGGGATTCTTCTCGGGGAGAGCGGTCTTGAGGCGGATGTGGTGCTTATGCGTGACCGAATAGAGGTGAAGGGCCACTTCGAAACGGTTGGGGCGGGACTCGTCGTTGAGATAGTCGACGCCGCACAGGTCCAGGAAGAGCTTGTAGTCGAGTTCTGGATGGTCGCGCAGGGTGCGCGCCGCTTCTTTCCAGGCCGAACCCGCAACCGTGATGGCCAGGTCGCCCCGGAACTCAGTAACCCGGAGGACCTTCTCGCCGAACTTCTCGGCGAGGATCCTATACGCCGGTTTGGCGAGCGCTCGGTCGCGCTCGAGGGCCAGCATGCTAGGCATGGTGGGAACCAGACCCTGGCTCATCGTGCTCTTCGGTCAGCTTGAAGTGGATGCGTCCCCGCGGCTCGAGGCCGGTGGCGGCACGCTCAGCGTCGTCGGTCGCCCAGGCGAGCCGGCGTTCGCGGCGGTCGTTCATGCCTTCGGCGCGGGCGCCCACGCGGTGCTCACCCTGGGGACGCTTCGCCTGCTCGCCGCTCTTGATGCGCTCCTGGATTTTCATGAGTGCGGCGAGGAGGGACTCGGGGGTGGGCGGGCAGCCGGGAACGTAAACGTCCACGGGGATGATCTCGTCGATGCCCTGCATGGTGTGATAACTGCGGTAGAAGCCTCCGGTCGAGGCGCAGACACCCATCGATATCACCCACTTGGGCTCGGGCATCTGGTCGTAAATGGTCTTCAGGATGGGGCCCATTTTGTCGACCACGGTGCCCGCCACGAGAAGGAGGTCGGCCTGACGGGGCGAGAAGCGAAGAACTTCAGATCCGAAACGGGCGACGTCGTAGTGCGACCCCGTAAAGGCCATGAATTCAATGGCGCAGCAGGCCGTCCCGAACGGGAAGGGCCAGATCGACGACTTCCGGCCCCAGTTCACCACCGCGTCCACCGTGGTCGTGATGATGTTCCCACCCTCGTGCACACTCTTGAAGTGTGTGGGGTCGACGTATTTGCCCGTGATGATGTCGAGCAGGCCCATTTCGTGTCCTTAGTTTCTCAAGCGTTGTGGCGCGATGCGCGTTAGACCGAGGAACCGGCCTGCGGGCGCAAGGAGCGGCGAATGATAAACCAGTAGCGTCCCAAGGGGGACAAGAAGGTCGCCCCGCGACGCCGGGCGTTCACGAGCCGCCCCGAGACCTCGGATCGACGCCTCACGCATCATGCGGCACGAATGGAGCCTGGCATGACGGCAATGGGACTGAAGAGCGTAGGCGCCAGCGGGCCGATCTCAATCGGGAAGAAGTACGCTGGCCGGTTCTTTGAACTGAACACCCAAAGTGACGGCGCGATCATCCTGCGCCCGATGCGGGTGGTGCCCGAAGCCGAGGCTCGCCTGCACCAGGAGCCGATGAAGGGAAAGCTCAAAAAAGCCGAGGCGTGGCTATTGGAGACGCCCCCTCGCCAGACCGACCTGAAGAAGCTCCTCGGGCGAAGGAAGAGCGCGTAGCTCGGGCTCTTTGGCGTCGCTTCTTCGGATCGACCTGAACTCTCCGCCCTTTTAGAGGGAACCCTTCGAGTTGGAGGCTGGCGAATTCCGTGCGGTCGCCCGGAATCTGCGAAAGCTCTGGTTGATGTCGTGGAACGATGTCTATGCCGACCACGGACTCAAGTGGGAGGCGGTGCGGTCCATGCCGGGTCGTTTCACCATACGATTGTCCCAGAAGTTCCGGTCCGTTGTAGTGCGCGAAGGGGCAGCATGAGACGACCCGTCATTTGCCGACCCGTTGACCGCGCGCGCCTGCTCGCCGGTCATGGGACCACGACGATCTGGTGGACGGGCCTCCAGCTGTCGCTCTTGCAGATCGCGATCGACAATCCTTTTTCGCTGCCATCCAAGAAAGTCGCCCGGGCGAGGGCGAAGGTGTAGTCGAAGTCAGCCGAGCTAAGACGAGTACCGACGAGCGTTGCGCCCGATCGAGAGGTCGAGACCCATGACGCGTGGGTAACGGACGAATTGAACTTCGGCTCGATGACCCATAGCAGCGTGCGAAGAGTCGAGGTATTCCCCCTCACCTCCAGAGGAATCCTCTGCCCCAAACGGATTCTGCCCTGCGGGGTCAGGTAGGTCGGCGGACCCTCGCGACTGGTGTCGAACTGGTCTTCGGGGAAGCCGCGGATCTGGAGGTCCGTGGCAATCGCCTGCGGAACATTCGACGTCGGTGCGGCGGGGGTCAACGTGGGAGCCGCGGGCGAGCAAGCGAGACCCACCGTCAGACCAAAGAAGATGGTCTGATACCAACTCAGGGGGCCTCGCGACCAACGAACGCGGCATGTCATCGAACGGCGCCAATCGACGAACGGCCTCCTGAAAGCTCGACCCGGAACGTCCCCGAGTCAAAGCTTGGCCCACGGTTGACGTTGTAAAGGACATACCGACCGCCGATTACGCAAGTGTCGATCACCTCCGGTTTCGATTTCGTGGCGCCCATGGCGGTTTGAATCGTAGTGCAGCCGGTCGGCGGCCCCCCTGCCCTGGGGAATGCGCAACCAACCTCGCTCAGGTAGATGTCGATATCGTTCGCAGGGAAGGTCCAGTCTGCGGTGATGCGCAAGCGGGAAGGCGTCCGAACATCGAGAACGCTTGATGATCCCGAGTTGGAGGGGCTGGACCACCGACTATCCTCGATCACCGCCAATGGTGCTACGGCGGCGCAGGGATCGAACGTATCGGGGCTGGTCGGCGCCCCGCAATTCGCGAGAAGTAGGGCTCCGGAAATGAGCGCAGAGATCGGACGGTCTCGCCAAGGGGAACATCGGGTGTGGGAACGCGCCATCCGAGTCTGATTCCTTGCTACAACGACGGCGGACAACCGCCCGAAGGGCAGACTACCGCAGAGATCTCCACCGTGACGCCAGTGATGAGGGCACGGATCCGTGTCTGCCCGACCGCCAGCGCGGTCACGGTTGTCGAAGAGCCGGTAACCGGCGAGAGGCTGACGACGCCAGGCTCGCTGACCGACCACGAAACAGCGGCTCGCTCATTGGGTCGTTCTAAGTCGCGATAGAAGCAGGCAGTAATCATGGCGGTGCGACCTGGAGAAAGCGCCACCCCTCCTCCGGCTCCGATGATCGCACGGAATTCTGGGTTCACTTGCCCCACGATGCCTGTTCAACCGCAGGATGTCACCTGACCATCTGTGAGGCTGGGTGTGGTGAGACAGCCCGCCTCCATGATGGCAAGTATGCCCAGGATAGAGAGACCTAAGAAGCTGTTCGACACAGGCTTGTCACTTTGCCCGCTAGTGCTGATCATGCGGCACCATTATCTGCACTGTCTTTCGCACGCTGTTTCCCGCAGAGTCCATCGCTTTGTAGGTCAATGAGTACGTTCGCCCATTGCCAGCTCCCGTCCATTTGGCGCGAACAGATACCGACCTGTCGTCAGAACCGATGGCCGCGCCCACGATGTCCGCACCCGGCGAGCTGCCGACGGCCCTGTTGCCGGCGGCGTCGGTTGCCACCGCCCGGAAGCTGTGAGACCCATCCGGCAGGGACAAACGATTCCAGGGATCTCGAAAGGAGGCTCAAACACAGCTGGCCCAAATGGCTGGCCAACAAGATCGAAGGACACCGAGGCGACACCGCTTGCGTCGGTCGCCTGAGCCACCAGCCGATTCGAAAGAACGGCGAGGGATATCACCGGCGGCGTGTTGTCAATCAGAACCGTGGCTGGCGTGGGGACTGTTCTGTTTCCTGAGGTGTCGGTTGCCACGGCGCTAGTGCCGGCACGTTGCCAGAGCAGTGTACTCCCCTGCGAACGGATTGTGACGCTTCGTGAAGCGTCACCTGGCTTCGGTTCTAACTCCTTTGTTTTCTCACGAGAAAGGGACCTCGAATCGGAGGGGCGGCGGAGAAGAAACTTAGACGTGTGCGTTGAGAGCCGCGCCGAGTCTGGCCATTCCGGCCTCGATCTGGGCCTCGCTGACCGAGCCCACGCTGAGGCGCATCCAGCCCTTGTCACCCGGGACGCCGAAGGCCTGGAATGGAACGACGCCAAGCCCGGCCTCCTCGAGGAGGAAGCGGCGGACGTCTTCGTTGGTCTTGATTTCCGCCCCGTTCGCCGCCTTCTTCCCAAAAGGGTGGACGCGGGCGCTCACATAGATGGCGCCCGTGGGCTCGATGCTGTCCACGGGATGGCCCTGGGCCCTGAGTTTCTGGAAGCCCTGATGCAAAGCACTGAGCCTGCGGGTGAGAGCCGGCTTCAAGACCGCGTGGTATTTCGCGATCGCTTCGTCATCATCCAGCATCACCGCCGAGGCGGTCTGCTCCGGCTTCGGCGCCCAGCCGCCCATGTGCATGAGCATGATGTTCATCTTGGCGATGACATCGGTGGGCCCGAACGCCCAGCCCACACGGAGGCCTGTCGCGGCGAAGCCCTTCGAGATGCCGTCGATGAAGATTGTGTACTTCGCCATCTCGGGAACCAGGGCGGACGGCGTCACGTGCTCGACGCCGAAAGACAACATCCAGTAGATGTGGTCGTACATCAGGTAGATCGGACGCCGACCCGCCTTCTCGCGCGCCTCGTTCTCGCGGACGATGTCCTCGGAGAGCTTGAGCACCGCGGCCCGGGGCGTGACCGTTCCCGCGGGGTTGAGCGGAGTGTTGACGATCAGCAGGCTCGCCTTCCTGATCGCCTCGTCGAGCGCCCCCGCTCGCGGCTGGAAAGCGTCTTCGGGCGAGCAGATCACCGCGTCGCCGGTCGCGTTCAGGATCTCCGCGTAGAAGGGGTAGTTCCAGCAGGGAACGGGATACGAGACGGTATCGCCGGGTTCGACCACCACCCGGAAGAGCGCGTAGATGAGCGGACGCGCCCCCGCCGCGATCAGGATGGAATCAATCGGATACTGAAGGCCAAGGTGACGCGCGTAGAAGCGCTGGACGGACTCGCGGAGTTTGAGAATCCCGTTGGAGGGCGGGTAGTTCGTGGCACCCTCGTCGAGCGCCTTCTTGGCCGCGTCGCGCAGTTTCTCGGGAATCGGGAAGTACTTCGGATCGAAGTCTCCGACGGTCAGGTCGCACACATCCTTCCCCGCCGCCAACATCGCCCGGATCTCGCCCGCGACCTTCAGGATCGTCGACGGCTGAAGTTTGTCGGCGAGGCTCGCCATGCGGGGGCCGCTTCCGGAAGAACGAACGAAGGACTCGATGCTGGGCGTTGCGATGGCTTGGGACATTGTGCGATTTTAATCCCGGCCGGCCGGGGAGGCGTCCTCGCGTAGAAAGCGGTTCAGCAGGCCGTGGAAGTGGTGGAGGCCGTTCTCGCGGGCCACTGAATAGCGGCCCGACTGATACGTCTTCGAACGCAGGCCGCGTTGAACCGCCTCGCAGATCTCGATGTCCTCCCGCTGGATCTCGTCGCTGAACTCGAGTGAACGGGCGAGTTCCTCTTCGAGGCCCGGCCGGTGTTCGTCGGATACGAACCACTCGAACCTCGTGAGCGTGCGGTCGTGGCCGAGGGGCAGGATGACGTTTGTCTGCAGGTTGTCCGGGTAGAGGTTCAGCATCAGGTTCGGGAACAACCAGTAATAAAGCGCCTCCGGATCGGCTTCGGGCTTCAGGTTGCGCCGGTACAAAGAGTCCTCGTTGGCGCGGCGGCGAATCGGCGCGTGCTGTTTCGACGAGTACGCGGACGTCTCGACCCGGTACGCGGCATAGTCGAGCTCGCGGAAAAGGCCTGGATGCACCAGAGGGATGTGATAACCCTCGAGGTAGTTGTCGACATACACCTTCCAGTTGCACTGGACCTCGTAATCGATCTTCTTGTAGAGACGCAGGTGATCGAGCGAGAGATGGTTCGTCTGCGCCGGTATTTCGCCGAGCACCTGCGAAAGATCCGGGCCCTCGGGCTCAAGGTTCACGAAGACGAAGGCGGCCCAGATCGCGACCCGGACCGGGGGCAGGCGAACCTGGGCCTTGTCGAAACACTGCACGCCCTCGAACTCGGGTGTGGTGAGGAGCGCGCCATCCATTCCATAGGTCCAGCCGTGGTACCCACACTGAAGGGATTTTCGGTTCCCGCCGCCGCGCGCCACCGGACCCGCGCGGTGCCGGCACACGTTCGAAAAAGCCCGCACCACGGTGTCGGCGCCGCGGGCCACCACCACGGGCTCGTCCGACACGGTGCAGGTGAAGTAGTCGCCGGGCTCAAGCACCTGGTCGGCATGGCCCACGAGCTGCCAGGTCGAGCCGAAGATCGCTTTCTTCTCGTGATTGAGTGTCGCAGGATCGAGGTACCACGACGCGGGCGGCGTCGAGGCCCGCGACAGATCGGGATTGAAATCGTAGCGCTCGATGGTCATGACGCTGCGATTGTCTCTCTGATCGAGTCGGCCGGCCCGGACGACGGCGCCGCGCTCCCGGCCGCCTTGCCGCGGAGGGAGGCGAGGGAAAGCCAGAAAAAGACAAAAAGCGTGGGCTCCAGGAAGAACCGGTACCGCATGTTCTCGCCGCTTTCGAACACGATGGTTACCGCCGCCACATAGAGCGCGGGCAGAGCGAGGCCGAGGCCGTATCGAAGGGCGCGGGCGCGCTCCGGGCTCTCGAGCCTTCGGCACCGGGAGAACCAGGCCGCAACCGAGAGAACAAGGAGAATCACGAAGCTCCAGCCCGAGAGGAGGAACTCGAAGGGCCGGCGCCAGAAAAGCCGGTCCACGATCACATGGGACGAATGGCGGGTGGTGGGCCGGAGATAAAAATCGAGGTTCATCTTGAGGATCTGGCCCACCCGCGCGGGGGTCAGGCGGCGCAGGAGTGCTTTGTACTCCTCCATCTGCGAAAACGACCGCATGAGAAACGCTTCCTGGTTGTAGTTGTATTCGCCATTGAGCTTCTCGGCCCGGCGCAAAACGAAGGCGTTGAAACGGTCCGTGGTTTTCGGCAGGTCCACTTTTGTGTTGCCATGGCAGTACTCGGACAGGCCTTTGCAGAAACTGTCGGGGCCGAACGAAGACGTGGTGGTGAGACCAAAAAGCACGTACTGCTTGGCCAGAAACAGAACCATCACCACCATGATGGGCGCGACAACCCTGGCCGCGCGCGCGCGCGGGACGCCCATCAGCCAGAGGCTCACGCCCAGAACAACGAGGAACGGCCACTGAAAGACCGAGCGGGTGAAGAAGAGCAGGATCGAAACCGCAACCAGTTCGAAAGACACCGCTTCTCCCTGGCCGAAGCGCCACAACGTCCAGAAGAACCAGAGGATGAACGTCGCGGAGAGCAGTGTGCTGTCGAGGAACGTCGCGTAGAAGATGGGCCCGGGCAGCAGCAGAAAGACCGCCGCGCCGAGCAGGGCAAAACGAGCGCCGAGGGCCCGGCGCAGCCAGGAGAAGACGAGAACCGCGGTCGCGGCGTAGACGAACATCCACGCGTTGTAGAGCTTTGTATCCACGCGCCTCATCAGGGCCTCGCCGTTCGCGTTTGGATGGACCGCAGCGAACGCGGCGCGGATCGCGTCGAACAGCGGGGGCTGGATGTGGTTGTACCAGAGCGATTTGAAGGGCTCGTCGCGCAGATCGCCCACACTCACGGTCTGCATCATGTACTCCGAGGTCCAGGCGTGGAAGTACAGATGCTCGGCCGCTTGATTCTTGAAACGCTCTTCGATCAGGTACAGCCACAAAAGCGCGGTCGCGAAGACGGCAAGACGCGGCCAGCGGCGCAGGCGTTCCATCACGACCGGGGGCGCGCGCCGACCCAGGCCGGACATGAAGCATCCCGAACCGCCTCATAAAGGCGGTCGCTCTCGTAGACGCCGATCTCCTTGAAACATCGGCACTCGCGGAAGCGTTGAATCAGCGGATCAAGCCCTCCCCGTCTTCCCGCAGGCAGGATCAGGTAGCGCATGCGGGTTTCGTTCAGAAGGAAGTGGGTGGCCTTGGTCTGGTCGATCGGCTGGTACGAGTCGGTGAGCCAGTGGTTCTGGATCGTGGTCTCGAGATGGTTGGTGAGGGCGGGAATGAAGGCGCCGCCGCCGTTCACCGTCTCGAAGTCGCGCCGCGCCGCCCAGATCAAGGGCGTCGCTTCATAGGGCGGCACATCCAGCACGGGACCGGGCGGGAGCTTCAGAAAGGCCTCGTAGACCGGCGGGACTCCGGGCGGCACCTTGAAGAAGTCATTCGGCGGCGCGACGGTTTCCGCGGCGCCCAGGGCCAGGAAGCTCCAGGCAAGCGCGCGTCGGGATTTCTCGATACCCGAGAGGCCAAAGGCGCCGAGGACCGACAGGAGCATGACGCCCACCGCGGTGAGGGTCTCGGGATGCCGCATGCTGGAGAAGGGCGGGAGCGTGGCGATCAGGTGATAGAGGCCGCCGGGTTCACCGAGGCCGAGCCAGAAGAGGACGAGAACGCATAAGCCCAGCGTGCGCTCTCGTTCTCCGCCACGCCAAAGGGCGAGGGCGCAAAGACCGAGTACCGCGAATCCGGGGAAAAGCGGCTCACCCGCTGCCGGATTCCAGAGACGATGAAGGAGAGTTCGAGAACCCGTGTCCGCGAGCGTCCATGAGCCTTTCGCCAGTTCGCGGCTGGTGCGGACGAGGCTCTCCTCGGCATGGAGTCCGGCATACGCGATGAGATACGGGGCGAGGAGAAGTGCGGCCAGAAGGGCCGCGAGCGCGCCCCACTTGAGGGCGCTCAGCGAGGATCGCCGCGCGAAGAAGATCACCGCGATCACACTCGCGGCGACACCGTAATAGCCCGAGGACGAGGCGACGAGCGCGAAAGAGATTCCGGCCAGGGTGGCAAGGCCAGGAGAACCGCGCGCGAGCAATTTGTCGAGAGCCAGCAGGAAGAGGGGCAGCCAGCCCACCGAGAGAAGATTGAGATGGACGTAGTGCAGCGACTGGTGGGACCCCATCACCGCGGTGAGACCCGCGAAAATTCCCGAGAGCACGGACTGGGTCCACGAGCGGGCGAGGAGACAAAACGCCCAACCCGAAAAAGCAAGCGACAACCACGTTGCGAGATTGAAGCGAACGAGCGGCTCCTCCACCACGGGGGCGAGGGGCGCCAGCAGGACGACCGTGCCCATCGAGAGGTCGCTCCGCAAGACCGCGCGGCGAGCCGGGTGGAACATCTTCCCCTCGAAGCGATCGCTCGAAAGACCGTGATCGAGAAGCCAGTTCAGGATGTAGAGATGGTGAGGCGGGTCGCTGCCCGCGGGAATCGAATCGCTCAGCTGAAACGGCAGCGGCCGCAAGACGATACCGGCCGCGATCACGAAGAACGCGAACAGGGCGAGTTCGCGGAGGATGGTCTTCACGGTGCTTTGGGGACCGAGCGCCTCGTGGTCTTGACCTCGAGGGTCTCTCCGCGCGGAAAACAGAGCTTGCGGAAGTTGCAGCGGCGGCAGATGCGCGGCCGGTCTATTCTCGGAAAGTCTTCGATCCGGGCGGTGTTGGCGTGGGGGTCATGAAGCAGCGCGCGCATGGTCTTGGCCGAGCGGGTGACGAATCCGCGGGCGGTGTCGAGGACGGGCTGGGTGACGTCCTTGCGGACGTAGCGCGGCCAGATCAGGTAGGCGAGCTCGGTGGAGATTTCGGTGGCGGACTGCGCCCAGCCCCGTTCCGCGGCATAAAGCGCGTAGCCCGCGATCTGGACGTCATTGAACTTTCCCGCCCGACGTCCGGTCTTCCAGTCCACGATCCGGACGCGGCCTCGGCCGTCGCGGAAGGCGAGGTCCATGCGCAAAAAGACCGGCACGTCGTCCACCTGGAACGAGACGAGCTCTTCCATCGAGAGCCAGGCGGAGCGGGAGACCTTGAACGCCTCGCGCAAAAGCGGGGACTTGAAGAAGTTCCGCAAGGACCTCATGACGATGCCCACGAGGATCTTTTTGTCCTCCTGTTCGATCGGCTGGGTGTACTCGTGTTCGAAGAGACGGAAACCGTTCGTCCCGTTCTCGCTCTCCTTCCACTCCTTGAGCATCCGCTCGTGGACGACCGCGCGGATCAACGCCTCCTGAACCGCGAACTCAGGTATCGCGTCATTGGTGCGGAGGAAGTCCTCGATGGTTTCGTGCACCACCGAGCCCGCCCACAGGGCCAGGGCCGAGAGCTGCTTGAGGCGTTGAACCTCGGGATCCTCGAGGATGCCGTAGTACGAGTAGTAGTACTTGCGCGGGCAGGTCGCGAAAGTGTCGTGACGGGAGGCCGACCACGCGAAAGCGCGCGCGTCGCGCACGTTCTCTTCGGTCTTCTCAGAGAACGCCGGAGCCGTCGCGGGAATAGAGGTCACACCGCCACCTGCCGGCCGAGGGATGTGAAGAGCACGAAACGGCGCGACTGGTGCGAGTCGGAAGCGAGCGCGAGACCGCGCGCGTACCGCCGGAGCTGCGCCGCGTGATGCGAGGCCTGGGCCAGCACCTGATCCTCGGCGATTGCCTCGGTCTTGTAGTCCACCACCACCCAGCCTTTCTCGTCTTCGAAAGCGAGGTCGCAGACCCCTTCGAGAAGGCGATCTTCCTCGATATAGCTGATCGGCACCTCGCGGAAAACGCGCGACGCGCGAGCGGCTTCGCGCATGATGGGAAGGGACAGCGCCGCTTCGGCCTGGGCCTCGGCCCGGGCTACCGCCTCCTTGCTGAGTGGGAAACCGTGGGCGAGAGCGGGGGCGATACGCCGGACCGATTCGGGCTTGGCGAAATCGGCGAGCTCGAGCAGCCGGTGAACGAACGAGCCAAAGGCGCGGCCCACGAACTCGGGTGGCTCGACCGCGGGCGGGGATTCCTTCGCGGCATCCTCGCGAAGGGGAACCGGCACCACCGTCACCTCGGACGCGGCCAAGATGAGGGCCTTGCGCCGGGCGGTAAATCCGTCGAGGCCCGGAGGGGCCTCCTCGGCCGGACCGTCGGTGCGAAGGTCCGCGGGTTCCTCCGGAAGCGCCACCGCACCCGCGTCGAGATTGACGGTGTCCGGACTCGGGACGCCCACATCCTTCGCAATGTCATGCCAGAAATCGCCCACCCGTTCGGTGGGCGGCGGAATCGGAACCACCAGCCAGTCCCTCGCCCGCGTGCACGCGACATACCGGAGGCGGTGAGTTTCTTCGCGCAGCCGCGCCTCTTCGCGAAGGGCCAGCACATCCCAGTCGGGCGGCTGACAGTCCTTGACGAAACCAAGGGCGATCTTGCCCTCTTCGCGAAGCGGGACGGTGTCAACCCGCGGCGAAAACCGGTCGAGGCAGTCGTAGAGGATCACCACGGGCGCTTCGAGGCCCTTGGCCTTGTGAATGGTCATCACCCGGACGGTGTGAGGATCGCCCGGCCTCGACGAAGGCAGGTCCGGCTCTTCACCCGCGCCGTCGAGGCGGTTCGCGAGGAGCAGATTGAAGCCGCGCAGGGTGAGGAGGCCGAGGGCTTCGGCCTGCCGCGCGAGGTGGGCCACCTTGCGAAGATTCGAGATGCGCGGCTGGGCGCGCGCCGTCGAACCGCGTTCGGCCGCATGCAGGGCGGCGACGATCGAGGTTTCGTCGAAGAGCTTCTCGATGAGAGCCGCGGGAGGCAGGCGCGTGCGGTCTTCATGGAGACGCCTCAGAAGCTGGAGCGCCCGGCTCACTTCGTCCATCGGGTTCAGCGGATCGCTCGGCGCCGCGTTCGGGCCGAGGATCGAGAGTTCACGACCGGCGAAACGCCATTCCGCGATCGCCCGGTCGGACACGCCGAAAAACGAGGAACGCAGGGCGGCCACCAGGCTCGTGAGGTCCGAAGGGTCGTCAATGGCCCGCAGCACCGCGTGGGTCTCCACAACCTCCGATCGGATGAAGAACGACCGGCCGCCATCCACCACGAAGGGGACGGAAGCGCGCTCAAGTGCCTGTTCGAGGGGGCGGATCTGGGTGAGCCGTCGGGCGAGGATCAAGACGTCGCCGGCCCGGCTCTTCCTCGTGCCATCACCGTCACGGACCTGGAGCGTGCCGTTTTGAACCGCGGCCACGAAGGCCGCGATCGCGCTCGCCTCGGCCTCCAGAACCGAGGAATCCGCATCCGCGGGCATCGCGAAACGGAGGGAAACGAGGCCCGGCTCGTCCCCGATGTTCGGGCTTGGAACCAGAGCCTCGTAGTCGGGCTGGCCATACTGGCTCTTCTTGATGGCTCCGCTGAAGAAGCGATTCACGAAGCGGAGAATCGCGGGCGTCGACCGGAAATTCTGGGTGAGAGAAACCAGTTCGACGCCCGGCCTCGTCTTCGCGGCCTCGCAGGCGGCGGCGAAGATCGAGGCGTCCGCGCGACGGAAGCGATAGATCGACTGCTTGGGGTCGCCTACCACCACGTACGAAGCGGGCGCGAGCGTCGGATCCGCGATCACCCCATCCGAGAAGCCCGCGAGGGTTTCGATGATCTCGACCTGGAGCGGGTCGGTGTCCTGGTATTCGTCCACGATGATCGCGCGGAACTTCCGACGGAAGTAGGCGCGAACCGAGGCGTTCTGTCGCAGGGCCTCGGCGGCCTTGACCAGCAGATCCACGTAGTCGAGGACGCCGGCCTCGCTCTTTCGGCGCGCGTAGATCGACTGGACGCCTTGAAGGGCGCCCACCAGACCGCTGTAGAAGGAAGTGTTCTTCTCCTTCTCCCACAAGACGCCCCGCTCGGCGATCTCGAGGGTGATCGCGCGGCACTCGTCGAAAGCCTCGTCGGCCTTCCACATGCGTTTGTTGCCGAGGCCCTTGCGGACGCGCAGGGAACGCAGGGCCACGATGAGGTCTGGATCGGCGAGGCCCTCGGTCTTCGCGATCTCGGCCTGGAGCGACCGGACCGCGGCCACGAGAGTATCGGCCTCGGGTTTGCCCTGTATCAGTTCATGGGCGCGCGCGATCTTCGCCCTGAACCATTCACGGACCGGCTTCGGATCGATGCCGACGGGGGCGACGTGCGGCGTGAGGTCGCGCTGGGCCACGAGGCGGCGGGCGAGCTTGCGCAGCGTCATGGGGTCGCCCATGGGCGAGGTCTTCTCAAGCGGGATCCTGGAGAGGATCACCGCTTCGAGGAGATCATCCCGTCCGGTCAACCGGTCCTGAAGCCATTCCTCCCAGGCCTCTTCGAAGATGAAGTCGGAAAGAGCCTCGTCGGCCACCCGGAAGCCCGGGGTGACCGAGGCCTCGATCGGCCGCTCCTGCAGCATGGCCGTGCACAGGGCGTGGATCGTCGAGACCTGGGCGCGTTCGATGGACGCCAGGCCCTCGCTCGCCCGCGCCACGACCGCGGGGTCGAGCACTTCGGCCCGGGCCCGTTCAAGCGCGTCGCGCAGGCGCAGCTTCAGGGTGGTGGCGGCGTTCTCCGTGAAGGTGACGGCGGCGATCTGATCGAGCTTGAGGTGGCCGGAGAGAACGATCGCCACCATCCGGTCGATGAGAAGCGTGGTCTTTCCGGTGCCGGCACCCGCGGAGATCACGAAGCTCGTCCCAAGTTCGGAGCGAACCCGCTGCCGCACCGCCTCGTCTTGAGGGATGAGTCCGCTCATGTGAATTGTTTCAGCTCCCCGACCTTGCGGGCGAGAGGGTCGTGAATCCGGCGGCGGCGTTTGCGACTCTCGAGCACCGGGGTGGGGCCGCAGACCGAGGTGAAGTCGCAGAACGTGCAGGCCGAAGGCTCCTGCATGAAAACACCGTGGCCCATGAGGTCGGCGATGCGCAGGAGGAGCGCGCGGAAGGTGGCGGATGTGGCCTTCGCGGGGGAGAACGCGACCTGGCGGCCGGCATTGACGTAGTCGAGGAACGCTTCGACCACCTTCTCGCCCGGAAAGATCTCCTGGGCGGCGAGAATGTAGAAGGGGATCTGGAGCTGGCGGCCGCCCTTGAACAAGGATGCGTCGTTGTCGAAAGGGGCTTTGCCGGTCTTGTAGTCCCGAAGCACGAGGCCGCCCCCGTCGGTGGCCGCGATCCGGTCGATGCGGTCGATCTGTCCCGAGATCTTGAGCACGCTGCCGTCATCGAGGGCGATCTCGACCGGAAGGTCGCGATGCGGCTCGTTGGTGTTGGACCGGCGATGCGGCATGCCGAAAGAGACTTCGAAGTGAGCGGGACTCGTCTTCTTCGTCCGGTAGGTCTCGGCCTCGCGGACCAGCCATTCGGTGAGAAGGGCGAGGAAGACCTTCTTCTCGGCGCGCCAGAGCAGGACGAGACGCGGCGGCGATCCAAAAACCCAGGCTTCGAGCCGCTCATCGCCAAGGGCCAGCAGGCGCACGCGTTCTTCGTCGGTGTTGCGGATCGGCAGGAGGCCCTGATCCCGCCTTTCGCGCAGGAAAAGCTCGGCCACCTCGTGGAACAGCGTGCCTTTCTCCAGCGGATCGAGTTTGCGGCGCTCCTCGGGCTCGATCGCGGGTTCGAGCTTGAGGACGTAGCGGAGGAAGTATCTGAATCCACACTCGCCGAAGGCGGCGATCCGGCTCGCGGAGATCGCGAGGCCTCCTTTCACGGGATCGAGACGCGGATCGGAATCCTCGCCCTCGCGGCCGACCAGACCGTCGTAGGGAGAAAGGCGCCGCGCCATGCGCCCGCGGGAAAGCTCGTGCGCGGCGCGCAGGAAGGGACGCTCGTGCTCGAGCCAAGAAATCGCTTCCACGCCGTGGCGGGCCACGACTGCGGTGTCGCGTTCACCAAGATCGATGCTCAGATCCATGTCGGAGCGGCCGTCTTCGTCCTCGGTGAGGATGCGATGAAGGTCGAAAGCACTTACCGCCACTCCCTTGAAAGCCTGCAGCGCGGCCATGAGAAAGAGAGATGGAAGGCGCTCGCGCCCCGTCTGTTCATCCGCGCGCGGGTAGGACAGGATGAGGGTCTCCTCGGCCTGGCCGAGGGTTCTCACGAACATGCGCCGTACCTGGGCGACTCGCGTCTGGGTGGTCGGCAGGTCATTGAGGCTTGGGGTCGAGGGAGACGCCGCGACCTCGTCGAAGAGACTCAACTGGGTCACGGCTTTGGGCGGCGGCACGGTCGCGGCGTCGTCCGTAAGCGCTTTCCGCTCGGGATCGAGAAGGAAGGGATCGGGCCTAAAGACCCCGGGAAACCGGCCTTCGACGAGGCCCAGGAGGGCGAGCAGGCGGAATCGTCCACCGGAGAGGGCCTCGGGGGAGCCCACGTGGACGCCCACCCGCGAACGTTCCTCGAGCGGCCGCCTCTTCCGGTCGAACTGCGCTTCGATCACGGAAAGAACACGATCGAATGGGATGGCCGAGGACACGGTGGCCAGGCTCGATATCTCCTCGAGGGTCTCGCGAACAAGTTCATGCTCGGCGCGCTCGATCTCGTTCGACGGACGGATCCACTGATGGCAGAGGGCGAGAAGCTTGGTGGACCATTGATCAAGGGGGAGCTTTTCGCCCGTGAAAGCGAGGCTCGCGTGAAGTTCCTCGACAAGGGCAAGGAGCGCTTTGGCGGCTTTCACCCGACGCACGCGGGACGACTTGTGGGTGTCCGAGATCGAGCCGCTGGATTTCGACTCCTCCTTGATGAAGTGAGCGAGGGCCTTGCGAAAACGGTCGATGCCCGAAACCACCTTCAGTTCCCGCGTGATCTGGTCGAACACCGAGGGGTGCGGCGGTTCGGGGTCGCCGGTTCTTTCGGAAAGGGGAACGGGGGCGAAGGTGAGGAACTCGAGCAGGGCGCCCCGATCGAAGTCCCGCGAGCCGAGGAGAAGAAGGAAGGATCGCGCGATACGGCCGGTCGCGAGCGGCAACGAAGGGTGCAGCTTGAAGGGGATCCTGGCCCGGGAGAAGAGGTCGACGAGGATCGGGGCGTAGACGTCCGGTTGCGGCAACGCGATCGCCATCTCGTCGAAGGGGGTGCCTTCGCGCGCGGCCTTGAGAACGAGCCGCGCTATCGACCTCACCTCGCCCGCTTCGCCGGGTGCGGTGACCCAGACAATGGGGGATGGACCGTGGTTTTGCGGGGGCTCGCCGCCGGGGGCCCTGAAAAGCGCCTCCGTCATCCGCGTGATTTCGCGGTGCGCGGCACGGACCACCGGTGCGAAGACCGTCTCGGCCCACGCGACGGTTGGAATGCCGGCCTGGTCGGCGAGGGCAGGGAAACCACCCGTGACCGCAGAGGCGCTTTCGGCGATCCGTCTGGCCCCGAAACGTTCGGAGAGCGATTTCAGGAAGCGGAACTCGTCAGGGCGCGGCTCGAGATCGGGCGAGAGGAGGAGGGTGGTTCCGGTGAGAAACGCCGCCTCCGTATCTTGAGCCTCGGCAAAGAGCCGCGTCTCGTCGAAGAACTTCGTTTCGATCTCGGCGTGGAATCGCTCGTAGATCTTCGCGACCGCAAGGAGCCTCGAGCGGTCCTCGGGACTTTCACTCCGCTCGGCCAGGCGGCGCACCGCGGCCGGCCGGATCGAGGCGGCGCGGAGGTCGTCGAGGGTGCGGGCAAGGACCCGAGCCACGGGAGCCTCGGGAAGTCCGGGCTTGTGGAGCCCTGGATGAGCGTTCAGGAGTTTCGCGGCCAGGAGGGCTCCGTGGCCGCTTTGCCAGGCCAGCAGACCCTGGGCGTGGCTCGACGCCTCCGCCATTCTTTGTGCGAGGTCCTTGGGCCGCATGGCGGAGATGGCCGCAATCGCACCCTTCTCACGCGCCAGGCGGCGCAGAAGGATCTGCCCCGCCGACACCGAGGGGACGAGAAGCACAGTGGGTGTGAGCGGCATGCTGATTGAGTTTTTAATGATACGACCTTGGAGGTTCGGCCTCGGCGAGGCTCGCGCCGCGGCGGCTTATCGCGGACGACGGGCGAGGAGGCGTTTGCGAACGGCTCCCACCAGATACAGGCTGCCCGCGACCACCACGGTTTCACCGGGACGGGCGACGCGCGCCGCCCGGAGCACCGCGCGGCTTATCGAAGCCTCTTCTACGGCCAGAAGACCCAGCCGGCGGCCAATGTCGAACAGGTGCCGCGTGGTGGCCGCGCGCTTCATCCGAACCCGGGTGGCGATGACCAGCCTCGCTTTCGGGAAGAGCTCGTTCGCCATCTCGTCGACGTGTTTGTCGCGCATCGCGCCGAAAACGAGGACGTGCGGCGTTCCCGCTTCGGCGAGATAGGCGGCGAGTGCCTTGGCTCCCGCCGGATTGTGGGCGCCGTCGAGGAGGAACGGCGGACGGCCTTCGAACCGTTCAAGCCGGCCAGGCCACTGCGCCCGGCTCATGGCGTGAACCGCCCGCGGAGCATCCAGCCTGATACCGGCACGGAAGAGGGACTCGAGCGTACGGATCGCGACGACCAGATTCGTCCGCTGGTGGGCACCCGGCAGCGGCTTTATCGCGGGGTAGGCCCCCGCGGGGGTGCGGACATCCACCGCCTCGCCGCCCCGCCGCAGCGTGACGCCCCTGAACGCCGACACCACGCTCGCCCCACGACTGCGCGCGATTCGAACGATGGTCTTCTCCGCCTCCCGGGGCATCGGTCCGACCACAACCCTCCGCCCCCGCCGCACCACTCCCGCCTTCTCACCCGCGATCGCCGCAAGGGTGCGGCCGAGGAACTCCTCGTGATCGAAATCGATGCTCACAATCGTGGAGACCAGGGGCGACGACACGTTCGTGGCATCGAGCCGACCGCCCAGACCCACCTCGAGGACGGCGATATCGACCTTCTTCTCCCGGAAGAAGAGGAAGGCCACCGCAGTCAGGATCTCGAAGTGGTTCGGGTGCGCGGAAAGAACACCCGTGGCGATCAGTCTCTCCGATGCTTCGCGCACCTCGAGGACCAGGCGCTCGAAAGCGGCCCGGCCGATGTTCTTTCCCGAGACCGTGATTCTCTCGCGGATGTCGATCAGGTGCGGCGAGGTGTAGCGGCCCACCTTGAGCGTCGCGGATCTCAGGCCCTCGTCGAGATAGGCGCTCACCGACCCCTTCCCGTTCGTGCCCGCGATCAGGGCGCTCTTGAAAGCGCGCTCCGGATGCCCGAGTTCGGCGACGAGACGCCGCATCGTGCGCAGGCCGAACCTCGTGCCGAGCCACGACCTGGATCGAAGGTATTCGCGGGCAGTCAAGGGTCGTGGAGCCTAACAGTCCGGGTGCCGAGGCCCTCCTTAGCGAGGCGTGCTCCTCGGCCAGGAACGACTGTTGCTGTGGAAAAGTGGATGAATTTGTGGAAAACTGGGGATCGTCATGTTCGCGGGGAGCTTCGAGTGCCGGATGGATCGCCAGGGGCGGGTCGCCATTCCTCCAGCCTTCAGGCGGCATATCGAGGATTCAGGGGACTCCTGCGTTCTCACCTTCTTCGACGACGCCATCGCCGGATACCCGCGCGGAACATGGCTGTCTCTTGAGAAGCAGGTGCTTTCCCTGCCGGCTTTCTCGAAGAAAGCGCGCGATCTCTCGCGTGTCCTGGCCTCCCGCGCCCACGAATCCCGCCTCGATACCCAGGGGCGCATCCTCGTGCCCCCGGCGCTGCGGCGGCTGGCCGGTCTCGAGCGCGACATCATCGTCATCGGAGCCATGGACCGGTTCGAGATCTGGCCCCGGGACAAGTGGGCGACGTTCGCGGGCGAGGCCGAGGCCCTGCTGGATGCCGCTTCCACAGAACTGAGCCTGGGCCTTCCCCGCCCTTCCACAACCCAAGCCTAGGCTGGCGCTCGCTTTCGCGAGTCTTCGGTTGACAGTTCGTCGACCCTGGCCTAGAGTGGCTGTGGAAAATATTGGCCAAAAGTGGTCAGTATGGGCGAGGACATGCTGCGCGGTAATCATCCTGCACGAATAGACGACAAGGGACGTCTCAAAATCCCTTCAGCGTTTCTGGGCGCCCTGACGGAGTCGTCTCGCGATTTCTTCGTAACCTCCATCTCCGGCGAGTTCGTGAGGATCTACCCGCTGCATGCGTGGACGGAGATCGAAAAGCGTCTGGCCGCGATGCCCCAGGCCCACCCCGCCCGTCAGCGCTTCCTCGAACGCGTCAACTTCTTCGGCCAGGCGGCCCAAGTCGACGCGCAGGGTCGCGTGCTCATTCCGCAGATCCTCCGAAAGATGGCGTCGATGGAGGGCGATGTCGCGGTTCTCGGCCAGCAGAACCATGTCGCGGTGTGGAACACGAAACGTCTCGAAGAGAGGTTGTTCGAAAAGGAGCCGTTCACGGAACTGGACGCGAACCAGCTCGCGGAGTTCGGGATCTGATGTGGACCCCTTCACTCCCGGAGATCCCTCAACCGGCGCACGTCACACTTCCGTTCTCCTGCGCGAGATCGTTTCGTTCGCGCCGACGCGCGCGGAACACATCCTCGACGTCACTCTCGGCCTTGGCGGCCACGCGCAGGCTCTTCTCGAAAGCCGGCCCGAGGCGACGCTCGTGGCTTTCGACCGTGACGAAAGAGCGCTCGAAATCGCCCGCGGGCGACTCGCGGCCTTTTCCGGGCGCGTCGACCTCCGGCATGGTGATTTTCGTGACGGCCTCGCGGACATCGCACCCGAGAGCCTCTGCTACGCGATCGCCGACCTCGGCGTCAGTTCGATTCAGCTCGACAGTAAGGACCGCGGTTTCAGCTTCCGCTTCGACGCCCCCCTGGATATGCGAATGGACACGCGCAGCGGCCGAACCGCGTCCGACATCCTCAACACCGCTTCGGAAAGAGAACTCGAGCACATCTTCACCGAGTTCGGCGAAGAGCCGAAGGCGCGCGCCATTGCGCGCTCGGTGGTCATGGAACGAAGGACGCGGCGAAACTGGACGACGAGCGCCTTTGCGAGTCTCGTGCGACGTGACGCGCGGGGGCGGCCCGGCCTCGACCCCTCAACGCGCGCCTTCCAGGCCCTTCGCATCGCCACCAACGCGGAGCTTCAGGGCCTCGACGCCGGCCTCGAACAGCTGGCGCGGCTACTCCGGCCGGGAGGGCGTCTCTCCGTCATCGCATTTCACAGTCTGGAAGACCGCATCGTGAAAAACGTCTTCCGCTCGCTCAAGCAGTCTCGGGCTTTCGATGTCCTCACTCCCAAGCCCCTGATCCCCGAAGCCGACGAAGCGCGGGCCAATCCGCGCGCCCGCTCCGCCAAGCTCCGCGTGGTCGAAAAGCGAATCCCGGGGTCCTCTGAGGGCCGACGGTGAAGGTCGATCGCATCCACGCCGTCCACGTCGAGGACTCGATCGACAATCGCCGCGTCGTTCGGACCCGCGACGACCGGATGCCAAAAGACCTGATGTGGATCGGCGGCGTGGTCTTGATCCTCACCGGTCTCTTCGTGGCCTATGGCTGGCCGCGCGCCGCCCTTCGGGACACCGGCTCCACCGCGGGAAAACTCCAGCGCGAGCAGGACCGTCTGCTCGAGGAGAATCGCGAACTGCGTCTCGAGAAGGCGGCCCTGCAGGACCTCAAGCGGGTGCAGACAATCGCGACGACGTCGCTCGGCTTGAAGACGCCTTCGCCCCACAACGTCGTGGTGGTCGAGCGGCCCCAGAATATTCCGAAGGACTCCCGGCTCGCGGCCAAGGCCTCCGCCGATGGCACGAAGCAGTGAAGTACGAACCACCGCAGAACCCAAAGCCGCGCCCGCAGGGCGGCCCCACGGCCCGCAATCACGACCTGAGGCTCTACTTCGTCGCGATCTGCGGCACGGTCTGGGCGCTCGCCATCGTGGCCCAGCTCTTCCATCTCCAGATCCTGCGGCACCGTCTGCTTCTCAAGGAGGCGGCGCGCCAATCCGATCGGACCATCACGGTCAAGGCCCGTCGCGGCGGAATCGTGGACCGCAACGAGCGGCCCTTCGCGATTTCGGTCGACGCGCCGAGCATCTACGCCGACCCCTCGGTGATCCGCGACCCCAAGGGCGCGGCCCGGCTCCTGGGGCGCGCGCTTGGCTATGCGGCCGCGGAGCAGAAGGATCTCCTGGCCCTCCTCCGTCAGGACCGTTCGTTCGTATGGATCAGACGCCAGGTGGATCCGGCCATCGCGCGCGCGGTGCGCGAACTCCGGCTCGAGGGCATCGGTTTCGAAACGGAAAGCCGCCGTTACTATCCCAAACGCAATCTCCTCGCCCCCGTGCTCGGCTATGTCGGCCTCGACTCCCAGGGAATGGCGGGGCTCGAATACGCGCTCGACGAAGAGCTTCGCGGCCGCGAGGCCCGGGTGACGGTGCGGCTCGACGCGCGAAGGCGTCCACGCGGCGAGGTCGAGAAGCCGCCGACCGAAGGACGCCGCGTGGTGCTCACCATCGACGAACGCATTCAGCACGTTACCGAAATGGCGCTCGGCGAAGCCATCCGCAACACCGGATCGATCTCCGGCGTCGCGGTGGTGATGGATCCGCGCACTGGAGAGGTGCTCGCCATGTCGAGCCTGCCCTCGTTCAATCCGAATCGTTTCGGAAGTTTCCCGGAAAGGGATCGCGTGAACCGCGCGGTCGCCGATGCCTACGAGCCGGGCAGCATCTTCAAGATCATCACCGCCGCCGCGGGTTTCCAGGAAGGGGTGGTTTCTCCGCTCGAGATCATCGACTGCGGGAACGGCTTCATCGAGATCAACGGCATCCGGATCAACGACCACGCGGTCTTCTCGTCTCTGAGCTTCAAGGACGTCATCGCGAAGTCGAGCGACATCGGGGTGATCCGGGTCGCCCAAAGAGTGGGGCCGGAGAAGTTCCACACCGCGATGCGCAACTTCGGGTTCGGGGCGCGCACGGGAATCGGACTGCCCGGGGAAGCCGCGGGCATTCTGCGGGGCACGAAATCCTGGAGTTCGCTCTCCCTCGCCTCGCTCTCCTTCGGACAGGAAATCGGCGTCACCGCCATCCAGATGGCCAGTGCGGCCTCCGTGATCGCGAACGGGGGGTATTGGATGAAGCCTTACATCGTGAAGCGGATCGAGGAACCCTGGGGCGATGTCGTCCAGGAGTTCGCCCCAATCGCCGAGCGAAAGGTCATTGAGCCCGAAATCGCGGATCGGGTGATGGCGCTTTTGCGCGAGGTTGTCATCTCGGGCACGGGGAAGAAGGCGCACGTCGAGGGATTTGAAGTGGCGGGAAAAACCGGCACCGCACAGAAGATCGACGCCCTGGGGCGTTATTCGATGATCGACCACGTGGCCTCGTTCGTGGGTTACGTGCCCGCATCCCGGCCCTCGCTTGTGGTCCTGGTGTCGCTCGACACGCCCAAGGGTCTGGAGAACCAGGGCGGCGATGTGGCGGCCCCCCTTTTCTCCCGCATCGCGACCGAAGCGGTTCGGCTCCTGGCCATCCCCCCCGATGACCCCACCCGCAACATCCGGCTCGTCACCTACTCGCCGGAAACGCTCCCCAAACCCATCGCAGCGGTGGACCGCCTCAAGCCGTCACCCTCAGCCGCGGTCGACGATCCGAGGATCATGCCCGACCTTCGAGGTCTTTCGCTCCGTGAAGCGGCTCTTCGGGCGGCGCGACACGGCCTGAGTATCGAAATCCACGGAAGCGGTCTCGTTACTTCCCACCACCCCCTGCCCGGCACCCCGATCGAACCCGGCATGAGCTGCTCTCTCGACCTCAAGGCGCCCTCCGCCCGCTCCGCACAAGCCGCCGAGTCCGCCGCATCGGCAACGCTGACGAACAGCAGGCCCCAGCCGTGAAACTCGGGGCTCTGGCGAAGGCTCACCCAGGATCGAAGCTCCACGGGCCGCCCGATCTGGACATCCTCGGCTTGTCCTATGACTCTCGACGGGTTCGCCGGGGACACCTCTTTGCCGCCTGGCACGGAGTCCAAAAGGACGGCCTCGATTTCGTGAAAGGCGCCAAACGCAAAGGGGCGGCGGCGGTTCTTTCCGATCGAACGCCGCCGGTGGAGATTCCCTGGATCGAGGTGGCGAACCCGCGCGCGGCGCTTGCGGATCTCGCCGCGGCCTACTTCGAATCTCCGGCGGACCAGTTGCGCCTCGCCGGGGTCACGGGCACCAACGGAAAAACCACCACCGCATTCCTGATCGATGCGGCCCTTCGCAAAAACGGGAAAACGACCGGCCTTCTGGGAACGGTGGAGACCCGGATCGCGGGGCGGCCGAAGAGCGCGTCGCTCACGACCCCGGAGTCCCTTGATCTGCAGGCCCTTCTTCGCGAGATGGTGGACGAGGGCGTGACCCACGCCACCCTCGAGGTCTCCTCGCACGCGCTGGTCCAGGAGCGCGTCCGCGGCCTGGCGTTCCGGGCCGCCGTGTTCACGAACCTCACGCGCGACCATCTCGACTTCCACGGCGGTTTCGAACCGTACTTTGAAGCCAAGAAACTCCTCTTCACGAGGCACCTCCACGCCGAAGGTCACGCGATCGTGAACCTCGACGACGAGCACGGCGCCCTCCTCGCGGGCCTTTTGCGGGGGCCGAGGTGCCGGACGTTCGGCCTCACCCCTGAGGCCCAGATCCGGCCCGAGGACCTCGAGATCTCCCTCGAGGGCGCGCGTTTCCGTTGCATCACACCGGAGGGCGAGGCGTTCGTGCACTCGCCGCTCGTGGGTTTCTTCAATGTGAGCAACCTGCTTGGAGCCATCGGCGCCCTGATCGCCCTGGGTCTCACTCCCGACGAGGCGGCACGCGGGGTTTCGGCGCTTGAGGGTGTTCCCGGCCGTATGGAGCGCGTGGATCTCGGCCAGTCCTTCGCGGTGATCGTCGACTACGCCCATACCGACGATGCCTTGCGCAATCTCCTCGACACGTTGAAGTCGCTGCAGCCGAAGCGGCTCATCACCGTCTTCGGCTGCGGCGGAGATCGCGATCGGTCGAAGCGGCCCTTGATGGGGTCGGTCGCCGCTCAGAGATCGGACCTCGTCATCGCCACGTCCGATAACCCGCGCTCGGAACCGCCCCAGGGCATCCTCGACGAAATCGCGCAGGGCTTCAAGAATCACACCACGCCCTTCAAGCTCATCGTCGACCGGCGCGAGGCCATCGAGGTGGCGCTCCGCGCGGCCCTTCCCGGCGACATCGTGGCCATCGCCGGAAAGGGCCACGAGGGCACGCAGACCATCCGGGAGAAGAAACTGCCCCTGGACGATCGCCTGGTGGCGAAGGAGATCCTCAAGGCCCTCGGGCAGGCCGGCGGAGGCGCGCATGCGCATACTTGAGACGCTTTCCTGGGCGGAGATCGCAAGCGCCCTTGGCGCTCGCACCCGGGGGAACGCCCCGGGTTCGCCACGCGGCGTTTCCATCGACACCCGGACCCTTGAACCGCACGACATCTTCTTTGCCCTGCGGGGAGAGAACTCCGACGGTCACGCGCACCTTCGCCCCGCGTTCGACCGAGGTGCTTTATGCGCGGTGATCCAGGACGCGGGTCGCGCGGATGAAGTTCCGTTCTCCCTCATCGTGGCCGACGTGGAGAAGGCTCTTTTCCTGCTCGGCGGGCTCATCCGTTCGCGCACCTCGATTCCCTTCGTGGCCATCACCGGGTCGGCGGGAAAAACCACCGCCAAGGACTTCACCGCCGAGATCCTGCGGGCCAAGGGCCCGGTCCTCGCCACCCGCGGCAATCTCAACAACCATCTCGGCGTGCCCTTGACCCTGGCGCGCCTCACGAGCGAACACTGGGCCGCGGTGCTCGAGTGCGGCATGTCGCGCGCGGGCGAATTGAGCCGGCTCGCCCGATTGATCCGGCCAAAGGTCGCGGTGATCACGAACGTGGCCGCGGTCCATCTCGAGTTCTTCGAGTCGGTGGCGCGGATCGCCGACGCCAAGGCCGAGATCTTCGAAACCCTTGGGGCCGGAGACACCGCGGTCGCGCCCGCGGGAGAGCCGCTGCTTTCGGGGCGCGCACGGGCCGTTCCAGGCGCCGCCCGACTCTTCGGCGAGGGTGACCACTCCTTCGTCCGCGCTCTCGATGTCTCGATGTCCCTCGAGGGCTCACAGTTCGATCTTCTCTCCGGAGATGCGCGGGTTCACGTGACCCTCCCCGTCCCCGGACCGCACGCCATCTCGAACCTGCTCGCCGCCACCGCCGTCGCAGCGACGCTCGGGCTCCCGCTCGAGACCATCGCCGCGCGTGCGGCAGACCTCAAGCCCGCGTCCAATCGCGGCGGAGTGAGGCGACTTCGAGACGACATTCTCGTGATCGACGACAGCTACAACTCGAATCCCAAAGCACTTCTCTGTGCGATCGACACGCTGGCTCTCGCCCGGGATCGCCGCCGGGTCGCCTGCCTCGGTGAGATGCGCGAATTGGGGCCCCGCGGACCTGAGCTCCATCGTGAAGCGGGTGCGGCGATTGGCGCGCGGGTCGATCTGCTTCTCGGCGTGGGCGCCCTCGCCAGAGAGATCCTCGAGGGCGCTTCCGCTCTACCCGAAGAGGCCAAGCGGTCCTTCGAGACGTCCGCCGACCTCGCGGCCGAGATCAAACACCTCGTCCGCGCCCACGACGCCGTCCTCGTCAAGGGCTCGCGCGGGGTGCGCATGGAGCGGGTCGTCGAAGCCCTCGTGTCCGCTCACGGGGGAGGGCCGGACTGATGCTGTACCACCTCCTCTTCGAGCTGCGGGACCAGATCGGGGCCTTCAATGTCGTCCGCTACATCACGTTCCGGACCGCGATGGCAACGCTCTCGGCGCTGCTCATCGTTCTGATCTTCGGACCGTGGACGATCGAGAGGCTGCGGCGGCTCAAGTTCGGCCAGCACATCCGGAGCGACGGCCCGGAGAGCCACAAGGCCAAAGCGGGCACGCCGACCATGGGCGGCATACTCATCGTGGCCGGAACCCTCCTCCCCACCCTTTTGTGGGGCGATCTTTCCAATCGGAACATCTGGGTCCTGATCTTCGCGATGGTCGCGTTTGGCGGCATCGGTTTCGCCGACGACTACATCAAGATCGCGAAGCGGCGGAGCCTCGGCCTCACCGCCAAACAAAAGCTCGGCTGGCAATTCACGGTGGCCCTCACCATCGGCGCGGGCCTCTACCTGGGATCCCTCGCCGACCCGGAGAGCTTTTCGACCCGGGTGGTTTTCCCCTTCTTCAAGCGGCTTCAGCCCGAACTCGGGCTCTTCTACCTGGCCTTCGCGGCCATTCTTCTTGTCGGATACACCAACGCGGTGAACCTCACCGATGGCCTCGACGGCCTCGCCATCGGCGCCACCCTCATTTCCTCCGCGGCTCTTACCGGCCTCGCCTACGTCACCGGCCACCGGATCTTCGCGACCTATCTGGACCTCCTCTATCAGCCTTCGGCCGGCGAGGTCACGGTGTTTTGCGGCGCCCTCACCGGCGCCGCCATGGGCTTCTTGTGGTGGAACTGCTATCCGGCCCAGGTCTTCATGGGTGATGTGGGATCGCTGGCGCTTGGGGGAGCGCTCGGCACGGTTGCGATCCTCATCAAGCAGGAACTGCTACTGATCCCGATCGGCGGTCTCTTCGTGATCGAAGCTCTTTCGGTAATCGGGCAGGTGGCCTCGTTCAAGTTCACGGGCAAGCGGATCTTCCGCATGGCCCCCCTGCACCACCATTTCGAGCTGATCGGCTGGAAAGAAACCCAGGTGGTCACCCGCTTCTGGATCGTGGCCTTCATCTTCGCCCTCATGAGTCTCGCCACGGTAAAGCTGCGATGAACTGGAACGGCATCCGCGTCGCGGTCATCGGCCTCGCCCGCTCGGGGGTCGCCGCCTGTCTCTTCCTGCACAAGCGCGGCGCGCGGGTGGTGGGGGTCGATCGTCGGCGAGCAGACGAGCTCGGGAACGTGGCGAACGAACTGCAGGCGGCAGGGATCGAGACCGCCCTCGGCGCTCACCCGGACCTTCATGCCTTCGACGCGATCGTTCTTTCCCCCGGCGTGGACCCGGCTCAAGAAGGGATCGCGCGCGCCCGCTCGAAGGGGGTCAAGGTCCTGCCGGAGCTGGAGGTGGGCGCCCTGGAGGTCAAGGGCCGCATCGTCTGCATCACCGGAACCAAGGGAAAGAGCACCACGACGACCGCCCTCGCGGCCATGCTCCGCGATGCCGGCTTCGATGCGCGCGCGGTCGGAAACATCGGCGCGCCCATCACGGCGCACGTGGACGGGTCGGATGAGCGGACGGTCTTCGTGACCGAAGCCTCGAGCTTTCAACTCGAAACAACCCAGGAGTTCCGGCCGGATTGCGCGGTCTTCCTGAACCTGTTCGCCGACCACCTCGACCGGCATCCAAGCCTCGAGTCCTACGCCCAGGCGAAGGCGCGGATCTTCGTGAATCAGACCCCCCGGGACACCGCCGTCGTGAACGGAGAGGACGCCGCGGTCATGGGCCTCGCCGAGCGAACCAGGGCCACCCTCATCCCGTTCAGGCCGCGGACCGCGGAACCGCGGCCAGGCGGACCGGCCGCGTTCTTCGCGGGCGGGCAGGCGGTCGTTTCAAACCAGGGGATCTTTCCGCTCTTCCGCCTCGACGACGTACAGATTCCAGGCTCCGCGGTACGGGCCAACCTGCTCGCCGCCGCGACCGCCGCACATCAACTTGGTGTCGCCGGCGAATCGATCCGCGAAACCGTGCGCGGCTTCAAGGGCGTGCCGCACACCTTCGAGAAGCTCGGGGTCGTGGGAGGTGTTACCTTCTTCAACGATTCCAAGGCGACCACCCTCGAATCCGTGGACGCGGCCTTGCGCTCATTCGAGACCCCGGTCGTCGTCATCCTCGGCGGGCGGCTCAAGGCGGGCTCCTTCGCGGCCCTCAAAGACGCGGTGGCAGGACATGTCCGTTCGGTCTACGCCATCGGCGAGAGCCGCACTCTCATCCACGAAGCCCTCGACGATGTCCGGCCGGTTCACGACGCCTCCAGCATGGACGAGGCAGTGGCGGGAGCCTTCGGGGAAGCGCAGCCGGGAGACACGGTGCTTCTCTCGCCGGGCTGTTCATCTTTCGACATGTTCAGGGACTACGCCGATCGTGGCGACGCGTTCCGCCGGGCGTTTGAGCGCCTTTCCCTGCAAGGAGCCGCCTGAATGGCCAAACGACTCGCCACCGACCGCGTTCTCCTGGGCGTCGCCGTGATCCTCTTTGGCGCAGGTCTGCTCATGCTCTGGAGCGCCTCTCAGCCTTTCTCCGACGGCGCCCGGGTCAGCGGTGAGGCCATCATGGCCCGCCAGCTCTTCTTCGCGGTCCTCGGGGTGGCGGCCATGCTCGCCAGTCTGCGTTTCGACTACCGGCGGCTGCGGTCCCGGACCGCGGCCTTCTCCATCCTCGGCCTCGCCATCCTCCTTCTGCTCGCGGCCCTCGCCTCGCCTTCCGTGAACGAAACCAACCGCTGGATCCGGCTCGGGGGAATCTCCTTTCAGCCCTCCGAGTTCGCGAAGCTCGCGATTGTCGTGTTCCTCGCTTCCGAGTTCGAGCGGCGGGCCAGAAGCCTCTCCACCCTCAAGGACCTGCTCGCCCCCGCCTCCGGTGTCGCCCTCGTGACCCTGCTCGTCTACGTCGAACCCGACTTTGGCTCCGCCATCCACATCGCCCTCGTGGCGAGTGCCATGGCCTTCCTCGCGGGCGTGCCCGTGAGGCTCTTCGTCCTCGGGGGTGCGGTGATGCTGCCGGTGTTGATGCTCGGCATCGCCTCCGCCTCGTACCGTCTCGACCGCATCTTCGCGTTCCTCGATCCCTGGGCGCAGCGACAGGGCACCGGGTACCAGCTGATCCAGAGCGTCATCGCGGTGGGCAGCGGAGGCCCTTTCGGACGCGGTTTCATGAAAGGTGAACAGAAGGCCTCGTTCCTGCCTTATCCCTATTCGGACTTCATCTTCGGCGTGGTCGGCGAGGAGCTTGGTTTCATCGGCGCCTTCATCATCGTTGGTCTGTTCCTGGCGTTCCTGTGGCGGGGCCTTCGAACCGCGCAGCGCGCCCCCGACATGTTTGGCCGGCTGCTCGCCGCCGGTTTGTCGATGACCATCGTGTCCCAGGCCTTCATCAACATGAGCGTGGTGCTCGGTCTCACACCCACCAAGGGCATTCCCCTTCCCTTCTTTTCGGCCGGCGGCACCTCCCTCGTCTTGTGCCTCCTTTCGGTCGGCATCGTCTTGAACGTCTCTCAACACACGGACTGATGGGGCAAAAGAAGTGAATCCACTGATCCTCATCGCGGCGGGCGGAACGGGCGGCCACATCTTCCCCGGGCTCGCCGTGGCCGAAGAGATGGCCGCGCGCGGCAGCGGCTTTCGCGTGGAGTTCGTCGGATCAACCGCACCCCTCGGCCTGGAGCGGAAGATCGTTCCCGGCGCGAATCTCAAGCTTCACCTTCTCCCCGTCCTGCCCCTTAATACCCCATCCCTCGTCGCGCGTCTCCGCGGTCTGGCCCTGCTTCCCTGGGGACTGCTGCGTGCGCTCGTCCTCCTCATCAGGACGCGGCCAAGCGCCGTGCTAGGCATCGGCGGTTACGCCTCGGGGCCCCTGGTTCTGATGGCGAGCCTGCTCCGCATCCCTACGATGCTGCTCGAGCCGAACGCCATTCCCGGCTTTACCAATCGAAGGCTGAAGCCGTTCGTCCGAAAAGCCGCTTGCGCCTTCGAAGCGACCCTGTCTCACTTCGACGGAAAGGGTGTGCTCACCGGAAATCCCGTGCGCGCCTCGTTCAAGGCGCTTCCCGAAAAAGCGCACACCCCGCCGCTGCGTCTTCTCTGTTTCGGAGGCTCGCAGGGATCACGCATCCTCTCCGAGGGTCTCTTGAAGGCCCTGCCCTCCCTGCCCGACGAGGCGACGCTCACCATCGTTCATCAGACCGGACCCGCGCAGTTCCAGCAGGTTCAAAGCGCCTATCGAACCGCGGGACGCAAGGCGGAGGTCTCGCCCTTCATCGAGAACATGTGGGAAGCCTTCGCGGCCGCGGATCTCGTGCTCTGTCGCGCCGGCGCCACCACCCTCGCCGAATTGACCGTGGCCGGGAAAGCCGCAGTCCTCGTTCCTTTGCAAACCGCCGCGGAAGACCACCAGACCTGGAACGCCCGTGCCATGGCGGACGCGGGGGCCGCGGTCCTGGTTTCGGAGAGCGATCTCGAAACCCTGGGCGCCGTGATTTCAAGCCTCGTCGCCGAACCCGAGAAGCTGCGCTCGCTCGAGCGGGGCGCCCGTTCACTCGGCCGGCCGGACGCGGCCGCTCGGGTCGCCGATCTTCTCGTCCCGATGGTGAAGGCGGCATGATCAACCCTCCCCTTCACGGCCCGTTCCATTTCATCGGCATCGGCGGCTCGGGAATGAGTCCGCTCGCGGAGATCCTTCGCGCCCAGGGTCACGCCGTCTCGGGCTCCGACACGAAATCCTCGCAGACCACCGCGCGGCTCGCGGCGATGGGGATCCCGACGCACATCGGCCACGATGCGAGAAACCTCGCGGAGGCCCGCTCCCTGATTCTCTCGTCGGCGATCCGCGACACGAATCCCGAGGTGATCGAAGGGCGCGGACGAGGGCTGCGGATGATTCATCGCGGCGACCTTCTCGATGCGGTCATGGCCCCGTTCAAACACCGGATCGCGATCTCGGGTTCGCACGGCAAGACCACGACGACCGCGATGGTGACGGGGATCCTCGAGGCCGCCGGCTTCAACCCCTGGGCCCTGGTCGGCGGAAAACTGAGAGGTCTCGACTCCGGAGCCAGGGTGGGCACAGGCGATGCCTTCGTGGCCGAGGCCGATGAGTCGGATCGTTCCTTCCTGAAACTTCACCCGACGCTGTGCGTGGTCACGAATGTGGACCGCGAACACCTCGACACCTACGCCGACTTGAACGATGTCTCAACCGCGTTCTCGGAATTCGCGATGGCTATCCCGGCCTGGGGGACGGCGGTCTTGTGCGCGGACGATCCTCTAGCCGCCGCCATCGCCAAACGCGCACCAGACCGGTCGCTCACCTACGGTTTCTCGGCGAAGGCGGACGTGAGCGGAGCGTTCACGATGAACGCCGAGGGGTTTCCAGTGGTGACCGGCCGCGGCCCTGCGGGCGACTTTTCATACACGCTGGGCGTGGGCGGAGAGATGAACGCCCTCAATTCCCTTGGAGCCATGGCCGTGGCCCTGAGCCTCGGGGTCGTCCCCGCGCTCGCCGGCCGTTCGTTGTCGACCTTCCGGGGGGTGGTGCGCCGTCTGGAATGGAAGGGCCGGAGAGACGGGATCGACGTATGGGATGACTACGGTCACCATCCCTCGGAAATCTCCGCCACTCTCAAGGCCTTGCGGGGAAGAAACGCGGGGCGGCGTCTCGTAACCCTGTTTCAGCCTCACCGCGTGACCCGTACGAGATCGCTGTGGAACGAGTTCACCGATGCGTTCGTCCTGAGCGACGAACTCTGGTTGTCGAACATCTACGCCGCGGGCGAACCGGCGGAAGCCGGCATCACCGCGGAGAAGCTCGTGGAGGCGATCGCCGCGAAAGGGCAGGCCGCACGCTTCGCGGGAAGTCTCGACGAAGCGCGCGCGGCCGTCCTCAAGGGACTGCGCGCGGGCGACGTCTTCCTGACTCTGGGCGCCGGCAACGTCGTGGAGGTTGGCGAGGCCTTCCTCAAGGGAACGAGGTCCTAGCAGCCCGTGGCGAAAGTCAGCCGGCATTCGACGAACGCTGCATCCCGTCTGGGCTTCTTCGCTCAGAAGACCGAATATGTCCGATATTCGGGCTCTTCGGCTCATCGCCAGACGGGCGCAACGCTCGTCTCGGTGCTGCGGCCGACTTTCACCACGGACTGCTAGGCCATGAGCCAGACTCGAGGCCTTCCCATCGGTCCTCCCCCGAGGGAGATCCCTCTTCAGGGCATGTCCGGCGAGGGGCCTTTCTTCCGCCCCGCCCGGCTCTCGAAGACCCGGCGGGACAAACGTTCCGGTCTCAAGCGGGCATTCGTGCTCATTCAGGTGGGCGCCGCCGTGGGCGCCGCCGTGGTGGGAACGTTCCTCTTCACCGAGCGGTTTGCCATACCGAACCGCTTCCGGATCGCGAGCATCGAGGTGAAGGGCAATCACTTCCTCTCCGAGGGCGAAGTCCGCGAGCTGCTCGGGCCTGCCATGGGCGAGAGCCTGGTGGGCGCCAACCTCGAGGGGCTCCGGTCGAATCTCGCCGCCTCGCCGTGGGTCTTTGGTGCGGTGGTGCGACGGAAGCTGCCGGACACCCTGCTGGTGGACATCACCGAACGTTTCCCGATCGCCTTCGCGGAGACCGATCAGCTCTACGTGATGGACGCCTCCGGCGAATTGATCGACCTGCTGGGACCGCGCACCGCGGGCTTCGACCTTCCCATCATCCGGGGTCTCGGCGGGGTGCCCATCGAAGTCCGGCGGGACCGCGCGCGGCGGGCCAACGTCCTGCTCGAGGACCTCGGCGACCTCTCGGGTGAGATCTCCGAGATCTCGGTCGACCGTTCGGGCGACTTGATGGTCGTGCTCCGCGGCGACGGTTCGGTGCTGAAGCTCGCCGATCCGCCCTACCGGAAGCGCGTCCTCTCCTTCCTCGCCCTTCGCCAGAAGCTCCGGGAACGTTGTCCGGACGCCGAGTATTTCGATCTGCGATTCAAAGACCGGATCTACGCGAAACCCGCCTCGCGGGACGAAAAAGCCGACCTCAGCGCGGAAGTGCTGAGCCTGACTCCAAATACCAGAGAATAAGGAACCGATAAGACCATGGCTCGCAGGAACGACCGGTACATCACGGGACTCGACATCGGCACCCACAAGGTCTGCGCGATCATCGCGGAGGCGATGGACGACCGCCGCCTCAACGTGGTGGGCGCCGCGCACACCGAGTCCAAAGGCGTGCGCAAGGGTGTCGTCATCAACCTCGACGCCACCGTCGAATCGATCAAGAAGGTGATCGAACAGGCCGAGCTCATGGCCGGGGTCGAGGTTCAGCAGGCCAGCGTGAGCATCGCGGGGACGCATATCAAGAGCGTCAACTCGCGGGGGGTCATCGCGGTCTCCGCGCGGAACCGCGTGATCGAGAAGGAAGACATTCGCCGGGTCATCGATGCGGCGAAGGCGGTATCGATTCCGCCGGATCGCCAGATCCTCCATGTCCTCGCCCAGGAGTACGTGGTCGACGATCAGGAGGGCATCGGCGACCCCTCCGGCATGAGCGGCGCGCGACTCGAGGCCAACGTGCACGTGGTCACGGCATCCTCCACCTCCACCCAGAACACGATCTCGTGCCTGCATCGCGCGGGGCTCGAAGTGGAGAGCACGGTCCTGGCCCAGCTCGCCGCGGCCGAGGCCTGCGTCACCCAGGACGAGAAGGAGCTGGGGGTGGCGGTGGTCGACATCGGCAGCGGCACCATCGACATCGCGATCTTCGAGAAGGGTTCCTTGTGGCACACCGCGGTTCTCCCCATCGGCGGGGAGCACTTCACGAACGATGTCGCGGTGGCGCTGCGAACCGGAGTCACCGAGGCCGAACGGGTGAAGAAGAAACACGGTTGCGCCCTGGTCTCGCTCGTTCCCGAGGAGGACATGATCGAGGTCCAGAGCGTCGGGACGAAGAAGGCGCGGATCATGGGCCGCCAGCTCCTCGCCGAGGTGCTGCAGGCCCGAACCGAAGAGGTTTGCCAGCTCGTACTTGCGGAAATCCGAAAGTCGGGCTTCGACCAGTCGCTCAACGGCGGGATCGTCCTCACCGGCGGCGGCGCGATGCTCGAGGGTATGGTCGAGATCGGCGAGCAGATCTTCGATCTGCCGGTTCGACTTGGAACTCCCTCCGGCATCACCGGCCTCGTGGATGTCGTGTCCTCGCCGGCCCACGCGACCGCGGTGGGCCTCGTCCTGCGCAGCCACCGCGCGCGACTGGGAGAAGGCCGTCTGCTCCAGGAAATGCGCGGAACGGGCACGTTCGGCCGCCTGACCGGAAGGATCCGGGACATGTTCTCGGGTCTGTTCTGATCGACATGGCAAAGGGGGGTCCAGATCCTCGGCCTCCCCAAGTGAGAAGGGTCACGAGAGACGAGGTCGGAAGCGGGAAAAAAGGCTTCCGTTTCAGGAATTAGCCTTAAACTTGGGAATCGGCTTTACCTCCGCGAAAAGAGTGAGTTCCGGAGTTCAAGGCATCTGGGAGGCTTGATGAGCGCACAAGAAAAAATCTCGCGCATCGTTCTCGCCGAAGATGAGGCCAAGGGCGCCTCGATCAAGGTGGTGGGCGTGGGCGGTGGCGGCGGAAACGCCATTACCCGGATGATGGAAGCGGGACTTCACGGCGTGGAGTTCATCGCGGTCAACACCGACCTGCAGGCCTTGAAGTCGAACCGTGCGCCGGTGAAGATCCAGATCGGCGGAAAGCTCACGAAGGGCCTCGGCGCCGGAGCGAATCCCGACGTGGGCCGTCAGGCCGCGGTCGATGACACGGAAAAGCTCGCGGACGCCCTTGAAGGCGCCGACATGGTCTTCATCGCGGCCGGCCTCGGCGGCGGCACGGGCACCGGTGCCGCACCGGTGGTCGCCTCCATCACGAGTCAGCTCGGCGGCGGTGAAAACAATCTTCTGACCGTGGCCGTGGTGACGCTCCCCTTCAAGCTCGAAGGCAAGCGCCGCATGGACCAGGCCCTCGAGGGCCTGGCGAAACTGCGAGAGTCGGTCGACTCCGTGATCGTGATCCCGAACGACCGCCTGCGTGAAACCGTGGCCCGTCAGACCCCGATCTCCGAAGCCTTCCGCATGGCCGACGACGTGGTTCGCCAGGCGGTGCAGGGCATCTCCGACATCATCACCATCCCCGGCCTCGTGAATCTCGACTTCGCCGACGTGCGCGCGGTCATGAAGAACATGGGCGCCGCGGTGATGGGCACGGGGATCGCGGAAGGCGACAAGCGCGCCATCGAAGCGGCTCGCCGCGCCATCGAGAATCCTCTGCTCGACGACAGCTCCATCGAAGGCGCTCGCGGCGTGATCGTCAACATCACCGGCGGGCCCGACATGTCGCTCGACGAGGCGTCGGAGGCGACCGAACACATCACTCGCGCCGCCGATCCCGACGCCAACGTGATCTACGGAATCGTCATCGACGACCAGATGGGCGACAAGGTGAAGGTCACGGTCATCGCCACCGGTTTCAGGCGCTCGGCTCTTCCCGTGACTCCGGTCGACCTCTCGAACTACCGCTTCGGCGAGGGTACCGCACCTGCTGCGTCCTCACCGGCCCCCCCCCAGGCTCCGGCCGCTCCGGCCGCTCCCGCGGTCCCGGCCCAGGCCGCAACCGCGGCGGCCCCGGTCAATCAGTCTTCCTTCTATCGCAAAACGCCGTCCCATCCTCTCGCCACGCCGGCGGGAACCGATACGTCGAACCTCGACGTGCCCACGTTCCTGCGCAAACAGGGCAACGGCTGATAGGCAGGAACCAGGACGCCCCTATAACGTGGGCGCTTGATTAAGACGCTGCCTGTGCCTGGTGACAACGGTTTTAGGGAGTCCCGTCTCGAGTCCGAGATCCATCTGCGGCCGAAGAAGTCCCATGGCTCTTTGAGAGTTGTTCTCGCCTACCCGAACCTATACTACGTCGGCATGTCGAACCTCGGCTTCCAGGGGGTTCACGCGCACTTCAACAGCTTCGACGAAATCGTCTGCGAACGCGCCTTTCTCCCCGAGGAGGAAGAACGCGGTTCGGTGCGGACGCTCGCGAGCTTCGAGACGGGAACGCCCCTGCGCGACTTCGATGTGGTCGCGTTCTCCGTCGCGTTCGAGAACGATTACCTGCACGTCGTGCGGATGCTCAAGATGGCGGGAATTCCGCTGCGCGCGAAGGATCGCGGTCGTCGCGATCCGCTCATCCTGATCGGCGGTTCCGCGACGTTCCTGAATCCGGAGCCGCTGGCGCCTTTCGCGGACGTGATCGCGATCGGCGAAGGCGAGGTTCTGGTGCCGAAGATCGTGGAGGCCTGGCTTGGCCAGGGCAGCGCGCGTCTGGGTCTGGACACCCTCAAGGAGAAGGACGGCTTCTACGTACCCGAGCGCCACGAAGTGCACTGGAACGAGGACGGCTCCATCGCCCGCGTGGATGGTCCGGGGCGGGTGATGCGGCAGCGCGCGTATCCGGGTGCCATGGATCTTCCCCAGACCACGATCCTCACCCCGCACACCGAGATGTCGATGAAGTTCATGATCGAGATCTCGAGGGGCTGCCCGTGCATGTGCCGTTTCTGCTGGGCCGGCTACAACTATCTTCCGGTGCGCGGTTTCTCGCGCAAGACCATCGTGGAGCGAGCCAGGGAAGTCCGCCAGTTCACGAACAAGATCGGTCTCGTCTCCACCGCGGTCTGCGATCACCCGGAGATCAACGGGATCGTGGACGACCTTTCGGGCCTTGGCTTCCAGGTCTCGGTGGCGTCGCTGCGTCTCGACGACCTGTCGCCCGAGTTCGTGTTCAAGCTGGTCGACACCGGGGTTGAAGGCCTCACCCTCGCGCCCGAATGCGGTTCGGATCGGATGCGCAAAGTCTTGAACAAACAGTTCACCAATGAAGACATCCTGGCCCGCGCACGCTGGATCTTCGAGAACGGAATTCAGAACCTGAAGCTCTACTTCATGGTCGGCCTTCCCTTCGAAACCCACGCCGACGTCGAAGCCATCGTGACCCTCACCGAACAGATCCGCGAGATCATGCTCGAAGTGGGCAAGCCGCGGGGCCGGATCGGCCGCATCCACCCATCGGTGAATCCGTTCGTGCCCAAGCCCGGCACGCCATTCCAGTGGCTCAAGATGGAGAGCGTCAAGGAGACGGACGAGAAGCTCCAGTACCTGCGCAAGGCGTTCGCGAAGATCCCGAACGTCGAAGCCATCTGCAAGAGCGCACGCACCGGCTTCCATCAGACGATCCTGGCCCTGGGCGACCGTCGCGTGGCCGATGCCCTCGAATACGCGGTCCTCAACGACTGCGACCTGAAGCGGGCGACGAAGGCCGTGGGTCTCGACCCGGCTTTCTACGTCTACCGCGAGAAACCGAAAGACGAGATCCTGCCGTGGGACACCATCGACAACGGGGTCAGCCGGGATTACTTCTGGAAGGAACTCGAGAAGTCGCGGAAGGAAGCACTTTCACCGCACTGCCCGGAGATTCAAGGATGCATCCGCTGCGGCGTGTGCGAGGACCTGCCCAACCCGACGTACGCCCTGCCCGAGAAATGGAAAGCGCTCGGAACCCCGCCGCGATATCTAAAATCGCTGCCTCCCCAGTCCTAGCGGGGGCGGTCATTGCTGGGTTCTGCTGGACCCTGCGTCACCCTCTCGCAATCGTCAACAACCGCGGAATCGCGTTCATATCCACGTTGCCTCCGCTGATCACGACGCCGGTTCTCTTCCCTTTGAGATCAACGCGGCCCGAAAGTGCTGCGGTTGCGGCGAGCGCCCCGGTCGGCTCAACCACGATCTTCATTCGCTCCCACAGGTAGAACATCGTGGCCGCGAGCTCCTGGTCGGTGACCGTCATCATGTCGTGCACGAGGTCCATCACCATGGCGAACGTGAGCTTCCCAAGCGAGGGTGTGCGCGCGCCGTCCGCGATGGTGTCGGGATTCGTGACCGTCTGAAGGGTTTTCGTCCTGAACGACCGTGTCGCGTCGTCGCCTGCCGCGGGTTCGACGCCGATCACCTTGCAGCCCGGGGACAAGGCGGTGGCCGCGGCCGCACAACCCGAAACGAGACCGCCGCCCCCGACGCAGACGAAGAGATAGTCGAGCGGGCCGGTCTCGGCGAGGAGCTCGAGGGCCACGGTGCCCTGGCCGGCTATGACATCCGCGTGTTCGTAGGGCGGAATGGTCACGAGACCGCGCTGGTCAGAGATCTGCTTGCCCAGGGTTTCCCGATTGGTCTGGTTCCGGTCGTAGAGAACCACCTCGGTACCGTACTCACGGGTGGCGCGCACCTTCACTTCCGGAGCGTCGCTCGGCATCACGACGACGGTGGGGATTCCGAGGAGGTGGCCCGAAAGGGCGATCGCCTGCGCGTGGTTGCCCGAGGAAAAGGTGAGAACGCCGCGACGGCGTTCCTCCGGGGAGAGATTCGACAAGGCGTTGTACGCGCCGCGGAACTTGAAAGCACCGGCCCGCTGGAAGTTTTCACACTTGAAGAACAGCGAACCGCCGGTCTTCCGGTCGACGGTCCGGGAGGTGAGGACGGGGGTCTGGAGCGCGTGCCCCCGCAGCCGCAGGACCGCCGCTTCTATGTCAGCAAGGGCGACGGGAAGCCGCGACAACGGGGTCGTCTCAGGCGACGTCGCGGAGCTTGAGACCTTCGTCCTTCAGCGTCTTCAAAAGACCCTTTTTCTGGATCGTCCGAAGAGCCGACGTGGAAATTTTGAGCCGAACCATCTGACCCGTCTCCGGCACGAAGATCCGCTTCGTAATGAGATTGGGAAGGAACTTCCGCTTGGTGCGGTTGTTCGCGTGGGACACGTTGTGCCCGCTCATCGGTTTTTTGCCTGTGATCGCGCAGCGCCGCGCCATGACTTATTGCCTCCAGCAAGAATCCCGCCCTCAAAACGGCGCGGGGAGCCGCCTATTTTGCCACAGGTTGTCGGTTTGCCGCCTCGAGGAGCCGAAGATGAGCGAACTCGGCCAGGACCGGCGCCACGAGTTCCTGCGCGATCTCGTTCGGATGGAGGTCGCTCGGATGCACCCATAAAGAGGCAGAATCATGGCCCTTAAGCGCCGGAAGCAGGTCCACGAACGGGATGCCGGATCGCTCCACACCCTTCCTGATCTGAGCGTGGGCCGCGTCGAAGGGATAAGCCCGGTCGGGCTCGAGGCCCACAAGGAGCGGCCACAAGGCGACACCGAACGGAATGCCTCGATCCCTGAGTTTCTTCCTGATCCGGCCGAGCGACGCCCGCGTGCTCATCCAGCCGTCCCGATTCTCCTCGGAATAGAGAGAGCGGTACCAGGCCGTGGCATCCCTTGAGGCCAGGTAGTTCTCGTATCGATTCCTAAGAAAGCCGGCCAGGAACGAGTGTCTCTCGATCCAGGTGGGGGGGTTCTGACGAACCATGATCCAGTCATTCACCCGTGGCCACCGGCTTGTGAGCTCGCGGTCGCGGTCGGCGTCGTTCAGGACCATGACCAGAATCACCACATCAGGCGAAAGCTCGAGCGCCGGTTCGATCAGTTCCTCGAGTTGCGGAAAGTCAAGCGCCCGCACCCCGAGGTTGAAGGCCTCGATGGAGGCCTCCTGGCCGCGGAGCAGACCCTCGGTGAGGCGCACCGATGAGAGCGGCTCCCTGACGCCCATTCCCTCGGTGAAGGAATCGCCCACGAACACGACACGCTTCGTGCCCGCGGATTTCGGCGCGAACTCTCGTTCGCGAAAACCCTGCGTGTTGTACTTGAAGACCACGCCGAAAGGGTTGGTCGTGCGCGCCTCATCGACGCGCGTGAAGTCGTCCGCGATCAGGCGCGCGCGCGTCTCACTCGACGTCAAGTCGATCGGGAACGACCCCCGGGGGTTGGTGGGATAGAGGTCTATGACGGTATGGCTGGCGCGGCCGGGGAACAGGACGTCCGACCCGTTTGAGATCCGGAAGATGCGACCCGGCTCCGTCGCCTTGAGGTCCAGAACCCGGAAGGCGGCTTCGGCGAGGAGCAAGGCGCCCATTGACCCCACCGCCATCGACAGAAGCGCGAGCCGACGCGCGGGTGCTCCCGCGCGTGGGAGAGGGGCGTTTCCGTCCACGCTCAGGCGCCGGCGGCCGCGCCGGATCCGAGGGCGTCTTTGAGCCTCGCCATCGAGTCCGAGGAGAGAAGCCTCAGTCGGGTCAGGTTCCTGGCGCCCGCGCGCGCCAGTGGGGGGGCCGAGACCGCATCGGCGAGGATGATGTCCGAAGCGTCGAGAAAACGCCGCCACAGGCGTTCGTTTTCAAGGGCACAGGTCTGGATCTCGAAATCCTCGGAGAGGGCGCTTTTGAGCGCAACGCGGGCGAAGGAGAGAAAAAGCGGACTCTCCGACACCACCAGCACCATGCCGGAGGTGAGGCCCGCCGGAAATACCTTGTCGTGAGTGGGAACGCTGAGAGTGAAAACCACGAGTCGTCCGAGCGAAGCCACACCCTCGACACGGCCCACGTGATACGGGAGAACCGCGACCACCAGACCCGCGGCGCGTCTGGGATTGGCATCGAGCTCATCGAGGGTGGCGGTCTGGACCTTCACTCCGAGCGCTTCCTTGATCTCGCTCGCGTACACCATCGCCATTTCGTTCGAGGGATCGACAACGAGGATCCCCTCGGCCTCCCGCGGCTCGGCAAACCGCGCCACCGCGGCCAGGATGTCCTCCTTGCCGAGGCCGGTAGCCACCGCCTCCTCGACCGCCGCGCGAAGCTTCATCGCCACGGTCGACTGAAGAGCGGTCCTTCGGGGCCGGGGTTCGACGAAGACCCCCGAACCCGACCGAACCACCACATGACCGGAGGCGGAAAGGTCACGGTACGCGGCCGAGATGGTGTTGGCATGAACGCGCAGCTTGCGGGCCCATGTTCTGATCGGGGGCAGACGCGAACCGCGCGGCAACTCACCGGAGAGCATGGCGAGTTCGATCTGCGCCCGGATCTGATCCTTGACGGGCACCCCCGAGTTCCGTCTGATTCTGACCAACATCGCCACCTCGCTCAGGACTGACCGCCCGCAAGCCCGCGACGCGAACGGTTCTGGCTCAGACTCCCTGGGGACGCAGCAGGGCCGGCGCGCCCACCAGCGGCGCGGCGTCACGGTCTGAGGCCACGGTGTCCGAAAGATGGTCCGAGACCTCGAGAATCCGCCGCTCTTCTTCGCGGCGGCGTTCCTGGACCTCGGCGAAGCGATCCTCGGCTTCCTTGATCTCGCGGCGAAGCCTCTCGACCTCGGCACGTTTCTCGCTGACGAAGGAGTCGAGTTCCTGCCGTGCCCGCACCACCGCCTCTTCCGCGCGAAGCCGCTCGGCCTGCATTTCGGCTTCCTTGGCCAGCGCGAAACGCTCGATCGCGTGATCGCGCTGAACCGCGTCCTTGAGCACGTCGGTGAACTCGACGCCCGCGGCCTCAAGGGCGGCGAGGACCGCGGCCGCGCGCTGCTCCGGGCGGATGGCCACGAGCCGCGGATGGTTCAGCATGGACTCGACCTTGTCGATGCCGTACCCGTGCGGAGGAGGCTCGAGGCGGGCCTCGCGATAGACCTCGCCGAAGTCCATGATCTCCGCGGGGAGCTTGGATGGAGGCATGTCGGCGGGCTTCTGGTCGTAAGCCTGAGGCAGGATCTCGACGAGCCTCTCGCTCGATCCGTCGGCTATGCCTGTGGGCTCGACCAAGCGCACGCCCCGACCCACGAGATTGCGGACTTTGCTCATGACTCGGAATCCGTCTTCTTGATTTCGCGCAGTTTCTTGAGGGCATCCACCGGATCGGCCGCCCCGTCTTCGACGAGTGCAGCCTTGCCCCAGCCGGCGCGGCGGGCCTCTTCGGCGGCGGCCTTCAAAGCGAGCTCCAGACCCGACTGAGACAGCGGCCGCGTGTCGGCTCCAGCCTCCCCATGCTCCACCGGCGGCCCCGTTACCGCTTCGAGCGTGGGGGCAGGCGGCTCGGCCGGCGCTTCCATCACCACGACCGGTTTCGCCTCGATGGCGGGAGGCGGTACCGGAGCGGGTGTTTCTTCGCGCGGCAGAGGGCTCATCTCAATGGTCGCGTCGAAGCGCTCGATCATTCGGGCCGCCTGGGAAAGGACGGGACGCGGTTCCGCGGCGGGCGAGGGAAGCGACTCGACGAAGTAGGCGAGAGAACGAAACAGGCGATCCTGTTCCATGCGCTTGCGGATCTCCAGATCCGACTGCGCTCGCACCGCGGCGGTACTCCCCTGGGCGAGGCGCTCGATCTGGCTCTGCTTCTGCCGGGTGAATGTCTCCACCGTGTCCTGAAGGGCTTCAGCGCGGCTCTCGTTGCGGGAGCGCAGGCTCTGCAACTCGAGCGCTTTCTCCGCCTCGTAGGCGGCGAGGGCCTTTCGGCGCAGCACGGCGTCTTGAGAGACATCGGAGGGCGGAACACCCGCGGCATCGAGCGCGGTCAGAAGCGCGCTCCGGCGGACATTGCGATCGAGGCCAACCAGGCGCCGGCTCGTGAGCAGGCGATAGACGCGCTCGACGCCATAGCCATGGACCGGCGATTTGATGCCGGCCTTGCGATAGACGTCCTCGAAATCAGAAAGGGGGATCTGGGGCGGAGCGGTGTGGGTCACTGGCGCGGGCGTCGGGGCGCTCAGCTGTGCCTCCTGAACGCTCGGGCGCACCCAGGGTTCCGGACTGACCGGCAGGGGGTCCGGTGGCGGAGCGGACTTCACCGGACTCACGAACGCCGGTTCGATCGGCGCCTGGACCGGGGCCACGGTCGCCGGCGTGGCGGCTACGACCGGGACAACGGAGCGGGTCTTTGAGCGCTCGAACTCCGGCTTTGGCAAGGAGTGAGCGGATGCGGCAATGGCCTCGGGACTCGCGTCCCCGGAAGCTATTCGCGGGTTCTCATCGGAGGTGTCGCCTCGCTTCCAAGAGGTCGCCCGTGACGAAGTCGGCGCCACTGTCTCCTCATCCGGATTCCACTCGAAAGCGGTATCTTCCTTAGGCGCGTTCGTGTCGGCCGGCGGAGTCGATTCGAAGACTTTGTTGAAGAGATTCTTGAGGGGGTTCATAGGGAAACGGGCGGCGGCATCGAGGACTCCGCTGCTGACTTGTAGCAGCGAGCCCAGTCCAAGTCAAACGGGGGAGGGCCGGGTATTCTCTCAAGGTCCGCCGAATTGCAGAAATCGGGCCCTGTGCTAAGAAGCTAGAAATGCCGGCGCACCAGGAAGCTGCCCTCGAGGCGTACCGCGCCAAGCGCGCCGCCAGCCAGACCCCGGAGCCCTTCGGTGGACTGGGGCTTCCCGACGACCCGGACTGGACAAAACCGCGGATGTTCGTAGTGCAGAAGCACGCGGCCACCCGCCTTCACTACGACTTCCGGCTCGAATGGCGGGGGACCCTGATCAGCTGGGCCATTCCCCATGGCCCTTCCACCGATATCGCCGAAAAGCGACTGGCCATGATGGTGGAGGATCATCCGGTGGAGTACGCGGACTTCGAGGGCGTGATTCCAAAGGGCAACTACGGTGCGGGCGAAGTGATTGTCTGGGACAAAGGCGTCTGGCTCCCCCTTGAAGAACCGGAGGAGGGCCTCGAAAAGGGCAAACTGCTCTTCGAATTGCGCGGTTTCAAGCTGCACGGCCGCTTCACCCTCGTGCGCACCAAGCGACAGGGACAGAAAGACTCCAAGGAGTGGCTGCTCATCAAGAAGCCGGACGCCTACGCGGGAGCCGAGGGCGCTCGTTATCTGACGCCGGAATCGATCTACTCCGGACTGACCCTCGAGGAGGTCCAGGGCGGGTCGAAGAAGGCCGCGGCGATTCGCGAACGGCTCGTCAAACTCGGGGCTCCGCGGGCCCGGGTCGATGCGGCGCCCGATTTCATGCTCGCCGAGGATGCCAAAGGTCCCTTCAAAGACCCGAACTTCATCTACGAGCTCAAGTACGACGGCTATCGCCTCCTCGTGGTGGTCGAGGACGCGAGATGCGAACTCGTCTATCGCCGGGGCAGCAAAGCCACCGGGCTCTATCCCGAGATAGCGCGCGCCGCCTCGCTCCTTCCCTGCTCGCGGCTGATCCTCGACGGCGAACTCGTCTGCCTCGACGACAGCGCTCGGCCGAGCTTCTCGAGACTTCAACAACGCTCTCAACTCCGTCGCACCGCGGACGTGGCCGCGGCTGCGGTGCGCCTTCCCGCGACGCTTCAGGCCTTCGACATCCTCGCCTTCGAGGATTTCGATCTTCGCTCGCTGCCCCTTCTCGAACGGAAGAGTCTGCTTCGCGACATCCTCCCGAGGGCCGGCCCGCTGCGTTTCGTCGACCACATCGAAGGCGAGGGCATCTTGTTCTACAACGAAGTCGAACGCATGGGCCTGGAAGGCGTGATGGCCAAGCGCGCCGATTCGAAGTACCGCCCGGGCCGCAGCAGCGACTGGCAAAAGCTCAAGACCGACAGAGTCGCGGACTTCGTGGTGATCGGCATGACGCCTCCCGACGGATCGCGCACCGGCTTTGGGGCGCTTCACCTGGCCGCTTACACGCGCGCGCCAGCCGATGCGGGCGGCGCGGCCACCGAGCCGCGACTCATATACGCCGGCCGTGTGGGCAGCGGTTTCACCGAAGATCAGTTGAAGACGTACCGCGCGCGGCTGGAGGAGGACACGGCGAAAGGACCGCCCTGTGCGGTCGTGGAGGAGCCCAAGGGCAGTGTCTACGTGGCGCCGCGTCATGTGGTGGAGGTTCGTTTCAAGTCGTGGTCGGCCGGGAGCCTCCTGCGCCAGCCGGTCTTTTTGCGGTGGCGCGACGACAAGCCGCCCGAGGAATGCCTGCGGCCGGGCGAGGAATCCTTTACCTCCTCGAGTGCTCTTGAAGAACGTCCCGAAGCCGCGGAAGCGACGCCGCTGGTCGTTGACAAGACGGTTCGTTTCACGAACCTCACGAAAGTCTTCTGGCCAGCCTCCGAAGCGAATCCGGTCGCGTACACCAAGGGCGACCTCATCGACTACTACCGCAATGTGGCCCCCTGGTTCCTGCCCTACCTCGCCGACCGACCGATCACCCTCACGCGTTATCCCGACGGCATCCACGGCAAGAGCTTCTTCCAGAAGGACGCACCGCCTTTCATCCCCGGCTGGATGCGTACGGAACGGCTGTGGAGCGAGGACACGGGGAAGGAACTCGATCTCATCATCGGCGGCGACCGCGCCCTCGGCGATCTCGAGACTCTTCTTTTCATCGCGAACCTCGGGGCGATCGTTCTGCACGCGTGGAATGCGCGGGCGAGTGACCCGGCCCGGCCGGACTGGATCATTCTCGATCTTGATCCCAAGGAAGCGCCGTTTGAACACGTGATCGCGCTCGCTCAGGAAGCAAAAGCGCTGTGCGACGAAATCGCGCTTCCCTGTTTCGCCAAAACCACCGGTTCCTCCGGTCTCCATGTGCTCATTCCCACGGGAGGGGCCCTCACCCACGAGCAATGCAAGACGTTCGCGGAGGTCCTGGCCCGGGTCATCGTCACGCGGCGTGACACAATCGCCACCATCGTGCGCATCCCGGCCCACCGCGGCGGCAAGGTCTACCTCGATTTCCTCCAGAACGGCCACGGCAAACTCCTGGTGGCGCCTTTTTCGGTTCGCCCTCTGCCGGGTGCTCCGGTGTCCATGCCGCTCGAGTGGTCCGAAGTGCGTCTGGGCCTGACCCCGAGACAGTTCACGATCGAAAACGCCGTGCCGCGGCTCCAGGCCCTGGGCTACGATCCTCTGATAGGTGTCTTGAGGGAGAAGCCCGACCTTCTGGGCGCTCTTGGGAAGCTGGGAGAACGGGTTGGCTGAGCCCTTGTTCTTCTTCGATGGCAGCTCGGTCGAAGCGGCCAGGGGAGCATTTGGGCGGGGCGAGCGCGTGATTGCGTTCTCGGAGCGGGCCGCGGGCGTGCTCGGCGAAGCCGCGGTTCCATTCGCGCGATCGGTGGACGCCCTCGGCGACGATCCCGAAATGCCGCTCTACCGGGCGGCCGCGGACTGGACGCAGTCGTTCGGGACGAACGCGATGGATCCGAGCGGGGAGACCCTCAAGACCGCGCTTCGCTTTCAAGAGACAACGCTGTGGTGGTGGGCCGAACTCTACTTGCACCACAACACCGACGCGGCGCGACGGGTCCGTTTCCTCGAAACCGCTTCGCGGGTCATCGCACACTTCGGAGCGTCCTCCATTCGCACCGAAGGTCTGGCCCCCGATGAGACCCTTCTCGCCCAACGACTCGCCGCTTCGTTGAGGATCGGTTTCACCCGCGGTGCCTTGGCCGGCGAGCCGCGTCCGACGACCCGCTCGGCCATGACTTCCGGGCTGCTCGAGGCTTCAAAACTCGTTGCCACCGCGGCCAAAGGCGCGGGTGGGCGGGATGAGCGTCTCGTCCCGAACGCGGTGGTGTTCGTGTCGCACGCTGCGTTCTGGAAGACGCGGAAAGGCGCCGAGGGAGGCGAGGAGAGCTACGAGCACTACATGGATGCCCTTCTCAGTGAGTCCAGGCGCCGCGGTCTTCCCATGGTGACCCTTGGCGTGGGCCCGCAGAGCACGTTCAGAACAAGAACCTTGAGCGAGAAGTGGAAGGAGCGTCTCACCGTCCAGAAGGACCAGCGGTATGTCCACATCAACCGCTTCGTCACGCCGAGGGTGGCGGCGGCCGCTCTCAAAGCATTTGGAAAAGCGGTGTCCGTCCGCAATCGGTTCCAGAACGCGGCCTCGCTCAAGACCGCGTTCTCCCATCGCGGGGTCTCGTTCGACGATCTTTCCCACGAGGATCTTGGTCGAACTCTGCTCCATCAGGTGCCCTGGGCGGCGCGATGTCTGCTCGAGTTCGACGAAGCCTTCCGGGAACTCAGTCCCCGACTCGTGTGCCTGTACGCGGAGAGTTCCGGGCTCGGACGCGCCGCGATCGAAGCGGCGCGCGTGCTCAGAATCAGGTCGCTCGGCGTGCAGCACGGCATCTTGTACCCCAACTACTTCTCGTACGAGAGGACGGCCGAGGACGTGGCGCTCGGCACGCCGATCGCAGACACCACCGCGATGTACGGCGATGACGGCGTCCGTCTGCTCGAGGAAAGGTTCCGCTACCCGAAAGGCCGGGTGATCGCGACCGGCTCGCCCCGATATGACGCCCTCGCGGCGGAGATCAAGACGGCGAATCGAGACGAACGGCGCCTTCACCTGGGTGTCGGCGCGAGCGAGAAGCTCGTGCTGCTGGCGAGCCGCTACGCGGGCATCCGCGACACCCACAAGGCGTCCGGCCCCGCGTTCTCGGGGTTGCTCGCGGCAATCGGCCGCCTGAAGGACACCCGGCTCCTCGTCAAGCCTCATCCGGCCGAACCCGCTGACGCCTACGCGATGGATATCGCGGCGGCGAACCTCGGAGACCGGGTCCGGGTCGTCGCCGATCGCTCGCTCACCGACCTCCTTCCCGCCGCCGACCTCCTCGTGACCGTCGAATCGCTCTCGGCAACCGAGGCCCTGGTCGCCGGCGTGCCGGTTGTGGTCCTTCGCCATCCCTCCAATCTGCGGGATGTGGTGGCGAGCGGAGCCGCCCTCGGCGTGCCGGACGGAGCCGACCCGGGCCCGGCGATTGGATCCTTGCTGAGCGACCACGACGTACGCGCGGCCTGGCGGAGGTCGCGGGACGCTTTCCTGAGCGATGTCGCCCACGGGGTCGACGGCCAGGCCCTGGATCGGCTCCGCCGCCTGGTGTCCTCGACCGCGGGCCTCGAGGCACCGCCGACGCCCCGTCAGTAGCGCGCGGAGGTTTGGGGGCCTGCGGCCTCACCCGAAACGCGAGGCTGATGCGCTCGCCCACCCGGTCCTCCGTCTTGGGAATCCCGTGATCGTAGTGATCTGGGTCTCGTAGCTCATGACGAAGAGGCTCCCGCGTTCGAGATCGGCGTGGAGACGTTTGCCTTATTTTCGCCCCTATGCTGCCAGATCAGGTCCTATCGCGTCCAGACTGCTAGGCTTCCATCGCACCCATGAATCCCCCAACGATCCGGATCGGATCGCGCGAAGTCGGCTCCACCCTTCCCTGTTTCGTCCTCGCCGAGGTCGCTTCCGCGCACGAGGGTTCAGCCGATCAAGCCCTGAAGATGCTCGACGCGGCCTTCCGCATGGGTGCGGATGGAATCAAGTTCCAGCTCTTCAAGGCCGATCGTCTGGTGGTGAACCGTCATCCCGGTCGGAAAGACTTCGAGCAGATCGAACTCACCGACAAGGAGTGGCGGAAGGTCCTCACTCAGGCAAAGGGTTCGGGCCTGGCGCTCTTTGCGGAGTGTTTTGACGCGCCGTCCCTCGAACTTGCGGCTGAAGCAGGGACGGACGCCTACAAGGTCCACACCACCGACATGGAGAACAAGGACTTCATCCGCGCGGTGGTGGAGGTCGGCAAGCCGATCTTCTTCGCTACCGGCGGCGTTCACGAAGAGGCCCTTGGGGACGCCCTCGCCATCGTCGGCGCCCGCGAGATGGGCCTGCTCTTCGGCTTCCAGACCTTCCCGACTCCGGTTGAAGAGATCCGGTTCCGCCAACTCGAAGGCATGAAATCGCGGTACCGCGTCCCCGTCGGTTTCCTGGATCACACGGACGGCGGCACGCTCTTCGCCCTGATGGCGCCGGCCCTTTCCGTCACCTACGGCGCCGACCTCGTCGAGAAGCACTTCACCCTCGACCGTTCGAAGAAAGGCTTCGACTATCAGTCCTCACTCAACCCGGAGGACTTCCACCGGATGGTCGAGATGATTCGCACCGCCGAACTGGCGCGGGGCGAAGCCGGCCAGCCGATGTCTGTGGCCGCGGACGGCTACCACCGCAAGATGGCGCGCTTCATCGTGGCGAAGACCCTCATCGGGCGCGGCGATGTCATCACCGCTGAGAAGCTCGACTTCAAGCGCATTGATCCGAGCAAAGAACCCGGCCTTTCGCCCCGCGATGTGAACCTCGTCCTCGGCCGACACGCGAAGCACCCAATCGAAGCCGACGCCACCATCCGTGAGGACATGCTCGATTGAGCCGAACCGTGTGCCTGGTGACCGCGCGCATGGCTTCTGCGCGCTGTCCCGGCAAGGCGCTTTTGGACCTCCTCTCCGGCGAACCGCTGCTCGCGGTTCTCATCGCGAGGATGCGGACATCGAAGACGGTCGACGAGGTGGCGCTTGCGACTTCGGTGAATAAGGAGAACGACGCCATCGCCGATCTGGGCCGGGGCCTCGGCGTCCGCGTCTTCCGCGGCGAAGAGGAGGACGTGCTCAAGCGACACATCGGAGCCGCATGGGCGTTCGACGCCGACACCCTGGTCCGGGTCACCGGCGACAATCCGCTCACTGACGTGGGCACGATGGACGCGCTCGTGAAGCTCCATCACGAGCGCAAAGCGGACTACACCTACGTCCCGGGCGAGGCGCTCCTCATGGGCATCCTGGCCGAGGTGATCTCGCACGACGCGCTCGAGACATCATGGAATGAGGGTGAGCCGAAGCACCGCTCCGAGCTCGTCACTCTCTACATCAAAGAGCATCCCGCAGATTTCCGGATCGCCATGCTCGATCTTCCGCCCGACTTGTTACGGCCCGGCTACCGGCTCACCGTGGATCATCCCGAGGACATCCGGTTGCAGCGCGAGATCTTCAGACTTCTTGGCCGAGGCCCGCGGATCGAGACGCGCGAGGCCATCGCGCTGCTTGACACCCGCCCCGATCTTGTCGCCATCAACGCCCACCTGACCCACAAGAGCGTCAATCATCGTTCGGTGGAACTCGACGCCCTCGTCAAAGCCGCTCAAGCGACCAGGCGATGACTCCTCAGCCGGCCGCACCGGTGTGGCCGTATCCGCCCGCGCCCCGCGCCGTATCAGGAAGCTCGCCGACCTCGCTCCACTGCGCCTGCTCGACGCGGGCGATCACCAGCTGGGCGATGCGCATGCCCCGCGAAACCACGAATGGGACCTCGCCGTGGTTGACGAGGACCACCGCCAGTTCGCCGCGGTAGTCCGAGTCGATCGTCCCGGGAGAGTTCAGCACCGCGAGGCCGTGTTTGAGAGCGAGACCCGAGCGGGAACGCACCTGACCCTCGTACCCCTGAGGGATGGCGAGCGCGAAGCCGCAAGGCAGGAATTGCCGCGCGCCCGGCGCGATCGCGCAATCCGTCTCGATCGCGGCGTGAAGGTCCATACCCGCGGACCCCGCGGTCTGATAGGCGGGCAAAGGAAGGCCCTCACCATGGGGCAGTTGCTTGAATGCAATTTTCATTTGTGGCGGAAGCCTAAGGCACGGCCGTCGCTACCATCGCAAGGTTTTCGGGAGCGAGCAGAGGCCACGGCTCTCATCGCGGCGCGGCGCGGGCTTGAACAGGGGGTGCGGCTTAGACTGACCAGATGCCCCTACCTCCTATCTACGATCCCAAGGCCGTCGAACCGCTCTGGCAGGAACTCGCGGCGGTTGGCGTCGAGCCTCTCACCACGCCCGAACAGGTCGACGAAGTCGTCACGAAACCTGGCACGACCCTCGTCATCGTGAACTCGGTCTGCGGCTGCGCCGCCGGCCAGGCTCGCCCCGGCGTCATGCTCGCCCTCCAGAACGCGATCATCCCGGACCGGTCGGTGACGGTCTTTGCCGGCGTCGATCGCGACGCGGTGGAGCAGGCACGGAGCCACATGAGCGCTTATCCCCCCTCGTCCCCGAGCGTAGGTCTCTTCAAGGACGGGAAGCAGGTCTTCATGCTCCAGCGCACCGACCTTCAGCGCATGAACGAGCCTCAAGTTGCCGAAGCTCTCAGCAAGGCTTTCGACGCTCACTGCGCCAGAAAAGGCCCGTCGGTCGCTCCGGAGATCTACAAGCAGATCCGACCTTATGAAGGCTGCGGCTCGAAGATTCCGATGATGCCCGGCCGGGCCTGAAGACTCGCGCGCTCCGTCGGTGCGCATCAGAGTGAGCGGATCCACCTTCGCGGCTCGGCGGGCCGGCAGGTAACCCGCGACGAGCGCCATGCGAATGCCAAACACCCGGCCGCCCGCCACCGCTCCGCTACACGACTTCGGGTTTCCCTGGGGTCGACCGGAGTAGGCGGTGCCCCTCAATGACGGTGACCACCTCGACGCGGCGGCCGGCGAGCCTGTAGATGATCCGATGGCTGCCTTCGATGACCTCGCGCACGTCCTCTGCGTCGAACTCTGGAACTCGCCGACCGGCGCGCGGCGCTTTGGCGGCGGCGCGGGCCCGGGTTTGCAGGCGCAGGACAAAAGCTCGCGCTTTCTCCGGATTGGATCGACTGATGTAGCGCGCGATCTCGCGCAGATCGCTCCGCGCCCGGTCCGACCAAACGATCGCCACGACGTCAGCGAACCGGGCCGAATTCGCGGTCCAGTTCCCTGGTCAGGTCGGCATCGGAGGTAACCCGCCCTTCCCGCAGATCATCGAGACCCTCGCCAATGGCTCGGACCACTCGATGCCGATAGCTGAGCGTGTCGTACTCCTCGGGCGTCATCACAACCGCGGCCGGCCGCCCGTTTTGGGTGACGATGATGGATCGCCCGGTTGAGCGAAGCGTTCGAAACACGCGGGAGGTATGGGCCTTCAACTCGCCGAGCGGAATGATGTCGTCTTTTACGCTCAAGGTCATGGGCGCTCCGTAAACAGCTCCATATTCGGGCTGGAAAGAGGATCCTACTCTGTGCGCTCAACCCTCAAAGAAGACCCGCCTGCGGATGGTGCAAGGACCGCCTGGGTCTGTTCGTGGCGCTTCGGCCGCAACTTCACCACGCGGACCGGCGCGGGCCAACGATGTCGGACCATTAGGCTTAAGCCTTGAGAGTCGCGGTCTCCGGGTCCCATGGCACGGGCAAGAGCACACTGATCGCCGCCTTCCTGGAGGAACACCCTGCCTACGTGCACGAGCCGGAGGCGTTCGAATCCCTGGCCGACGGGATTGAGCTGACGCCTTCCGAGGGACCCACGCCCGAGGGGCTGCATGCGCTCCTGGAGCACACCATCGCGACGGTTTGCCTTCATAAGCCGGGGGCCCTGGTGGTGCTTGAACGGAGCCCCGTGGACTACCTTGCCTAACGCGGCAGCCAGTGAGCGCTCATGGCCCCGCGGGTCGGTCGCGAGCTTTCTGGAGGCGTCCGTCCGAGTGGTGCCCGACGCGATGCGGCATCTCGACCTGATCGTGTTTCTGCCCGTGGCATCACGGGGCATCCGCCCGCGGTCGCACGAGAACCCACGTTTTCGCAAGCGCGTGGATGCGGTCATGAGGCGCGCGCTCATTGACGATGACTACGATCTCTTTGGCGAGACGACGTCGCCGCGAGTGGTCGAGCTCTCGCCGTGTCCGGAGCGCCGGTTGGCCGAGTTGGCCCGGTGCGTCCGGTCGGGTCAGATCAGTTCGATGCGCCCGTGATGCCCATGGGTTCGGGCCAGACCGCCATCCACAGGGAGAAGCGGTGCGTCGAGAAACTCGGCGACGGCCACGTCCGCGGCGTCATAGCCAGGCCTACTGGGACGGATCGTCGGTCGGTTCGGTCGGCTCGCCTGCCTTCGCGCGATCGCGATACGGCAAAAGCCCGGGCGCGGACCAGAAAGGCTTCGAGGCCACGCCGTTCTTGAGCCGCTCCAGGCGCGCATCGTCGATCCGGTAGATGTAGATCGAGTAGCCGATCCGCTCATCGGGTGGCTCCTGGGTGAGCCAGTCAAAACAGCCCGGTCGCACCCGCTTGGGTCGATGCACCTCGGTCGCGTGGAGCGCGTACTTTCCGGCCAGGCGAGGTTCACACAGCGCCTGCCGATACGTGATGCCCCAGGCCTCCGGATTGCCGTTGTAGCGGCTGTAGTACAACCGCTTCACACCGTTGCTCGCCTGCCAGACCGCGAGACGCCGCTGGTCCTGTCCCCAGTCTTCGCTCGCGATCAGATAGCGCGGCCCTCCCTCAGGCCCCCCGGCGAAGACATTGAAGAACATCAGGTGGTGCGGGTGGATTCGAACGCTTTCGAAGCAAGCAAGAGCCACCACGCAATAGATCGCGATCCTGAATCTTCGGGTGTGCTCGAAGAGACGTCGACCCTGAATGGCGAGCCACACGGTAAAGAAGGGAAACGCCGGAAGAATGTAGCGGACCCCCGCCTGAGTGTTGCCGAGGCTCATGGCGAGGACCAGGAAGAGGGGATAAAGGAGAAGGAGGGCTTCGGCTGGCCACTTGAGATGGGCACCCCACCGGAGGCGGGCCACGATCGCGAGCACGGCCAGGATCTGCGCGGCCACCGTGACCTTGACCGCGAGAACAACCAGGTAGAACCAGGGCCAGCCCGTGCGACTGGTCTCTCCCAGGAGGTAGTTGAAAAAGCCCACCTGGCCCCGCCGAACCTGAAGCAGCCAGCCTTCGATCCACAAGGAGGCGGGCACGGGGCCGAAGCGGCCCTCGCCCAGCCCGCGCCCGGTGCCGCACAAACTCGCAAGGTCCACCATGCCCACCCCGAAGCCGAACGAAGCCCAGATGACGAGGGCGACGGTCAGGGTGGCGAGGGCCACGAGAAGGAAGGAACGAAGCGGCGTCTGGCCGTTCTTCCGCGCGGCGAACCACGCATACAGCACGGCGATTCCGGCAAACGGAAGGGCCGTGAGCTTCGAGCCGGTGGCGAGCCCGAGGGCCAGGCCCAACGGAAGAAAGGTCCAGATCGTGCTGCGTTGTTCCGCCCGTAACAGCACAAAGAGCACGGCGGCGAGACCGCCCGCAGCCCACATGTCCAGAGTGGCGAGCGACCCGTGAGCCAGGGTGGAGGGCGAAAAAGCCCAGAGGATCTGCGCCAGCAGGCCCGCACCCGGCCGCAGCATTTCCGCGGCGCCATAGAGAAAAAGCCCGGCGGCGAGGGTGACGAAGATCGTGGCGAGGCGCGCCGAAAAAAGGTTTCGCCGCATCTGCTCCCGCGGCCTCGAATAGAGGGGGTGCGATGAGAGGTCGTTCGATTCGCTCCAGTCCGAAAAGAGCGCAGGGTCGGACATCCGCAGGCCGAGGCCAAAACCCCAACGAGGGATCGCCGGCGCGTGGCAGTTGTTGGTGTAATCGCCATGCGTCCACTGGGCGAGCGCACCGATCAGGTAGTCGGGCTCATCCGTGGTGTCCGATTTGTCCCAGGCGGTTAGGGCCAGCAGGGTGGCTTGTAGCACAAAGACGAGAGCACACCGGCCAAGCGCTCTCCGCGTTCCGAAGATCCTGGTCCCGCCGGGTGGCGCGCCCCTCGGCGACTCGGGATGCGTCGGCATTCAGTCGGCCGGTGGTGGCGGCGATACGACCGGTCGCATTCTCTGGCTGGGCAAAGCCCAGGGATTCTGCCATCTTTTGACCTCTCCTTAGCGGTTCGAGAAGAGCTCGGGGGAACCGCCGCCGCCCTCGAGGGTGATCGTCACGCGCTCGCGTCCAAACGTCGGACACCCGAAAGTCCGGGCGAAACTTCGGTCGTGTACAGCCGGATGCGGAGGCGGTGCTCCTCGAGCCAGGCCGAAAGCCGTGGCGGGAGATTCAACCTGCCGAGCTCCTCCTGCCATCTCCCGGTGTATGCGGTCCGTCGGCAAACAATCTCCTTGTTGTAATGAAACTCGAACCTGAACTCCTCGGCCGGTGGCTCGTTCTCGGCGGCACGGCCCACGAGAATGAGCGGGCGGTGGTGCTGATCGCTTCTGACCGACACGATCACCGGCGCGGCCATGCCGTTCTTGACGTCGAGTTCGCCCGCGGCATCCTCGAGCTCGGCGGCCCGGCTCAAGCGGACAAAGGCATCGGTTGTCGTCCAGCCTTCGGGCGAGGGAAGCAAGTCCCGGCCCTTGTAGCCAAAGGCGTAGTTGATGGGAAGGGCGAGACCAAGCCCCTCGCCTCTCACCTTCATCGAAACCACGCCGACGACTCGTCCCGTTTCGTCCAGCAATGGGCCGCCGCTGTTCCCGGGGTTGACCCTTTGCGTCGAACTGGATGTAGCCGAGGTCGAGCATCGGCTGGCCCACGCGGCTCACCTTGCCTTCGTGGAACGAGAAGTTGAGGCCCGCCGGACTTCCAATCATGAAGACACGCTGGCCGGCCTCAAGCGCCGCGGCGTCCGCGGCGAGCAGGGCCCGAGGCGGTTCTCCGCTCATGCGCAGCCGGACCAGACCCAGATCCAGGAATGGGTCGGTCTTCTCCACCAGACCAAGCGATCGGCGACCGTCGATGGTGGTGACTTGAACCGCCGCCCTCGACCCGCACAGCACATGGTGGTTTGTAAGGACGAGGTCGGGTGCGATGAAGAAACCGGAGCCGGTTTGCTCGCCGCAGCGAAGGGCCACAACCGACGCAAGGGCAGCGCGGGCGCGATCGGCGCCTTGCGGCTTGGCCGCCGGAGCCGGAGCCGAAGGCGCTGACGGAGCCGAAAGGGCGGTGGCCTGGCGAGCGAACTTCACGAGGTCGCCCAACGATTCTCGATTGAACCAGATTGAAGCGCCGCCCGCCACGACGATGGCGGCAAGGGTCATCCATAGACGCCAGGGGGCGGCCGCACGCGGGGTCTCCTCCGGCACGGCGAAGACCACCGGACGGCTCAACTGAGCGGCCGCGTCAGCACCCGCCGCTTGGGCCAGCTTTATGCCTGTTCCGCCAGATTCCGCGTGACATCGCGAGCCAGAACCGGGGGCGAAGCAAGCAGGTCTTTCTGGATGACGGAGAGAGGGCGCCTGGCACTGGCGGGAGAAGACAACAGTCCGCGAGCCAGCTCGTAGCGGCCTCGATCGTCGAGGGGGGTCAGAACCACGACATCGACCAGCGCGCTCAGTTTGCAGTGGGGACAGGTGCGAGCGCGGTCAAGAATCTGCTCTCCGCATTGCAGACAGCCCACCCGCTGACCCGCCCGGTCCTCGTTGCTCATCAGCGGATACTACCTCTGGCGACGTGAAGAACTACTTCGACAGCTCGGCGTAGATCTTCGTGATGTTCGCGGGGGCGCCGGTCATCGCGTAGGCGGCGAACTTCTCGGGCAGTTTCAGTTCCGCGAAGGCCTGCTCCTCCGTCCGGCCCGCGGTTTTCGCCGCCCGCACCGCGGCGAGGAACGCCTGGTTGAACTCCGAGTACTCCAGGAGATCGGCGGGCGTCATCAGCGTGCTGTGGCCCGTGATGACGGTGTCGAGGCTCTTGAACTCGGCCGCGGCCTTCGCCAGCGTGTCGCCGATGTGGATGCCGCTGCCGCCGTTGCTCATGTCGAGGAGCGGCGTGCCCTTTCTCGCGAAGATATCGCCCGCGTGGACGGTCTTGAGCGCGCGGAAGACGATGAAAGCGTCGCCGTTCGTGTGGCCCGGGCCGAAGTAGTGGAGGTCGATGGCCTCGGCGCCCGAAAGCAGCGTCATCTTGTCCTTGAAGGTCTGGTCGGCGAGGCCATGTTTGTTGGCGGGGTCTTGAAACACCGGGCTGCGCTTCATGTTCGCATCGGTGTTCTCGTGGGCCACGATCTCCACCGTGGGGGCGAAGAAAACGTTGCTCCCCACATGATCGCCGTGGGTGTGGGTGTTGATGATGTGGGTGACCGGCTTGTCGGTCACGGTCTTCACCTTGTCGAGAATGGGCTGGCCCCAGCCCGCGAGTTTCGTATCGACGAGGACCACGCCCCGCGCGGTCACGAAGGCCGCGGTATTTCCTCCGCCGCCCTTGATCATGTAGAGGTTGTCCTTGACCTTCTCGATCTCCGCTACGTTTGGTCCGGCGGGCGAAGGCACGGGCATCTGAGCGGGGGCCAGGGCGGCAAGGCTCACACCGGAGACAACAACGAGTCCGAGAACAAAACTGCGATTCATGACTACCCTCCGGGAAGAAACGTTCGCTGGATGAACCAGCAGGCTCCAGCGAGGATAACCCCGATCGAACCCATGCGGGCGAGTCCCGCGGCCCCGTGGGCGCTGCGCCGCGCCAGAGCCTCGAGGCCGGTTGCCACCAGGCCCACGATCGCGAGTTGACCGATTTCGACGCCGAGGTTGAACCCGAAGAGCGACCATCCAAGCGCCGACGGGGGCAGGCCGGACTCCTTCAGGACCGACGCGAAGCCGAAGCCGTGGATCAGGCCGAACCCTGCGGCAAGCCAGGCTCGGATGTCCTTCGCCCTTTCCTTCAACTCGTCGCGCGCGCGCAGGATGAGCAGGTTGTCGACGCCCACCACGATGATCGAGAGAGCGATGAGCGGCTCGATGAGCCGGGACGGGGGCGAGGCGATGTCGAGGACGGCGAGCGAGAGGGTGATGCTGTGGCCGACGGTGAAGGCGGTCACGATGAGGGCAAGACGCGTGAGGGAGCCCCGGAGCAGCAGCAGTCCGATGAGGAAAAGAACGTGGTCGGCGCCGATCAGGATGTGCTCGGTCCCGAAGAGTACGAACGTTCGGACCACCGCGGCGCGACCCTGGATGGTCCCGGAGTAGAAGGTGGTGGTCGGTCGGCCAACCTCGAGGATCGCCTGATTTGCGAGTGAGCCGTCCTCATAGACATTCACGAACGTCTGGTGGGCCGGGTCGTAGGGGAAGAGAAGGGCGGTGACCGCGGCAGACGCAGGCCGCCTGCCGGCCAGTGTGAAATGGAGTTTCAGGCTCTGCCGTTCCGGGACGGTCTCGATGCTTCCCCATCGGATCTGTGCCGCCTCACCATCGAGGGTCAGCGACATCCGGGGTGAAAGAACGCTCAGAAGCGCATCACGATGGCGCGCGACGGTTTCGGGATCGACGAAGGCGTAGGGCGAGCCGACCTTCAGTTCCCGTGCGACATCGAAGTCGTGGAGGACGAGCGTGCCCGAAACCCCCGCCGCATTCAGGTGCAGATCCAGATAGCTGAAAGGGGCTGGATGCGCACCCGCCACCGAGGGGCCAAGGAATGGGAGAGCTGCGATGAGCAGGGCATGAAGGGTCCGTCGCATGGCGGCGCCGAGTGTACGGGAGGGCGGCGGTCACGCTGGGCAAACAAATAGCGGTGAGCTTCAGGCTCACCGCTACTTGGGACGAACGGGGCGAGGCTTAACGCAGCTTCGCGATGATCGCCTTGATGTCGTTGCGCATGTCGGACTCCATGAGCTCGAGCCTCATCACTTCGGCGCCGCCGTTCACATCAACGATCGGCTGAGTGCGGACGTACCGATTGAGTGCGGGCAGGGCTCTCCGCGCGCCCCCCCCCATGCGGCCGAGAGATCTCACCGCTGCCTGACGCACCGAGATGATGGAATCGGTCTCAAGGGAGTAGCCCAGGACCTCGGCAGCGTCGGCGCCAGCCGCGGCAAGGGCGTTCGCGGCGTCGACACGCTGGACGATCGAACCCTTCTGGAGCTGCCGGGAGAGTTTGCCGATATCGACCGATGAGGAGTCTTCCACGTTGTCGGCGGCGCGCCTCGCCGCGTCGATCGCGGCCTGGGCGTTTTGCGCAACCTGTTTCTCGTAGTTCGCCACCGCGTCGGCAACAAAAGTATCCGGTCGTCCTGCCGCTTCGGCGGTAGCCATGGCGGCCTTGGTCTTCGTGAAGTCGGCCGGGGTCTTGGAGGCGATACTGGCGTCCACAGCCAGGCGATAGTTCGCGCGGACGATGCCGTGGCGGGCATCCGCGAAGAGAGCCTTGTCGATCGTGGCCGCCTTTTCGAACTCGCTGATCGCGTCCTGATTCTGGCCCGCGAAGATCTCGGCCCAGGCGAGGCCAAAATGGAGTCCTCCATTCTTGGGGTCGAGCTCGATCGCTTTCCGGTAAGCCGCGATCGCTTCACCGGCGCGAGGCGGCTTCACGCGGGAGAGAACCCAGCCGTAGTTCGCGAAACCGGCGGCACTCTTGTAGCCCGGCGAATTGATGAGGGTCACGAGGATCTGGGCGCCCTTGTCGGGGTCGCCGCTCATGCCGAGGAGCAGACCGTAGTTCGACTTGATGTCGTTGTTCGTCGGATTGAGTTCGACCGCTTTCGCATACGCGTCCTTGGCATCTTCGAACGAGCGGGTCATGTGGTACGAGTGGGCGAGAAGTGCAAAAGCATCGCCCGCCTTCGGCATGGCCGCGGTGGCCTTTTCGAGCGCGGGGATCGCTTCCTTGTACTGTCCCTTGCGGGCGAGGAACTCGCCATACATCTTGTTCGCTTCGGGGCTCTCCGGAGAGAGCTTCACGAGTTCGCTCGCGTCCTTGAGCGCGCCATCGAGATCGCCGGTGCGGAACTTCATCCAGATGAGCGAGGTGCGTGCCGGCGAAAAGCCGGGGTCAATGTTGATTGCGTTCTGGAGCGACACCTTGGCCTGGTCGTAGTTGCCGCGCGCTTCAAAGAGCTTGGCGACCACCACATGCACCTGAGGATCCTTGGGAGCGAGGAAGGCGCCCTGCTGACCCTGGGCGATGGCGTCGCTCCAGGAAGGATCGTTGCCGTTGAAGTTCTTCTCTGCCGAGATCGCATAGCCGAGGACCGCGAAGGCAGCGCCCGAGTTCTTGTCGGTCTCGGTCGCCTTGAGGGCTACGGCCCGGGCTTCGGTCGCCTTGTTCGCAGCAAGCAGGGCGTAGGCAAGACCGATCTGGGCCGTGGTGTTCTTCGGGTCGAGGTCGACTGCCTTGCGGAACGCGGCGACCGCTTCGGCGGTCTGGCCGGAGAGCGCCAAAGCATCGCCTTTTCCGACATGGGCGGCAGACACCGTGGCTCCCGCAGCAATCGCGGCGTCGGCGGCGGCGTGCGCAGCCTTTGCGTCGCCAACGCGGGCATGGGCGGAAGCCAGCGTACCAAGGGAGTGGCCGTTCCGCTCCGCGGCCACCGCCTTGTTGGCGAGGTCAAGCGCTGCTTTGCCGCTGCCGCTCTTCAAGGTCAGGTGGGCGGAGGAGGCAAGCGCCATCGCCTTGAGTGTGGGAGTTGCGGCCGCGCTCAGATCGACCGCCTTCGCGATGCTCGCCAGGGCTTCCTCCCCGTTGCCGTTCATCTCCTGAAAACGCGCGAGGGCGAGGAAGGCCTCGACCGAGGGGGTGCCGCCCGTGAGCTTCACCATCGCCTTGATGGCCTCATCCGGCTTGCCCTTGGCGAACTGCTCTTCGGCCTTGGCGATGGCCTGATCCGTCTTGATGTCGGCCCACGCCAAGTTGGCCGCGAAAGAGCCCGCAGCAGCCAAGACGAGCAAAGCACCGAATTTGTTCTTCTTCATTTTTACGTGGACCTCATTAAGAACGTTCCAAAGCGCGCGAGTGTACAAGACAACACAAGTCGGCTCACAGTGCGTGTCCGAGTTTCCACGCCTTTAACCCGGGGGAAGGGTCAAAGGACGACGAGTGGCTCGGTTCTTCATGGGTTTCAATACCTAAGACGCGCGGTCAGGGCGAAATTCAGTGAGGGGCCTCACGAATTCAAAATTTCTCGAAGAAACCTCCAACCATGGCATGGCTGTTGCTCGTCTAAAGCAGCAGAAGTCGTAACTACCCTCCAAATACCCTCCAAACCAAACTCTGCTCCCGTAAAGTCGGGAACCTCCCAACCAAGGGAGGACGCTTCGGGGAGGGGACGCAGCAAAGAGCTGCGCTCCCTCCCAAAAGCAGTTTTTGGCCCAGAAGCCGCATTCTGGCCCGCCAACTGCAACGGACGGCACTTCGGCTACTCTCCTTGCCACCTGAAGTATGACGAGCCTTGAGATTGTCCGAAGACGCCCGGAGCATGATCCGGAACTGTTTGCCCTGTACGCCGAGGTTTTCGGCGGCGGCAACCTCGAACGCAGCCGGCGCCGGTACGACTGGCAGTACTTCGAGAATCCGAACACCCCGGACGACGGTCCGGTGATCTGGATGGCCCGGGAAGGGGACAGCCTCCTCGGACAGATGGCGACAATGCCTCTTCCGATGTGGTGGGGAGATCGCGAGGTTCGGGCCTCTGCCGGGAACGACTACTTCGTTCGGAAGAGCGCCCAGGGGCGCGGCATCGGCATCGCACTCTCCAACCGATGGGCGGACGAGGACGATGTTGCGCTGGCCCTCGGCCTCACTCCGTCATCCTATCCTCTCTTCAAGAAGCTCTTCACCGACGTGGGGCCGGTGCCTTCGTACCTCAAGATCCTCGACGCGACCAGGGTGGCGAAGAAGAAGTGGGGCGCTTTGGCGGGTGCGGTGGCAGGACCAGTCCTCGGCCTCGGCCTTTCCCTCATCACCCGCGGCCCTGCTCAGGTGAAGGATGTTGAAGTCCGGCCCGTAGACGCCTTCAGCGACGAATACGATGATCTGTGGCTCCGCGCCCGTTCGTCCTTCGCCACCTGCGTTCGCCGGGACGCCCGTTATCTGCGCTGGAAATTCCTCGCCTGCCCGTTCCGAAGCTACCGCGTGCTCGAGGCGCGCAGGAACGGAACGCTCTCGGGCTACGCGGTCCTGCGCGACGAGGGCGACGTGAGTTTCACGCGGGGAGTCATCGGCGACCTCTTCTGCGACACCACCGACCGGGCCACTCAGGATGCCCTCATCGCCGCGACGATCTCGGATTTTTCTACAAAGCGCCGGGTGCGGATCGAGGTCTACTGCTTCAACGCGCGTCTCGGCGCGGCTTTGCGTCGCCACGGATTCCGTTCCGGAACCACCGGGGTTCAGTACTGCGTCGCCTACCGCGGCACACCCGACGGGAAGGCCGGGACGCGAGCGGTCCTCGACCAGGTCGCAAATTGGAATCTCTTCATCGGCGATGGAGACTTGGACCGCGCATGAGTCCTAAACCCCTGTTCATGGTGGGCGTCGACACCGAAGCCGACGATCAATGGACGCTCGAAGGCCGAAAGCGCCTTTCCGTGGAAAACGCTCGGGCGCTGCCCCGCCTTCAGGCGGTGTGCGACGCTTTCGGGGTTCGACCGTCGTACCTCGTTACCCATGAGATGGCGACGCGGGAGCCGTCGCGTTCGATCCTGCGCGATCTCGCCGCGTCGGGCCGGTGCGAAATCGGCGCCCACCTTCACCCGTGGAGTTCGCCCCCCTATCGCGAAGCGGACCTCGTGGGCCGGTATCCGAGCCAGCTCGACGATGCCTCCCTCGAAGCCCAACTGAACGAACTCACTTCCACGATCGAATCGTCGCTCGGCGTGCGCCCCGTGAGTTATCGGGCGGGCCGGCACGGGTTTGACCCGCGGTCGCTGCGCATCCTCGAGAAGCTCGGCTATCGCGTCGACACCAGCGTCGACCCGCTTTTCAATGAGACGCGAAAAGGCGGCCCTTCATTCGCGGGAGCGCCGGTTTCCCCTTACTGGCCGAGTCGCGAGGATGTCCGCGTCGCCGGAAACTCCCCGGTCCTCGAGATACCGGTTTCTTCCGCCACCTCACCGTGGCTGCCGAAATCACTCGAGGCCCGCTTCACTTCGATGCCGGCGATACCCTGGCGGGGCTACTTCAAACGCCTCGGACTCAGGCCGGTCTGGCTTCGGCCCTCGTACTCGAGCGTCGAAGACGCGAAGTCGCTGGCGAGCACCCTCGTGGCCCGGGGCGTGCCCACGCTCAACATGCTCTTCCACTCGAGCGAGCTCGTTCCGGGCGGTTCGCCCTACAACCAGAGCGCCGACGATGTGGACCGTTTCTTCGGCCGGCTGGAGCGGGTCTTCGAACATGTGATGAAACGGCTCGAAGCCTCGGGCGTGACGTATGCCGAAGCCGCGGCCGCACTACAGATCCCGCGGCCGGCCCATTGAGAGTCCTGATGGTCACGCCGCACCTGCCGCCCTATCAGGCGGCGAATGCGCTCCTTCCCCATGTCCTCGGTGTCGAACTCACGAAGCGCAGGTACTCGGTTTCCTTTCTGACTTTCAAGACCGACAGCCCCGAGCGGGAGAACACCGCCTATGTGAAGCGCCGACGCGGTTTCCGAGTGACGCGTATCCCTCAGCTCCTCGAGGCGCTGGAAACGCGGCGCAAGGCGCGGCCGCTGATCGACGCGGCGGACGTGGTTCACATCCATTCGAACACCTGGATGAACCAGGTCACGGCCCGACTCGCGGTTCGACAGGGCCGGCCCTACGTCCTCACCCACTACGGCACCGAAATCTGGCATCACGACGGGAAGAACCGGGCTTTCCGCACGCTCAACCAGCGGGCTGCTCACACGACCTTCTACAGCGCCGCCCTTCTCGCCCGGGCCCGTGAGTTGAACGTACCGATCGGCGAAGCGTCGGTCGTTTACCCCGCGGTCGACCTGATGTTCAGGCCCCTTCCCCCCAAAGAGCGCGAAGCGGTGCGCGCGCCTCTCGTCGGTTCGGGCGAGTCGCTTTTTTTTAACGTGAAGCGTCTGCACCCTCTGGCCGATCACGAGACGCTGCTGCGCGCCTGCGCTCTCCTCGACCCCGCCGAGTTCCGCGCGAAACTCGTGATTGCCGGATCGGGCGAGGAGCGTGACCGGCTGGAGCAGCTCACGAGCGAACTCGGCATCTCGTCCCGGGTGCGTTTCCTCGGTCTCGTGCCGAATCAGGACGTGGCGAAACTTCATGCTGCGGCCGATCTTTTCGTCCTCTCGTCGCGTCTTGAGGCCACCCCGACCGTGGTGCTGGAGGCTCTGGCCTGCGGCACGCGCGTGGTTTCAACCGACAATCCGGGCGGTCTGGAGCTCGGCGCCATGTTCCCCGACGATCTCCGGATCGTCCCGAAAGAGAACCCTCGAGCCCTGGCCGATGGCATTGCCGCGTCGTTGCGAGAAAATCGCCGGATCAGCGAAAACACTTCCCGCTTGATCGACGAGCGTTTTTCTCTTCGCGGGCTCGTCGATCGCTACTGCGAGATCTACGAAAAAGCCCGATGAGACGAATCGACAACGACGCCATTCGTGCCGCGGGTGAGGTTCGCTTTCGCAGCGAATACGACTACGCCGTCTTCGAATATCTCCGCAGCTCGAAAGTGATCCAGTCGGTCGAGCGTTCCGGGGTCAAGCTCAAGGGCCGCGTGCTCGACGCCGGTTGCGGCAGCGGCGGCACCGCCATCTCGATCGCCGAGGAGGTCTCGTTCGCGACCGGTCTCGATCTCTCTCCGCGTTTTTCGGACTCGGGCATAAAGCTCGCCCGCGAGAAGCGGGTGAAGAATGTGGCTTTCGTCCAGGGAGATGGCCTGAAGCTCCCCTACGCGAACGAGTCCTTTGATATTGTCCTCTCCCACTCGGTCATCGAACATCTCCCTTCGGCCAAGGCCTACATCGCGGAATGCGCGCGCGTTCTGAAGCGTGGCGGACGTTTCTACCTCTCGACCGCGCCGACCCTTTCCCTCGCCGGCGCGCACCTCCCTCGCCTGCGCGTGCCGGTTCCGATTCACCTCTTCCTCGGCCGGCGCCTCGCGTTTAAGACCTTCGTCTTCCTCGCCGCGCGCGCGCCGTGGACGTTGAGCGAGCGGGCGAGTGCCAATACCTTCGTGCAGCTCGCTCAGTCGGGCCGCGAGAAGGAGGACGATCTCCTGACCCCGGTAACCCTGCGGGGCATGTCGTCGTGGATCGCGGGCTCGCCCTTCCGGCTGATTTCGGAGCAGCGGTACGTGAGCGGTTTCTTCAAGCGCGCCGTCCCTTCCTTCCTTCGCACGTTCTTTCTCGAGCTCCCCATCCTGGGCGACGTGATGGTGTCCCAGATCGAATGTGTCCTGGAGAAGCCGTGACCGCACGCGCGGCGATCCTCCTCGTCTCGGACATCCGATTCCCTTCGCCTCGCGCGAATGGAATTCAGGTCGTGAAAACGGCCCATGCCCTGGCCACGCGTGGCCGGGACGTTCGTCTGGTCGTGAGGCTCTCCGATTCCAGGCCAACCCACGAGATCCTCCCGGAATTCGGCGTCGATCCAACACCCCGCCTCCACGTCGATCGCCTGGAGGTGGGCCATGCGCCAAATTCCTCCTTCATCCCCCGCCTGCGCTTCCTCACCAAGGCTCTGCTCCTCGGTCGACGCTCTTCTCGGAAGGGCGCGGTGATCCTCACCCGGGACCTTCAACTCGCGGATCTCCTGCTGCGCGTCGGCTGCTCGAATCTCACCTACGAAGCTCACGCGGTTGAAGCCGTCATGTACGACGAGCGACATGAGCTCTACGGGCGGAGCGAGCCGCCGAGCCCTTCGAAGCGTCGCCGGATCGAGAACCGAGAGCGTCGCGTGTGGACGGGAGCACGTGGTTTCATCGCGACCACGAAGGGCATCCTCACCACCTTCGAACGGCTCTTCGGAGCCCGCCCTCGCACCACCGTGGTGCCAAACGGCTGCGACACCCCGCGGGACCGGGTATTCACGCCTCCACCTGCGGCCGGCCGCGTGGTGTACGCGGGGCAGCTCTATCCCTGGAAAGGCGTGGATGTCCTGGTCCAAGCCTTCGCGCGCCTGAGTCGCGGCGAACTCGTCATCGTGGGAGGGCTTCGGGGCGAGGCCGACTTTGACCGGATCCAGGAACTCGCCCAAAGCCTGAACCTGGGCGATCGGGTTCGCTTTAAAGGCTCGCTGCCCCAGAAGGACGTCGGACATGAACTCGCTCAGGCGACCGTGGTTGTCGCACCCTTCCTCAAGAGCGCCATGACTTCGGAACACACCTCGCCGATCAAGGCCTTTGAAGCCATGGCCGCGGGACGTCCGCTGCTGATCTCGGACACCGACGCTTCGCGCGAGATCGTCGAAGACGGAAAGACCGGCCTCGTGGTGCCGCCCGGGAATGTGGAAGCCTGGGCCGCGGCGCTCGAACGCGTCCTGTCCGACCAGGCTCTTCAGCTCGCGCTGGCCCGCGCCGCCTTCGAGAAAGCGACGCAGTATTCCTGGGCCCGGCGCGCCGAACGCATCGAGGAATTCCTCGGAGCCGACGCATGAGCCGCGGCACGATCCTAGGTTTCCTGATCGCGAGTCTCGTGACCCTTGCTCTTGTCTCCACGAAGATCCGCGGGGCTGACGAAATCGAGTACTACTCGCACCTCCGTTCCGCTTTCTTCGATCGCGATCTCGACTTCACGAACGAATACGAGCACTTCTACCGGGCCAACCCTCAGGGCCTGGCCGCGTTCAAGGAGACGTTCCTCGATCGCCTTGAGCCTGCCACCGGCCGGCCGATCAACTTCGCGCCTATCGGTTCGGCCGTGGTGTGGTCGCCCTTCTTTCTCGCGGCTCACACCCTCGTCACGAACGGCGTCTTGAAGGGCCCGGCGGACGGTTTTTCCCCCGCCTACACGGGGGCGGTCGCCTACGGCTCGTCGTTTCTTGCCATTCTCGGCTTCGTGATCGCCTTCTTCACAATGAGGCGATACCTCGGCGTGACCGAGGGTCTGGCCCTCACTTCCGTGTTGGCGGTCTGGTTCGGCACCCCCGGGTTCTACTACATGACCGTGGCTCCGGCTTTCGCCCATGCGCCTTCGATCTTCGCGGTTTCGCTCCTCTTCCACCTCTGGCTCCGCGCCCGGGAGAAGGACACCGTCTTCGCCTGGATGCTGATGGGTTTGTGCGCCGGTCTCGCGATGCTGATTCGTGAGCAGGCGGCGCTGTTCCTCGTCGCTCCGGGGCTCGATCTCGGCCTGCGCCTCATCAAGGGCGAGGTCAGGAGCGCCCTTGAGCGGGGGGTCGCCGTGCTGGGTGCGGCTTTCCTCGCGTTCATTCCGCAACTCCTCGCCTACCAGGCGCTCAACGGCACGTTTGGGCCCACAAACCTCGTCCAGAGGAAAATGGATTTCGGCTCGCCCCACTTCTTCGACGTTCTCATCGATCCCGGGCACGGTCTCTTGTTGTGGACGCCGCTGCTCATCGTGGCGTTTTTAGGGCTCGGGCGGGCCGTCGGTCGTCTGGGTGCGGTGGGGGTGTTCGTGACCGCGGCTCTCCTGGCTCAGGTCTACATCAACGGTTCGGTCCTCTCCTGGCATCAGGCGGGGGCCTTCGGGTCGCGGCGTTTCGTGGATTCGACCGTTCTCTTCGTTATTGGCTTCGCGTTCGGTTTGATGGCGGTTCGAACCCGAACCCAGAAAATCGTCGTGGCGCTCGCTATCTGGTGGAATGTCTCTCTCATGGTGCAGTTTGGTTTGAAACTCATGGATCGTCAGCAGCTCGACTGGCCCGGTGTGGCCGTCCGACAGGTCACCGAGGTCCCGCAGCGGATCCTCAACACCGCGAAGCTCTACTTCACCGATCCCGATGCGCTCGTCCGGAGCACGCGATGATCCACGCCGGCTGGATGAAGCAGTTCGCCTGTCCGGTGTGCCTGGACAAGGCGGGCTGCGAGAAGTGCGGGGTCAAGACCGGGGGCCACGACGTCTGCCAGAGTTCGTATGCGACGCGAGTGGTCTGCCCGTGCGGCGGACCCAACAAACGAGCGCTCGAACATCGGGGCGAGGGGTTCTACTGCTCGTGCTGCATGACCCGATATCCATTCGGCCCCGCGCGCGACTTCGTCGACCTTTTGCCCCGCACCGACGTGGGCCGGGTGTCGCACTACGCGGACGAGGAGTTCCAGGAGAGGCTCGGCGTGCGCGAAGGCCAGCCGGTTCTCTCCGCGGGGGTCAAGGCGCGCATGGTCGCAAAGATGCTCGGCCTGAAACGGGACGACACCGTCCTCGATCTCGGCAGCGGGGCGGGCAAGTTCGCGACGCACTTCGCGCGCGAAGGCGCGTCGGTGTGCGGCGTCGACATGGCGCCTTTCTTCCTCAAATCGGCGATCGACTCCGTCAACCTCGTGGTGGGCGATCTGCGTCGCCTTCCGCTCCGCAACGGGGCCACCTCGCGGGCGTACTCCCTCGACGTTCTCGAGCATCTCGATGAGGCCGGGGTGCGCGAGGTCCTGATCGAGGCTCGTCGCGCGGTCTCGAAAGACGGGCGGATCTTCGTTTACACCCACGCGATGGAGTCGTCGAAGATCGCTTCCTTCCAGCGCGGCGTGAACACCTTCGCGAAGCGCCTCGGCCGAATGGGCCTGGTCGATTCCGACAAGGAGGCGATGCGGAAGAGCGACCACATCAACGCCATCCGCTCGCACGAACACTTCGACGAGATCGTGAAGGCCGCGGGTCTCAAGGTCCAGAGGCGGGTGTACTACAACGTCTTCGCGAAGGCCGTGGTCGAGGATCTGGCCCTCAAGGTCATCGAACAGCGGCGACAGAAGAGGGCGGCGGCGAGCGCACCCGCAGCCACGACCGATTCGAGGACGGCGAGCCACATCGTCGGCCGTCCCGCGCCCTCGGCCTCCGCTCGTTTCCTCGCCCGCGGACTCACCGAGGTCCTCATGCTCGACGTCGCGTTGTTTGGCGCGGTGCGCACCGGGCCGTTTTTTGGAGTGCTGGCCCCGATCGCCTCCTGATGCGGGTTCTCTACGTCGCCTCGGACCAGACGCTTCCCGGAGAAACCGGCGGCAGCGTCCACGTGCACGAGGTGTCTCGAGAACTCGCGAAACGCGGTCACGAGGTCCACGCGGTGGTGCAGGATCGTGGGGAGACGTCACCGGGAGAGGGCTACTCGGTCCACCGCATCCGGTGGACTCCGTCGCATCGCCTCTTCCGGTTTCGAGCCCGCCCCCAGATCGCGGCGCTAATCGATCGTTTGAGGCCGGACGTTGTCATGGAGCGCTACTACAACTTCGGCGGCGAAGGAATACTCGCCGCGGAGGCCGTGGGTGTCCCGAGCCTTCTTGAAGTGAACTCGCCGGTGGTGGATCACGAGGAATCCCTCAAGGCCCTGCTCGACGTGCTGCTGATCGTCCGACCGATGCGGGCCTATCGCGAGCGACTGGTTCGCGCGGCCTCGGCCTTGATTTCGCCGATCAAGGATATCGTCCCCGAGTTCGCGCGGACGAAGACCCACATCGTGACCTGGGGCGCGAACGTCGAGGCTTTTCATCCTTCGCGGCGCAGTGAATCCCGCCGGGCTCGCTGGGGTGCTTCTTCAGGGACGACGGTGGTTCTCTTCAGCGGGTCGCATCGGCCCTGGCACGGGGTGGCGACGCTCGTAAGGGCGGCCCGCCTGCTCCAGGGTCGCGCGGATATCGTCTTCGTTCTGGCCGGAGGCGCGAAAGAAAGGGCGGCACCCGATTTCCGGGGCCGCCATCTCGGGCGCGTTCCGTATCGCGACATGCCCGAAGTCACGGCCTCCGCGGACATCTCCGTGGCTCCTTACGACCGTTCTCGTCTGCGGTCCTTGAAGCTCGGCTTCTTCTGGTCGCCGCTCAAGATCTTCGAAGCCCTGGCGAGCGGCGTCCCCATGATCACCCTCGGCATCCCGCCGCTCAACCAGATCGTGAGGGAGGGTCAGGAGGGAGCCTTCTTCAAGGAGAACGATCCGGCGGATCTCGCCCGCGTTATCGGCGCCCTGGCGTCCGATCCCGACCGCCGACTCGCCATGTCGAAGAACGCCCGCGAACGGGCGCCGCTTTTCTCCTGGGCCGCCCACGCCGCTCAGGTCGAATCGATTCTGCGGGGGCTGCGGGCGGCATGAGGATCACCCTGGTGAGCGAAGTGTTTCCGCCGAAAGCCGGAGGTGCTGGCTGGTCGACGCGGGCGCTGGCTCTCGGCCTCAAGGATGCTGGCCACGAGGTGAAGATCCTGACGACCGCGGAGGGTCCGGGAGACGAAGGCGGTGTCCCCGTCACGCGGCTTCCGGGCGTCGACGGAGGTTTTCGCCGCGGGAAGATGGTGGAGACATTCCGTGCCGCCCTCGCGCAGGAAGGCGGCGCCGATGTTGTCCACGCCCAGCACTCGCTTTCCGCCCTGGGGGCCCTCGGGTTCGAACCTCGCCCGCGAACCGTGGTCACGGTGCGCGATCACTGGCCCGTGTGCTTCTGGTCCACGCGGATGTCGCGCGGAAAACTCTGTCCGCGCTGTTCAACGCCCGGCATGTGGCGCTGCATCGAGGGACGACTTCCCGCGCTGAGCGCGCCCCTGGCGATTCCGTACATGAAGTGGGATCTCTCCTCCAAACAAGCCGCGCTCCGGCGCGCCGACGCGGTGATCGCGGTGAGCGAAGCGATCGCGAGCGAACTCCGGGCGGCCCAGATCCCCTCCGTGCACGTCCTGCCGAACATCGTGGACGAGGCGGAGGTGAACCGGATCGCGAACGAAGCACCCACGGTTCCCCTTCCCGAACGGTTCGCCCTCTTCGTCGGAAAACTGGAGGCCAACAAGGGTGCTTTGGACCTCATACCCGCATTCGCCCGGTCGAAGTCGGGCCTGCCCCTGGTCATTCTCGGCCGCGGCGCCGAGCAACGCGCCATCCAGGAAGAAGCGGCCCGACGATCGATCGAGATCATCACACCAGGCTGGGCCGATCGCGCCGACGTCCTTCGCGCCATGAAGCGTGCCGAAGCACTGGTCTTCCCCTCCATCTGGCCCGAGCCTCTTTCGCGCGTGCTTCTGGAAGCGCTCGCTCTGGGAACGCCGATCGCGGCAATGGACACGGGCGGAACCTCCGAACTCATCGCGGACGGCGTCTCCGGCCTGCTCGCCCGGAACATCGACGATCTCGGCGACGCTCTCGGCCGGATCGTTCATGATGCAGGCGTGCGTTCTCGACTCAAGGAAGGGGCGGTGATCCGCGCCAGGGCGTTTTCACCCGCTGCACTCATCCCCCGCTATGAAGCGCTGTACCGGGGCGGAAACTGATGCGCGTCGCCCTGCTTTCGCGCAGCGCCCATCCCCTTCACCCGCCGGGCGGAATGGAACGCGCGGTCTACTCCCTCGCCAAACACCTGCGCGCGAAAGGCGTCGACGTCACTCTCTTCACCCGGCCCGGGAAGAATCCCGAGGCGTTCCCGGGTCACGTGGTCCCCATCAAGTACCAGCGTTTCCACCTCGGACCCCACGGCCGCGTTCTCGATCGCACTTTCAACTACCCGACGTTCAGCACCCTGATGGGCAAGGAGGTCGCGACCCGGGTCCGCGCGGGCGAGATCGACATCGTGGATGCCCAGGGCCTCACCGCCCTCGGCTACGGTCGGGAGAGGCAGAAGGACCGCACCCTCAAGGCGCCCCTCGTCATGAACCCGCAAGGGATGGAAGAGCATCACGTGCGGGGCTTCAAGGCCCTGGCCTTGAGCCGGCTCAAACGGCTCTCGAGAGAGGCGGCCCAGCTCGCCGACTGCGTGATCGCCACCGACGAGGCGACCAGGGATGATGTGCCCCGGCTTCTCGAGGTCGATCCCGCCCGCGTTCGCGTCATCCCAAACGGCGTGGATCTTGAAGAACTCGAAGCCCTGACGCCTCGCGACGCCATGCCGTTCACATTCGAGGTCCTCCCGTGGATGTCGATGCGGCAGCCGCTCTTCATCTCCGTGGGCCGGCTCGAGGCGTACAAGGGGTTCGCGGATTCGCTCGAAGCGTTCAAACGCGCGGCCCCCTACCTTCCCGAGGACTGGGGCTGGCTCGTGGTCGGTGAGGGCCCGCTGCGGCACTCGCTCCGCGCCGCCGCTTCGTCGATCAAGGATCACGTTCAGTTCACCGGCCGGGTCGGCGAGCAGGCGTTGCACGCGCTCTACGCGGCTTCCGACGTCTTCCTTCACCCCACCCGTTTCGAGGGCTCGTCTCTGGTGACGCTTGAAGCCATGGCCCACGGCCTTCCGGTTGTCGCCACGAGGGCGGGGGGAATCCCGGACAAGGTGAAAGACGGCGTGAACGGCTTCCTGGTGAATCCTGGCGATGTCGACGCCCTTTCGAAGGCGATCGTGACCCTGGCCCAAGCACCCGCGGAAATGGCGAGGATGAGGACGCAGACGTCCCGTCTGCTCGAGCCTTTCCTCTGGCCGCGGATCGCCGATCGGGTGATCGCCGAATACGAACGGCTGCTTCGGGAAGGAAAGAGACGGTGAATCCCGAAGAGTACCGACGGATGGCTGACCTCGAAGGTGTGCAGTGGTGGTACGTCGGAATGCGCCGAATCGCCCGCGCCCTGCTCACCCCGCTTCTCGAAGGTGAGAGGGGCCCCAAGCACCGTCTCCTCGACGCGGGCTGCGGCACCGGTTGGAATCTCCAGGACCTGGACGGTTTCGGGGAAACCCACGGCGTCGATCTCTCGCCGCTCGCCGTCATCACCACGAGAAGGCGCGGCGGGCGCGTGATCCAGGGGAACCTCCTCGGCTTGCCCTACGCGAATGCGAGCTTCGACGTGGTCACGTCGTTCGATGTCCTCTACCACGCGTGGATTCAGGACGACGTTCAGGCGGTGCGCGAACTGGCGCGGGTCCTGAAACCGGGAGGCCTGATTCTCGTGAAGGTTCCGGCGCTCAAGATCCTCTGGGGCGCCCACGACGAAGCGGTCCATTCGCGTCATCGCTACACCCGAGGGGAACTCGAAGCCCTTCTGAAGGGCGCGGGCCTCACGCTCATCCGGTCGACGTACGCCAACTCCCTGCTTTTCCCGATTCTGCTCGCGCGCCGCTACCTCGATCGACTTCTGGGTCGCCACGGCTCGGACGTGGCCCTCCTTCCGCCTCTCCTCGAACGGATCTTCGGCGGCCTGCTCGCGATCGAGGCGGGGCTCCTGAGCCAGGTCAACCTGCCCATCGGGGTGAGTGTCTTCGCGGTTGCCCGAAAAGCGGACGCATAGAATCGCTCCGGACATCGAAATGACTCCTGAAGAGCTCGAAAGCGAACGTCTCAAGAGCGGGGAAGCGCTCGAACGCGCGGCGGAGAGCGTGTGCTTCCCCGACGTGCTTCGATCACCCGAGACCGTTCTCGGCCCAAAGATTGCCGCGACGCCCGCGGAAGACATCGCGAAAGCCCGCGACATTCCGGCGTGGAACCCGCCCGCACCGCCGGATCTCAAACCGGTGAACGAGTCGTTTCGAACCAACGCCGGGCGGAATTCCGGATCCTTTCTCTCGCTCGTCGACGGGCGCGCGAAGGCCCGGGAGGCTCAGGAGCGCTTCAACTCCGACCAGGTGCGACTCGACAATGCCCTCGTGACCTGGACGGCCGAGCACTTCGCGGCGACCCACAAGCACTATGACGGGGTCATCGGAGCCATGCAGAAGCGGATGGACGAGATCGACCTGCGGCACCGCGAACTCGAGCGCGAACTGGTGCGCCACGTCCACGAGATGGCGCGCCGCATCGATGTTGTCCTCGGTGAAGGCGAGAAGGGCCGGGTCTCTCACGAAGCGGCCCTCCGCGCGCTCCGGGAGAAACTCCGGGCCCTCGAAGAGAAGCTCCGTTGAGCCGCGCATGAGCGGAAGTCCCAAACGCATACTGATCTGCGCGGCGCAGGCGCCTTTCATCACTGGCGGCGCCGAGATGCTGGTGCGCTCCCTGGAGCGCGAACTCTCGCGGCGGGGCTTTCTGGCCGACGTGGCTCAGGTTCCCTTCAAGTGGTATCCCCCCGAGGAGATCGTGCGGCAGGCCCTCGCCTGGCGGCTGATCGACGTCACCGAGAGCAACGGGGCGAAGATCGATCTCGTCATCACCACGAAGTTCCCCACCTTCCTTGCCGAACACTCGTGCAAGGTCGCCTGGATCTTCCACCAGCATCGGGAGGTCTACGACCTTTTCGGCAGCGAGTACTGCTCCTTCACCGGCTCGAAGGAGCACGAGGAGATCAAGGCCACGATCCACTCGCTCGACACCCTGGCCCTCTCCGAATGCCGCGACCGGTTCACGATTTCGCGGACGGTTTCCGACCGGCTGTTGAAGTTCAACGGCCTCGATTCCTCGCCCTTGTATCCGCCGCCGCCGCTCTCCGGCCGGTATCGGTTCGATGCCCTTGGCGATTTTCTTCTCTTCGCCGGACGCCTCGATCGTCTGAAGCGAGTCGACCTCCTGATCGAGGCGCTCACTCACACGTCGAAGGAAATTCGCCTCAAGATCGCGGGAAGGGGGCCGCTTGAAGCCTCGCTCCGCGAACTGGCGGAAGCGCGCGGCGTCTCCTCGCGCGTCGACTTCCTGGGCTTCGTGTCCGACGAGGACCTGCTGACGCTTCTCGCCACCGCCCGGGCCGCGGTGTACACGCCCGTGAACGAGGACTATGGCTATGTGACGCTCGAAGCATTTCTCTCCGGCAAGACGCTCATCACTACGAACGACACGGGCGGTGTTCTGGAGTTTGCGACCCAGGAGAGCGGCTTCATCGGCGAGCCGACACCGCAGGGCCTGGGCGCCTGTATGACCCGTGCCTGGAACACCCCCGCGGGCCGTCTGCGCGAAATGGCGGAGATCGGCCGCCAGAGAGTCGCCCCGATTCAGTGGGACGCGGTCATCGATGCGCTCACGGAGCCGATTCGATAGTGTCCTCTTTGCACCCGGTCGAGGTCTGGTCGCCGCTCCCCCCGCAGGCCTCCGGCATTGCCGACTTCGCGGAGGAGCAGCTCCTGGTCCTGGCCCGGGAGTTCTCCCTGACTCTTGTGGCCGAGGATCCGGATCGGGTCTCGGCCGATGTGCGCGGCCGCTGCCGGGTCGTGGCCCCTGCACAGAGTGACCCCGCAATTCTTCGCATCTACCACGTCGGCAACTCTCCCCTCCACGGTTTCATCTATCGGGAAGCGCTTAGCACGCCGGGGATCGTGGTGCTCCACGAGTGGAACCTGCACGAGCTTCTCCTCGGTTTCGCGGTCAACGCGAACAATTTCGAGGCCTACCGTGCCCAGATGCGACGCGAGCATGGCGAGCGCGGTTCGGTGGCCGCCGAGACCATCGCTTCGGCGCTCGGAGGGCGGTATTGGACCGGCGCCTTCCCGCTGAATCTCGAGATCCTGGAGAGTGCCCTCGCGGTGGTTTGCCTCGCCGGCTCCACCGCCGCGCGCGCCGCCGCCCGAATCCCCGGTACGCCGGTGCTCCATCTCCCTCACCATGCTCTGTTGCGTTCGCACACGACCGACCGCGCCGCCGCCCGGGCGCGCCTGGGCATCGGCGCCGCGGATCTTGTCGTGGTGGCCCCGGGTTTTGGCACGGCTTCGAAGTCCCTCGAAATCGTGCGCGCTGCGCTCGACTTGATCCGACCGGAAGTCGCGAACGTGGTTCTGGTCACGGTGGGCGGCGGGCCGGCGAGCGTTTTTGACCGCTCCGCCGCCAATCTGGGTCGGGTCGATCTCGAGACCCTGGGCGACGCGCTGGTGGCGGCGGACGTGGTCGTGGCGTTGCGCTTTCCGAGCCGGGGCGAGGCATCGGGTGTCGTGATGCGCGCCCTTTCCGCGGGCCGCGCGGTGATCGTCTCGACCGGTTCGACCGCGGAGGAGGACCTTCCCCGAGGAGTCGTCGCCCGGGTGAATCCTGGGCCGGGCGAAAGCGCCGAACTTGCCGCGATCCTCCGACTTCTGCTCATAGACCACGGGGCCCGCGCTCGCCTCGAGCGGCTCGCGAGTGCGGCCGCCTCGGAGAGGGGCGTCGAGCCGCTCACCAGGAAACTCGCGGACTTCATTCGCGAGGTCGCCACCCGGCGCGCCGACCTTGAAACCGCCCGTCGGGCGCGGGCCGCGCGCGCCGGGAGTCTGCGCGAGCCGATCCGGAACGAGATCGAGGCCGCGGCCCGAAGCCTCGGGCTCGCACACCTTCCACCGAACGTCTTTGAGAGACTTGCAGGATTGTGAGCGCGCCCGTCTCCCTGTCCGTCGTCATTCCAGCGTTCAACGAGGAAAAGCGGCTTCCGAGCACGCTCGCGACGATCCTGCCGTATCTGCGCGCGCGGGGGGAGTCCTTCGAAGTGGTGGTGGTGGACGACGGTTCGGCGGACCGCACCGCGGAGGTCGCCCGCGAGGGCGGACCCGAGGTGCGCGTCCTCCAGAACCCCGGCAACCGGGGCAAGGGTTATTCGGTTCGGAACGGAATGCTGAACGCGACCGGCGCCTGGCGCCTGATGTCCGATGCTGATCTCTCGACACCGATTGAGGAACTCGACCGGCTCAAGGCGGCCCTCGGTGACGGCGCGGAAATCGCGATCGCGTCCCGCGCGGTCACCGGAGCCAATCTTGAGAAGCGCCAGTCGATCATGCGCGAGAGTTCGGGCCGCTTCTTCAATCTCCTTGTCCGGATCCTGCATCTGCCGGGGATCAAGGACACTCAGTGCGGATTCAAGCTCTTCAAGGCGGCGGCGGCGCGGGCCGCGTTCACGGACTCGAAACTCGACGGCTTCGCCTTCGATGTCGAGGCCCTGGTCCTCGCGAGCAGAGCCGGGTACCGGATCCGCGAAGTCCCCGTGACCTGGCGGAACGACGAACAGTCGCGGGTGAGCTTTGGTCGCGGTCTCGCCGCCTTCGTGGATCTTTTCCGTCTGCGTTTTCGCTGAAGGGAAAAAAGGAACGCTCAGCGGGCCAATGATCGCCGCACGTCTTCGCGCTGGCGCAGGGAGGCGATCCATTCTTCGATGCGCTGATCGAGGGCGCGCCGCTCCAGGATGTTCCGGATTTCGGGCGCCACCACGCTGAAAGACTCGGGGAGCGCTTCGGCCGCGAGCCGATCGTTGAAGACTTTTCGAACCTCCGCGTCATCGACCCTCACCAGCGGTCGCAGCCGGATGTCTATGTAGCTCGCGATGGCGAGCTGCACGAGAGTCTTTCTCCGCAGGGCCGCCGCGGTGAAGCCGGGGCCGGCCTTTTCCCGAAGCGCTTCAAGGGCGCTCTCGACGCTCTCGGGCCGGGGCGGTTCGCCCAGGAGCCGCGATGCCTCTTCGAACATCAAGGCTTCGTCGATCGTCTGCTCGAGTGCTTCCTTCTCGTCGATGCGAAGGAGAGCGCGGGTGAGCTCAACATCGGAGAGCAGAACCGGCTTCTTGTTCACGAAAGCCAGAGTTCGCTCGATGAGGGTGCCCGCGCCCGCCTCCCGCGAGGGGGCGGCAAGGGCGAGAACCAGCATGAGCGCCACCAGGGCCAGTTGAAATCGGTCTCTAAAACGCATAACCCACCCCGAGGTGAAGCTGCTGGAGACTTTCTCCCTCGCGCCGATCCAGCTTGAAGCCCCAATCAAGACGCAGGGGCCCGAAGGGACTGCGGTAACGCAGGCCAATCCCGGCCACTTCACGAAGTTGCCCCAGTCGAATGGCGGAAACGCGGGAGAAGACGTTTCCGGTTTCGGCGAAGAGCTGAAAACCAATGGCCCTCGTGATATCGATCCGGGCCTCGATAGCAGCGGCGACGAGGGCATTGCCACCGGCGGGTATGAACACGTTGGCGGTGGAGAAGCGTCCCGGTCCGACCTCGTCGAGCTTGAAGCCGCGCATCAGCGACGCGCCGCCGGCGAAGAACCGCTCCGAGAGGGGCAGCTCGACCGAGTCCCCGAAGGCGCGGGACAGGCCGAGGCGGGCCGACGCCGCGATCACGGTTCCCGCCCGCACTTCCTCGTAACGGGCGAAAAAGGCGGACCCTTTGACAAAAGAGTCGCCCCCGATCGCCGCCGCCGACAAGAGTGTCTCAAACGAAAGAAGAGAGCCCCGCCGCGGATCGAGCGCGTCGCTTCTGGTGTCGTGGACGAAGCCGAGAGAGGGACCTGAGATCCTTCCGTCGCACAGGCCCCGGTCGACTTCGGCGCAGTCCGTTTCCAGGGTGGTGGTGGTGGTCTTCTGGAAGGTGTACCGCACGAGGATGTTTCCCGATCGGAGCGGGAACAGGGTCTGGGTCTGAAAACCCACGCGCTTGAACTCAAACGCCGCGCGCGAGCGATCGTCTTCCGCGTAGAGCTGAACGTTGAGGGTCTGCCTCCTTCCGAAGGCATAGGGGTCGGTGAGGGACAAAAGGGCCCGCGATCCGCGCAAGGACGAACGGAGGAACAACGATGCGGTGCGGCCGAGCCCGGAGATGTTGAGTCTGGTGAGCTCAAGGCTCGCGCGCAGCTTCTCGATCTCGCCATAACCGAGGCCGGGCACGATGGTGGTGCGAGCGCCCTCGGTGATCTGAATGATGATGTTGCGCCGCTCATCCTCGGACGGAAGTTCCCGAACCTGAACGTTGGCGAAGAGGCCGGTCGCGGACAGGGCCGACTGGGTATCGAGAAGTTTCTGATACGAAAGGAACTCCCCTTCCTTGAGCCGGCTCTCGCGCAGGACGACGGTCTCCTTCGTGTCCTCGAGCCCCACCAGCAGGATCCGGCCCACCCGCACTCGAGGGCCCGGGATGACCTGGAAGACCACCGCAACCAAGGTGCGGTCATCCGAAAAATCGGCGGTGGGCTCGACGCGGGCGTCGACATAGCCATCGTCCCGCAGGGACGCGAGCAGGGCGGATCGATCGCGAGCGACATCGGCGTTTCTAAACGGTGCGGTCTCTCGGGTCACGAGCTCCACCGCCGCGGCCTCGCCCCGCTGCTCGAGGGGAGGCGCCCCTTCGATGGCCACGGACCCTATCGTGGTCAAAGATCCGGGGACGATCTTGAAAAGAACCCTGGCCCTCGCCGGCTCGCCTGATTCCTCGTGGGAAACCACAACCCCGGCGTGCCCCTGCTCGATGAGCGCATTACGAATCCTGGTCTTCTCCCCCGCGACCTCCGAATCGACCCATGGACGTCCAACTTCAAGGGCGGCGTCCTCGGGCGGCGGCCCGAGAGCTCCGTTGATCTGATACTCGGCCGCGACGAGCGTCCACAACGCTCCCGAGCGCACGACGAATTCTCCCGTCGCCCGCGGCGGGTTCGGAACCTCCTGAAAATCAACCTCGACCTCGCGGTAGCCGCGCCGAACGTAGTCGGCCTCGATCGCCGACATCGTCTCCTCGAGGGTGTCCTGGGAGATCCCTTCCCGCTCGAAACGCTTTCTGGCCTCGCCCCTTTCCTCCAGGGTCAGAAGGTCCAGCTTGAGATCGAAGGGCGGGCCCGCGGTCACGAAGAAGACGAGGTCGCCCTCAACACTCTCCGTCCGTATCTGCGCGCGATAGTAGGCACTCTTAAAGAGCATGCCGAGAAGGCTGTCCTTCCAGCCGTTCACGGTCTCGTCGGTGAGGGCTTCGCCCAGGCTCGCCGGTGACTTGGGAGGAGGAAGAGCGCCGGGCCAGCCGTCGATCCTTGACGAAACCAGGATCTCGCGCTTCGTCTGCAGCACCCGAACGCGGACATCGCGCGTGAAGCCCGGATGTCTCGATTCGAGGATCTCGGGCAGAGGTTCAATCTCGATGGTGGCTCGCGGGAAACCATGCGATCGAAGCCATTCGGTCATCCGGGTTGACGCATCCACGAGCGTCCGGTCGCGGAAGGGTTCACGGGTGCGCAGGCCGGATGCCATCAGGAGATCCTTGGAAAGCGAGGAGTCGACGGGCCGGTCCGGCCCGGCATCGGTGGTGCGGGTCACGAAACGAACTTCCCCGAGGCGAGGCGTTTCGAGGACCTTGAAGACGAGGCGGAGGCTTCCGTCCGCTTCCGTCTCCTGCTCGGCCGACACTTCATCAAACAGGTCCGTGGCGGAGAGGATGAGGACTGTGGAGCGGACGGTTTCGGGATCGAGCGCCTCGCCCACCTTCACGGTCAGGTATCGCGCGACCCGCGGGTCGCTGGCGCCTTTGAGTTCTACCTTCGAGACCAGAAGCTCCTGGCTCTGGAGCGATGCCGGCGCACCCAGGCCCAAAGCCAGAATCAAGGGCTGGAGCAGAAGAAGTCGGGTCATTTATCCAGAACGAACCGGGCTCGAACGTCGATACCAAAACCAAGGGTGTCGGCCCAGCTCGCGACGATTGAAAAGCGATTGTTGAGGGAGTACTCGGCGGTGGCCAGACGGTTTTCGGTGCCGCCCGAGAGATCCTGGGAGTAGATGACTTCGACGTCCCGCCAGACTTGCTTTCCGACGGTGAGCCGCATCGCGGTGCCGCGCAGGAAGCCGGTATCGATGGAAAGCCGGGAGAGGCCAAACCCCTGGGCGACCTTGCCGGTGACGTTGTCGTCGAGCCAGGAAGACGCGAGGGTGTCGACGCCGCCCGTGCCGAGCGTCTTGACGTCCGTGGAGGCACCCACGTTCGCCACGTTCTTTTCATCACCCCCGGTCAGCAGGCTCGCGATCTGCGACGAGGTGAGAGGCGGGTCGGAGGTGATCCTCGTGGACACGCGGTCGAGCGTGCCGTTTGCTTGAAGGGTGAGGCGGTAGGAGCGCACGCGGGTGTCGGCCTCGAGATCGAACACCGGATTGATCTCTCGCGGATTCGAGAAATGAGCGACGCCCTTGCGAACTTCGTAGGTGTTTCCGCGGAAGAACACCTTCCCGCGCTCGATCTCCATCCGACCCATGAGCTGGGGTTCGATCGGCGAACCGGTGAGGGTGAGGTCCGCGGTGGCGACAAGAGCGGCAAGATTGTTGTCGAGCCGGAGGGTCCCCGGAGCCTTGATTGCAATATCAAGGTGCATGGGCGACGGCCGGAAGCCCGTGGCCGCCCGGGAAAAACCGGCCGCGGTCTCGGAGGCGAAGAGTTCCGAGGTGATCACGTACTTGCGCGTCCAGGCCGCCTTGTCCACGTTCAACTCGCCGGTGAGCCAATGCGACTGGGTCGTGCCCTGAAGCCGGAGAGCCGCTCGAAACGTCGAACGCAATCCTTCCGGATAACGCAGGCCCAGCGACGTGCCGTTGAGCAGAAAGTCGAACGAGGCCGGCACCGCGCCGCCAAAGCCCATCTGTCCCGAGACGGTCACTCGCCCGCCGCCGAAACGACCCTCGAGACCGGCAACCCTCGCCTGCGTTTCGTTGAACACCACGCGTCCATTCAAGCCGTCAAGGCCTTGCGGGAAGGTCCGCAGCCGGAGCGACCCGTCCTCGATGTCGAGACCGCCCGAAACCCGAAGTGCTCGTGGTGTTCCCCCGATCTGGCTCCTCAACGTTGCCGCGCCGCGGAACCTCCACTCCCGAAGGAAGCCCGACAGGACCCGCAGATCGGCGCGGCCGGTGATGGCGAGATCGTGCTGATCGTCGGGCTTGAGCGCCCATTTTCCTGAAACACTCAGGGAGGTTCCCTCGCCTTGAAGGGTCAGGCCGGCGATGCGGACTTCGCCTTTTTCGATGTCGATGATCGCCCCTGGGGCCGCTTCGATCGCGTACTCGGGCACGGCCACGCGGAGTTTCCCGCCGCGGAGCTGAGCGGTGATGGACTCGGGATCCTGGAGCGGGCCTTCTATCCGCGCGTTCGCGGAGGCGGTGATCACCACCGCGTTTTCGAAACGGGAGCCGAGTGCTCGTAGGACGGGATCGATCCGGGCGTTGGTGAGCTTCACATCCAGGCTGCTGACGTAGGGCGCTTTCGCCGCGATGGTGCCGGTAACGTCGGCCCGAAAACGAGGGGAGTCGGAGAGGGCTCTTATGCGGAGAACGCCGTCTCCCGCGCCGGTGACGTCGAGGGTGAGCTCACCCATGCCTTCATCACCGTAGAAGATGCGTTTGGACTCGACATGGGCGGTGACCCGCGGTTTCTCGAGCGGTCCGCTGAGCGTCGCGCGGCCGGTGACGTGGCCCCCGATCATCGCGGCCGACTCCTCCTGAAGCCCGAGATCGGCGAGTTCGACCTCCGTGAAGTCCACCTCTCCCGAGAACGCGGGAAGCCCGCCCTCCGCCCCAAGGAGGCCTTTGACCTGGAGGCTTCCCCCGCCGAGGGTCGCCTGGAGGCTCTCGACCCGCTGGGCTTCGCCCTCGAACTTGAGACGCAGCGAGGCGTTGGTGTACGCGACGCCCATCGCCTTGCCGGAGACACTGGTGAGATTCGCCTGCCCGAGCGGCCGGGCTCTCGTCCCGAGGAGACGCAGCGTGCCCGTGACCGTGGTGTCGACATCGAGGTCGGAAGCGATTACTTTCAGGAGATCCTTCGCGGGCCAGTCCTTGACCGAGACATTGAGGTCCAACCCATCGTCGACTCCGGTCGGTCCCAGTCTCTGCGTCCCGTTCATCTCAACCCGTGAAGGGCCCAAAACGGCTACCAGTCGATCGCTCTTCAGGTCCACCGTCGATGCCGTTCCCGTCCAGTCGAGATCTCCCCACAAGACGCCGAGGTACGAAACGCCCGTGCCAAGGAACCGGCCGGCCACGATCGGCGCCGACATCGTGCCGAGGGCCCGGCCTTCAAACGTGCCGCGTCCGGTGGCCCCGAGGGGCCGGGCGCCGATGGTCCCGAAAGCGCCGCGCAGGCGGACCCCGAGCACGTCGGTGCGGGCAAGGTCATCGCTCTCGAGCCGGAAGTCGACGCTCAGTCTCTTGTCCGGCTGGATCGACCCGCTCAGGGTGACCGCGGTGTCGGGCACATCGAGCTTCGCGCCGGTCATGGTGACGACGCCACGGTCCGCCCGGAACGGGAACCTCCCGGAAAGCGTCTCGCCGAGTGCTGGATCGCCATCGAACACGAGATCTCCCGAACCGCTCAGGAGATTCGCCGCGCCTTTCGGGAAAGACAGGTCGATCGGTCCTGAGACGCGCGCCCCAAGGCCCGCGGTCCCGTAGTCGAAGAGCCAGTGCAGCAACGGCTCGGCGCTCAGACGGTTGAGCGTGCCCTTCACATTCACGGCCGCGTTCGGGGGAGCGTCCACCTCGAGAAGGGCCTTTCCGAGGAGAGCTTCAAGAGCCAGGTCCTTGAGGCGGACGTTGGACCCGTCCCAGAAAATGCTCGAAGAGAAGACATCGATCGGCAGTCCGGCGTATGAACCGTTCTGCCCGCGCATGGACCCGTAAAGCGCGAACTTCGGGCCGTCGAGGGTGAGCACCGCCTTCGTCTGGGCGATGCCTTGGAGCTCGAGACCCGCGCCCGAGATCTTCTGGTCGAAACTCTCGAGGTCAAAAGGGCCGTCAATGCGGAGTTCGCCCCTGGGCTCGTCGTGGAGGTCGATCTTCCCGGCGATGGAAAGCTTCGTGCCGGAGGCGGTGAACTCGCCGCGATCGACATGGAGGGTCGAGTCGACGAAACGGACGCCCACCTCGAACCGGGCGTCCTGGGCGGGGAGATCGCCGAAGCGCATCGGCCCCGGTCCGGCACTCAAGTCCCCCGCGAGCAGGTTCGTCGCGTCCGCCCGAAGCAGAGCCTCGAAGTTGGGCCAGACAATCTCGAGAGGAATCTGCTGATCGTTCAAGAACACCCCGCCCGCACTCACCGACACGCGGCCGATCGAGACCTGCTTCGAAGATGGTGCGCCCGAGGGAGCAGCGCGCGGGATGTCGGTCGAGCCGTCCTCGAAAACCTGGACGGAGATCTGCGGACGATCGAGATCGAGACCGCGCAGCAGGATCTTCGAGGTGAAAAGGGACCTGAAGGAGAGGGCGAGGCGAATCCGAGGCGCCACGAGGCTTGGGCGCTTCGAGGCAGGAAGGCCGGGAACGACCACGTCGCGAAGCTCCACCGTCCGGGCGGCCAGATTGACCGAGAGGGCTCCTACCCTGGCCTCGCGACCGAGGGCCTGGCGGAGCCGCGCCTCGACCTCGCTGCGCAGGAACTTCTCGCCAAAGAGCCCGGCCAGGGTGATGGCCACAAGCGCCGTGAGGGCGAGGGCGGCGAGGGCGATCCGGCTGAAGCGAGCGATCTTGCGTATCAAGGCCTACATGATCGCAAAGGAAGCCCTTTGCACTTCATTCGCGCCGGGGGACGCCAGAGGGGGTCCCTCAGCCGATGACGAGGAGAAGGGCGCCCATTTCCACGGCCTGGCCCTCCTTGACCTTGATCTCCTGAACCGTGCCCGCCCGGCTGGCCTTGAGCTCGTTTTCCATCTTCATTGCCTCCATGACCAGCAGGCCGCGCCCGGCTTCGACCGCTTCTCCCGGGGCGACGAGCACCTTGACGATCTTCCCCGGCATCGGCGCCATCAGCTTGAGCGGTCCGGTGTGGGCCGCCTTGCCAAGAGCCACACCCTTCACCGCGTCCTTGAGGTCGACGTCGAACCGGTCGCCGCGAAGGAGAACCGCAAACCCTTCAGCGGTCTTCTCGAGCATGATGTCGTGCGAGACGCCATCGACCAGGATCGAGGCCTCGTGCTCCCCCGTCCGGACCACGTCGAGGTCGAGCGTCTTATCGCCCACCGTGACGCGATAGCGCCCCTGGAACTCGCGGACTTCGATCCGGGCGCTCTTGCCCCCGGTGGCGGCTTCAAAGAACACGGCGGGCTCCGGCCTTCCGCGGGCCCATCATAAGCGGCTCACCGAATCACGATTGCCGAGCCGCCACCAGAGCGACTCCTTGGACCGGCCCGCGGCGGTGTCGACCTTCAAACGACGACGCGCGCGATAGGTCATGACCGCGGCGATCGCCATGGCGACCTCGACGGCCCGAACGCGGTCGTCCTTCTCCCCCTGGAGCCTCGCCACGAAACCGGTGTCGAAGTCACCTTCGATGAACTTCGGGTGGCGGAGCGCGCGGTCGAAGAAGGGGAGCGTCGTCTTGATGCCGGTGATCCGGTACTCGGACACCGCGCGCAGCATCCGCGCGATTGCCGCTTCACGCGTCTCGGCATGAACCACGAGCTTCGAGATGAGCGGGTCATAGAACATCGGGACCACAAAGCCCTCGTAAACGCCGGAGTCGTCGCGCACCCCGGGACCGCCGGGCACGCGAAGGGTTTCGATCCTCCCCGGATTCGGAATGAAGTTGGCGTCGGGGTCCTCGGCGCACACCCGGCATTCGATGGCGTGGCCGCGCTGGGTAAGGTCTTTCTGGGTGAAGGGCAGGGCCTCGCCTTCCGCGATGCGGATCTGCATCTTCACGAGGTCGATGCCCGTGACCATCTCGGTGACGGGATGCTCGACTTGAAGCCGCGTATTCATCTCGAGGAAGTAGGGCTCGCGTTTTTCATCGACCAGGAATTCGAGGGTGCCCGCGTTCACGTATCCGACCTTCTTGACGAGCGCCACCGCGAGCGCGCCCATGCGTTCGCGCAGTTCGGGAGTGACGAAGGGCGAGGGGCTTTCTTCGATGATCTTCTGGTGGCGGCGCTGGATCGAGCACTCCCGCTCGAAAAGGTGCACCGCGTTCCCGTGAGTGTCGGCCAGCACCTGGATCTCGATGTGGCGGGGCTTCAAAATGGCGCGTTCGATATAGAGGCTGTCGTCATTGAAAGCACTCAGGGCCTCGCTGCGCGCACGAAGGACGGCGGCTTCGAGCTCCGAGGCCTCGTGAACAAGACGCAGCCCCTTGCCGCCGCCGCCGGCCGCCGCCTTGAGCATCAGCGGAAAGCCGATCCGGATCGCTTCCGCGAGGATCGCCTGGTTGTCCGCGAGAGGATGGAGCGCGCCCGGGACCACGGGGACCCCCGCGTCCACGGCCACGCGCCGCGCTGCCGTCTTTTCGCCCATCGCCGTGATGGCATGGGCAGGGGGGCCGATGAAAACCACGCCCGCATCCGCGCAGGCCTTCGCGAAAGCCGCGTTCTCCGAGAGAAAGCCGTAGCCTGGGTGGATCGCATCGGCGCCTGCGCGCTTCGCGACGTCGAGGATCGTCTCCATCTTGAGATACGACTCGCGCGAGGGCGAAGGGCCGATGAGGTACGCCTCGTCGGCGTAGCGGACGTGAAGGGCGGGGCGATCGGCCTCGGAATAGACGGCGACCGTGCCGATGCCGAGTTCGCGGCACGAACGCATCACACGCACCGCAATCTCGCCGCGGTTGGCGATCAGGATCTTCCTGAACTTTCGAGAAGTGGGCACGGGCGAGGATTCTAGTTGGGTGGCACGAAACCGGGGGCGGTTTGCGTCGATCGGCGTCCTTGTGACATTCTCCGCGTCGCCCGATGGAGGAGCGGTCCCCATCAGTAGTCCTTCACGACGACGCTTTGGGTCGGTTGACGGAGGATGAAAGGGGAGGACCGCCGAAGGGGTGAAGCCACAAGCAGCTTCGCCCCTGGACGTGAGGGGAGAAGACCCCGCGGCTGCTGCGGTCCTTGCAAAGAGGCCGCGGAGTGCCTGAGGAACAATGGTCGCCGCATCGCTCATGCGGCGAGCGGAGTGGACTTTCAATGGTCCACCGTTGTTTCGACGATGGACTCCTGAAAGCGGAGTTCAACGGAGAATCAAACAACCGCGATGAGCCGCATTCCTGTAACCATTCTGGGCGCCACCGGCGTCGTCGGCCAGCGCTTTGTGCGCCGGCTCATGGATCACCCCCTCTTCGAGATCCGGCATCTGGCCGCATCCGACCGCAGCACGGGCAAAGCCTACGAGGACGCCTGCGCGTGGAGGCTCGACGGCGAGCCCTATGGCGGTCTGCGCCAGCAGACGCTGCGCACCGCCCACCCCTCAGAGGCTTTAGCACCCGTGGTCTTGAGCGCACTCGACTCCGGACCCGCGGCCGAGATCGAGCCCCTCTTCGCCGCCGCGGGTTCCTTCGTCTTCTCGAACGCCTCGGCGTTCCGCATGGCCAAAGACGTCCCCCTGCTCGTGCCCGAAGCCAACGCCCTCCACCTCGGCCTCATCGAGACCCAGCGCGAGGCGCGCGCATGGAAGGGCGCCATCGTGTGCAATCCGAACTGCACCGCGACCGTCCTCGTCATGGGCCTCGCCCCGCTCCACCAGGCCTTCGGCATCGAGCGGGTGTTCATGTCCTCCATGCAGGCGATCAGCGGCGCCGGTTACCCCGGCGTCCCCAGCCTGGACATTCTCGGCAATGTGATTCCCTTCATCCGCGGTGAAGAGGAGAAGGTCGAGGAGGAAACGCCGAAAATCTTCGGCCGGTTCGCGAACGGCGGCGTCGAGGCCGCCCCGTTTGCAATCTCCGCCATGTGTCATCGCGTTCCGGTCCTCGAAGGCCACAGTGAAGCGGTGAGCGTCGCTCTTCGAGGGAATCCTTCACCCCAGCAAGTCGCCGAGGTCTTCAGAAACTGGCAAGGAGACCCGCGGGTGAGCGGCCTTCACTCCGCACCGGCGGTTCCCATCCGCGTTCACACCGCCGTGGATCGACCCCAGGTTCGACTCGATGTGGAGAAGGACCAGGGCATGAGCGTGCACGTCGGGCGGGTTCGGGCCTGCGGCCTGCTCGGCATCAAGTTCGCGCTGCTCGGTCACAACACGGAACGCGGCGCCGCGGGCGCCTCCGTACTGAACGCCGAGCTGGCTCACGCGATGGGGTACCTCGGATGAGCCTGGTCCTGAAGTTCGGCGGCAGCTCGGTGGCGGACGCCGCGTGCGTTCGTCGGGTGGCCGAGATCGTGACGGGGGCGGCGGCGCGATCCCCCGTGGTGGTCCTCTCCGCAATGGGCAAGACGACCGACGCCCTTTTCGCGGCCGCGCAGGCGGCGGAGCGCGGCGAGACGGAAGCGGCTCTAAAGGCCCTGCGGGAGGTCGTCGCGAAGCACAAGCAGGTCTGCTCCGAGCTCTGGCAGGGTGAGCTGCCCGTCGATCTTCAGCAGTTCATCGAGGCCCTCTCGACCCAGATCGACATGCTTCTGCGGGGCGTCGCCCTGCTTCGGGAACTCTCCGCCCGCAGTCGCGACGCGATCGTCTCATTCGGAGAACTGCTGAGTTCCCAGATTGTGGCCGCGTTCCTTCACTCGCGGAGCGTTCCCTCGGCCTGGCTCGACGTCCGGCGCGTGATGAGAACGGACGCCGGTTTCGGCGGGGCCGAGCCCCAGACGGACGAAATCGCGACGCTGGCGCGCATCGAACTCACGCCCCTCATGGGTCCGGGCCGGATCGTGGTGACCCAGGGCTACATCGGCTCGACCAAGGATGGCATCACCACAACCCTGGGGCGCGGGGGAAGCGATTATTCGGCGTCGCTTCTCGGCGCCGCGATCGGCGCGGACGAGGTCCAGATCTGGACCGACGTCGAAGGAATCCTCACCGCCGATCCGAGGATGGTGCCCGAGGCGATGCCCATCCTGGAACTCAGCTTCCGCGAAGGGGCGGAGCTTGCCGCCTTCGGCGCCAGGGTCCTCCATCCGGCGACGATTCAGCCCGCGGTGGAAGCGAACATTCCGGTGACCGTGCGCCACACCATGCGTCCTTTGGGAAAGTTCAGCACGATCACCGCGAAGGGGGGCTCCGGATCGGCTCGACCCGCCACCGCCATCGCGAGCCGAAGCCCCATCCAGGTGATCACGATCGAGAGCACGAGGATGCTGGCGCAGAGCGGTTTTCTTGCCCGCATCTTCGAGGTGTTCGGCCGGCTGGGGGTGTCCGTCGATGTCGTGGCCACGGCTGAGGTGAGCGTCTCGCTCACCGTAGAGGCAAATGCGCCCATCGAGAAGATCAAGCGGGAACTCGACGCCTTCGCCCATGTCAGCGTGGCCTCGGATCGGGCCCTGGTGGCGCTCGTGGGCGAGCGACTGAAGCACACCCCCGGCCTCGCCGCCCGTGTTTTCGGAGCCATCTCATCGATCAATGTCGAGATGATCTCGATGGGGAGCAACGAGATCAATCTGAGCCTGGTGGTCGAGCGCAGGGATGAAGCCTCGGCGGTTCGGATGCTGCATCAGGCCCTCTTCGGAAGCGCAGCGACGAAATGAAGATCGGCTTGTTCGGACGCGGGCGACTGGGAAGCGCGATCGCGACCCTGGGCGGCGAGAGGATCACCTGGCGGGTGGGCCGGAACCAGGACCCGCCGAGCCCGGTGGATGTGGCGATCGACGCGTCCATGGGGGACGCGGCGGAGGCCCACGTGAATTGGGCGATCGAGACCTCAACGGATCTCGTCATCGGCACCACGGGCTGGGCGATTCCCGATCTCAAGGAACGCGTGGGAGATCGCATCGGCGTGGTGGTGGCGCCCAACTTCTCACTTTCGATCGCGCTCTACGCCCGCCTTTCCCTCGTGATGGCCCGGTTCGCGGCGCTCGACCCGGGCCGCGACCCCTACATCGTCGAGCATCACCACGCCCGCAAGAAGGACGCGCCTTCCGGCACCGCGAAGCTGCTTGCGAAGGTCATCATGAAAGGCTGCCCCCGCAAGACCGAGTGGACGCTTCAAGGTCCCGGAGATCTCAAGGAGCATCAGCTTAGTGTGTCCTCGATCCGGGCCGGACACACCTACTCCAGCCACATCGTGGGCATCGACGCCCCGGCCGAGACCCTCGAACTCCATCACGCCTCGCGCTCCCCCATGGCCTACGCGGATGGCGCGCTTCGCGTCTCCGAGTGGATTCACGGCCGCAGGGGTGTCTTCACCATGGACCAGTTTTCCGAAGAAACACTCGATCCACTTTTCAAAGAGGTCCGACCGTGACCAGCCAGACATCCGCCGACTTTTCCGGACTTTCCGTGGCCCTCGCCACGCCATTTACCTCGTCGGGTGAGGTGGACATGAAGGCGTTCCGCGCCCTGGTCAGGCATGTGGCCGAAGGTGGGGCCGATGTTCTGGTGGTCCTTGGCTCCACCGGAGAGGCGGCCACCATCACCGAGAGTGAACGCGATCCCTTGATCGCCGCCACCCTCGAAGAATCGCGCGGAAAGAAGGTGGTTGCGGGGACGGGCCACAACGCGACCCGTCAGACTGCGGCCTGGACGAAGCGCGCGCAGGAACTGGGCGCACACGGCGCTTTGATCGTGACGCCCTTCTACAACAAGCCGACACCTCAAGGGCTCGTCGCCCACTTTCGCGCCGCCGCGGACGCGGCCCCCGGGCTTCCATTCATCGTCTACAACGTCCCCGGCCGCACCGGCCTCAATCTCACCCCGACGGCTTTGCAGTTGCTGTGGCAGAACGAGCAGGTGGTTGCGGTGAAGGAGTCGAGCGGGAACGTGGCGCAGATCAGCGAGATCGCGCGTACGCTGCCGGCCGGGAAAACCCTGCTTTCTGGCGATGACAATCTGGCGCTTGCGTCCATCGCGGTGGGTGCTGATGGACTCGTTTCGGTCCTCGGCAACATGATCCCGAAGGAAACGAAACAGCTGGTCGATGCTGCGCGGGCCGGTCGTCGGGATGAAGCCCTAAAGCTCAACAATCGTCTCCTGCCCCTGATCGATGCGCTGTTTCTCGAGAGCAACCCGATTCCGCTCAAGGCCGGCTTGCAGATGATGGGCCTCGGAGCCGATTTTGTTCGCCTGCCTCTGGTGGCCGCATCCGACGCCACGCGCTCGCGGCTCAAGGAAGCATTGGCCCTCGCCGGCATCAAGTACTGAGTCGATGATGGATCTTTCAGCCCTTCGCGGCTTCTACGAACGACCTCCGGCGGAGGCCGCCGCGGATCCGCGGTGGGCGGAGGCGCACCAGGCACTCCTCCGTGGGCTTGAAGCCGGCCGGATCCGCGCCGCCGAACCCGATGGCACGGGCGAATGGCGCGTGAACACGTGGGTCAAGCAGGCGATCCTCGCGGCCTTTCGGGCCACGAAGATGGTGGAACTCCCGGGTCCAGGCTTCCCGTTCCTCGACAAGACCGCTTTCCCGCCACGCGTTCTCTCTCTGGAAGCCGGGGTGCGGATGGTTCCAGGCGGTTCGAGCGTGCGACGAGGCTCCTTCGTCGCCGCGGGGGTGACCGTGATGCCGCCCGCGTTCATCAACGTCGGCGCCTTCGTCGACGAAGGCACGATGGTGGACTCGCACGCTCTTGTCGGGTCATGCGCGCAGATTGGCAAGCGGGTTCATCTTTCCGCGGCCGCGCAGATCGGCGGCGTGCTCGAGCCCGCGGGCGCCCGCCCGGTGATCGTCGAGGACGACGCCTTCGTGGGTGGTCTCGTGGGCATCTTCGAGGGCGTGCGCGTACGCCATCGCGCTGTCCTCGCGAGCGGGGTCGTGCTTACCGCGTCCACGGTGATCCACGACCTGGTGCGCGAGCGGGAGTGGGTGCGCGAGGTGCCCGAGGATGCGGTGGTCGTTCCCGGTTCACGCCCCGCGAAGGGCGGCTTCGCCGAGGCTCGCGGCCTGCAACTCGCAACCGCCGTGATCGTCAAGTACCGCGACCACAAGACCGACGCGGCGACGGCGCTTGAGGCGGCGCTGCGCTGAGCGGGCTTGCGGTTCGTGTCTACCGATCCGCCGTCGGCTTGTGGTGGTTCGGGTAGCTCCTGGCACGGCAGAAGGCGGTCGCCGTCCTAGCCCGGACTATTCATGAGGGAATCTGCTGCGACGTCCGATACCGCGCCACTGGCGGGCGTCCCCCGAGGGGAGGCTGCGCGCTGCTCGCTTCTCGTCTCCTCACAGCATGTTCAATACTGTTGCGTCGCTCGTCGCTGCGCTTGCCCGCCATTGACACGGTCTCGAAGCGCGCAGCCTGCCCTCGGGGCACGTCTCGCGACGATTCCTCATGAATAATCCGGGCTAGCGGTGCTGGAAAGCGAGAACTTCGTGACTCAGGGTCACGCTCATCGGTTCAAGTGAAGCAACCGCCTCACGTTCGTTTTTTCGGAAGCCACGGTAGGTGGCGGTGAGCAGGTCGCGAAGGGCGGGAGGATCGAAGGCTTTCTTGTCGCGGACGGTGGTTCGATCCAGCAGACGGAAGGCGGTCAGGAGGGAATCTTCGATCCGCGCCGCCCGGGACTTCTGAACCGCCTCGCCCTGGACGCGTTCGCGGAGCTCCATGAGGTCGTCGGGCCCGGGTGCCGCCACCAGAACAAGACCATCGGGTTTCAGCACGCGGTCGAATTCGAGCGCGTTCAGTCGCGCGTCGATCGACGTGATGAAGTCGAAGGACCGGTCCGCATAGGGCAGAAAACGATCCGCATTGGCGACGACAAAGAAGTCCTCCGGCGCGGCCTTCGCCGCGAGTTCTATCGCGGGCGCCGAGATATCGAGGCCGTGACGCTCGAAGAATGGAATGCCGGTGATTGAGCGGAGGAAGGCGCCTTCGCCGCAGCCGGCATCCAGGAGGACGCAGGACCGGCCCGAGCATCTGGAGGCGATCGCGTGGTTGAGTGCCTGGTTGACCGCGTCCGCGTGGCCGATTCGGGCCAGCTGCCGTCTTGCCAAAGCGGCCTCCTTCGAATCACCCGGGTTCCTCGACCGTCGGTCCTGGGGCTGAAGGAGATTGAGGAAGCCAAACCGGTGCTGATCGAACGAGTGGCGTCTTGCGCACGTCCATTTACCGTCGCCGCGGTTCAGGATCTCCGCACAACCACGGACCGGACAGCGAAGGGCGATCAACGGCTCTCGAGGTGACGCAGCGTCGTGATCATTCTGCGGCCCCCCGACTCAATAGCTTCGGCCGAATTTACTTCGGCCGAAGCGCGGGGGCCGGGGGGCTGAGCACGGAAGTCCGTTCGCATTCCGCGGCCCCCCGAATCGATAGCTTCGGCCGAATTTACTTCGGCCGAAGCGCGGGGGCCCGGGGGGCTGAGCACGGAAGTCCGTTCGCATTCTGCGGCCCCCCGACTCAACTACAGAGGAATGTTCCCGTGCTTCTTCGGAGGATTCTTGTCGCGCTTCGTCTTCGTCATCTCGAGACCCGCGATGATCCGGCGGCGGGTGTGCCTCGGCTCGATGACGTCGTCGATGAACCCGCGGTCGGCGGCAACGTACGGGTTCGCGAACTTGTCCTTGAACTCCTGAACCTTGGCGAGACGCATCGCCACTGCATCCTCGGCGGCCGCGAGTTCACGTCGATACAAGACGTTGACCGCGCCTTCGGGGCCCATCACCGCGATCTCGGCCATCGGGTAGGCGAGGTTCACGTCCGTACGGATGTGCTTCGACGACATCACGCAGTAGGCGCCGCCATAAGCCTTGCGGGTGATCACGGTGATCTTGGGCACGGTCGCTTCGGCAAAGGCGTAAAGAAGTTTGGCGCCATGACGAATGATGCCGCCGTATTCCTGCGACGTGCCGGGAAGAAAGCCGGGAACATCCTCGAAGGTCACGAGCGGGATGTTGAAGGCATCGCAGAAGCGGACAAAGCGCGCGGCTTTTACCGAGGCGTCGATGTCGAGGCAGCCGGCGAGGACCGCAGGCTGGTTGGCGACTATACCGACGCTTCTCCCCGAGAATCGCGCAAATCCCACCACGATGTTGGCGGCGTAATGTTCATGGACCTCCAGAAACCGGCCGTCGTCCACCACCGCGGCGATGAGCTTCTTCATGTCGTACGGCTTGCTCGGATCCTCGGGGATCAGGGTGTCGAGAATCGGATCCTCTCGATCGCTCGGGTCGGAGGTCGCATGAAGAGGCGGTTCCTCCAGATTGTTGGAAGGCAGGTACGACATGAGATCCCGGATGAGAAGGAGGCAGGCGCGATCGTCGTCCGCGGCAAAGTGGGCGACCCCCGAGCGGGCGTTGTGGGTCATGGCGCCGCCGAGGTCTTCCTTCGTCACCTCTTCGTGAGTGACCGTCTTGATCACGTCGGGTCCGGTGACGAACATGTACGACGTGTCCTTCACCATGAGGTTGAAGTCGGTGATCGCGGGCGAATACACGGCCCCGCCGGCGCAGGGCCCGAGGATCGCGGAGATCTGGGGGATCACGCCGGAGGCAAGAGTGTTGCGGAGGAAGATGTCCGCGTAGCCGCCCAGGGACGCGACACCTTCCTGGATACGCGCGCCGCCCGAATCATTGAGGCCGATCACCGGGGCGCCCATCTTCATGGCGAGGTCCATGATCTTGCAGATCTTGAGCGCGTTGGTCTCGGAGAGGCTGCCGCCGAAGACGGTGAAGTCCTGGGCGAAGACGAAGACCAGGCGTCCCTCGATCCGGCCGAAGCCGGAGATGACGCCGTCGCCCGGAATCTTCTGGTCGGCCATGCCGAAATCGGTGCAACGATGTTCGACCAGCTTGTCCAGTTCCTCAAGCGAACCCTCGTCGAGCAGGATCTCCACGCGTTCGCGTGCGGTAAGGCGGCCTTCGCGATGCTGGCGCTCGCGCCGCTCAGCGCCCCCACCTTCTTCGGCGCGACGGACTTTGTCCCGAAGGACGGCGATTCGGTCGGTCATAAGCCTGGTTCCGTGCCTGTGAGCTTGTCCCGGCCGGGGCCTTGATACGCGGGAAGCGTCTTTGTCATCTGCACCCGGCTAGTTGGGCAGACGGCCGCACTGGGCGGCGCCGCAAGGGGGGCCTTCGCCGCAGCCGCCAGCAGACGGCGAGGCCGCGGCACTCTTGCCGCCTCCGGTGGAAACAGCAAAGGTGGACAGAAGGCGGGTGACGTCGGTGGCCCCGCAGGATGGGCAGTCGGGATGATCGTGAAAGGTGCGGGCGTATTTCTCGAAGGGTCGTTCGCACCGGATGCAGCGGTATTCGTAGAGGGGCATGGCGGGGGGGTAAGTCCGAGCTTGGATGATATCTGCCTACGGAACGATGATCCGTAGAGGTGGCCCGGGGAGGCCTTCGTTTCCGCCCTTGTCGACCGCCACCACTTCGTAGGTTCGAGGACCCCTGGTGACGTTCGCGTCTCGCACGCGGAGGAGCTGGCCCTCCGTCTGAATCACCAGGGCGCGGGGAACGAGCTCGGTAGTTCGATAGAGACGATAGAAGGCCACGTCGGTCGAGGGCGAGGCCAGCCAGGACAATTCGACGAAGTCGGCGCCGATGTCGCCCACGAGGCGACCCGGCGGCGCGGGCGGGATGAGGTCCTTGACCTCGACGCAGACGGGCTCGCTTTGGGCGCTCTCGACGCGGGGCGTGAAACCCGTCGCGTAGCGCACGCTGTAGCAGGGCTTCTCCCCCGCAGCGAGGTTGAGGTCGGTCCAGGTGGAGGCCTGGAGGTGGTCGCGGACGAGGCGAGGGGCGCCATCGGTGCGGAAGATCCGGATGCCGGTGGGGGGCAGGGGAGTCGGTGTCACCAGGGGTGAGGGACCGGGCGAGGGAGATGGGCTCGGCGCGGTAGTGGGACCGAGCTGGGACGTCGGAGAGGGCGTAGGGGACGGGGCCTGGGTAGAACCAGGCGTCGGAGTCGGGCTGCCCACCAGCTGCGCCGAAGCTGATGGACTGGGGGAGGGTGAAGGAGACGGCGAGGGGGACGGCGAAGGCGACGGGGTGGGCCATGGCTCGGCGCCTGGCGGGTTTGTCCAGCGAAGCTCGATGCCCGCGGTGGTATTGGCGACCTGCAGGCCTCCCGGGATTGGAGGGACAGGAGCGGGCTTGAAGGAAAGCGGGGGCCCGATCGTCGATTTTGCGCTGCCGTTGTAGGCCCTTACCGCGAATCGGACCTCGGCCGTCGGAATCGTGAAGCGCCTGGTTCGTAGTTCACCCGGAGCAACCTCTTCGCGAAAGAAGGGCTGGGCCAGCTTTCCGAAGTCGCCGATCGGGGGTGCCTGGAGCCACTCGAGCTCAATGACTGGAAGCGGGCGGGTCTCGGTGGTGGTGGCGGGAGCGGTCACGATGATCTCGACCTCGTCCCCCACCTGGGCTAGTTGAAGGCCAGCGGGCGGACGGGGCGTCTTGAGGTAGGGAGGCAGCGGATCGGCGCGTTTGCCGCACGAGACGTTTGGTCCAAGGGCGAGGACTACGAGGAGAAGAAGGCCTGGGCAGCGTCCGCGCATGTACGCGGATAGTATAGGGAGGCCATGAGTTTTCCCTCTTTGAGAGCGCTCGCGGTGATCGGGGGCGTCTACGACATCGCTCTCTCTGTTCCGATGCTGTTGGCGCCCGAACTCACGGCTCGATTCTTCGGGGCGCCCCCGCCCGTGCCGGTGCTGAACGCCCAGCTGAACGGTCTCTTTACCCTCACCCTCGGCCTTGGCTATTTCTGGTGCGCCCAGGACGTGGAGGCGCGGCGGGGCTACTTGTGGTTGGCGGGCGTGTTCGTGAAGGTCCTGGGCGCCGCGCTTTTCATGGGCGACCACTTCCTCCGCGGATCGCCCTCGTCTTTCCTTCTTTTCGCGGCGACGGATGGCTCGATCGGCCTCGTCACGCTCTACGCCTTGATGAAGGTCAGTACGCCTTCGTCTGCACGCGCTTGAGAAGGTCGGCCCTGGCGAGTTTGCCCGCGGTGAAGGCGTCGAGGTCCGCCTTCTGCGCGCGCACGATGAGCGTCCGCGCCGGCTTGGCGCGAACCCAGGGCTGAGGGCGGGAAACCAACTCGACGGAGACCGTGATCTGGTCGGTGGGCTCAAGGGTCTTGAGCAGACTCGCATCCTCGAGGATCGTGGTGATGAGCGCGTCCTTCACGTCTTTCTCGACCTGTTCGGGCGCCCGGGTGTCGTCGACCGCGTCTTCGAGGAAGAACGTCCAGGGCAGCGGGAAGTTGGCGGCGGAAGCGGACTCGGAAAGGCCCGGCCGCAATTCGGCCATAAGCTGACGCTCGGCGTCGGTGAACGCGGCGTCGGCCTGCGCTCTCATCCGTTCGGCCTCCTTGCGGGTTTCGCGGATGCGCGCCTCGAGGTCGGTCAGATCGCTTGGCCGCTCGCCCTTGAAGACCAGAACCTGCGGACCGGTGGGCGCCCCGGAGACCGAGACCTCGGGAGTCTGGCCCGGCTTGAGCGACGAGGGGACAGCGGGGAGGGAACGAGGCGGCAGGAGGAACACCGCCCCCACGCCGTCGAGGTAAACGAATCGAGTCTCGGGGAGGCCGGAAAGGAAGACCATTGGCTCCGCGGGCCGGCAGGCGGTGGCAAGCCTTTGCTCCAGCCTCGCGGAGAAGCGCTGGAGGTCGGCGCGTCGGTCGATGGGTGGCGGTTCGGTCGCAAGAGCGAGGGCGAGAGCGAGGGCTATCAGCATGGTCGGCTTGGGTCGGCGGTTAGCGGTCCTGGGGTTTGGCGGTAACGCGAACCAGGTTCTTCATGAGTTCGCTCGTCCGCGCGGCATCGGCGCCGGTGCGGGAGTCGATGTAGGCAAGACCGGCCGCGATCTGGGCCATGTCGTACTGCCTCTGCAGTTCGCTGTCGTTCCGGAGGCCGGCGAGGCGGGCTTCGAACATTCGCGCCTGCCGGGCTTCGCTCGCTTTCAGGAGCGATTCGAAGGCCACGGGCGACAGGTTCGAGACGTCGCGTACCGAGGCACTCTCGGGAACGGCCTCCGCGACCTGCGTGAGGGTCTGCCGGAGTTCGGCAATCTCGGCCTGATGCCTCGCCTCCTGCTGTTTCAGCATGTTCTGGAATTCGCTCTGGGAGACGAACTGCGGCGGCGCGGGGTTAGCTGTCGAAGCGACCGCGGTTAACGGGTTGCCCGCCGGCTCGAAAAAGAGGCTGCGACCGGCGACCGCCATGCCGATACCAAGCACGATACCGGCGGCGGCGGCAAGGCCGGCCGGAAACCAGGGTACGTGGAGTCGGGGCTTCGCCTGGGGAAGGGGTGAAGGCAAGGGCAGCGTCCAGCCACCGAGCGCTTTGCGAACTCCCTTGAGTTCCGAGTATTCGGTACGGCAGGGGACGCACTGCGCGAGGTGATCGCGGGCACGGGTTCGTTCTTCTCGATTACCGTCGTCGTAGAGCAGGGCGATGACGTCGTCGCGGAGTGCTTCGCAGGAGAGATTTTCCGTCATGGTTTCTGGATCCTGGATGTTCTTGAGACTATGACTCGTTGGAGTCGTGAATGGAAGACGCGCTCGTCACCCCCTCGCGGGCCAGGTGCTGTTTCATTTCCACGAGGCCGCGATACAGGCGCGTCTTCACGGTTGAGGTCGGGAGGCCGAGAGTTTCGGCAATCTCGGCGAACGTGAGGCCTTCGTACTCCTTGAGGATGATCACTTCGCGCTGGTCCTCCGAGAGCTTCTGGATGGCCTGGCGAACCCGCTCGGCGAGCTGATTGCCCTCGCTGAGTTGGAGGGGCGAGGGACTGAGAGACGGAAGCGCCGGGATCTTTGGTTCGGGCTCATCGAGACTGACATAACTCTTTCCCTTCTTACGACGCAGCGCGTCCCGACAAAGATTGAGGGCGATCTGGTAAATCCAGGATGAGAATTTCGCCTCCCGCTTGAAGGCTTTCAGTCCCCGGAAGGCCCTGAGGAAGGCCTCCTGAGTGACGTCCGCAGCGTCTTCGGTCGAGCCCAGAACACGCCAGACGGCTCCTCGGATCTTCCCCTGCCAGCGAGACACAAGTTCGTCATATGCGGCCACGTGACCAGCCTGGAAGGCTTCAACGAGTTGTTCGTCAGACATCTGGGAACGGTTAAGCATCAGCCGGAGTGATCCTGGCGTCTAGAGTTGAGACGCGGAAAGGCTGGAACAGTTTCAGGCCTTTGGATGAGTCTGTTTGTATATATCGAGCAAATACTTTGGATTGACGTGGGTGTATCTCTGGGTCGTGGAAAGGCTGGAATGGCCGAGAAGTTCCTGAATCGAACGGAGATCCCCCCCACGCTGGAGGAGGTGGGTGGCAAAGGAGTGTCTCAGAGTATGCGTGCTGGCCTTTGTGCGCACCGAAGCCCGGATGAGGCCACGGGTCACGATTCGGCGGACCGTTCGATCCGAAATCGGCTTGGTTTTGATTCCGATAAACAGCGGATCTTGACCGGATATAGTGCCTCGCGTCAATAAATATCTAGATAGAGCTTTATTTGCAGGCGCGCCAAATGGAACCCAGCGCTCTTTTCTTCCTTTACCGATAACTCTGATAGATCGGTTGGTCGTGTCCACGTCGTCAACGAAAAGTCCGACAATCTCCGAACATCTCATGCCGGTCGAGTACAGGAGTTCTAGGACCGCCGTATCTCGTTCTTCTGACTTATTGTTCATATCAGAGGCATTCATGAGGTCCCCCGCTTCCTGCTCCTGAAGGTAGGTGGGGATCCGTTGATCTTTCTTGGGAGCAACCAGGCTGCGGGCGGGGTTCTTCGTCAACGTGCCTTCCCGGCAGAGAAACCGGAAGAACGAGCGGAACGTCGCGAGTTTTCGGCCCGCCGTGGTGGCCGAGGCCTTTCGACCGTGGAGGTCGGCAAAGAACGCCCGGAGGACCCACAGATCGATATCCCCCACCTTCGGATCCTGGCCCAGGCGGGTTTTCGCGAAAGTCTGGAGCTGGCTCAAGTCCTTCGAATACGCGCGAAGGGTGTGCGGGGACGCGTTGCGCTCGTTGGCCAGCGAGGCCACGAAGCGGTCAATCTCGTCCTGCATGGCTCATGCTACGACCGGAGCCGCGGCATCTGTCGGATTTCTTGCCCCGCGCTCCATGAACGCCTTGAGCGACACCAGGGCCCGCTCGGAGAGAGCACGGCGGCGAAGACGCTTGTCGCGAATGTTCTCGGCGAGCTCGGGGAATAGTCCGAACGCGATATTCGTGGGCTGGTAGTGCGACGGGTCGCTCCCCGAGATGTAGCGGCCGAGAGCGCCCATCGCGGTCTCGATCGGAAAAGCCTCGGGCTCACGCCCAAAAGCGCGGGCGGACGCGGCGATGCCGCTCAGAAGGCCGGACGCCGCGGATTCCACATAACCCTCGACGCCGCTCATCTGCCCGGCGAAGAAGAGGCCGGGCCGGGAGCGCGCCTCAAACGTCGGGTGCAGCGTCTTCGGCGAATTGATGTAGGTGTTGCGATGGATCATGCCGAAGCGGATGAACTCGGCGTTCTCGAGGCCGGGAATCATCCGAAAGATCCGCTTCTGCTCCGGCCATTTTAGGTGGGTCTGGAACCCGACCATCGAGAAGTGGCTCGCCGCGAGATTGTCCTGCCGCAATTGCACCACGGCGAAGGGACGCCTTCCCGTATTCGGATTCAGAAGACCCACGGGCTTCATCGGCCCGAACCTCATCGTCTCGGGTCCCCGGCTCGCGATCACTTCGATCGGCAGACAACCTTCGAAGAAGAACTCCTTCTCGAAGTCTTTCACCTCCGAACACTCGGCGGCCATGAGTGCGGTGAAAAACCCCCGGTACTCCGGCTCGTCCATGGGGCAGTTGAGGTAATCGTCGGTGCCCTTCTGATAACGCGAAGCCCGGAACACCTTCGTCAGGTCGATGCTGTCGGCCTCGATCACCGGACTCACGGCATCGTAGAAGTGCAGGTGCGTCTCGCCCACGAAACGGGCGATGTCCTGAGCGAGCGCGTCGGAGGTGAGCGGGCCGGTGGCGACGATGGCCAGGGCTTCTTTGGGAAGCGCCGTTCGTTCCTCACGGTGAACCGCGACGCCCGGGAGTTTGTTGATCTCCTCGGTGATCCGCTGCGAAAAGAGGCCTCGATCGACGGCAAGAGCGCTGCCCGCGGGGACCCGAACCTCATCCGCGATCCGCACGATCAGCGAATCGAGCCGGCGCATCTCTTCCTTGAGGATGCCCGCGGCCTGATCGAGATCGTTCCCGCGCAGCGAGTTCGAGCAGACGAGTTCGGCGAAATCCGACGTCTGATGCACCGGGGTCTTAAGCACCGGGCGCATCTCGAAAAGATCAACGCCCACGCCACGTTTCGCGAGCTGCCACGTCGCCTCGCTTCCGGCGAGGCCTCCGCCGATGACGGAAACCCGTGGCGTCAATTCGATGCCGCGAGTGCTGCCGCTTCCTTCGCTTCCTTGGCCGCGGCGGCAATGACCGCTGCCTCGGCCGCTTCGATGGCCCACTGGGGCGTCCCGCCCTCAAGGGGCCGCTCGTAGCCGCACTCGTCGTCGGAACAGGCGATGACCCAGCCCTGCTTCTTCGTGTCCTTCTGAAGGAGATACGGTTTGGCGCACTTCGGACAGGGCTCGGCGATGGGCCGGTGATACGCGGTGAACTTGCAGGTGGGGTATTTGCGACAGCCGTAGAAGGGCTTCCCGAACCGACCCTTGCGCTCGACGATCTGGCCCTCGTGGCACTGCGGGCAGAGAAGGCCGATGTCTTTCGCTTCCTTCTTCTTGATGTACTTGCAGGTCGGGTAGTCGGAGCAGGCGATGAAGTTGCCGAAGCGACCCTTGCGCCAGGCGAGCGGCTTCTTGCAGTCCGGGCAGAACTCGTTCTCGATGGGCTTGAGTTTTTCGAGTTCGAGACGACCCTCGGCGCCGCGCACCAGCTTCTTCGTGACCTTGCACTCAGGGTACTTCGGACAGGCGAGGAAGAAACCGAAGCGGCCCTTGCGGGGCACGAGCATTTCGCCGTGCTCAGGGCAAGGCTGCGACAACGCCTCTTCCGAGGCCTCGGGAGCGCCCTCGGAAGCACCCGCGAGCTGTCTGGTGGTCTTGCAATCTGGATAGTTCGAACAGGCGAGGAACCGGCCGTAGCGGCCCCACTTCATCACCATCGGCGAGCCGCACTTGTCGCAGATCTCGTCGGTCTTCTCCTCGACACCCTTGACCGAGCGCATCTTCTTGGACGCGAGCTTCAGGTCTTTTTCGAACTTCTTCCAGAACTGGTTCAAGGTGTTGAGGAGGGTGTCCTTGCCTTCCTCGATTTCGTCGAGTTCGTGCTCCATCGCCGCGGTGTATTCCACGTTGACGATGTCGGCGAAGTTTTCGACCAGGAGGTCCGTGACGAGAAAACCTATTTCGCTCGGCCACAATCTTCCGTCGCGCTTTTCGATGTAGTCGCGCGCTTCGATGGTGGAGATGATCGAGGCATAGGTGGAGGGACGCCCGATGCCGTTTTCTTCGAGCTCCTTCACGAGGCTCGCTTCCGAGAAACGCGGAGGGGGCTCGGTGAAGTGCTGGTCGGTATCGAGCTTCTGGAGCTTGAGCTTCTGGCCTTCCTTGAGGGGAGGCAGACCGTCCTTGGCCTCGGGTTCGGCATCGGCTTCGGCGGTGTTCGCGGCCGGGCCACCCTGGGCCTCGACCTTCTTCGCCCTGGCTTTCGCCACCTCTTCCATCGACTCTTCGTACACCGCGAGGAAGCCCTTGAACTTCATGACCGCGCCACGAGCACGCATCAGATAGGCGCCCGCGGTGATTTCCACCGCGGTTTCGTCAAACACCGCGGGCTTCATCTGCGAAGCCACGAAGCGGTTCCAGATCAGCTCGTACAGAGCCAGTTCGTCCTTGCCGAGGTGCTTGCGGAGGCTCGACGGTGTGAGGGAAAGGTCGGTGGGGCGGATCGCCTCGTGCGCATCCTGAGCGCCTTCCTTCGTGCGGTAAAGGATGGCCTTCTCGGGCAGATAGTCATCGCCGTAGGTCGAGCCGATGTGGCCGCGCAACGCGATCAAAGCGTCGTCCGAAACACGCGTGGAGTCCGTTCTCATGTACGTGATGAGACCGACACTTCCCTCAAGACCCACCTCGAGACCTTCATAGAGTTTCTGTGCCACCTGCATGGTCTTCTTGACCGGGAAGCGCAGCTTTCGAAAGGCGTCCTGCTGGAGCTTGGACGTGATGAAGGGCGGCACGGGATACCGCTTGCGTTCTTTCCGGGTGACCTTCGAGACGACATACGTCGCCTTCTCGAGGTCCTTTCGCACGGCCTTCGCGTCGGCCTCGTTCGTGATTTCGATCTTCTCTCCGTCCTTGCGGGAGAGGCCAGCCGGAAAGATCGGCGGAACGCCGCTGTCCAGGAGTGCGGTGACGGACCAGTACTCTTCCGGCACGAACGCCTTGATCTCCCGTTCGCGCTCGCAGATCAGGCGCAGGGCGACCGACTGGACGCGGCCGGCGGAAAGACCGCGCCGGACCTTGTCCCAGAGGATGGGCGAAACCTTGTAGCCCACGAGGCGGTCGAGAACGCGGCGCGCCTGCTGGGCGTCGACCTTCTGGACGTTCAGTTCTGCGGGATGTTCGAACGCCTTCTGAATCGCGGTTTTCGTGATCTCGTGAAAGACCACGCGCTTGAACTTCGAAGCACCCTTGGCCTTTTTCTTTCCGCCGAGCTCCTGCGCGAGGTGCCAGCAGATCGCCTCTCCCTCACGGTCCGGGTCGGCGGCCAGGAACACTTCGTCGGCATCCTTCGCCGCCTTCTTGAGCTCGTCCATGATCTTCTTGCGGGTGGGCAGAATCTCGTAGTCGATCTCGAAGCCGTTCTCGACGTCGACGCCCAGCTTGCTCTTGGGCAGGTCCCGGACGTGGCCCATGGAGGCCTTGACGGTGTAACCCTTGCCGAGGTACTTGTTAATGGTTTTGGCTTTGGCGGGCGACTCAACGATGACGAGGCGATTGGGCATTTCCTTTCTAGGTTATGCCGGACTTGCGCAGCGGAACAAAGTCCCGGGCAATCTTTCGATCCTTCCATCAAGCTCCAACTCGGACAGCCGGGCCATGAGATCAGGCAGGGCAAGGCCCGTATCCGCAACAAGTTGGTCGATGGACTGGGCGGCCGAGTTCTTGAGCTTTTGGAGAATTTTGTCGGGGGGGCTTGACAGGGTTTGTGCGGCGGCGGCTTCGATTTTGAGGTGTTCGAGCACGTCTTCGAGCCCCCGGATGAGCGCGGCGCCGTCGCGGATCAAGGCGTTTGGGCCGTAGGCGAGAGGGTCGCCCGGGCGGCCTGGGACGGCCAGGACCTCGCGTCCTTCGTCGAGGGCGAGGCGGGCGGTGATGGAGGCGCCGCTGCGCGAGCCCGCCTCGACCACGATGACGGCCTCGGACAGGCCGACGATGATCCGATTGCGGCTTGGAAACTGGGCCGCCAGAGGCGGAGTGCCCGGCGGGAGCTCGGAAAGGACCGCTCCCCGGGTCTCGATGCGGGCGGCGAGACTCTTGTGTTCAGCCGGATAAACGATGTCGACACTCGACCCCAGCACCGCGAGGGTAGTCCCGCCGCCGAGGAGGGCGCCCTCATGCGCAGAGCCGTCGATCCCCCGGGCAAGGCCCGAAACCACCTCGACCCCGTAGCGGGCCAGGCCGCAGGCGAGATCCCGGGCGATCGATCGACCCGACGGCGTCGCCCCCCGTGCTCCCACGATGGCGACGCGCCTTGAGCCGCTTTGGAGGGAGCCGCGCATGAAAAGAACCGGCGGCGGATCGAAGATCGCGCCGAGTGCTGTCGGATACCCGGCCGAGCCCAGGCTCACAATGGTCTGGCCCCGTGCCGCCGCGATTGCCGCAACCTTCTCGGCCTCGACTCTGGCCGACCCGTTTTCAAGAGTTGAAACCGCGCCTTCGCCGATCTGCTCGATGAACCGCCGCGGTGCTTGAAACAGCTCGTCGACGCCCTCGGCCCGGACCAGACGAGCGAGGCGCGACCCTCCGAACCCGGGAACGCGCATGAGGGTGAGCAGGCGGAGTGTTCGTTCTTCCATCCGCTGATTGTGCCGAAGCACACGTTCGGATCGGGTCCTTCCTGAGCAGAGAGGGGGTTCGGGCGCGATAATTGGCCTCTTGGAACGAACATGATCCGCTTCGAAGAGATCGCCGAAACCGTCCAGCTCCACCACCCCGGGGCCGATCTCGATGTGTTGCGGCGGGCCTACGTCTTCTCCGCGGTGGCCCATAAGGGCCAGGTTCGGGCAAGCGGGGAGCCGTATCTCTCGCATCCACTCGAGGTCGCAAGCATTCTCGCCTCCTGGCGCCTTGATCCGATCTGCGTCGCGGTCGGCCTCCTGCACGACGCCCTCGAAGACACGCTCGCGACACCGCAGGAGATCGAGGAGAAGTTCGGCCCGGTGGTGCTGCATATCGTCGAGGGGCTCACGAAGATCTCGCAGATCTCGTTCTCGTCCATCGAGGAGCGCCAGGCCGAGAGCTTTCGCAAGCTGCTGCTCGCCATGGTCGACGACGTGAGGGTCATCCTGGTGAAGCTCGCGGACCGGCTTCACAACATGCGGACGCTGCAGCATCTCCCCGACGAGAAGCGGATCCGCATCTCCGAAGAGACGATGGAGATCTACGCGGCGCTCGCGGGCCGCCTCGGAATGAGCCGGATCAAGAACGAGCTCGAAGACCTCGCGTTTCAGCATCTGGAGCCCGAGGCCTACAAGGAACTTACGAAGCGCGTCGAGGCGCGGCGCGCCGACGCGGCCGCCGTGATCTCGAGAATGAGCGCCACGATCAAAGACCTCATCTCCTCGGCCCACATCGAGGCGCGCATCGACGGGCGGGTGAAGCGTCTCTTTTCGATCCACCAGAAACTCCTCCGCCAGAAGATCGACCTCGACGAGTTGTACGACTTCATCGCGCTGCGGGTGGTGGTGAAAAGCGTCTCCGACTGCTACGCGGTCCTCGGCCTTCTCCATCACACGTTCAAGCCGGCGCCCGGACGGATCAAGGACCTGATCGCGATTCCGCGGCCGAACGGCTACCGCTCGCTCCACACCACCCTCGTGGGCGACCACGGCATGCCGTTCGAAGTGCAGATCCGCACGGAGGAGATGCACCGTATCGCGGAAGAAGGCATTGCCGCGCACTGGAAGTACAAGGAAGGCGGCCCGCAGACGCTCTCCAAGGACGATGAGACTTTCGCGTGGCTGCGGCAGCTTCTCGAAGACGTGCAGGACCCGAAGGAGTTCCTGAGTTCGCTCAAGCTGGACCTCTATCCCGAAGAGGTCTACTGCTTCACCCCGAAGGGCGCCGTGCGTACGCTGCCGCGTGGCGCCACTCCCATCGATTTCGCCTACGCAATCCACACGGAGGTCGGGCGGCGCTGCGTGGGCGCGCGCGTGGGCGGGAGGATCGTTCCGCTCCGAACGAAACTCAAGAACGGCGACATCGTCGAGATCCTCACCGCCCCCGGTCATCATCCAAGCCGCGACTGGCTCAACTTCGCGGTCACCTCGAGGGCGCGATCGCGGATCAAGCACGACCTTCATCTGGCCGAGCGACAGCAGGCGCGCGATCTCGGCCGAAGGCTTCTCGAACGCGAATGGAAGAAGTCCCCCCTGCGCGCGAAGACCATCGAGGACGAGGCGGCGAGAATCGAAGCCCTGGGGCGGGAGATCGGCGTGGGCAGCCGCTTCGAGGACGTTCTGTCGTCGATCGGCTTCGGCCGCATCGACGCCTCCTCCTTCATCGACAAGCTGGTGCCGCCCGAGCTTCGCGGGAAGACCGAGCCACCGGTAAGGCCGAACCGTTCGGTCACCCCCGGCGAGGCGCGGATCTCGGTGCAGGGCGTCGACCATCTTCTCGTTTACCGCGCGCGCTGCTGTTCGCCGATCCTCGGCGACCCCATCACGGGGTACATCACGCGCGGCCAGGGCGTTTCGGTGCACGCGGAGAACTGTCCCAACATCAAGAACGCGGTGGTGGACGCGCAACGGCGAGTCCCCGTCTCGTGGGACCCGACTCCCGGCGAGACGTATCCGGTGCGGCTCAGCGTCGAGGTGCACGACCGGCCGGGGCTGCTCGCGGCAATGACGACCGCGGTTTCCGACAAAGGCGGCGACATCCGAAGGGCCGAGGCGCGCACCTACGACGACCGTCCGGGCGTGGTGGATCTTGTGGTGCGGGTGCGCGATCTCGAGCATCTCAAGTCCCTCGTGCGTTCGGTGAAGGAGATTTCCGGCGTAGCGCGGGTCGAGCGGACGTCGCTCGCGGATTCATCGCAGTAGCATTCGCGGATGCCCAAGAAGATTGTTCTCACCGACCAGGCTCCCGCACCAATCGGTCCCTACTCGCAGGCCGTGAGGGTCGGCGATCTGGTCTTTCTCTCCGGCCAGATCCCGCTCGATCCCACAACGGGCGAACTTGTGGACGACGACATCGAGGCCGCGACGAAGCGCGTTCTGGACAATATCCACGCCGTCCTCGAGACCGAAGGTCTCTCATTCCGCCACGTGGTGAAGACCACGGTCTTCATGCAGGACCTGTCCCTTTTTCCGCGGATGAACGCGGTCTACGCGACCGCATTCCCCGAGAATCCGCCGGCGCGGTCGACGGTTCAGGCGGCGGCGCTGCCGAAGGGCGTTTCCGTGGAGATCGAGGTCATCGCCTCGCGCCTCGCATAGCCAAACGTAAGGACTGCGGGTTCGGGTCGCTCCAAGACCGGCCTTGGAAAGAACCACGACGGAAGTGCTGGTGGGCCCGCCGGGATTCGAACCCGGGACTTACCGGTTATGAGCCGGCGGTTCTAACCGCTGAACTACAGGCCCACGCGGAGCCTAGCAGGGACGGTTGACTACCGAACCGGAAGGACGGGTGTGGCAGGCGGCTGTTCGGTCGGGGGCAGGGGCGGGGGCAGCGGCGGTC